>Ga0180223_1000224_pt1 | contig 92231 bp, 72 predicted proteins | sample eDN5th30CKraftOP_FD_151337 | JGI IMG/M metagenome (GOLD analysis project Ga0180223, IMG submission 151337) | Enriched Organic Plus compost microbial communities from Emeryville, California, USA - eDNA 5th pass 30_C Kraft OP (version 2) (version 2) ...
TTGAGCATATCCATCCGTACCGCGGTGTGCGACACCGAGAAACGGCCATCGTACGTTATGCTGGCGGCACCTGCCTGTCCTTGCCGCGTAGTTACTAGGATTACCCCGTTGGCTCCCCGGGAGCCATAAATGGCGGTTGAAGACGCGTCTTTCAGGACGTCTACCGAAATGATATCTGCAGGATTGATTGAGCTGAGCGGGTCGCGTTGCGAGTTAGCGCCGAACTGTGAATTGGCTACGGGAGCCTCGCTTTCATTGACAGGGATACCGTCGATGACGATAAGCGGCCGGCTATCTCCCACCAAGGAATTGGCCCCTCGGATCAATATTTTTGAACCGGCACCCGGCTCGCCGGTACCTGTGGCAATCTGTAAACCCGCTACACGGCCCTGGATGTTGTTGATGAAGGAGCTTTGCCTCGATTGTTCGAATACCGCCGACTTGACCGAGGAAATGGCTCCGGTTAAATCGCCCTTTCTCACCGTACCATAGCCCACGACTACTACTTCATCCAGATCAGATACGGCGGTTTTCAGCGTCACATGGAGTGTCCGCGATTGGCCCACCGAAAGTTCCTGTTGAACATAGCCGACGCTGGAAAATACAATTATCTCGTCTCCTTCGGACAACGAAATGCGGTAATTGCCATTACTGTCGGTAGTACTGACGGCCGTACTGCCTTTGACACGGATGGACACGCCTTCGATCGGTACACCCTGTTCGTCGGAAACAATACCCGTAATTTGATAAGGTTGGAATGCCGTATCGCTGTTTCCGGGCGCGGAGGCTTCCCGTGGTTTGATTACAATGGTTTTTCCTTTGATGGTAAAGTCAAACGGTTGCCGCTCGAAGATGCTTTGTAAAGCGCTTTTCAAGGGTGCGTTACGCATTTCGATGGTCACTGTCGTGGCCTGATGCATGCTGGCATCGCCGTACAAGAAATAATAACCGCTTTGCCGCGCGATCTTATCCAATACACGTACAAGAGGTGTGTTGGTTTCCGAAAGGGTGACGGTTTGTGCCATCGTTTCGACGGCTAACACTTGGAATAGGCCGGCTACAAGCGAGATAACGCTCAAATTCATCAGCAACAAGATTTTCTTTATGCCATGCATCCGCAGGCATAAAAAATTATTTACGAAAATTTTATACATTTGATTGTTTTGGTTAGTAATTCTAACTCGTTCACACACGATAAATGATAACCAGAACACATAGCGGAATCCTGACTCGACCCGGGATTCCGTTTCCTGATATACCTAATTTTTACTTCGGGCTTGGGTTATACGTACGTAATCATATCTGTCATTTATTAATTGGGTTTAACATTATTTTGATTTGACAATCAACTTGCTGCCGTCGATTTCAAACGAAAGTAAATTGGTCAACGCGAGTGTTTCCAAAACGCCACTGATGTTTTCATAACGCGATACGGTGCCGGTGAAGGTGCGGTCGGCAATATCTCCTTGCAATTCGATATCAACATCGTACCATCGGGCAACCTTCTTCATGATGCTTTCCAGACGTTCGGACCGGAAAGCAAACACGCCTGTACGCCATGCCGCCTCATTATCCGCATCAACATGCTCTTTGGTTAGTCGTCCGTTTTTTAGCTCGGCCTTTTCTGATGGTTCAAGTAGCAAAGAAGCTTCGCCGCCTGCTTTGTCAGCGGAGCTTATCCGGACGCTTCCTTCTATCAGGGTGGTTTTTGTCACATCATCGTCGGGATATGCAGAGATATTGAACTTGGTACCAAGTACATCTACCTGTTGCCCACGGCTCATCACCCTGAAGGGCTTACTGGCATCTTTGGCCACCTCAAAATACGCTTCGCCGGAGAAGGTAACCACCCTGTCGCGGCCATCGAAATGGGAGGGGTAGGTCAGCGACGAAGCGGCATTGAGCCAAACTTTTGTGCCATCGGGGAGCGTTACCTGGTAGGTTCCTCCATTGGGAGTTGTAAGTTGCAGCCCATAGGCACCCGCAGCACTAAAGGACGCGATTTCGGTATTGTCTCCTTCATAGACAATCCGTTCATGGTCGGATATAATTCCCGTTTGCGCTTCACTGAGATCAATCTTGCTTCCATCACTAAGCGTAAGCGTGGCGCGGTTACCACCCGGCGCGATATCGGCAACCTGTGTGCTTTCTTGCAGAAAGTTGGCGGGAGTGTCGCGAAGGGAGTACCACATGATCGCGGTGGCGACTAAAAGGATCGCCGCGGCATACGGCAACCAGCGGAGTATTGGGTGGGGGGTCCAACGGATTCGCTTGGTGCGTGTTGAATTCGGTTCGTTTGACTCGCGGATTTGGTTGTTGATGGCTGACCACGTCTGCTGACTGAGTAAATTGAGATCCTCAGCGGAGAGCGAATCCTGCTGTTGATCGAAATAGCGATTAAAATGGGCCAGCAGCAATGCGCGCTCCTCAGCTGTGCATTTTCCGGCCAGATATTTGTCAATGAGGTCTGTGGGTTCGTTCATAATCGTAAAGGATTTATACCCCTCCAACTACAAGAACCCGATCTGCCTACTTTTTCACGGCAATATCAAGAATTTTTTAATTTTATTTTCAATGGTTTGTTTTTCAGTCAATTGTGGAGCCATTAATGTTAGCGCTATCGCGAGTCCGATGCCGAGGCGGGCCCGTCTTCCGGCCTGACTCAATAAATTTTGAACAGTACGCACGGAGATATGAAGGCGCTCGGCGATTTCTTCAGGACCTAACTGGTGGAAGTAAGTCAGTACGAAAACTTTTCCCATTGTATCAGGGAAGCTTTCTGCCAGTCGTTCCAGTCGCTCCATTAACTCCCGTTCTTGTATATATTCATCCGTGGTATCGCGTTCTTCCGACAAATATTGCTGGAGATCTGCTTCGTATTTGCTGACAACCTGTTTGCTGCGTATCAGTTTGTAAAACCCATATCGGACGCTGGTTATCAAATAATTGAAAAGAGAGCCCTTTACGGAGAGCTGTGTTCTATTGCTCCAGAGGTTAACAAAGATAGTTTGCACGATATCCTTGGCCTCGTCTTGGTTCTGTGTGATTTTTTGGGCATAGGCTAGCATGAAGTGTGAAAAACGATCGTACAATTCCGAAAATGCGGCATGGTCGTCTTGTTGCTGTAACAACATAAGTAGCGCCTTCTCGTCCAATGTACTATAGTTTAACATGATTCGCGTTAGTTCGCCCAAATTAGCAGATTTGTGTAATAAAAAGAAACACCAAGCAAAAATCCCGTTTCCACGGGGGGGATAAAGACTTTACGGAACGGCTTCTAATTTACGCTAACGCTAGTTGAGACCCGCCAGAAACAAAAATAAAAAACAGAGAAACAGCGGTAGCAAAGCGAAGATCATCAGTGAGGTGCGCAGGGTTCTGTAATAGCGGCCTAATTGTTCCTTGGCTTTACCAACAATCACCCAAAAAAGTAAACACAGAATTGACCAGATAATACCGGCAGTAAATATCCCATTCAAATTGATAAAACCGCTCGTGTTGATGTCAAAAAGTTCCAAAATCGGTTGGTACAGCAACGTTGTCAATCCCATGTTGCAGAGCACGAGTATGGCTATACAGTTGGAATGGAGCAACACGGTAATAACCGTCCACGGAGGGCGTTTTTTCTGATACCTGTCGAGCAAACGGAAAGCTACGATCAGTAAGATCAGCCAAAAGCCGAGGCCTAATAAAACGAATGGTTCCGCTGCCATGCCCTTACAAAAGTAAGCCTTGTGATCCATGCAAAAAATCCCCGGATTTCGGGGTTTTACTGGAAATCATCACCGTTTTCCAAAGAGCAGGAGTTGGTACGAAGAAATGGTTTCTTTATTTAATTGATTATGGCGAGGTGGTCGTACTGCGGTTAAGACTTGGCTGTTTACTTCCTTAGCTGTCCACTTAGATAGCGCTCCAAAGAGGTCGGAAGGGGTAGGGGGTTGCCCGGTTGCTCGGGAACGGTCAGCTTGTCGATCACAGCTTGGGTCATATCGGCCATATTGATTGCCGTGTTTTCGGAAAAACTGGCAGCAATCAACGTCTCGTGCCATTTTTCTCGGGGTATGGATTGCGGCACCACCGGCTTATTCAGCAATTTCGCAAACACATCGGCAACATCACGCGAAGTGTACGGTTGCGGTCCCGTCAGTTCAATGACCGTCTTACTTTTGGGCGGGCGTTCTTCGGTCATTGCACGCGCGATGCACTTGGCCACGTCAAGCGGTGAGTTCATTTCAATCGGCAGATCTTCTGGAAAAAAAGTTGGCAGAATTCCCTGTTGTGTGATGGTATCCAGATAAACCAGCCAGTTGCTGAAATAATATGACGGCCGTATAAATACGACGGTTGCATCTAAATCGCCGAGCCCATGTTCCAGTATCCGGGACATGAAAAGATTTCCGGTCTTGCCGTCGATATGTGCTCCAATGGTGGATAGACCGACGATTCTCGTTATTCCCGCTTGTTCGATGGCCTTTCGGTAATTGGCAACAATCCGTTCGGTGTCTCCGATAATGTCGTCCGAAGTTTGGTTTTCCGGGGTCAAGACGAGGACTGCTGTTCCCCCTTCCAATGCGTTAGCAAGTTGTTCACCATCAAATAGATCAGCCTTACGGAATTCAACGCGTATGTCGGCAAGTTTTTCGGGATTTCTTACGACTGCACGAGTGGGGGATCCGCTTTTGGTTAGTTCGTCAATGACATATGAGCCTATTTGCCCGGTAGCACCTACAACGATGTTCATACTGTTTTGATTTTGTGAGTCCGTCTTAACAAAGATCGGCAGCGCGATGACAAGGGTATGTCAGTGGCACAAATTATTTTTCTAGCATAACTCGATTATTGGGAGATTGTTTTGTAGCATTGTCGTTCCGACGCACGTTAGTTTATAAAGACCAAGTTTTGAAACAAGGTTTAACTTTACGTATTCAAATCAATTTAGGCACTTCAATAACACTTTACGTATGAAAAGCACGTTAGTTTCGTTTGTTTTTATGTTTATCATCTGGATTGCCAATGCACAGAAACGGCCGGAAAAAATTGGTTTCGGCGTCCAGGCAGGGTGGAACATGTCCAGGATCTCGGGCGATACATTTGATGGAAAGGCAGGTTTCATCGGTGGTGTGCATGTCAACTTCCCCGTATTTGGCTACTTCTATGTACAGCCTGAGGTCAATTTCCAACAATTGGGTGGCAAATACAAAAGTGACGCATTTGCAATTGGCGACATCCGTTACCGGGATGCCGAACTGAACATGAATTACCTGAGTGTGCCGGTCCTGTTGAAATACCGCTTTAAACCCATTGATTTGGACATTTTTGTCGGTCCGCAGGTGGGTTTTAAATTAAGTGCCAAAAACAAAGTGGGTGAGGGGGAGAACTACGAAGCGTATAATGTGAAGGACACCGATATAGCCGGGGTATATGGATTGGAATACTGCCTGCGGCTGCCGGACAGCCGTGTGGACTTGGTGCTGAACGCCCGTTACACGACCGGGTTTGCGAATTTCGCCAACGGCGAAGATCCCAACATGCCCAATGACAGCTACCGGAACAATGTGCTTGCTTTTATGCTGGGTATCCGGTTTTAAAATCACGTTCAATCAGATTCCAGATGTTTCAAAGCTTTATTCAGATCACGATGAAAAGAACGTATGCCGTGCTGGCGTTAATTGCTGTTACGCTATCCTGCTTACAGACGCTGTACGCCCAATCCGAAATTGAAGTAGGCGTTCGTTTCGGCCTTGCCGGCAACGCGTTGCACCGCTTTCAAAGCGTAGACGGTGGGGGTAGCAGCGAGGGCAGGTTATCAATGCTTACCGGTGTGCGGTTGGGCTACGGGTTGACCGAACGGTTAACGTTGGTATCAGGCCTTGACTATGCCCGGCATAACCTAACAATGGTTAGCGCGCCTATGCCTGAGCAGCACAGAACCGACGGTCGGATCACTACACTATCCCTTCCTTTGGTCGTTGAGTGGAATGTAGGGCGGTGGTTTTTCATACAAGGTGGGCCTTCTATTGACATACAGCCCGAAAAATGGGAGTCTGTGGACAGTCAGGGGGGTATCGGCTTTTCCGTGGGTGTAGGTGGCCGGTATGCATTGGGCAATTGGTCTTTGTCACTCACTCCTTCGGTAAAGCAATATGCATTGATTCCCTTTAATAAGGAGAAATATCACCAACGGCTGATGACTGCCGGGGCTGTGGTCACGGTTGGATACCGGTTTTGATCAAGCCGTGGATCTGCTCGATGATTTCGGGCTTATATCCTACCATCCGGAGAATTTCACGCTCGCCCTCAATGACGATGACGGTGGGGACTGACCTCACACGGTATTGTGCGGCTAGGTCGGGATGGTCGAACGGATTGATGTCCCGGTAAGGGATGCCATAGTTATCTAATGCACCGGCTACCGTCGCGCAGGTAGCGCAGCTGTCGGTCTGGAATTTGAGGATGCGCAGATTCGTTTCGATGGGTTCAGATTTATTATTGATGTAATCGATGAAGGTTTGTATTTCATTGAGAGTCCCGGATAGCTCGAATTTGAGGTTTATGGGAATGCCATATTGTTGGTGTATCTTATCCACCGCAGCCGCGAAGTCGCGTCCCCAATTCCGATTGCCGCTCCCCGAGATGGAAAGTATTTTACGGTGATGTTGTTCAAGGAAACTTTTCACCATAGGAGGTATTGCGCCCATTGGGTCCGTATAAGTAACCAGATGAGCCTGTTGGAAGGACAGGATTTCAGGGAGCTCGCAGGTACGGAGGCCCAGCACGGAAAGCTCCGCAGCTTTGTTTACAAAGCGCCTTACATTTCCGGTCCTGCTGGCAAATATGATGAGCATGGTATCGTAGTAAACCCTGGTTCCTTGCGATTTGTTTACGCGTTGTAGATCAAAGATATTGCCAATTCAAGGAAAGCCCTTGTTTTGCTACAAAAACAGCAATGAACAGGATACCACTTAACCGGCATTGTCAATTATTCTGCGATTGTAACGGCAGGAGTGGATACACATTGGCGTGGCTTTTGCATAGTTGCAAAAAAAATTAGAAGGAGAGACTTATGTACGTAAATCGCTATTTTACTGTGGCCGCTGTGGCGGGGATGATGTTGACAAGTTGTACTAATGACGATGCGGTGGCTCCGCAAAATAGGGCGGAAGAGAATTTCCGGAAAAAATATCCGGATGCGACTGCCGTGGAATGGGAGCGGGAAGGCACTTACTTCATTGCGGAATTTAAGGTAGGCAGCTTGGAGAAGGAGGCTTGGTTTGACGATCGGGGTAGCTGGAAACTTACCGAAACCGACTTGCCATACGCAGATCTGCCGGCAGAGGTAAAGAAGGCGCACGAAGCGGGTGATTTTAGCGCGTGGACTGTGGATGATGTGGATGTGGTGGAACGGGATGGATTCGAAACCATCTTCGTGCTGGAAGTGGAGCGGGGTAATACGGAGTATGACTTGTATTACCTGGCGGATGGTACGCTGGTGAAGGCTTTCCCGGATGATGACACGGACAATAATTACCTACCCGTGGTGCTTTCGGATAAGATTACCCAGTTTTTGGCCGATCGGTATCCGGATTACAAAGTGTTGGACGTGGATGAAGACAATGGCCGGATTGAAGTGGAGTTTATCCACGGCAGTGTGAATCGCGAGGCCTATTTCACTACGGGTGGCGATTGGTTGCGCACCGAGACAGATATGCGTATCACGGATGTGCCTGAAGAAATTACGGATGTTCTGGGAGGCTCCGAATACCGGTTGTACCGTGTGGATGACGTTGATTTCATTGAAACGCCGGAAGGTAATTACTATTACTTTGAATTGGAGCGCGGAGAGCTTGAGGCAGAAATCCAGATCTACGAGAACGGCGAACTTGTCGTTGTGAAGTAGGTTGCCGGCTCATCCGAAAACGTAATTCCATCGCTTGTCGAAAAGCTGGCCGGCAACCATCGGACATTGGGCTCAGGGCTTCGGCACCACGCGTACCTTATATGCCCGCATATCGGGTATCTCAATGCGGAAATCGGGGTTCACTCCGTAAACATGGTGCGTCCACCAACTTTCCTCGGCAATGGTATAGACTAGTGCGCCGGTTGCGGCATCGTAGTTGGCCGACTTGATGTTTGCATGGTCTTTTAGCGGCTCGAATGGAGTGAATCGGCCCGTTTGCATGTCCATCAGCCAGACATGATGGTGGGTACTCACCAACAGTTGGTTTGACGATGTGAGCGACAGCTCATGTCCGCCTTCATCGGGTAGGGGAAAGACGCGGACTTTTTCCAGCCGTGGCGTTGCAGTGCGCACATCTTGCAGCCGGTATACCAGCAGGCTGTCGAAACCGAGGGCGAAAAGTTCCTGCTGCTCGGCTACCCACACGGCTCCATGCCCGGAATACAGCGTATCTTTATAAAGCACCTTTTCCGGTATACGCCCATCATACAGTTCCAGGCTGTTGCCAGCAGTGTGCGTCGAGTTGGCTACGGCGACGAAGCCTCCCGGCAGCAGGTCGGCCGAATGTGCCATAGGCGTTTTGGCATAAAACAGTATCCGTTTGGTGGCTACATCCAGCAGCAACGTTGCGCCCGATGAGGAGGTGACAAGCAACTGCGTGTTGCCGCGAACGGGCTTGCAGTCATCCAGCGAACGAAGCATGCCGAAATATTCCTCGGGCAGCTGACCTTTCGCCTCGTTGGCCTGCCAGGACCAGGTCAGGATCGCTTCTCCACGGCGTGCTGCCGCGCCATCATAAACTTGGATTTTGTCGTCCCCGCACACCACCAGATCATTGGGTCGGAGCAGGGGCGTATCGTTTGTCCCCGCCCATACGGGTGCCTGCATCAGCAGTAGGCACCCGATTATCATCGTGCATATTTTTTTCATCGTCTTCTATCGAAAGGTATCCCATTTGGGATTTTGTACAAGATTAACATTTATCGTGAGCTCTTCCAAGGGAATGGGATTTTAATCAATGTATTGTAAATTCGTAATTTCTTTTTAGGTTTAAAAAGTATTTACTTACGGCGGGTTCCGGTTGAGTTGTTTTAAGTTGACAACCCTTTTTACGGGATTATGGGTATCTTTGCGTGCGACGCTAGAAACCAATGGAACTGAACAGACGGTTGATTTTCTTGATTTGGGGATTACTACAGACAGTTCCCGGCCTGACACAGCCGTTGGGTTACCGGTCTTTCCAAAACGTAATTGCCGGGGCCGGGGCGACTACCGTGAGTGCATTCGCGCAGGATAGCCTGGGCATGATGTGGTTTGGCACCAACAAAGGCTTGGTAAGCTACGATGGTTACGTAACCCAGGCACATCACGGTCGCAACGACAGTACAAACACATATGTATATAACATCGTGGTATTGAACAGCCGCCTGCTGTGTTTGGGAACCGACTACGGTGTATTGTTTTACGACTACCAAAGCGATAGGTACCTGCCAAGCACTGTGTCATTTCCATCGGATGTGCGGACACTTCTGCTGGACGACAACGACCTGTGGATCGGTTCGCTTAAGGGTTTGTACCGTTATGAGCTAGACAGCAAACGACTGGAGTCTTTCACCGGTGATGCGACCGACGACGACCAACCGAAACTGACCGTATATGCATTGGCAAAACTGGAAAGCGATTTATACATCGGCACGTATAATGGCTTATACCGAAAGCAGGATGGCGTGCAATCAATCGGTGCTGTTAGCTTATCCACTCAGCATAGCCGGAGCAATTTTTTTGTCAATTCACTATGGGTAGACACGGCGGAAGGCACGGTATGGGTAGGGGCCGAGGGTGCGCTTTACCGATATGACCCAACTACCACGGAGACAACGGAGGCCATTCCCCTTCACAACCAGTCTGTCAAATCGCTTGCCATGGACCGCCATGGGATGCTATTGGCGGGAACAGATGCAGGGATATACATTTATGATCCGGGTAAGCAGTCCGCAGTAACGGTGGTGCACGACGCCCGCAACGAAAGATCGCTTGCCAACAACATCGTTTGGGCCATCTTCACCGACCGCGAGGGCAATTGGTGGTTTGGTACAGACTATGGTACCTCCGTAACAAGCGGCCGTCCGGTATTCCAAACCATCCCGATTTACGAGGTTACCGGAATAGGCGAGGGGAATCGCTTCTATAACATCCTCCGCGATTCGCGCGGCCGTTATTGGCTGGGTGGCACCAATGGAATCATCCGTACGGATACCCTCGGTGCTAGGCGAACGGCACCGGCATGGTACCGCATGGGTGACTCCCGTTATCCGCTGTCGCACAACCGCATCCGTGATATCTACGAAGATATTGACCGGCAGATTTGGATTGCCACCGATGGTAGCGTAAACCGGTACAACGAGGCAACACACGGTTTTGACCGCTACACGATCGTCAACCAAACGCGGACGGCAAATGCCAACTGGGCGTACGATTTGTTTGAAGACCGAAACCGGCGGTTATGGATTGCTACTTACCTCGGCGGAATCTTCGTCGTCGATAAGCAACGCCTGATGGCGGCATCCGGCGATTACGTTGCGCAGCATCAGTTGACCGCAGCAGATGGGCTAGCGGGTGATTTCGTGAACCAATTGTTTCAGGATGTCAAGGGGGATATCTGGGCACTCGTCTATAAGAAGGGGCTGCACCGTATCCAGCCCGACAACTACCGGGTGAGTGCCGTAACGGACGGCGCCGGACGACCGATCCAATTGCCGACCTATATGATGCAGGATGCCGAGGGAATTGTTTGGGTGGGGGGAGACAATGCGGTTTACCGCTTGGACCCGCAGCATGAAACCTGCCAAACAGTACCTATTAGTACGTTCGGTACCGGTGAAATCCTGTGTATGGAACAGGTGGGAGCGCACATTTGGATTTCAACTTCCGGTGCGCTCTGGACACTGGACCGTGGTACGCTCGAAGTGAAACGCATCAAGGGAGAGTCGGATTTCACGGCGGCCTTTTACGATGCGGCGGGTAGCCAGGTATTGCTTGGGGCGGTAAACAGTATCACTGCGTTACCCGCGGATGCGCCGCATGCCGCAACGGCGGCGGCCACACTGTCATTTACCGCATTGCTGGCCAATGACCGTCCGGTAGGCACCTCGGGGAGCAATATCCGCTACCGCGACCATATGGAGTTGACACACGATCAAAACAACCTCGTATTCCGCTTTGCTGACTTTGTGTATGCGCCGGATGAAAGCAAACAATTTTTGTATAAAATGGAAGGTGTAGATGCCGAATGGGTATTGATGGATCGCGCGTCTAATCAGTTGACATATACCAACCTCCAACCGGGTACCTACCAACTGGCTGTACGGAAGCTGGATCTCTCGGGTGACCCCACAGGTGCACCGCTTCGGTTTACCGTGCGCATCCGGCCTCCCTGGTATGAGACCGGGGCTGCCCAGGCTATCTACCTGGCACTGGCAATCGGGCTGATCGTATGGGTCGTTAACTTTTTCCGCGTACGGCATAACCTGAAAATCGAACGCATCGAAAAGCAGAAAACACTGGAGTTGACCAATCTGAAAATCAATTTCTTTACGGATGTTTCCCACGAATTCAAGACGCCATTGAGCCTCATTCTCGGCCCGACCAGTCAACTCCTGATGGATGCGAGGCATAAGGGTATTCATCCGCAATTGGAAGGTATACAACGCAATGCCCTGCAACTGAATACGCTGATCCAGCAAGTGATGGAGTTTAACCGGTTGGAAGGGGCGGGCGACGAAGGGCTCATGCGGTCTGATGTGGAATGGGTGTCGTTGGTAAGGAATGTGTTTGCCGCATTTCAGGGGTCAGCCGACACGCTGGGCCGCACCTATACCCTGAAAACCGAGCTGGAGGAACTGCGGGGAATGGCTGATGTCGTGAAGATCCGGTCGGTCCTGAATAATGTATTGGCCAATGCATTTAAGTATACACATGCCGGCGACCGCATCATGGTATCACTGGCTGCCGAGCAGGGAGAAATAATCATCACTGTCAGCGACACGGGTATCGGTGTCCCGGAAAAAGACCTGCCGTATGTGTTTGAGCGGTTTTACCGGGCGGCAAATACAACTAACCGGCATGCCGGTTCGGGTATCGGGTTGTATCTGGCTAAACAGTATGCCGAACAGCACGGAGGCTCGATGACCATAACGGCGACGGAAGGAAAGGGTACCTCGGTACGCATTGGGCTGCCTGTTGCGGCGGGCATTCAGCCGCCTGCCGGCGCTGGGGAGAGAGGCGCCGAAACATCGGGTGCCACAGCGGAAAGACACCGGATTCTCGTCGTGGACGATAACCGGGAGATCACCGAATTTTTGGCACAGCTGCTGTTGGCTAATTATGACGTACGGGTGGCCCACGATGGAAAGGACGGGCTACGGCAGTGCATGGAGTGGAAACCCGATGTGGTCATCGCAGATGCGATGATGCCATTGATGGATGGATTGGAGATGAGCCGCCAGATCCGCAGCCATGTGCCGTTGGTTGATGTAGCCATTATCCTGCTGACGGCGAAGGACGACAAGCAGACGGAACTGGATAGTATCGGCAGAGGAATCGATGTCTTCATGGCGAAACCGTTTGACGTGGCTATCCTGCGTTCGCGCATCGTGCAGCTGATCGAAAAAAAGCAGGCAACCGACCGCAAGCTGCGCGTTGGTGCAATCGCGACACCGCAAATACCTACGGCGGTATCGCCGGATGAACAGTTTCTCGTAGAGGTGACACGCATCATCGAAGATCAGATCGACGATCCGGAACTGAACGTTCAGGCGCTAAGCGATCAGCTTGATACCGGCACCAAGCAGCTTTACCGGAAGGTGAAGCACCTCACCGGTCTCACCCCTGTGGAGTACATCCGGTCCATCCGGATGAAGAAAGCCGCCATGTTACTGGGGCAGCATAAGTTTACCGTGGCCGAAGTGATGTACATGGTGGGCTTTTCCAATCCCTCATATTTTTCCAAATGTTTCCAGGCTGCTTTTGGGCGGACCCCACGGGAATTTGCGTCCGAACGGGAATCATAGGCTCCAAGTTTTCTTGTTGTCCGATATTTGTCGTTTTCTGTCCGATTTGTCACACATTCCTTGCCCCCCTCATGCTACTTTTGCGGTAGTTATAAACCAATCTGTGTAAACTGTATGATAAGATGTACTTCCGTTATTGCTTTTTTCAGTTTTTTTATTGTCGCCATGTTGCGTGCGCAGGATACGTCGGTGCCTACCATCTATGTGGACGATCAAGGGGTGATGCGGTGGTCGGACACCCGACAGGAAGCAGCGTTTTATGGGGTGAATTATTGCCTGCCTTTTGCGCACGGCTACCGCGCAATCGACTACCTGGGCAAAGACCATAAGCAAGCAATTGATCGCGATGTATACCACTTCACGCGCCTTGGATTCAATGCGTACCGTATCCACGTATGGGATGTGGAAATCACAGACAGCGTGGGCAACCTATTGGAAAATGAGCATCTGGACCTGCTGGACTACCTTATCTCCAAACTGCGCAAACGGGGTATCCGTACGGTGATCACCTGTCAAACGGATTTTGGCAACGGCTATCCCGAGCGGAACCGGCCCACGGGTGGGTTTTCTTACCTTTACGATAAATGCGACGTGCACAGCAACCCCGATGCGGTACGTGCGCAGGAACGGTACGTGAGCCAGTTCATCCAGCATAAAAACCCCTATACCGGATTCGCTTACCGCGATGACCCTTATGTGGTGGGCTTCGAGATTAACAACGAACCCTGTCATACCGGCGATCCGGCGCAAACACGTACCTATATCAACCGCATGCTGGCGGCTATCAAGCAAACCGGAAATATGAAGCCTGTGTTTTATAATGTAAGCCATAACATGGACCATGTGGGGGCGTATTTCAATACGGCTATACAGGGAGCTACCTATCAGTGGTACCCCATCGGCCTGGTAGCGGGCTTTACCCGCAAGGGTAATTTCCTGCCTTACCTCGACCAGTACGAGATTCCGTTTTCTTCGGTGGAAGGTTTTGGCAGTAAAGCAAAAATCGTCTATGAGTTCGATCCTGCCGATGCAGCATACACCTATCTGTATCCGGCGATGGCACGGACATTCCGTAGCCAGGGTTTTCAGTGGATCACGCAGTTTGCTTACGATCCGATCGATCTGGCACGCTATAACACCGATTACCAGACGCACTACATGAACCTGGCATATACGCCGGGAAAAGCCATCAGCATGAAAATAGCAGCGGAAGTAACCCGGCGGGTTGGCCGGGGCGAATCATTCGGTTCCTATCCGGCTGACACCCTGTTTGGCGATTTCCTCGTGAGCCACAAGCAGGACCTGAGTGTGCTGAACAGCGAAAAGATATATTTGAATAGCAACCATACGACTGAGCGGCCTGTAGCGCCCGAAAAGCTGGCCACTGTTGCGGGCTGCGGGAGTTCACCGATTGTGGACTATGCGGGCACAGGAGCGTACTTCCTGGATCAACTGGAGCCGGGGGTATGGCGTTTGGAAGTGATGCCCGATGCGGTGCCGATAGCTGATCCGTTTGCGAAACCTTCACTGAGCCGGGAAGCGGTAACCATCGCCTGGAACAGGTGGCCCATGCGACTGCGATTGCCGGATCTGACCGGGGAATTCCATGTAGTGCCGTTGGGAGCAGACGATGTGCCGGTTGCCGCCCATGCGGAAGGGGGAGCGTTGCAGGTGACACCGGGCGTATACCTATTGTGCCGGCCGGAGGTTGTTGATGCAGCTACGCGGCGTTGGCAGGCGGATACGCGTTGGCATTCCATTAACCTGGGTGAATTTGTGGCACCGGAAGCACATGCGGCACACTTTTCCGTGGTGCATACGCCTGCCACTGTGGTCACTGCCGACGAGTCATTAACCATCCGCGCAACCGTTGTGGGGCCGTCATTGCCGGATTCGGTCGTGCTTCATACGGATCGGGTTTCGTTTTGGTCCGCCAACAACCCGCGTGTGTTACTGAAGCATGGGAGCGGATACCGGTACGAAGGTAACCTGCCACGTGAAATGGTAAAACAGGGCGTGATACGTTATACGATGACGGTATATGCCAAGGGGCAAGCAACGACATTCCCCGACAATCGACCGGGGACACCGCTCGACTGGGATTATCCCGAGCCGCTTTACTGGACCACGCAGGTAGTGCCATCGGCCTATCCGGTGGTGTTACTTGACGCAGCGGCCGACGGCGAATCCTTGGAAACGTATGCCATGCCTGAATGGGGCGGCAACACGGTAAACAGTCGGTTGGATCATCCTGCGGCACCCAAGGCTTGGCGCTATACGTTTGCTAAGCGCGACAGCGGGGTGCGCTTCTTCTGGAAACGCTATGTAGCCGATGTAGTAGCAAACCGTAGGGACCGACTGGCTGATGCCACATACCTGTGCGTCGCCCTGCCGGGAGTCCATGCATTGGATAGTTTGTCTGTGGGGCTTACCACGGACGACGGGTATACCTACCGTGCGAATATCGCACTGGACGGCGCACCGTTAGTGAGGATTCCGCTCAGTACACTGCAACTAGGGGATACCCCGTTGCTGCCCGCACCGTATCCGGTTTTCCTGGAACGCTATTTTTCACCAACCGTACAGCGGTCTTTTGACGTGGCAACCGTGGAATCACTGGTGCTGCACACACTGGGAGAGGTGGCGTCCGATGCATCGCTGACCATCGGCAACGTATGGCTGGAATGAGTAATTAAATGATATCCATATAAACCAAAAATGACATGAGGGAATATCGACGTAAACATCGTACAAACACGTATTGGTTGGCGTTGCTGGCCAGCACTTTAACCGTGGGAATTCCGCTGGCAGCGACTCCCGTAACCGTACGGGCCCAGCAACAGCAACAGCTTACTGTGCAGGGCACGGTACGCGACGATCAAGGCACACCGCTGGCGGGAGTGGGTATCGCGGTGGCGGGCACAGTGGCGCAAGCCGTTACCGATGCCGAGGGGAGATACCGCATCACGGTACCTGCCGGTGCGCATCAGCTGGTTTTTTCTTCCATCGGTTACCTCACCCAGACGGTGGAGGCCGACCGCCAGCAGATCGACGTGGTGCTGTTGCCGAGCAGCCAGGACCTGGAAGAAGTGGTCGTGGTAGGTTACGGCAGCCAAACCAAAAAGGACCTGACCGGATCGGTAGCCAACGTGGCAAGCAAGGATTTTAACGCGGGCTTGGTGGGCTCGGCCGAACAACTGATCAACGGCAAAGCTTCGGGGGTGCAAGTGATGTCCAACAGCGGGTCGCCGACGGCAGGGAGTACCATCCGGATCCGTGGAGGGGCATCGCTGAGCGCCAGCAACGATCCGCTGATCGTGCTGGACGGCGTGCCGCTAGAAAATGGAGGCATCAGCGGAAACGGAAGCAATTTCATGAGTCTCATTAACCCCAACGACATTGAGAGCATGACCATTCTGAAAGACGCCTCGGCAACGGCGATTTATGGTTCGCGCGCTTCCAACGGTGTGGTGCTGATTACCACTAAAAAGGGCACTACCGGGACATTGCGGATAGGTTTTTCTTCGGTTCTGTCCATGCAACAGCAGCAGAAGGTGGCCGATATGCTTTCGCCCCAACGCTTCGAGCAGGTCATACAAGAGCAGGGTACGGCCGCGCAACAGACGCTGCTAGGTGGGCAGCGTACCGACTGGGTAGGGCAGGTATTTCAATCAGCCTTCGGTACGGACAACAACGTAAGCCTATCGGGCAGCGTGACCAACACAGTACCCTTCCGAGCTTCGGTCGGGTTCTTTGACCAACAGGGTACGCTGCGTACGGATCGGACCGACCGGGTAACCGGTGCCCTGTCGCTGTCGCCCACGTTTTTTGACGCACACCTTACGCTGAACCTCAACGTAAAGGGAGCGCTCAATAACAATCGCTTTGCGAATACCGATGCTATCTGGTCGGCCGTGGCATTCAACCCCACGCAGCCGGTGCATTCGGGCAGTGAGGCATTTGGCGGGTTTTACGAAAGCCTGGACAATGCGGGTGTGCCGGCAACGGGTGCCAACCTCAATCCGGTAGGCTTACTCGAACAGGAAACCCACAAAAGCCGGGTGGGGCGCTCCACGGGTAACCTGGACATCGACTACAAGTTTCATTTCCTGCCTGCGCTGAAGGCCCATGTAACACTGGGTTATGACTATGCACACGGGGAAGGAGAGAACCGTATTCCCGCATCGGCGGCCAACGCCTATACGGTGGGTGGCTCCTTCAATGAATATGCACAAAATACGCAGAATCGCTTGCTGACGGCGTACCTTAACTACACGGCGCCGCTGGAAAATAGTTCCCTGGAGGTAACCGCAGGGTATGACTTCCAGTACTGGAGTGCAAAAAGTCCGTCGGTAATTTACTTCAACGAGGCCGGAGACGTGCAATCAACCGCCATGGCGTCAGACCAGCGGCATACGCTGCTGTCGGTCTACGGGCGGATCAACTACCAATATGGGGGGCGCTATCTGGTCACCGCAACCATCCGCCGCGACGGCACCTCACGCTTCAGCCCGGAAAACCGCTGGGGAACCTTTCCGTCGCTGGCGCTGGCGTGGCGGCTTTCTGAAGAGGATTTCCTCAGCGGCAGCCATACCCTCAGCGACCTGAAGCTGCGTGCCAGCTATGGCGTAACAGGCCAGCAGGATGGGATCGGTAACTACGGATACCTGTCGATTTACAATCGGGGTGATGACTTCGCCCAATACCGGTTTGGCGAGAGCTTCTATCGGGTACTCCGCCCATCGGTCTATGTATATGACCTGCGCTGGGAAACGACCCGTGCCTTTAACTACGGCGTAGACTTCGGCCTGTGGGGCAACCGCATCACCGGTGCGGTGGAATATTATACACGCAAAACGCACGACCTGCTGGCCAATGTATCGGTGCCCGCAGGTACGAATTTCGACCAGACCGCCACTACCAACGTAGGTAACATCGAAAGCCGTGGTTTTGAATTCCAGGTCAATGCAACACCCATAAGCCGCGAAACGCTCACCTGGGAGGTGGGTTTTAACGCCACGCAGCAGCATACACGGGTGACCAACCTTTCGATGGTGGAGGACGATAAGTCCGTGGGTTCCTACGTAGGGCCCTGGGTAAGCGGGCGGGGCATCCAGATTTTGACCACGGGTTACGAACCGAACATGTTTTATGTATATAAGCAGGTGTACGACGAGCAGGGTAAACCCTTGGAGAACGTGTATGCCGATCTGAATGGTGACGGCATCATTAATGAGAGCGATCTCTACCGCTATGAGTCGCCTGCTGCCGAGTGGTTCCTGGGCTTCAATACGCAGCTCACATACAAACGCTGGACAGTGGGTACCACCCTCCGCGCCAACGTGGGCAATTACGTCTTCAACAATACCAAAATGGATCTTGGTGCCTGGGAAACGCTGCAATATGTGCCGTTTGCACTGAACAACCTGCACAGCGATTTCCTCAACACGGGTTTCCGTGCACGCCAGTATTATTCGGATTACTACGTGGAAAATGCGTCGTTTCTCCGGATGGAGAACATCACACTGGGCTATGACGTGGGGCGTATCGCCGGCAGTGCCCGGCTGCGACTGGGAGCCATTGTGCAGAACGTATTTGTACAGAGCAAATACACCGGCAACGACCCTGAAATGCCGAATGGATTCGATAGCACGTTCTATCCACGGCCGCGTACCTATTCACTGAGTGTTAACCTTCAATTCTAACGACCATGATGAACACGATAAAAATACTTTGCTTGATCGGCCTGCTGGGATTGTTCGGCAGTTGCCTGAGCCAGTTGGATCAGTTACCCACGGTGGAAACCACGTCAGAATCCGTGTATACATCGGTGGAAAACTACAAGTCCGTCCTTGCAAAACTCTATGCATCGTATGCAGTGGGCGGCAATGAAAAGGGCGACGGAAATGCGGATATGGCCAGCCCGACGGCCGCGTATGGCTACCTGCGGTCATATTTCAACCTGCAGGAAATCCCGACCGATGAGGTGATCTATACTTGGGCGGGCGGTGATAACCTAGTAGATATCCAATACATGCGCTGGGGCGCATCCGACACGTGGGTGAGCTCCATGTATTACCGGATTTACTATACCATCGCGATCTGCAACGAGTTCCTGCGCAATGCAGGTGACGATAAAATCGCAGGATTTTCCGAAGCGGAACAGCAGGAGATCCGGGTATTTGCTGCCGAGGCACGTTTCCTGCGTACACTGGCTTATTCGCATGCGATGGATCTCTTCGGCCATGTACCGTTTGTAACCGAAAACGACCAGGTGAGCGCCTTTTTCCCGCCACGGATAACGCGTGCGGAATTATTTGACTATGTCGAAACGGAGTTGAAGGCCATCGAAACAATATTGCCTGAACCCTTTGCCAATGAATACGGCCGTGCGAGCCGTGCAGCAGCCTGGACATTACTGGCCAAAAACTACCTTAATGCCTCGGTATATACTGGAACAGAACGCAACGCCGACTGCATCACATACTGTAATAAGGTGATTGGCAGCGGTTTCGCCTTGGAGGCCGACTACAGCAAGCTTTTCAACGCCGACAACGACCGCCGCACACAGAACGAGATCATCTTTCCGATCCAATCGGATGCCGCAAAGACGACCACCTGGGGTGGGATGACGTATTTGGTTAACGGTCCGATCCTCGGGTCGATGAACAGCCCCGACTACGGTGTCACGTCCGGCTGGCAGAGTATCCGCACGCTGCGCGAGTTTGTGGCGCTTTTTCCGGATGCGACGGGAGAAGTGGACCGCCGCGGCGCGTTTTGGACCGACGGGCAGACGCTCGATGTGGATGATCCGTCATCGTCTAGCCAGGGGTATACCATCGTAAAATACACCAACCTGAATGATGATGGGTCATACACGACCGATGACGGGCTGGTCAATACCGATTTTCCGCTGTTTCGTCTGGCGGATGTTTACCTGATGTATGCGGAAGCAACGGTACGGGGAGGCGCGGGTGGTGATGCGGCAACAGCGCTGGGCTATGTAAACCAACTGCGCGAGCGAGCCTACGGCAATACCGGTGGAAACATTGGCGCAGCGGCACTGACGCTGGATTTCCTGCTGGCCGAACGGGGTCGTGAACTGTTCTGGGAGTGCGTACGCCGCACAGATCTGATCCGTTTCGGCCGGTTTACGGGTGGCGATTACTTGTGGCAATGGAAAGGCGGTACGGTGGAAGGGTCGGCCACGGATGCACGGTTCGATCTGTATCCCATTCCGGCAACCGACCTGGCTGCCAATCCGAACCTGATACAACATACTGGATACTAACCGATGATGAATGATGAAAACGATTGAAAAAATATACCGCGCAGGACGGCTATTCACCTGCGCAATTGCTGCAATGGCTTGCGAGAAATCTGGAGATGTCGTCGTGGCTACGGGATTTTCGGATGCTGAATTGTCGGCAACCACCGAATCCGTGGTGCTCAGCGAAGATCAAAAGGATGAATTGGCGCTGCAGCTGCTTTGGAATACAGGGGAAATGCAGCTTACGGGTGGTTATGACGCGAAGAGCGTCGCAATCAAGACAACGGTGCAATTTTCGTTGGACGAAGCATTCACTACGGTAGCGAGGAGCCAGGAGGTGGGCAGTGCTTCGTTGTCATACACCCATACGAAATTCAACGAACTGGCGCTGGCACTAGGCTTTGAGCCGGATGAGAGTACACCGCTCTACGTCCGCGTGCTGTCGCAATTGGCTGCCAATGTGGCTCCTAAATACAGTAATGTGCTTCGTATCGCTGTTACGCCTTATCTACCTTTGGGGGCGGCCGATTACCTATTTATGGCCACCAACGATTTCTCAGCGTTCCCCTGGAAGTTATGTTCGCGTGAGGAGGATGGTCGCTACGATGGTTTCGTGCGTGTGGACCAGTGGTACAATTTCTACCTGACAAGTGAGGAGAGCGCCGCCGCCGAAACGATATACGGCTCGTACCCCGAAGATGGCAATCAATATCGGTTGCATGCCGGTGCCGACCGATGGAACCTTTGGACAAGTAATGGGGGCTATTTATACCTGCAAGCCGATGTGAATGCATTGACGTGGAGTGAAACCGTCGTTCAGTCACTTTCGGTAACGGGCGATTTTAACGGTTGGAGTACGGATGCGACACCGCTTACATACGACAGCGGGCGCAACGTGTGGACAGCCTCCATCACGACCACCGAAGCGGAGCAATGGGGCATCAAGATACTGGTAAATGGCGACTGGGGATTTTTCTTCGGAGCGGGTCCTGAGGAAGGCCAATGTACACTGTACCGGGCGGATGCCAGCGGGTTCCCGTATCCGCACGTGGGCACACATACCTTGACACTGGACTTGAGCGATCCGAAGGCATTCCGATACACGGTGGATTAAAAGGGTTGGTAAAATGAACCGAGGCAACATCAGGAGATATGTGGTTTGGCTGTTGGGAATACTGCTGTTAGGGGCTTGTAAAAGCGATCCGGAGGTAACACCCGAACCCCAGGCTGCTCCATTTGCCCGTGGGGCGGATGTGAGCTGGATCACCGAAATGGAAGCGGCGGGCCGCAAATTTTACAACGCGGCGGGGGTGGAACAGGATGGCTTGCGCCTATTAAAGCAGTTGGGCGTGAATGCTATCCGCCTCCGCGTATGGGTAAATCCTGTGGATGGCTGGTGCGGTAAGGACGACCTCCTGGTGAAAGCACGCCGCGCACACAGCTTGGGCATGCGGCTGCTGATTGACTTCCACTACAGCGACACGTGGGCCGACCCGGGGCAGCAACAACTGCCCGCGGCGTGGGAAGGGAAGGACCTGGATGGACTGACGGCGGCGGTATCCGAGCATACCACGGACGTGCTAGGCGCACTGAAAGCGGCGGGCATCACGCCCGAATGGGTACAGGTGGCTAATGAGACGGGCAACGGTATGTTGTGGGAAACCGGAAAGGCGGCTACCAACATGGCTAACTATGCTGCACTGAGCAATGCTGGCTATGACGCGGTGAAAACAGTATTTCCCGGGACGAAGGTGATCGTGCATGTGCAAAACGGCTATGACAACAACCTATTCCGCTGGCTGTTCGACGGATTGAAGGCCAATGGAGGCAAATGGGACGTGGTGGGCATGTCACTTTACCCTTCGCCCTACGAGTGGCAGCAGCGGAATGAACAGTGTCTGGCCAACATAAGCGATATGGTGAATCGCTATGAAAGTGAGGTGATGATCTGCGAAGTGGGCATGAGTTGGGACCAGGCGCCGACCGCCAAATTGTTTCTGGAAGACTTGATAAAAAAGGTACGTACACTGCCGGCGGGAAAGGGGCTGGGCGTATTCTACTGGGAACCGCAGTGTTACGGAGGATGGAAGGGATATACGTTAGGCGCATTTGATCAAGCCGGGAAGCCGACAGCGGCGCTCGACGCTTTCAGGGAGTAATAATCTGATGACCTTTTTCATTTATATCGCCATATCTTCTTTTGCCGGGAAATGGTCCGGACAGTATACGGGAACTGATCAGGGAACGTGGAATGTGACGGTATCCGATGATGGAGAGATTTCCGGGACGGGGCAATCCACACGATTGGGTACTATATTTGGCATGGAGGGCAATGTGAGCAAGGATGGTAGTTTTAAGGCAACCATCGGAACAGTAGCAACGGGCAGTGAGTTTACCGGAAAAGACCAATACCATCACCAATCCGCCCATGAGCGGAACATGGTCCGGCGAGCGGCAGTAGGAAGCGGAAAAGCCCAATAGTAAAAAAAGTCAAAAAAAAATTTGAGGTATCAAAAAAATAAATTAACATTGCACTGTTTACTTAAACGGTTAAGTAAATCCAATATAAATCCGATTTAATAAATTGTGCCGGTTTGAAACCCTCGCTGAAACATATCGCTGAACATTTGGGTCTTTCCAAGACGACGGTATCTTGGGTGCTTTCCGGGCAGGCCGAGCAGAAGAACATCAGCCGGGCGACGGCCGAAAAAGTACTGGCGTATGCGGCATCGCTGCATTACCAGCCCAACATGATCGCGCGGAGCCTCAATACGGGTGAAACCAAAACCATTGGCCTGATATTGCCTTCAATTTCAGATACATTTTATTCCGAAGTGGCCCGGGAAATCGAATCCAGGGCGCGTAACCAGGGATATTCACTGATGATCAGCAGCTCGGAGTCCGATATCGATCGGGAAGATGAGATTATCCGGTTGTTCAAAGCGAAACGCGTCGATGGGATTATTTTGGCCCCTACCAAACGGTCGAAGGTAGAAGTGCAGCGGCTGATCGACGAGGGGTACCCATTGACCACCATAGACCGTTATTTTCCCGAACTGAATGCGAGCTACATCATCATCAATAACCGCGATAGTTGTTACATGCTGACTAAGCATTTGATTAACAAGGGATGCAAAAAAATAGCGTTGCTGACCACCAACTCGTATTTGACAACGATGGGCCAACGCCGCGAAGGGGTAGAGGATGCGCTGCGCGAGTCGGGACTACAGTTGGATCCGCGGCTATACGGAGAAGTCGATTTTGCCGGATACGAAAAGAATATCCACCGGGTGCTGAACAACATTTTCACGGAGGTGCCCGATGTGGATGGTTTCTTCTTTACAACCCACATCCTGGCATTGGAGGCGTTCCAGTATTTTTATGAAAAGGGGATAAAGCCGGATTTTGAAATGGCTTGTATCCATGAAGTGCCCATTTTTAAAGTGTTGGCACCACAGATTAACGTGGCACGCATGCCGGTAGGGGAAATCGGTAGGACAGCGGTGAATTCACTGATTGAACAGATGGAGGATGCGAAGGGGAAGGCAAAATCCAGAAAGAAACAGCCGTATGAACCCAAGCGGGTGATGCTGTCCTGTTCGCTGGAGTTTCGTAGTTAGTTTTTTTAACCAGTTAGTTAACCGATTAAGTAGGTTGATATACCGATTTATTGAGATAATTATTAGCTATATTTTTAATATGTTACTTAACCGTTTAAGTAGTGCTTTTGCATACCTAGTACTCTTTTATTTACTGGTTTTGACAGCTTGTACAGGGCATTCCTGGTCGATTTCAGCGCTGCGCTGTGAATACTTGCGATCGCCGATCCATATCGACGTGTCATCACCCAGATTTACCTGGGGATATGAGGGATCAGCTGGCGGGATGCAAACAGCCTATCAACTGGAATTGGCAGATGCGAAGGAAGCATTGCTGCAGGAAAAGCCGTTATGGACGTCCGGAAGGGTGGAAAGTGGGCAGAGTAAAGCGGTGTACTCGGGAGCGGAGCAATTGCGCCCGCATGCAAGGTACTATTGGCGGGTGACAGCCTGGGACAACCGGGGGCAGCGCGTGGTTTCGGCAATCGATAGCTTCGAAACCGCCAAAATGCAGGAAACAGACTGGACCGCCCAATGGATAACGGATCAACACGATGCGTCCTTCGGGCCTGCGCCGATGTTCCGGAAGGTATTCAGCATCCATAAGGAAATTGCTGCTGCACGGCTGTATGTGAGTGCGGCGGCTTATTATAAACTCTACCTGAATGGCAAGGAAGCGGGTACCGCACAACTGGATCCCGGATATACCCATTACGACAAGCGTAACCTGTATACGACATTAGACGTAACTTCCGCGCTCCGGATGGGCGAGAATGTGGTGGCAACCGTGCTGGGCAATGGATTTTACAACGCGGCTGCCCCGGTGGCTACCTGGGATTTTGACAAGGCGCGTTGGCGCGACCGCGCGCGCATGGTGATGGAAATCCACATACAGCATACGGATGGCACGATAACCGTAATTCCTACCGATGATACGTGGAAAACGGCAACCGGCCCCCATGTGTACAACAACATTTACAGCGGAGAAACCTACGATGCACGGAAGCAATGGCAGGGTTGGAACGACCTACGGTTTGACGACGTCGCGTGGCAACCGGCGGTACCCACGCGGGCTCCTTCGCCGCGGCTGGTGTCACAGACCATGCCGCCGATGCGGATAACGGATGAACTCCCGGCAGTGGCCATGCAGGCTTTCGGCGATACGGTGTTTGTCTTTGACATGGGGATCAATCTTACGGGTGTATGCCGCATCAACGTGCGTGGCGAGGAGGGAACCAAAGTAACATTGACCCACGGTGAACTGCTGAAAGACAATGGCCGTATTGAAATGCGTAACCTCGATATTTACTATAAACCAATAAAGGACATCGAGTTTCAGACCGATACATATTTCATGAGTGGTGAAGGGGAGGAAACGTTCACCCCAGCGTTTACCTATCACGGGTTCCGGTATGTGGAGGTGCGGTCAGACCGTCCCATTAAGCTGGACAAAGCGGATGTGACTGCCTTATTTATCCACACCGACCTGGAGCGGGTGGGCCAGTTCAGCTGCTCCAACGAGTTGCTCAACAAGATATGGTCGGCCACCAACCAGTCTTACGTAAGCAACCTGCATAGCATACCCACCGATTGCCCGCAGCGCGAAAAAAATGGATGGACAGCCGATGGTCACATTGCCATCGATCTGGCGTTGCTTAATTTCGATGGCATTAAATTCTATGAAAAGTGGCTGGATGACTTCATCGACAACCAACGCCCGGAAGGTAACATTTCCGGCATCATCCCCAGTGCGGGATGGGGCTATGACGACTGGATCGGCCCGGTTTGGGATGCAGCATTGTTCATCATCCCGGATGCGCTGGAACGTTACTACGGAGATACGAGGGCCATTCACAAAGTATACGATGCCTGCGAAAAATACCTGGAATACCTTCGGAACCGTGAAAACGAAGAAGGCACGGTAACCTACGGCATCGGCGACTGGGTATACTACCATACACAGACACCCACCGAGTACACCACGACCTGTTTCTACTACTGGGATCAGGTGCTCATGGCCCGCTTCAGCGATCTGACCGGCCACGACGGTACGCCTTACCGCAAAAAGGCAGAAGAACTAAAGGCGCTGATCAACAGGAAATATTTCGACGCGGAACAAACCCGCTATGCCAATGGGTCGCAAACGGCTCAGGCAGTGGCGCTTGCGCTGGAAATCGTTCCGGAGGAATACGAGAAAAAAGTGGCGGAAAACCTGAACAGGCTGATTGTTGACAACAACTATCACCTCGACTTCGGCGTGCTGGGCAGTAAGTACGTGCCCCGCATGCTCTCGGCACATGGTTATGCCGAAACGGCTTACCGCATGGCGACACAGGAAACGGCTCCCTCATGGGGCAACTGGATCAAGCTGGGATTCACCACACTGGCGGAGACCTGGGTACTGTCGCCCGAGTTCCGCGATGCGTCGGTAAACCATGTCTTCCTGGGCGACATCAGTGCGTGGATGGTCAATACACTGGCGGGGATAAACTACGATCCCAACAATAGAGGGTTTGAACACATTCTCATTAAACCGGATTTCATTGCTGACCTTTCCTGGGCGAAGGGTGAATACCGTTCAGTGAAGGGACTCATCAAATCCGAATGGAGACGGGAGGGAAAACAGATCAGGCTATCGGTAACGATCCCGGATAACGCAACGGCCACCGTATACACCGATAAAGCGCAGACAGTGGGCAGCGGCCGCCACGAATTTGTCTTTACGAGCCATTAAACAGGAACAATTAAATAGGAAGGGAATAAAATACATTCGAGTTTACACAATTATTAACCGATTTAACAATGATGGATAATTTAAAATGGAGTCTTGTACTCATTTGCCTGTGGCTATTCCAGAATGGCCCGGCGCACGCACAGGTCCAACCGGAACGCATTACGGTCAGCGGAACGGTGACCAATGAACGGAACGAACCGCTGGTCGGTGCCCGCGTAGTCGAACTCGGGGTGCCTACCAACGGCACGGCAACCAACGAAGATGGCGGATTTGCCTTAACAGTGGGCAGGAACGCCACGCTGGAAATTTCCTCGATTGGCTATGCCACGCAGCGGGTAGATGCCGTGGCGGGACGGAGCCTGGCCGTTACGTTAACAGAAGATCTTGCCGTACTGGATGAAGTGGTAGTGGTAGGATATGGCCAGCAGCGGGTCGCCACGGTGACCGGTTCGGTTTCGCAGATCAAAACCGACAAGATTACGGTAGCCCCGCAGGTCAATGTGACCCACACACTGGCAGGGCAGTTGCCGGGGCTGATCTCCAAGCAGACGTCCGGAATCCCGGGTGCCGATGATGCCAGCTTGAACATCCGCGGCTTTGGGAGCCCGCTGGTGATCGTGGATGGGATTGAAACCAACATCAACACGTTGGATCCGAACCAGATCGAGACCGTGTCCATCCTGAAAGATGGTGCTGCGTCCATTTATGGGGCACGGGCAGGAAACGGGGTGCTTCTTGTAACAACCAAACGCGGAAAACAGGGCAAACCCAACGTGCAGGTCAACAGTTCGTTTACACTGCAGGGATCTACGCGGGTGATCCGGCCGGCGACATCGGCCGAGCGTGCACAGTTTGAGGTGGATAAATGGCTCAACGCCGAGAAGCCGGCCGACCAGGTGCCGTTTACCGAAGCGGAAATTCAGAAATTCCGGGATGGGTCGGATCCGAAGTATTTGAACACAAACTGGTTTGATGCCGCCATCCGCAGGTATGCACCGCAGCAGAACCATAATTTTTCCCTTTCGGGGGGTACCGAAGCGGTTAAATATTATGGGTATTTCGGTGCTAACCGGCAGGAAACCATCCTGAAAACCAACGGCGGAAATTACGACCGCTATAATTTCCAGGCCAACGTGGAGGCCAAGGTAACCCAACAGCTTTCGGCGGCCATGGATATCCAGTATTTCAATGAGCACCGCATGTATCCTTCGGGGGCCGACGGGGTGGGCACCAACAATAACTTTTGGCGCGATCTGATCTATGCGGCGGATCCGTCTTTTGCCATGGAATTGCCCGACCCGAATAGGATGCCTTATGCGGGTATTACGTATGGTAACCCGATCTTCGGTACCAATGCGGAGTTGAGTGGGGCACAGGATAAAGTGAACAGCATCACGCAACTCCGTGGGGAGCTGAAGTACGATTTCACTGCGGTACCCGGATTGAATGCCAAAGGGGTGATGATCTACCGGGCAAATTCCTTCGACCAAAAGGTGGTAAAGAACCAGGAACGGTTCTATACGTACAGCGCCGAGACCGGCGACTATACGTATGTGCGCAGCTCACAGGACCCGATGTTCCTCAGCAGAGCTGCAAGCACAGACAACCGGCTGGTGCAGCAATATTCGTTAAACTACGACCGGTCGTTTCTGGATGCCCACAACGTATCGGGGATGTTTATGTATGAGTACATCTACGAAAGGGGACGAGGATTTGATGCGTCGCGCGGTGGATTCCAGTCCATGGCCATTGAAGAGCTGTTCGCGGGCGACCGTACCACTTCGGCCAATAACTCTTCCAGCTTCGCAAATGGCCGTGTCTCGTGGATCGGCCGTCTGAATTATAGCTACCGCGACCGCTACATGGTGGAAACGATTCTCCGGGCCGACGCGTCTTCCCGGTTTGCCCAAGGGCAGCGGTGGGGCTATTTCCCCAGCGTATCATTGGGATGGAACATCGCGAAGGAGAATTTCCTGAACAAATACGACGTGTTTGACATTCTGAAACTCCGGGCGAGCTACGGATCGTCGGGATACGATGCGGTGGCAAATTTTGCCTACCTGGCGGGCTACCGGTTTGACGGTACCTATACGCTGGGCAACACACTGTATTCGGGGTTGATCCCTACGGGACTGGCCAACACCGGCTTGACCTGGGAACAGATGGCTATTTACAATGCGGGGCTCGACTTCTCGTTATGGCACCAAAAGCTATACGGTGAATTCGAGGTATTCCGCCGTGAACGGAAAGGCATTCCGGGCAGCCGGACGCAATCGCTGCCGACTACTTTCGGTGCAGAGCTGCCGGTGGAAAACCTGAACAGCCAACGCGCACAGGGGGTGGAACTGAGGCTCGGAACTGCCGGTACAGCGGGCGAGTGGAAATATGACGTCACCGGAAATATCGCTTACTCACGATCTAAGTGGCTGTCCATCGACGAACCTGCTTATACCGACCCCGATGAAATACGGCTGTATAAACGGAGCGGGGAATATACCGATAGGCGCTTCGGTTACGTATTTGATGGGTTGTTTACCAGTCAGGAGGAGATTGACAACTGGCCCCTGTCTTTTGATGCCCTGAACCAGGACAACGCTTCGCTCAGGCCCGGTGATGTGAAATACAAGGACCTGAACGGCGATAACGTCATCAACTGGCGCGATCAGGCGGAGATCGGCAAAGGGGCCGAACCCCATTGGACATTCGGGTTGAACCTGGTGCTAAGATACAAACGGTTTGATTTCTCGGCTCTTGTACAGGGAGCATTCGACTACACGACCAACGTCATGCTGGAAAGTGCTCCCACGGTGCTGTACTACGGTAATTATTGGAACAACCGCGACAATAACCGTGCGGATGCACTGCTTCCGAGACCGGCAGGCTCATCCACCAACGATTTTTATTCGGACTACCGGAATCATAACACGGCTTATGCACGCCTCAAAAACATGTCGCTGGGCTATGAGCTGCCTACGGCAATCCTGTCAAAAGCGGGCATCAGCAGGTTCCGTGTTTACGTGGCCGGTGCCAACCTCTATACGGTGAGCTCACTCAACAAGTATGGCGTAGACCCGGAGATGCCCGAAGGATACGGCGTGGGTATTTATTATCCCCAGCAATTTACCATGAGTGTGGGATGTAATCTTTCATTTTAATTGATTTTGGATATGAAGACAAACTATAAATTGGTCCTATTGGCGTTGGCTACAACGGCCATGACCTCCTGTTATAAAGTATTGGATCAGGTTCCCACGGATCGGTATACGGATGCCGTGGTATGGAACGATCCTTATTTGCTGGATGCGCACCTGGCGGAGCTCTATGCCTGTACACCCGTGATGGTTGGCGACGCGATCAACCTGATGAATACGTGGGACGGTGCGCCGATGAACCGCGACGACAATAGCTTCGGTACCATCATGGGGTTCAGTGCCCAGATGGAGGGCCCCGTCCGTACGATTGAAATCACGGATGAAGCCAAGTATAACTTCGGCGCACAGGCACATTTACTGGGCGTGAAAGAGAACGGTATACAGGCGAACGGTACCGAGCTGCAATGGTGGGGAAATGCCTACTATACCATCCGGAACCTGAATAATTTTATTGAGCGGGCCGCCGAATCGTCCATTTCGAATGTGGAGGAGCGTATCGCCGAAGCACGCTTTTTACGGGCATTCTGCTACTTCGCCATGGTGAAGCGGTATGGGGGTGTTCCGTTGATTACGAAGGTGCAGGCGCTGGATGCGGACTCTACCGAGCTGTATCCCAAGCGGAATTCAGAAAAAGAGCTGTACGATTTCATCATCAGCGAGACCGGGGAGATTGCGACAATCCTGCCTTCCGCAGCAGAGGCCGGACGCGCCAGCAAATGGGCGGCGCTGGCACTCCGCGGAAGGGCGGCGTTGTATGCCGGGAGTATCGCGAAGTTCGGTACCCAGCAACTCAACGGCTTACTGGGCATTCCGGCAGGCGAAGCGGAAGCGTATTTTCAGATCAGCTACGATGCTTCCAAGGCCATCATGACCGAAAGCGCGCACGGGCTGTATGACGACGATGCCGATAAAGTACAGAATTTCAAGAATATCTTCTTGAAAAAGGACAACCGGGAAGCGATCATGGTGAAGCGGCATTCCGGACCGGGTTTCCAGGCTGGTGGCTCCAACCGGTGGTCATGGGATATGGTGGAATGTCCGCGCCCGAATGTGTGGGGGGTGGGCAATTACCACGGACCATACCTGGATATGGTCGAGGAATTCGAACGCAAAGACGGCACCTCGGGCGTGATTGATCGTACGTACGCCAAAAGCCGCCTGTGGACGATGGAAGAACTCTGGGGCGACCGCGATCCGCGTTTCTTTGCCTCGATCTGGACAAACGGTACTGCATGGCCAGGTGCGGTGGGTGGCGTGCTGGGTGATAATACCATCGATATGCACAACGGTATCATCTCGCGTAGCGGCGATCTTGTTGATGGGCGTTACGATTCGTACGAAGGGGTAGCGGCAGTAGGCGACCAGCTGGTGCGGTTCAAGGAGGGCAATACGCCCAGCACGGGTTTCGGGGTGATGAAATACCTGGATCCCGAGGCGGATAATTTCACCTGGTTCTGCGAATCGACCACGGATTACCTGATTTTCCGGTATGCGGAGATTCTGTTGAATTATGCTGAAGCGGCTTTTGAACTGGGACGTGCAGGGGAAGCGTTGGATGCGATCAACCAGATCCGCAGACGTGCCGGCATTGCCGAACTGGGAGGCATAGACCGTGAGAAAATACGCCACGAACGGAAGGTGGAGCTGGTGTTCGAGAACCACCGGTATTGGGATCTGCGCCGTTGGCGGACAGCGGTTACGGAGCTTACCCGTACGTACGCCGGGTTGCGGTATATGTACGATGCGGCAACCGGGAAATACCGCCTGGATTTTATCGATAACATCGATGGCCGTGCAAAAACGCCGACGTTCCCCGAAAAGAATTATTATTTTCCCATCGGACAAGGGCGCATTGCTGCAAACCCGAATTTGGTAGAAAATCCGGGATATTAATTGGAACACTCACGTTTGTGGAGGCTCGCTTCCGCAAACGTGAGTGTATTCATTGATCATAAGGAGAAATGAAGATGTATAAAAAATGGAGCTTAATTTTGGTTGGATTGCTGGCTTTTGGGGGAAGTTATTCCTGCAGCAAAGGTCCGGACAGCACGCCACCTGACGACGATACCAACGTACCGCCGAAAGCAGAACACTATCCCGGTCTGTCTGTATCGGCATCAGGGCAACTGTTGCTCAATGGGGAGCCCTACCGGGCGATCGGCGTCAATTACTTCAATGCTTTTATCCGGACGTTAGACGACGGGCAGCAAAACAACACATCATACCGGACCGGGTTGGCGTACCTGAAGGAACGTAATATTCCCTTTATCCGGTTTGCCATAAATGGCTATTGGCCAAAAAATTGGGATCGCTACTTAAACAACCCGGATGCTTATTTCCAGCAGTTGGATGCATTCGTAGCGGCCGCTGAGGAGTTTGGCATCGGATTGATTCCGTCGTTTTTCTGGCATACACCCACCATACCCGACCTGGTGGGTGAGCCGGTGAACCGGTGGGGAGATACGGGTAGCAAGACCCATGAACTCATGCAGAAATTTATCCGCGATGTGGTGGTGCGGTACCGCGATTCGCCGGCGATATGGGGCTGGGAGCAGGGCAACGAGGTGAACCTGCTGGTGGACCTGCCGGGCGATAACGACAACCTGCCACCCATCGTTCCCGAACTGGGTACCCCAACTACGCGTTCGAAGGAGGATAAATTATATACGGCCGATCTGCTGGTGATGATGCGGGCGTTTGCCCGGGAAGTACGTAAATACGACGGCACCCGCATCGTCATTACGGGCAATGCAATTCAGCGGCCGGCGGCACGCAATCTTTGGAAAAACCAAAGTTGGACAAAAGATACCCGTTCCCAATTTATCGAAATGCTGGGGGTGCAGAACCCCGATCCGATCGATGTGCTTTGCACCCATGTGTATCCTGCATCGGCCGAAGAGGGGTATTTTTCCGACGCCTCGGTCGGTGTGGAGGGCCTGATCCGCGCCAGCATGGAGGCGGCCGGCGAGCTTAAAAAGCCGTTGTTCCTCGGCGAGTGGGGCGCACAGGAGGCCAAGTACGGTACTGAAACCCGCGAGAAATTCATGGAATTACTGGAGGCGATCGAAGACAATGAGGTACCGCTCTCGGCCATGTGGGTATTTGATTACCCGCCGCATGATACCGAGGAAGGGATCAATGTATCACCGGATAACGGCCCGCGGGAATACATGCTGCAGGAGATTAGGAAGGTGAATGAGCGGATGCGAAAGTGATAAAAAAGCAAGCAATGAAGAAGTACGTAAAATTGGGCTTGGCTGTAATGCTGATCGGCATGAGCTCACTTGGATTGAGGGCGGACGATACTCCGCTCAATGGGACGTGGGAGCTTTCCTTTTTCCCTCAGCCGAAACGCCCCATTACCAGTCCGGAGGAACTGGCGGGGGTGGTAGCCGCCCAGCGGATCGCTGCGACGGTGCCGGGCAATGTGGAGTTGGATCTGCTCAAGGCTGGCCTGATTGCCGATCCCATGATTGGCAGTAACGTCTACGCCCTACGGAAATACGAGGGATACCAGTGGTGCTACACAAAGACCTTCTCCACACCCGGGGTGAAGCCCGGTGAGCGGGTGCGGCTTGTTTTCGGCGGCATCGATTGCCTGGCGGAAATCTGGCTCAACGGAACCCACATCGGCTCGGCAAGCAACATGTTCATCGAACATGCATACGACGTGACCGACGTGCTCAAGGCTGGTGGAGAAAACACCCTACAGGTCATTATCCGTTCGGCGGTGATCGAAGCCCAGCAGTATATGCTGGGTACGTTCAGCGTGGGCAACTTCGCGGCTACAGAGTCTACCTACATCCGGAAGGCGCCGCATGCGTATGGATGGGATATCATGCCACGCCTGGTAAGCGCAGGTTTATGGCGCGATGTTTCCCTTGAGGTGATCAACGAGGCACACATCGTCAATACCCAGTGGATGACCTCCAGCATTGACCTGGAAGCCAAAACAGCCCGGGTTTTCGTGGATGTGCAACTGGCCATTCCGTTTGAAAAGCTCGACCGTACGCAGGCGCGTATCTCGTTGAGCCGTGGCGGGAAGGTAGTCCATGAGGAAAAGGTGCGGGTCACTTCGCACGCGTTCCGGGGCATCATTGAGTTGCAGGACGTGGCGTTCTGGTGGCCACGGGGCTACGGCGACCCGGCCCTGTACGACGCCAACGTGGCGCTGGAAGACGAGGAAGGCAACGTGCTTTCGGAAGCGGAGTGCCGTGTGGGCATACGTACCGTGCACCTGGATAGAACCGAACACAACGATATGGAAAACGACTACGGGCGGTTCTGTTTTGTGGTAAACGGCGAGCCGGTATTTGCGCGGGGCACGAACTGGGTGCCCCTGGATGCGCTGCACAGCCGGGATGCCGCTTTGCTGGACGATGCTTTCCAACTGATGGTGGAAGCCAATTGCAATATGGTGCGGTGTTGGGGCGGCAACGTGTACGAGGATCATCGGTTTTTTGACCTGTGCGACGAAAATGGCATCATGGTGTGGCAGGATTTTGCGATGGGATGCACGTTCTATCCCCAACGCGATGATTTCGCCCGTATGATCGAAGAAGAGGCCACCGCGGTGGTGACCAAGCTCAGAAACCACCCCTCGCTGGTGCTGTGGGCCGGAAACAACGAAGATGATGTGGCACTGCGCTGGACATTGATTAATTTCAACATCGACCCGAACAGGGATCGCGTAAGCAGGGAGGTGCTGCCGCGGGTGATTTATGAAATGGATCCCACCCGTCCGTTTCTGCCCAGCTCGCCTTATTACAGCCAGCAGGTCTATGACGAAGGCAGTCACGACGACCTGCTGCCCGAAAATCACCTCTGGGGGCCGCGGGGCTACTACAAAGATGCGTATTATACCCAGGCCAAGGCCCGGTTTGTGAGTGAAATCGGCTACCACGGCCTCCCCAACCGGAGTACACTGGAAAAGATGTTCACCAAGGATGCAGTCAATCCCTGGCTGGATGGGAAAGTGGGACTGTGGAACGACGAGTGGATGACCAAGGCGGTACGGCCGTTTCCCGATGAGCCGAAGCAGGGCGGACGTAATGACTTGATGACCAATCAGGTGAAGATCTTGTTTGGATCGGTGCCTGCGGACCTGGACAACTTCATCCGCGCTTCGCAGGCGGTACAGGCCGAAGCGATGAAATTTTTCGTCGAGAAGTGGCGGGGCGATAAGCCCGAACGATCGGGCATCATCTGGTGGAACATCCGCGACGGCTGGCCCATCCTGTCGGATGCCGTGACGGATTACTACAATTCCAAAAAGCTGGCCTTCCATTTCCTGAAGAACGTGCAGGAAAACGTCTGCGTGTTTATCAACGATGCCAAAGCGGGTAAGCACCCGCTGGTTGCCGTCAACGATACGCGGAAGGATTCTGGGGGGTATGTGACCGTAACGGACATTGCTTCCGGAAAAACGCTTTATCAGGGCGACTTTACGGTACCGGCAAACGGCAAATCTGTGATCTCGGAATTGCCGGCGTTACAGGGGCAAGGGATGCTGCTGATCCGCTGTGAAATTGACGGAAAGCCGTATACCAATCACTACCTATACGGCGAACCTCCGTTTAACTTGGATACATACTACGAATTACTAGGGAAAACAAATATATATGCTATTAACTGATTGGAAATGAAGGAATACTTGTTAGGAATTGATATCGGAGGAACGAAATGCGCGGTTACGTATGGTCACTACAGCGAAGCGGGGATTACATTAGTGGATGAAGACCGGTTCCCCACCGCCGGGGTGGATGAAACCGTGTCTGCGATTTGTTCGGCTATAGAAGGCATGATGGCAAAGCATGGGTTGACCCAAGCGCAGGTGGGAGCAATCGGCATCAGCTGCGGCGGACCGCTGGATACGAATAAGGGGCTGATCATGTCGCCGCCCAATCTTCCGGGTTGGGACGGTATTCCGATTGTATCCATCGTCGAACAGCGTATTGGCGTGCGTGCGGGCTTACAGAACGATGCAAACGCCTGTGCACTGGCGGAGTGGAAGTGTGGGGCGGGCCGTGGTACTCGGAACATGGTATTCATGACGTTTGGTACGGGGCTCGGTGCCGGACTGATCCTGGATAGCCGCCTGTATGCGGGCACCAATGACAACGCAGGGGAAGTAGGCCACATACGCTTGTCGAGCTTCGGCCCCGTGGGGTATGGCAAAGGGGGGTCATTTGAGGGTTTTTGCAGCGGGGCGGGCATTACGCAGGTGGCCCGGATGCTCGTGACCGAAAAAATACAGATGGGAATCGCTGTGCCTTGGTGCGGTGCGGATGAACTGGAAGTTCTTACCGCGCAGAAGGTAGCCGAAGAAGCTGTAAAAGGAGATACACTGGCCTTAAAGGTATTCGATATTTCGGCCCGGAAGCTCGGGGAGGGGCTGTCTATCATCATCGATATCCTCAATCCGGAATTGATCGTCATCGGGGGTGTGTACACGCGCTGCAAGGAACTGATGGAGCCGCGGATGCTGGAAACCATCGGCCAGGAGGCGCTGTCCAATTCCAGCAAGGTATGCAGCGTAGTAGGATCTCAGCTGGGTGAGCAGATCGGTTCTTATTCGGCACTGTCGGTCGCGGCAGATCTATTGACCAAAAATGAAACCGTCATGATTTTCAAAAATCGCACAGTGAAATAATTAAACCGAGCTTGCGAGCTCTTGAACACCTTTTCAACAAATAACTGTGAAAAATCATGACAGCTTCATTGCCGCTTAAAAACAATTTATTCGAATGAAAAATTATGAAGGAGTTTATTTATAACAGCCTTACCGAGTCCAAAGCGGTACTGGACCAGTTTGTCAGTTGGGAAACAGCCGCATTGATTGACAAGGTGGCTACAGACATGGCCGAAACATTGAGGGCCGGGGGTAAGATCATCAGTTGCGGTAATGGCGGGTCGCTGTGTGATGCGTCGCATTTTGCCGAAGAGCTGACTGGTCGGTACCGCAACAACCGGCGACCGTATCCGGCGATTGCCATCAACGATGCAGCCTACATTACCTGTGTGGGCAACGATTATTCCTTCGAGGAAATATTCTCCCGGCAGGTGGAAGCGTTGGGAAATCCGGGGGATCTCCTGTTAGCCATCAGTACGAGCGGCAACTCGGGCAATGTAGTGCGGGCGGCTGCTTCGGCGAAGCAGCAGGGCATGCGGGTGGTGGCGCTGACACAGGTGGGTGAAAACCGGTTGGCTGCGCTGGCAGATCATGTATTGGCCAGTCCGGCGGCGGCGTATTCCGACCGGATTCAGGAAATCCACATCAAGGTCATCCATACCCTGATACAGGCAATTGAAATAAAATTGGGACATTCATAAAAATAACCAGCTAAAAGCTAAATTACGATGGAAAGAAGAAATAAACAACACGGCCGGTTTGCTTTCGCAGGCGGACTGTTATGTATGCTGGCACTTGCTTCATGCCAGCATGGCACCTCCACCTCCTATACCGACGTAACGGTGGGCGAAGCTACCCCGGTCACACTGGAAGCTGTAGGCGCTGAATTTGACCCCCACTTTTTTGCCCAGAACCTGACACGGAATGACGGGGCGAAGCCGGAAGATTGGCAGCATGTAGTACGCAGGGTGAAAGCCATGGAGCTGCAGAAGTTCCGCGTGATGGCGCTGCCCCAATGGTATGAGCCGGTCAATGATAATGACGACCCCCATGTGACCGACCGGAGCCGGTTCACCTTCGATTCGCCGGAAATGCAATCCCTTTATAAGGTACTCGATCTGGCTCAGGAACAGGGCATGGACGTCTGCATCGTGGTATGGGGATGTCCGGTATCGGTATCGTTGCTGGATCCGGCCTATGCACACGTGAAGACGAGCTTCATGGCCGACCCGGCAAAGAAAGATGTGTGGATCACGGGGCCTACCGACTACGACGAATGGGCTGAAAATTACTCCGCCCTCATCAAACACCTCGTTGACGACCGCCATTACACATGTGTGAATGAAATCACGCCGATGAATGAGCCCGACGGCGGTCCGCTGCTGACGTCAACTGAATACATCAAAATGGCGGAGGTACTGGATGCCCGTTTCAAAAAAGACGGCATCCGCGACCAGGTGCGGTTTAACTTATCCGATAACACCGATACCCGGACCTTTTACCTGGAAGATTGCGCGGAGCACCTGGCGGACATAGCCGATGTGTTCAATTCCCATACATATATATTCGGCTACGACACGCCGAATGATACAATTGCCCGCTGGGAACGGAACAACGTGGAAATTTCCGCACGCGCGGGGAAACGCCACCTGGTGGGTGAGTTCGGTTCGAACCAAACCGTGGGCGCCACCCGGCAACGGGACATCGACCGATACGAACGGGGCGTGCTGATGACGCGCCTCGCCCTCAATTTCCTGAATGCAGGGGCGGCAGGCATCAGCTATTGGAGTCTGATTGACCAGTACTACGGCCGCGATGCCGATTACCAGCAGATGCAGCAACTGGGGTTATGGAAGTATGTGAAGGAAGCATACAAGACAGACTCGACTTATGACCGGATCAAGGAAGATTATGAGGTGCGGCCGCAGTACCATGCCTATGCGCTGCTCAGCCGGTTTGTAAAGCCCGGGTCGGCAATACACCCCATCGACCTTCGTGATGATTTTGCCATCGGTACGGCGTTCCGCGACCCGGAGGGAAAATGGACCTACGTATTTGCCAATGCCACGGATTCGGTAAAATCCCTGGCGGTAGTCAATTCGTCGGTTGAAGGGAATTTTGCGATTTACCGCTATGAGGAGCAAACACTTCCCGCTGACGATCGCATGCTTGCGCCAGCGTCGCACGCCGATGTGAAAAGTGGGAAGCTCCCGATAGACATCGCTCCCCATTCCGTTGTACTCTGTCGCCAACAATAAGAAGACCGCAGCAGATGGAACAAAAGAAAATAAGCGGTATACATGTCCTCCCCGTAATGTTCGGCTTCTTTGTCATGGGCTTCGTGGACATCATCGGCCTGGCGATTAATTACGTCAAGCAGGACTTTGACTCGATGACCGATACGGTGGCAAATAGGCTGACTATCTCGTGTTATGTGTGGTTTCTTCTCCTTTCGGTGCCTACCGTGATGCTGATCAACAAAGTGGGCCGGAAGCATACGGTGCTATTGAGCTTTTTCCTGCACGTGATTGCGCTGGGAATCCCGGTGATTTCGTATGATTTTTCGTACGTGCTGGTGGCTTTTGCGTTCGTAGGCATCGGGAATACGCTCTTGCAGGTTGCGCTGAACCCGTTGGTCACCGATGTGGTAAACACCGAAAAACTCACGGGAACGCTCACCCTGGGGCAGTTCGTAAAAGCGGTATGTTCGTTTTTGGGACCGATTCTCACAACCTGGGCAGCGGGTACCGTCTATGGGTGGAAACTGGTGTTTCCGGTGTATGCATTTACGTCGCTGGTTGCGCTATTTTGGCTATGGCTTACGCCGATCCAACCGTCCAGAAGCGGAGCGTCCGTATCTTTTGGGGCTACACTCGGGCTGTTCAGGGACAGGTACGTCGCCTGGTTTTTTATCGGTATATTGGTGCTGGTAGGGGTAGATGTGGGGATGAATGCGACTTTTCCTAAGTTGCTGATGGAAAAGTGCGGCCTGCCGCTGAGTGAAGCAGGCCTGGGCAATAGCGTGTATTTCTTTGCCCGCACGCTGGGGGCATTTGTGGGCGGAATGCTATTGCTCAATTATGCAGAAGTTAAATTTTATACGTACAGTGTGTTTGTAGCTATTGCAGGCCTATTGGGGATGTTTCTGTTGGACAGCCTTTGGGGGATGCTCGCGTCTGTCAGCATCTTCGGTTTGGGTTATGCTAACCTGTTCGCCATTGTGTTCTCCCTGTCCATGAAGCGGATGCCGGATAAGGCAAACGAGGTTTCTGCATTGCTGATCATGGGCGTGTCCGGTGGTGCCGTGGTGACACCGGCACTGGGTGTGGCGTCCGACCATTTCGGTACGCAGTTGGCCGCCATTGCGGTGATCGCATTGGTTTGGTTTTATATGGTTTGGCTGATTAAGCCCGTGCAACGCACGTCCTTATCAACGTAATTGAAGGTAAAAAGAATAAAAACAGATTGTTATGCTAAAGAAGATAGGTATATATGTATGCCTGCTAGTGTGGGGACTTTCTCCTCATTACGCACACGGGCAAACCGTGGCTAAGTTTACCGGACAATCCACCGATGTGGTAAAGTGGGTAGACAGCCAGTTCAAGAAGGGGCTGATTCCACCGTTTTCGTTTGTTTACGATGGGGTTCATTCGAGCAAGTTCATCGGGAAGTGGAATTTTTCTGCCGAACGTGCCGCTGAAAGTGAACCGGGTGTGGTCGAACATACCTATACATGGACTGACAAACGGACCAAACTTCAGGTGATATGCCAGCTAAAGGCATATCCGGCGTATAACGCCGTGGAGTGGGTACTCCGTTTTACCAACGGGGGTGCAGCTGATTCGCCCACGCTGCAAGCAGTCAAAGTGATTGACATGGATTTTCGCGATGATTCGTCAGACCCCATCACGCTGCACTATGCCGATGGAACGCACGTATCGAAAGCAGATTTCCACCCACGGAAAAAGGTGTTGGCTCCCGGAGAGACGTTGCAGATCGTACCGGAGAGCGGCCGTTCCTCGGATAATGCGTTTCCTTTTTTCAATATCGAAGCCGCTTCCGGCCAAGGTGCGATGGTGGCTGTTGGTTGGTCGGGAACCTGGTATGCGGATTTCACGGGTAATACAGGGAACGGCGTTTCGCTTGCCTCCGGCATGAAGTGGCTGGATACTTACCTGCATGCCGACGAATCTATCCGCACACCGAGTATTTGCCTGTTATTCTGGAAAGGCGAAGACCGGATGGTGGGGCATAACCTGTTCCGCCGTTTTATCATGGAACAGCAAACGCCGAAAATACAGGGAAAGCCGGCTCGTTACCCCATTTCGGCGAGCTTCAACTACGGCGACCCGTTTCCGTGTAATGAATATACCTGCTTGACGACCGACTATGCGCTGGCAATTATAAACCGCTACAAACAATTCAAGCTTACCCCGGAGGTTTTCTGGCTTGATGCGGGTTGGTATGCCCACGCAGGGGATGTGGAAAATAATAAAAACTGGTCAAATACCGTCGGCAATTGGACCATCGACAGCGCACGCTTTCCCGATGGCTTGAAACCGATTTCAGATGCCGCACACCGAGTAGGAGCCAAGTTCATGGTGTGGTTTGAACCGGAGCGGGTGATCAAGGAATCGGATTGGGGAATCAACCTGCGGAAATGGATGTTGGATGCAAAGGGTACCGATGCCTACCTCTTTGACCTCGGAAACAAAGAAGCCCGGGACTGGCTCTGCCGGTTTATTGGCGATTTCATGGAAGCCAACGGCATCGATTACTACCGGCAGGATTTCAATATGGGGGTGGATAATTTCTGGGCGGAAAATGACGAGCCCGGTAGGCGGGGGATACACGAAATCCGTCACATCGAAGGATTGTATGCATTTTGGGATTACCTGTTGGAGCGGTTTCCGGAAGGTATCATAGACAACTGTGCCAGCGGAGGTAGGCGCATCGATTTCGAATCCATGAAACGAAGTGCACCGATGTGGCGCACGGATTACCATTATGGCGAACCGGTGGGGTACCAGACACATACCTACGGCCTGAATTTTTTCCTGCCACAGACGGGTACGGGCGTCGACAAGGATGATCGATTTACCTTCCGATCGAGCTTGGGAACGTCTGTCGTCTATAACTGGAAGGTGACGGACCGTGCCTCGTCCATCACCGAAATGCTGCGTTGCCAGACGGAATTCAGTGCCGTAAGACCCTATTTTTACGAGGATTATTATCCACTGACAAGGCATGACGATATGACTACCGATAGCATCTGGATGGCTTATCAACTGCATCGGCCATCTGACAACAGCGGATACATCGTCGGTTTCCGCCGGCAGGAGGCGCCGGACAGCACGATCACAGTTAAGCTTTCGGGTGTATCGCCCGACAATAGGTATGCCATTGAAAATTGCGATACGCATGATGTGGTTGTGAAGACCGGACATGAGCTGTCCGAGGGATTGGAGTTGTCGCTGCCCGATCCACGCAGCTCGTTGCTGCTGAAATATACGATTCAAAACGATTAAAAATTTATAACGGAACCCATGAAACAACGTATTTTGTTTGTAACCCTGATGGCGCTTTTTTTGCTGACAGGCGGTGCGTGTACCCAACCAGAAAAGCGTTCGGACGCTGGCCGGTCGGATGTACCGTGGAAAATGGCCATCCTGGCTTATACCTTCCGCAATCACACGTTTTTTGAGGCGGTGGACAAGGCAAGGGAGTTGGGAATTCACTACATCGGTGGTTATCCCGGACAGCCCATTGGCGGAGGGGTAGAGGGCACCATGTCTCCTGCGATGGATGACGATCAACGGAAAAAAGCGTTGGATTACCTGGCATCAAAAGAGGTAAAATTGATTGATTTCGGTGTGATCAGTCCGGATTCAGAAGCGGAATGGACGTCGCTGTTCGAATTTGCAAAGGCAATGGGGATCGAGAATATCGTTTCCGAACCCGATCCCAGGTACCTTGAATTGGTTTCGGCGTTGTGCGATCAATATCAGATCAATGTGGCGATTCATAACCATGCAGCACCCTCCCAATATTGGAATCCGGATACGTTGATGAACCGGATTCAGGGGAAAAATGAGCGGATAGGCGTGTGTGCGGACGTAGGCCACTGGGTTCGCTCGGGGCTGAATCCGGTGACGGGTTTGCAAACGGTGCGCGGCCGATTGATGCAGCTTCATTTCAAGGATGTTTCCGCGCTAGGCCCAGAAGCCGAAGACGTAGTCTGGGGCACGGGCGTGAATGAGGTGGAAGCGATGCTGGCGGAATTGGTCGACCAAGGTTTTTCCGGCTTCCTGTCAATCGAGTATGAGCACAATCCGGCGGACAATATGCAGGAAATAAAAGAAAGCCTGCAGTTTTATGAAGAGGCATTGGCGCGGATTAAAAAAGCGATGAATGGACCGCTATAACTCCAGATCGCCTTCGCGGCCGATATCCATTTGCTGGCTCGATACGGCGCTCGCAGCTACTTTGAGTAGTGTGACCAATTTATTGGATTTGTTGAGACAACGTGTTTTGTTTGAGACATGGGTTTCCATGGCATTATGTGGTTTTTGAATGATGTTCCTATATTCGTCCCCTGAATCGGAAGAGACCGATAAGAATAGATACGAACTTATGAACATCAGGAAAGCAACGATAAGTGACGCAGTGCAGTTACAGCAAATTGCCCGGCAGACTTTTTCCGATACATTTTCGGCAGTAAACAGCGGGGAGAATATGAAAAAATACCTTACTGAACGGTTTTCCATGGAAACACTGAAATCAGAGCTGCAATGTGAGGATTCAGAATTTTATTTCGCTGAAAATGAACATGAAATAGTCGGGTACCTAAAGATAAATGTTGGAAATGCACAGACCGAACCGCAGGAGCCGGGTGCACTGGAGATCGAACGGATCTATGTGCGAAAAGATTTCCACGGTAAGAAGGTGGGGCAGTTGTTGTATCAGCAAGCTGTTGAGATTGCCAAAGAGAAAGATGCTACGTATATTTGGTTGGGTGTTTGGGAAGAAAATCATCGGGCCGTTGCTTTTTACAAGAAGAACGGTTTCGTTGAATTTGGCAAACATACCTTTAAACTGGGTGCAGATGAGCAGATTGATTTAATGATGAGGTTGGAGCTTAAGCTATCCTGATTCACATCGGAGTCTTAACCTTCCGTTAATATCACTTTTGTAGCTTTGCGGCAACGTGATATGAAAAACACCGAGTGGACAACCTTATTGCAAACAGGCGACCCCCATGCTTATGCGGATCTCTATCGCTGTTATTGCAGGTGAATTTCCACAGCATACAGGTTATTAAAATCAATAATGATGCACAGATTTCGAATGAATCACGACGGGAAAGCCGGTAGACGCGGTTTCCTGTCAACCGGGTTACTGCTTCTTTTTTTTACCTCGGTAGGTTACGGTCAGACCCGCACGGATTCGCTGCTTCGTGTCTTTCTGGACCAACCCGACCGGGTACTGGTTGCCTCCCACAGGGGAAACCACGTATCTTATCCCGAAAATTCGCTGCCTGCTTTCAAAGCGGCGGTACAAGCGGGGGCAGCAGTTCTGGAACTGGATGTCAGGCAATCCAAAGATGGACACCTGGTGGTAGTACATGACCGGACGGTAGACCGTACAACCGATGGAAAAGGTAATGTCGCCGATATGACACTACGTGAATTGAAAAGTCTTCATCTGCTGTTTGATGGAAAGCCTACGACGTGGCGTATCCCGACATTCCGGGAAGCGTTGGAGGCGGTGAAAGGTGATATGCTGGTGGATATTGATTTCAAGGCCGATACCGAGGAGGCTGCGGAAGCCTGCTACCAGATCGTGGAGCAACTCCATATGGAACAACAGGTATTATTTTTTCTGTACGATCCGGCATGGGTGCCCCGTTGCCTTGCCCGCAATCCTGAAATTAAGGTGATGCCGCGTGCACGTAATGCGGAGATGGTTTATACCCTCCTGAACGAACCACGTGTACGGGTGATCCATATTGATGATTCGTTTTACAGCGATGAGCTCGCCCGGGACATGCGGAATAAAGGAGTACGGGTATGGGCCAATTCGCTGGGCGATGACGACCGTACCGCCCTAGAAAAAGAAGGTAATTTCCAAGATTTTTTTGACCGGATGCCGCTCGTGAATGTCGTGCAGACAGACTACCCGCAGGCATTTGTCAATTTTCTGAATACGAAAAACTAATACCTTTTTCTGCAAACAACCCATCGAGGCTTGGCAACGTTAAAACTCGGGGAGTATTCTCCGGGTTTTTTTGTGAACGCCGCATAATTTGGGATCAGCGTCCCCGTGTTAGTGGAACTTCGTTGCCACCAGCGAGTAAACGAGGGGGATCTTATTTCCCCATTTTTTTACGCGGAATTTTCCTTCCTCGGCTTCTAAGGAGCCGACAAAAATATCATAGGGCGAATAATCGAATTCTTCGAACGACTGAATCTGTAATCCGCTACCGATCAGGGAACGTATTACTTCGCTTAAGCTGTGGTTCCAGGAAACATCCGTGAGTTGACTGTGGGGTTTTCCATCTGTGTAGGAATGATCTTTAATAGCTACAATCGGAGTTTGCGGGCGTATTCGATGGCTTTATCCGATAGATCGATGCCGGTTACATCCGCCCCCATGCGGGCGAGAGAAAGCGAGTCCTGCCCGAAATGGCATTGAAGGTGCAACACCTTTTTTCCTCGTAGATCGCCCAATAATCCAAGTTCTATCGGCTTTAATGACGATTTTCCTTCCAAAAAGCCCTTTACGTCATAAAACTGGGAGTTAAAATGCAGATCAGCCCGTTTATTCCAGGAATTCCGGTTCTTTTCTAAATAATCTGGGTGCAATGACATCATGCGAAGGTATCAATTCTGTGCACAATTTCAACTAGTTAAAATACCCTGTTTTCGGCTATTCCGCCCGCTCTAGGAATCTTTATCTTTGGCGATGATGTTAATCCGGCAAATAACGTTAACTTTTATTCAGAGCTTGCTGCTGTGCGCGATGGCATGCCAGGGGGCGGTTGCTCAATACAGCATAACGGCGATACCGAATCCGAAGCAGCAGGGACAGGATTTTTTCGTCAGTAATCCGGAAGGCATACTGAGTGGTTATACGGTAGATTCCCTGAATGCGTTGGCACGTGAAATAGAGGGACAGACAACGGCAGAAGTGGCGATTGTGGCGATTTCTGATTTTGTGGGCGACGATGATTTTGAATTTGCGCTGGAGCTTTTCCAGACCTGGGGCATCGGTAAACGGGAAAACGACAATGGACTGCTCTTGTTCATTGCAACGGAACGTAGGGCCTACCGGTTCATTACGGGCTATGGAACGGAGGCTGTGCTGCCCGATGCGCTGCTGAAACGGATCGGGGAACAATATTTAGTGCCCGAATTCCGGCTGGGCAACTACGATGCGGGTATGCTGGCAGCGATTTCGGCCATCCGGGATATCCTCCTGAACCCCGAAAGCACGGATGAATTACAGGCAGAAATGCGGCAACAGTCGTTTTTCTACCGCTACCAGGATGTAGGGGGCTATTCGTTGATGATCATCGTATTGACCTTTATCGCGATGAAGTGGATCGGATATGTTGCGGAAAGAAAAGTCGTAAAGAATAAGCGATATAAATCCGTCGGGCAGAATGGAATAGCTGCGGTTGGTGGATGCGGATGCATGCTGATGATCTTGTTTATCGGGGTATTTGCCTTGTGGTTTACGGGGATGCAACCGGAAGTCATTTTTCAGGCACACCTGATTCCGTGGTACCTGGCGGTGGGTGGTAGCTTGGCGATTGCGATCAAGTATTCAAAAGGTGAGGAGTACATCCGAAAGGCTTACCGCGATGACAAAAACCGCCTTTCAGCACTGGCAACTTATCACCGCTGGATGATATTACCCCTGTTGCTATCGCCCCTGTCATTGGTTGGCCTGCTCGTATTTCTGAAGCGCAGGAATGCAATGCAGGTGAGGTTTATACCGCCCGATGATTCGGGCAATTGGAAACGGCTGGACCGCGATCAGTTGAAAACAAAAACAGACTTATTAGACAACGGGCAACTCAGTGAAGAGAAAATCCTGTCGCGCAGCTACCAAATCTGGGAGCATGTGCAAACCGGTGAAATTAAGACAGTGGGATGGGACGGATTACGTAAGAAAAACTTCTCCGAATGTCCTTCATGCCACTACCGCACCTTGAAAAAGCCATATGTGAAAACCATCAAAGCAGCAACCTACAGTGCTCCGGGTGAAGGTGAACGCATCGAGGAATGTGCATTTTGTGATTACCGGGTTTCGCTGGGCACGGTTGTAATCCCGAAAAAGGTACACCGTTCATCGTCATCCTCAGGAAGCGGCTCTTCCTCCGGTGGGGGCAGCAGCGGCAGCTTCGGCGGAGGTAGCAGCGGCGGAGGTGGAGCAGGAGGCCGGTGGTGATTGAGATTCAATGCTGGTTTATTTTGAGCGGTATAGTTACTACAATTTCTGTTCCGTTGTTGCCGGAATGGAGGTCTGTGGCGAACCGGCTTCTTTACGGAGAGGTACTAAAAGCCAACGGGAAATATGCGGAAGCAAAGAAACAGCTGGAAGCCTATGCAGCGGAAACGGGTGACCGGGGGCACGTAGCCATTGACATAGCGGGCTGCGATTCCGCGTTGGTATGGATGGCCAACCCGACTTCGCATCACCTTCGCAACGAGGGAATCAACACTTCGCTATCGGAATTTTCGGCATTTCCGGTGGGTGACCAGGTATATTATGCCGGTGAACCGGATGAATTCATGCAAGGGGTTGGTACCTATGGTTGGACCGGCCACTCGTTTCTGCGGGTATATACAGCTAACCGCAATGCGGATAATGTGCTCACTAATCCGGTTATTGCCACAGAGCACATCAACAACGGTAAGTTTCATATTGGGCCGTTAACCGCCGATGCGACGGGCAATACCTTGTTTGTCACACGTACATACGTCGGCAAAGACGGCGAGCGGACCAAAGAAGGTCCGCGTAAGTACCACACCCACCGACTTGAACTGTATATCTACGCAAAAAATAACGATGGCACCTGGTCTTCCGAGCCATTCGCGTATAACAATGTACAGGAATATTCGCTCGGCCATGCCACATTGAGTGAAGATGGTGCCACGCTTTACTATGCGAGCGATATGCCGGGTGGGCACGGCGGTACGGATATCTGGTATAGCGAAAAGCAGGCCGATGGAAGCTGGGGTACCCCGGTGAATGCGGGTCCGGCCATCAACAGCGCAGGCAATGAGCTTTTTCCCAACATAGGCCCCGATAATGCCTTATATTATTCGAGTGATGGGTTTGCCGGGATGGGTGGCTTGGATGTGTTCCAAGCGACGGGTAGCAAGCAGCAATGGACGGGACCGCAGAGTTTGAGGTATCCCGTTAATTCGTCGGGCGATGATTTTGCATACATTGTCACATTTGATGGAGAAGAAGGCATTGCGGGTTACCTGTCTTCCAATCGCAAAGGAGGCCAGGGCAATGACGATATCTATTCGTTTTCGTTTGAGAAACCGAAGATTGTCATCGTTTTACGCGGTACTACCTCAAACAAAAAGACCGGCGAACGCATTGCAGCGACGGTGACACTATTTGACGGGAAAAGGGAAATTATTGCCCGGAAGAGCAGCGGCGATGAGGGAACGTTCGAGTTTGTGTTGGATCGCGACCGGGCGTATACCGTACTCGGACAGAAGGAGGGCTATCACGCCGATTCCGCGAAAGTGAACACAGCGGGCATCACCAAATCGGATACGTTAGAAGTGGCGTTGCTGCTGGAGCCTGTATTTAGGGTGGGCGACACGTTTGAACTGGAAAACATTTACTACGACTTTGACAAACATAACATCCGCCCCGATGCGGCCGCCATACTGGACGAGCTGGTGCGAACCATGCGTGATAACCCAACACTTAAAATTGAATTGTCGAGCCATACCGATAGTCGGGGTACCCATGCGTACAACGAGGCCCTGTCGCAACGACGTGCGCAGTCGGCAGTCGATTACCTCGTAAGCCGGGGCATCGCACGGGATCGGATGGTGGCCAAAGGGTATGGAGAAACCAGGTTGGTAAACCGTTGCGCAGACGGTGTTCCTTGCTCGCGTGACGAGCACCAAGCCAACCGCAGGACGGAAGTTACCGTTTTGGCGTATTGATATGGCGGATGCCGTTGCAAACATATTGCAAAATGTTTTGATCGTAGATGCCTATCCAATTGTCAGGATAGGCATCGCTACCTTAGTTAAGGACTTGGGGGCCGAAACAATTGTTGACTATGCCGGTATCGATCAAGCATTTGAGGCGGAGGAACACCACTCCCTGCCATTCAGCTTGGCCATTATCGGGATACACAATGGTGATTTTTCAGTAATCAATGGGCTTATCAAGGTGCTACAAACCGGTCGAGCCGGGAAAATATTTGTTATAGCCGAGCCAAACCAACCTTTTCATATAGCGAAGTATATAACGGCCGGTGTACATGCCTTGGTGAGTCCGATTCGTTCCACGGCTTACCTGGCTGATGTGATCCAACAGGTGGCTAATGGGCAGTCTTACATAGATGACGGATTGATGAGCCCCGCTTTCCTACAAAAATTAAAATTACAGGAACAGGCATTCTCATGTTTTTCTTATCGGGAACGAGAAATTGCCGACTACCTGAAAAGGGGTATTTCCCTGCATACCATAAGTAAGAAACTCAATATAGCTTACACCACCGTTGCCACCTACCGAGACCGCATATTGAAAAAGACAAAAGTTTCCAGTACCACTGAGTTTATCCGATTGTCTTTGGATATTGAAGCTATCCGGTATCAGGCCGAAACGTATGATTTACCGTTTGGATAGTACGGCTATGGAGCGTTGCTCAATACGGGCACAACTTGGGGGTAGGCATCCCGACGTGCTTTAAACTCACGATAGTTCGCTCGGATGTACTGTAACAGGTCATATTCGGTGAAATCCACCAACTGCTCATAAGTGGGTCTGAAATACCAGTGAAAAACCTCAAGATCGTCGTCTGAAAGTTCGGTCTGCCCCCGGATGACGGCGTGGGTAAACCGACGGTCTACATAGTCTTCCCGTTCGTCGCGGATTAACGCGGCTTTCAGCCGTTTGGCTTGCTTCTGCTCCCGTGAAAACGAAGCAAAGAGTATATTCAGATTGATGCTGATGCCGATCGGGCTAAGGGTTACCGACTCCCACGGTTTTACCGGCCTGAAATTGAATTGATCGGTGAATTCACGGCGCATCCAAAGCGAATCCTGCACAGGATTGCGCCGACCCACTACTGCTACTTCATCGAGACCCAAGATTTTCCCCGACAGAAAAATGCGCAGCAACGTATCGGGTGGGGAATACAGGTTAATGAACAATGAATCATACCCGATGTGAGAGGCGGTGATGGAAACGGGAAACCGGACGGGATGAGGGAATCTGAACCGTCCTCCCAGATCGGAAACGGTACGCAGGGTACCCAATGTAATACTCACTCCCCGAAGAGTTTCTCCGGTGTTTTGGTCGTAGACCGTGCCTTCCAGGTTTTGTGTCCATCCGTTGTGAAAGGACAGCGTACAGCAAAGCAGAAGAAGCAAGTGGCGGTACACGGGAGGAAATCGATGATACATAGTGCCGTAAAATTAGTAGGGAAGGGATTTACGGCCAAGGGGTTTAACATTTGTTAACGATCGCATCATAAAAAATCCGATCCCGTTTATAGGGATCGGATTCAATCATACTAACCATTAAAAACTAAAAAATCAACCCTTATAGCGAATCCATTTCGCCAGTTCCTTGTAACTTGCTTTCTTGCCATACATGAGGATACCGATACGGTAAATGCGTGCCGCTACCCACGTGGTAAGGATAAACCCGCCGACAAGTAATACCAAGGATAGTCCGATTTGCCACATGGGTACCCCAAAAGGTATCCGGACCAGCATCGCGATGGGGGATGTAAACGGGATCATGCTCAACCAGAATGCCAACGGGCCGTTGGGATCGTTGACCAACACGCCAAACGAAAGGATATAGGTGAAAAGCAACGGTATCGTAATCGGAAACATGAATTGCTGTGTTTCCGTTTCGCTGTCCACCGCAGAACCCACAGCGGCAAATAATGCACTGTATAGCAAATAGCCACCCAGAAAATAAAGTAAGAAAGTTGTGATGATCGTCTGGAAATCGACCTTGCCCAGTTCTTGCTTGATAGTTCCGAACATGCCCATTTGGGGTTGGGTCACCTGCTGCACCTCACTTCCCGATGGGCTCTGTTGCGCCTCGATCTGTGCCTTGATATGCTGTCCGTCTGCCATGCCTACGCTGGCAATGCCCATCAATGCAGTGGACAGGACAATCCAAAGAATAAACTGGGTAAGCCCCACCAGTCCGATGCCGATGATTTTACCCATCATCAGTTGGAACGGTTTGACCGAAGAAATAATCACCTCCACGATGCGGCTGGTCTTTTCCTCGATGATGCCCCGCATCACTTGTGACCCGTATAGGAAGAGGCAGATGTAGATGAGGATGGAGAGGGACATGGAGATGCCCATTGCTGCTCCTGCGCTGCTATCCCTTTCGCCCTCTTCGGTGATTTCCTTGGCAGAAAGATTGATATGGGGACGGATGTTCTCCACGGTAGTGCGGTCGATACCCGCATCGGCGAATGCGATATCGCGCAGCACATTTTCGAGTTGCCTGCTCACGTCATTCTGGATGCTGAGGTTGGCCGTTTCCTTGGCCAGCAGTTCGACGCGGGATGTGGTAGCGACATCGGATGGGATCATGAGCAGGAAGTTTTTTCCTTCTTCGTTGAGTATCCGCTCCCGTTCAGCTGGAAGTTGCTCCCGAGCATCTGCATAAACAAACGTCAGGTTTTTCGTGTTCTCAATCTTCCCGGCAAACAAACCACTTTGGTCTACCACGTGGATGGTCGCCCTGTTGTTCTCGAAACTCTTGGCGGTGAGGTAGAAAGCCAACGCATAAATACCGATGATAACCAAAGGTACCAGAAAGGTAACCAGTAAAAAGGACCGTTTCTTTACCCGGCTGACGTATTCACGTTTTACGATAAGTAATATCTTGTTCATTCGTGTGTTTCAATAAGCGTATGTGCTGCCCTTGCAGTTACCTGTTGTACAAAAATATCGTGTATGCTGGGAACAACCTCCTTTAATTCGTGGATCTGCACCCGTGGGATCAGATACATCAATACGTCGTTAATGGTTTTTCCCTCTGCAATTTTAACGGTGAGCGTAGTGCTCTCTCCCGGCCGCTCTACCGTATTTTCGAGGGTAAACAACCCATCTACCGCCGATATGGGTTCAGGGGAAGGCAGGTGTTCCACACGGTAGGTATTGGTCCGGTATGCATTCTTGATATCGCTTAGTTTACCGTCCAGTATTTTTTTGGATTTGTTGATGAGGACGATGTGGTCACAAAGCTCCTCCACGGATTCCATGCGGTGCGTCGAAAAAATCAGGGTAGCGCCGCTACGGTTGAGTGAAAGTATTTCCTCTTTGATGATGTTTACATTTACGGGGTCAAATCCCGAAAATGGCTCATCCAGTATGATGAGGTCCGGCCGGTGGACAACCGTGGCGACAAACTGAACTTTCTGCTGCATGCCTTTGCTCAGGTCTTCGACTTTTTTATGCCACCAGCTTTGCATTTCCATCTTTTCAAACCAATGCTTGATACGCTCGGTGGCTTCTTTGCGGCTAAGACCCTTTAGTTGAGCCAGGTAAAGCATCTGCTCTCCGATCTCCATCTTTTTGTACAGCCCGCGCTCTTCGGGAAGATAGCCGATACGGCCGATGTGGGTGGGGTTGAGCCGTTCACCATCGAAATAAACTTCTCCGCTGTCCGGAGCGGTAATTTGATTAATGATGCGGATGAGGGACGTTTTACCCGCACCATTTGGACCGAGCAGCCCGAAGATGCTGCCTTTTTCCACGTGGGTGGAGACATCATCCAGCGCCCGATGGTTGGCATATTGTTTTACGATGTTTCTGATTTCCAGCATGCGTGTGTTTTGTGGGTCTGTTTTATCTTTTTTGACGATCCATAGCAGAAATTGTTACAGCAGACGCGGGGATATTGATTTTCGGTAAGAAGTGTTATCTTGCAGACCTGCTTGATATAGATCGTGATGAAATCCATAGCTGATAACAGAAGAGAACAACACTTGCGGTACCTGGAGATGATCAGCCAGTACGGGGAGCACCTGCACGAGAAAAATAACGTATTGACGGAGAAGGGTTTTTCCAATCGCCTGAATACAGATACACGTATCAATGCCAAAGGAAGGGACGAGCGGATTACGGCTGTGGAGAGCGTTACGGGAAAGAAAATAAACTTCCTCAATGGCAGGCATGCGTTGAATGACCTAAGTTTGTTGGAGGGAAATATCGAAAATTATATCGGTATGACGTCTGTGCCCACCGGAGTGATCGGGCCGGTACTTGTTACAGGTATTGATGCACATGGCGAGTTCTACGTGCCGTTGGCAACATCCGAAGGCGCATTGGTGGCATCGTTCCACCGGGGTGCGAAAGCGTGTTACCTCGCGGGCGGGGCTTCTGCGGTTTGTACCAATGAGGCCGTGCAGCGCTGTCCGGTTTTCAAATTCGAAAACCTGGCTGCTCTTGGCGGATTCCTCGCCTGGCTTTTCCCGAATATCGATGGCTTTTCGGACATTGTGGCTCAAAACAGCCGGTATGCAAAGCTGCTGGATGTAAAGGCGAACATCGAGGGCAATCACCTCACACTAGTCTTCGATTACCAGACCGGTGATGCATCCGGACAGAATATGGTGACCTTGTGCACGGATGCCATCTGTCGGTATATCATGGAGCATAGCCCTGTCAAACCGCTCTCTTGGTATGTGGAGGGCAATTTTTCTGGCGATAAGAAGGCCACGGCGGTATCGTTTACCCACGTGCGCGGAAAGAAGGTCACGGCGGAAATTGCCTTACCAAAACAGGTGGTGGCAGACGTGCTGAAGACAACTCCCCAAGCAATAGCCGACTATTGGTGCGCTTCGACCATCGGTGCCATCCAAAGCGGGGCAATCGGCGCACAGGGGCATTATGCCAATGGACTTGCCGCCCTCTTCCTCGCTACAGGGCAGGATGTAGCGTGTGTGGCTGAGGCTGCCACCGGCATTACACGCATGGAGTGTGGTGCCAACGGCGACCTGTATGCCAGTATCACGTTGCCGAATTTGATTGTGGGCACGGTAGGCGGGGGCACCGGGCTGCCGACCCAGCGCGAATGCCTCGAAATGATGGATTGCTATGGCCCCGGAAAGGCTAATAAATTTGCGGAAATCTGTGCTGCCGTCTTGCTGGCCGGTGAGCTTTCCATTGCCGCGGCGCTGGCTGCAGGCCATTTTTCTGCGGCGCATAAGAATCTTGGACGGAAGACACAATGATCCCAAACCCGATGTCTGACGAGCGGCAATGGCCGCTGTGGAAACGGCTGTACCAATACCAAAAAGAGCGATTCCCGCTGCCGGGGCATGGTGCGTTGGTCGCGGCTTTCAGCTTTTCAGCAGTCGCCTACTCCCGTATTTGCCGCGGTGTGGAAGGCTTCATACCCTGGCCCGTGTTTCTGGTCGGCATTTTTACCACGGTAACCCTTTTTCTGCTTGTGCGGATTTTTGATGAGCACAAGGATGCCGAGGACGACGCCCGCTTCCGCAGCCACTTGCCGGTACCGCGCGGACTGGTGTCTCTGCACGAACTGAAGTGGGTCGGTATCGGCACCGTAGCCGTTCAGGTTCTTTTAAATGCGTACTTTTTTCCCGAAATGCTTCTCCTGTATGGGGTGGTTTTAGCCTATCTTTGTCTGATGGGGAAGGAGTTTTTTATCCCCGAATGGTTAAAGAAACACCAGTTCTGGTATGTGACCTCACACATGTTCATCATCCCCCTGATTGATATTTATGCGAGTGGACTGGATTGGTTACTTGCAGGTGCCGAAGCACCGGCTGGACTGTTATTCTTCTTTGCCGTGTCTTACATGAACGGCATTGTGCTGGAAGTAGGGCGTAAAATCCGGGCACCGGATAATGAGGCGGAAGGTGTGCTCACCTACACACACCAACTGGGTACGGCAAGGGCGGCTTGGATTTGGCTGGTTATCTTGTTGATAACCTGCGTACTGGCCGTATTTGCGGCCGGTTATGCAGGATATGGTACCGTCGCTTTTGCCGTGCTGGGCGTGGTCTTCGTTGTATGCTCCTTGCCCGCGTGGTATTTCTTGCGTGGCTTTTCCCCAAAATCAGCAAAAGCGATCGAATATGCTTCGGCGTTGTGGACCATTGCCATGTATCTTTCCCTGGGGGGCATCCCCATGATACAGCACTTATGGAGGATGTATCTATGAAATTTCTGTCATCCCTATCCCTCTCCAGCCAATCCGGTTATCCCATCGGTGGCAAGGCGGCGCAACTGCAAAAGCTTGGTGAGATGGGTTTCGAGGTGCCCAAATGGGGCGTTATACCGGCTACCGAGTTGATCAATCGGCTGCCCTTTGGGTATGAGGAATTGCCGCCCACGGAATTGCTCGGTTATATTGAGCATGCTGACATCCCCGAAACCGTACTGGCAGCTATCGGAAGCTATTTTCAGGAAAGTATTTTTTTAGCGGTGCGCTCTTCTGCTATCGGGGAAGATGGAGAGAACCATTCGTTTGCGGGCCAGTTTGAGTCGTACCTGTATGTACCCAAAGAGGAAGTGGACGTCTATATCAAAAAAGTATGGGCTTCCGCATTCAGTGACCGGGTACGAAGCTATTCCGAGCATCGGGGTACGGGGGGTGCACAGCCCATAGCGGTCATTATTCAGGCAATGGTTCCGGCGGAAGTCTCGGGCGTTGCCTTTGGCATCAATCCCCTTTCGGGAAACCGGCAGGAACAGGTGGTCAATGCGGTTTATGGCCTGGGTGAAGGGGTTGTTTCAGGAAAACTGGATGCGGATCAGTTTATCATCCGCGGTGCCGAGATCGAAAAGCGGATTGCCGAAAAGACGCATCGCTTTTCGATCGATTGGCAGACCGGTCGGGGAACCAGGTTAGAGACCGTAGACCGGGAGTTGCAGCGGATTCCGGCGTTGACCGACGAGCAGGTGAGAGCGGTTTGTGAATTGCTAAAAAAAGGAGAACGCCTGTATGGGGTACCCCTGGATATGGAATTTGCCTGGGTGGATGATACGTTGTACGTGTTGCAGGCACGGCCGGTTACCGGCCTTGAGGCCATGCCCGATACCTCGGGCGAATATACGCTGTGGGATAACAGTAACATCATTGAGTCTTATCCGGGGGTGACCACTCCGCTCACCTTTTCTTTTGTAAGCAAGTCGTACGCCGGTGCATACCGGCTGTTCTGTGCATACCTGGGTGTGTCGAAAAAGGTCCTTGACCGGCATGGACATGTGTTTGCCAATACGCTTGGGCTGATCAAGGGACGTATTTATTATAACCTCAAAACGTGGTACCATATGTTGTCGCTGCTACCGGGGTATCGCATCAACGCGCGCTACATGGAGAAGATGATGGGCGTGAAAGCGCGGTTTGATCTTCCCGAAAGCGAACGGCAATCCAAATGGTCTGCCTGGGGAGCGATCTTTGGGATGGCATGCAAGATGGTGTGGCGCTTCCTGACCCTGCCGTTGGTGCGTAGGCGGTTTGTGCGGTTGCTGGACCGGACCATATCGGAATACAAACGGCTCGATCTGCAGGACAAAGATGCGCATCGGCTGATGCGGTTATACCTTGATTTTGAGCGGCGCCTGCTTAACGAGTGGAAGGCACCCCTGCTCAACGACTTTTTTGCAATGATCGCTTTTGGCACGTTAGAGAAACAGGTGAAAAAATGGACGGGCGACACCTACCCGAACCTGCACAACGACTTGCTTTGCGGCAGCGCAGACATCATTTCCACGCAACCCATCCATCGATGCCTGGCCATCGCGGGATCAATCGCACAAACCCGTGAGATACGGGACCTGTTTCTGCGGGAGGAACCACGGGCAATCTGGAACCAGCTGCAACGGCCTAACGAAAGTGCGCTAAGAGAGCTGAAAGGGCAGATGGACAGTTTTTTGGATGACTTTGGCGAGCGCTGTGTGGGCGAGTTGAAGTTGGAGACCGTGTCGTACACGCAGGATCCGGCCCGCTTCATCCGCCTGATCCAATCGTATGTGAAAGGGGGGATGACGGCAGCCTCGCTGAACCGGGATGTAGAGGAGCGCCTGCGGAAGGACGCTGAAAACGTGATGACCGGTAAGCTGAAAGGAAAGCCGATGCACCGTTGGTTTTTCAACCGCCTGCTTAAAACCACACGGAGGCTGGTGAGTGCCCGCGAGAACCTGCGCTACGAACGTACGCGCGCATTTGGCGTGGTGCGGCAGCTGATGGTGCAGCTCGGAAAAAGGTTTCAGGAAGCGGGCATTGTGGACCGGGAAACCGACGTATTTTACCTGACGATGGACGAGTTGTTTGCCTACATTGAAGGCCGGTCGGTGACGGAAGACATGAAGTTCCTGATTGCGTTGCGTACGGCCGAATTTAAGGCGTTTAAACAGAGCGCCCCGCCACCGGAGCGATTTGCTACCTATGGGGTGGTACACCGGGAAAATACCTTCACGCCGGCGGTTGATCAGCCATTGCTGTCCGGCGATCTGCAAGGTGTTGGCTGTTGCCCTGGCAGGGTAAAGGCGAGGGTACGCGTCATCCTGGACCCGGAGGGGGCAGAACCGCTTGATGGCGACATCCTGGTAACAAGGAGTACAGATCCGGGGTGGACTACGCTTTTTCCTGCCGCGTCGGGTATCCTGGTGGAACGGGGAAGTCTGCTGAGCCACTCGGCCATCGTATCGCGTGAGATGGGGAAACCTTGTATTGTCGGCATCACGGGGCTGCTGAATGTGTTGCAAACAGGCGATTGGGTGGAGATGGACGGCAGTACGGGTCAGGTTAAACGGATTGAAGGGCATGGCAACAATTGATCGCAGAACGGATTTCAGTATTTTGCGGTATGCCAACTGTTGGGAAGATCCGTTGTTGCTGCTGAACGGGCTTGCCATCAAACCGGGCGACCGTATCTTATCGATCGGTTCGGCAGGCGATAACAGCTTTTCGTTGCTGACTGCCGATCCTGCACAGGTCGTGGCTGTTGATATCAGCAGGACCCAACTGGCACTGATTGCCTTGAAAAAGGCAGCGATCCAGCAGTTGGATTATCCGGATCTGCTCGGATTCCTGGGATTCCGCACCGGGGACAACCGCATGCATCTACTGAAATCATTGGAGGGGCATCTCTCTGCCCACGATTTCGCTTTTTGGAAGGCAAGGGAGAAACTCATCGAAGCGGGGATTGTGCATGCAGGTAAGTTTGAACGGTATTTCCAGCTTTTTAGCCGAAAGGTGCTCCCTTGGATCCATCGAAAATCGACTGTTGAACGGTTGCTTGCACCCAAGCCCGCTATCGAACAGGAAATTTTTTATAACCGTAGGTGGAATACGTGGCGCTGGCGATTGCTGTTTAAGCTGTTTTTCAGCCGTTTAGTGATGGGTCAGCTCGGCCGTGATCCGGAATTTATGCGGGAAGTGGATGTACATGTCGGAAAAACGATATTTGAGCAGGCTCAGGAACATCTCCGGTCGCCCTTGGCACAAAAGAATTTCATGTTACGTTACAACCTGACGGGCGATTTTGGTGAGCTGTTGCCGCATTACCTACTTCCTGAAAACTATGCAATTATCAGGCAGCGGATCGATCGGCTGATGCTTTGTGAAGGATATGCCGAACAGGCGATCCGTCGGTACGGTACGTTTCAGCGGATGAATCTTTCCAATATCTTTGAATACATGAACATGGATACGTTTGCGTATACCGCAGCTGCACTGATTGCCGGGCTGGCTCCCTGCGGGCGCATGGCGTATTGGAATCTTCTGGTGCCCCGGTATGTATCGCATTTGGCAAACATACCGTTGACCCGATTGGAGCAACTTTCTGAAACGTTGAAGGCGGCCGACCGTGGGTTTTATTACCGGGATTTTATTGTGGAGGAAAAAAATGACTGATTGGGCAATCCCGATGCTCGCCCTTTCGGGGGCATTCTGCGTACTTTTTTCTGTAGCGGAGATACTTTACCATATACGGGGCTCGAATGCGGAAACCACCCGGAAAGTGGTGCATATCGGTACGGGGTTTTTGGCCCTGCTTTTTCCCGTTGTGCTGAACAGTCATTGGCAGGTATTGCTGTTATGCGGTTCATTCGCCGTCTTATTGTGGATCAGCATGCGGTATAAATTGCTGCCCTCCATCAATGGCATCCGGAGGAAATCATATGGAAGCTTAGGGTATCCCGTATCGGTGTACATCAGTTTTCTGGCCTATGAATACTTCGGTAAGCAGTATGCCTATTACTACCTGCCCATATTGGTATTGGCGATATGCGATCCGGTAGCGGCATACGTGGGGCGAAGGACCCGGTACAAACCGTACCGGGTGGGGCAGGGTATCAAAACGGTGGGAGGATCCCTTGCTTTTTTTGCGGCAGCCATTCTGGTGACTGCGGGCGTGTATCTGTATCTTCGCGATTTCCCGGGCATCGCAGCCTTTGGCGCGGTTGCATTGGCTGCAGGTGGGCTGGCCACCTTGGCTGAAGCATTCAGCAGGAAAGGATTGGACAACATTACCATTCCGTTGGCTGTGCTATTGGGAATGGTTGCCGTAGAACAATTAATGATTCCGTTATGGAGCTGATGAAAACAATACCGGGTCAGGAAGACCGGCTGTTCGGAAAGGTGCCGGGCGAATTGTATCCGCCCAACAGCCTGCGTTTGCGTGAATCCGAAGATATCAATCCGGATACACTGGTGGCACGATACACGGTGTGCAGGACAACTAAACCCGTGGCACGTGCTGCATTATATCAGGGAAAGGAAATGCAGTGGGACGGCAAATCGGTGTGGATGGTCGGAAACTATGAATGCACAGACGATGAGCAAGTCGCCGGACTGTTGTTCGAACGGTTGTTTGCCGACGCAAAAGCTGGTGGAGCGGATTATTTGATTGGGCCCATGAATGGTTCGACATGGAATAATTACCGATTCAGTCTAGCCCAAGATTTCCCGAATTTCCTGCTGGAGCCTTATCATCACCTGTACTATGTAAACCAGTTTTACAGCGCTGGATTTGAAGAGGTGGCCAGATATGTTTCCAACGTCGATACAGAACTGGCGTGCGACTGGCCGGAACTGCTGGAAAAAGAACGTGCATTTGCCCGCGAAGGGGTGCAAATACGGTCGTTGAATGTGGATCGATTGGAAGCTGAGCTGGACGGGCTGTATCCGTTTATAGATGTGGTATTCCGCGACAATCGGTTTTATATGCCCATATCGCGGGAGCATTTCAAAGCGAAGTACCTGGCAACTGCACCGCTGATCGATCGGGATTACGTGCTTGTTGCGGAAAACCCGTCAGGACATCCGGTTGGATTTGTATTCAGCTATGACGATAAATACAGCCAGCGGGGGCGGAGTTTGGTGATCAAGACTCTGGCAAGAGCGAAAGAAAAGCCGTATGCGGGACTGGGACATGTGCTGGCCAACCGCGTCATCCGGCTGGCACGCGCACGCGGCTATCGGTCGGTTGTGCATGCGTTCATCGTCGAACAGGGGGATGCAACGCGGGTATCCGGCAATTTTACCGGAAGACCTTACAAAAAGTACGTGCTGTTGGGAAAAGATTTATAGCCCCTCCGATATGGATGCCAATATTGTACAGCTGTTTTACCAGGCAGCAGGCCGCTATCCCGCAAACCTAGCCATCGTCGAAGGGCACCGCCGGTGTTCATACGAGGAATTACGCCGGCAGGTGGACGCCACTGCCCAGGCATTGCTGGATGCTGGGCTGCGCCGTGGCGATCGCGTACTGGTATTTGTGCCTATGGGAATTGCATTGTACCGCACGGTGCTGGCGCTCTTCCACATTGGTGCTACGGCTGTATTCGTAGACGAGTGGGTAAACCGCTCCCGGCTGGAACGGTGCTGCAGCCTGGCGGATTGCCGCGGATTCATCGGTGTGTTCAAAGCGCGTCTGTATGCCTGGTTCTCTCCGGCATTGCGAAAGGTGCCCATCCGGCGTGGGACGTCATTGCCGCGTCTACATGCCGATCGGCCGGTTCCGCCCACCACGGTTCCGCGCGAGGCTATTGCCTTGATCACGTTCACCACGGGCAGTACCGGTACACCCAAAGCTGCCAAACGGACCCACGGCTTCCTGCATGAACAATTCCGGGCACTGACCGAAACGCTGTCTCCCCAGCCTGGGGAAGTGGATGTGACGGTGCTACCCATCGTGTTGTTGCTCAATTTGGGGGTGGGAGCCACTTCGGTGATTGTACCCTATAAACCGGGTAAAACCGGCAGCAGTAGCGTTCCAAAAATATGGAGGAAGCTTAACCATCAGTCCGTGAGCCGGATAACAGCTTCACCCTACTTTATCACGTTACTTGCTGATTTTGCCGTAAAGCGGAGAGAGGAGCTGCCTAACCTGGAAAGGATCGTAACCGGTGGCGCTCCCGTGTTTCCAGATGAAGCGCAACGGTACCGGCGTGCTTTTCCGGGTACGGCGGTCGAGGTGGTGTACGGATCGACCGAAGCAGAACCTATCAGTTCGGTTTCTGCGAAGGCATTGGTTACCGCTGGAACTCCGACAAGGGGGCTGCTGGTCGGCCGTATCTATGCAGGTGCCGAGGTACGGATCATTGACATCCACGACGGTGAAATTCATGGTCAGGATATTGCTGCCTTTGAACAGCTCCGGATGGCCGACGGCGAAATCGGTGAAATAGCAGTGGCAGGTGCCCATGTACTTACGGCCTATTTCAACAACGAAGAGGCATTGCGGCGCAACAAGATTTTCGTGGATGGAAAATGCTGGCACCGCACGGGCGACAGTGGCTACATCGGGCCGGATGGCCAGCTTTACCTCACCGGTCGCTGTGATACACTGATCCGATGGAATGGGAAACTGATTTCCCCCTTCATCTGTGAATATGGGATGCGTTCCATTCCCGGAGTCCGGTTTGGAACCTTGATCCAGGTAGCTAACGGCCTGATGGCTGTAGTGGAAACAGCACGCAACGCGAATCGCAAACAGATCGCCAAGGCACTGCGCCAGATTGGCTTGCCCGATGATTTCCATATCCATTGGATGCGGCAGATACCCAGAGATCCCCGGCACCATTCTAAAATCGATTACGATGCGCTGAGGCGTTTGCTGAGTCAATTCAGCAGTTCGTCGAACAGAATCGATACATAATACATTCCCCCAACCGAAGGGTTGCCCCAACCGGTCGTGTATAACTTGCTGCCGATGTTGGTGCCGCCCAGTTTCACAATCGATTTAATGCTGGGAATTTTCTTGCTTACCTGGGCATCAAAGGTGGAGAATGCCGGAATCATGGACTGCCGGGCAACGTTGATGGCCGGGGTGCCGATGGTTCCATTCCACAGAAATGCTGTCTGATGGCGGAACGTGAGTCCGAAGCCCCATCCGGTCCGTTGGATATCCCGATTGGAAAGCCCTACATTGAAGCGATATTCGGGCGAATTGAACGACGTGACAAACGAAGGATCCCGTTCGCGGATTTCGTCGTCGTTGAGCAATACATTCTGGGTCACATTTCCCGTAACTGTAAATCCGCGACCGATCAGGTAATCCAATCCAATGCCCCACCCGGAGTTTTTGACGGTTTGGGGGGCGTTCAACGGCATGCTGTATACGTTGCGGCGGGTGGGATCTGCCAAATCTGCCAACGATCCGTTCGGATCCTTTAGCTGTACCAGTACCGCGGCGCCCTCAAACGTAAGGAACCGATTGTAGTAGTAAAACAGATCCACGAACAGCCGATTGTCGATGGCACTTTTGTAGCCCACTTCGTAGGTTTCTACCTTTTCCGGCTCCCACTCCTTGAAGGGATAGGGGGTGAGGTTACCGCTTTGAACATCCGACAGGGCATATACCGGATTATCAATCATGTTGTACCGTTCGCGGAACAGGGGTAATCCACCTACCAGCCGCGCCTGGGGAGTCAGCAGGTCGATGTATTGGTTTTGTGTGGTAGGAATACGGAATCCCCGTTGGAAGGATGCCCGGAAATTATGATTTTCAGCAACCGTAAGCACACCGGAAACACGGGGACTGAACTGCCCCTTGAAGTTTTCATTTTTGTCGTAGCGCAGGGAAGCCGTAAGTTTGAATACATCGTTGAAGTTGCGTCCGGCCTGTACGTAGGCCCCGTATTCGCGGATGTTGAACTCCTCACCGTTATCCTGAAGGGCAAACAGCGTTCCTTCCGAATTGAGGTCATAAACCCGGTAGTTGGCACCGGCGATCAATTCGATCACAGCCGGGTCTATCTGCCGCTTGAAATTGTACATCGCTTCGGCGTGGTACATATTGGAGCGATCAAGGAAATTGGCTCCGGAGGGGATGGCACGTGTTTTAATATCGGCGATCGTTGCGTCAAAGTCAGAACCACCCGGAAGGTACATGTCGTTTGCGGTCTCCAAAGCGGGGGCCATGGCGCTGCGCATCCATTCTTCACGATTCGCTCCGGCATAGCTATTGGCGGCTCCCCGGGCCGCCGCTATGGCGGCATCGTGGCCGGCGCCACCCTCCATAGCCTGTTGGTAGGCCATTAAAAATGCACCCGCGTATTGGGTATAGGCATTTTGAACAAACGCAGGCGCTCCGGCGCCGATTGCCGTTTGTAGATAGCGTTGGCCCATCAGGCTGCCTAATACACCCAATGCATGGGCATCGCCGGAATTCTCGTGGGTGGTATATCCCCTTACAAAGAAGTTATCGCCCCGTAATTCAGCCTTGTATTGCCCCATGGTGAAATTTTGGATGTTGTACCGGTCGGCCGCGGTATAGACCGTCGATCCTTTCCCCCAGTTGGCCTGGAGGATGGCCTCCACTTCATCGTTGATCCGGTAATGCAGGGAAGCATTCAGTTTAAGGCTCTTGGTCGGGTAATTGGTCAACTGTTGTTCGGAATAGCCCGGCGCGGGCTGGTAATACTGGGGCACCATGTTTTCGAAGATCGACAGTGTCTCACCGATCTGTGCCATTTGATCGGATCCCGCAATGAACTGTGGCAGCGTCTGGTTGCCGATCTGCGGAATCGGCGTTGTAAGAATAGCGCCCATAGCGGCCGAGCTGCCATCGGTTCCATCTCCCGGCATCCCATTGGCATACAGGATGTCGTAAAGATTGGCGCCAACCTCACCGTACCAATTTACGCCGTCATAGGTGGGGTTTCCTTGTACATTGCCCACATTGTCGTTCAGATCGGTTCCATTGGTCAAACTTTGATCGCGGTAGTCAGTTGCCTGCCAGTCGTCGGCTGTGAGGTAGGAAACATTCGCCTTGATGGCAAACCGGTCGTTAAAAGCCTTGGCAAACCGCACCGCTACATCATAAAACCCTGTATTTTGTTGAGTGCGGTTGGCAGCACTCATTACCCCTGTTTTGACATAAGCGCTCAGCCCCTGGTATACAAACGGCGATTTGCTGTTCATCAATAAGAGGCCGTTAATGGCATTGGGCCCGTACAATGCCGATGCGGCACCGGGAAGGAGCTCCACACTTTCCACGTCCAGTTCTGACATGCCGACAACGTTGCCTACCGGGAAGTTCAGCCCCGGGGCCTGGTTGTCCATGCCGTCAACCAGTTGCACCAAACGGACGTTGCCATTGGAGCCGAATCCACGCGTGTTGACAGACCGGAAGGTGAGCGACTGGGTACTCATTTCAACGCCTTTCAGGTTTTGCAAGGCATCGTAGAAGGTGGGCTGTGGACTCTCGCGGATGCCCAGTACATTCAGCTTTTCAATGGATACCGGCGATTTCATTACATTTTCCTCGATACGGGATGCTGAAACGACAACCTCAGATGTCATAATGGATTGTTCTTCCAAGGTGATGGTCAAGTTGTCTGTGGCTTGGGTTACCGTAACTTCCTGTGAGTTATGGCCTATGGAAGATACGATCAAGGTGAAGGGTGGAGTATCGTTGATACGCAACGTAAACCGACCCTCAGCATTGGTCGTGGTTCCGACTACCTTTCCCTTTACCTGGATGCTTACGCCAACCAGGGGAGTAGCAGCTGCATCGGTTACAAGTCCTGAAAGGGTTGTCTGGGCAAAAGCCTGGGAAAAGCTGAAGTGAAGCGCGAACAATCCTATAAACCATCCGATACGCCTCGAGGTAACTGGTCTTTCCATGTGGTAAAATTTATAATGGTAGTATACAAGAATACGGAATATTTTGCGAGATGCAAAATAGACAACACATATTTTTCTGAGGGATTTTAACACTTTTTAACAGAACAGCTTTTTAAACTTTTTGCGGTAAACCCATTCTTATAACTACAAAGGACGGATGCTATTTATAGTATCCCACATAACGAAAGGAGCATATCATGAGAAATGTAGCATTCATTACCCTATTGATTTCAGCCATGGCATTCACGGCTTTGGGTCAGGAACACCGGGCGCCGCGTCAGCCTAAGAGCGCCGAAGAAATAGCCAAGATGCGTACCGATGAATTGACCGAAAGTCTCGGCTTGAGTAAAGAACAGCAAAAAGAGGTATATGCCCTAAACCTGGAAAGAGCAGAGAAAATAAAAGCAGCGCGCGAAGACCGGACGGCCAGAGGGGCAAAGATGCGTGAGGAAATGAAGGCCGACCGCGAGCGCCTGAATCAGATTCTTACGGAAGAGCAGCGCGAAATATTAAAGCAACAACAAGCCGACCGTGCCGAGAAATTCAAGGCCCGGCAGGAAGCTAAGAAAGACGGTAAGTTCAGGGGCAGCCGCAGCCGAAATAATTAAAAGGTTTAGGTTAATTGTTCTATAGTTTTTTGGTTAAGTTTGATGATGAGCGCCCACTCCGCCTCTTGGCGGATGGGCGTTTTTTCAGTATGTTTGCTCCGTACCAATACCATACCGCATGCAGCATATCAGCGTTGTCGGGTCGGGCACCATGGGAAACGGAATTGCCCACGCATTTGCTCAATATGGGTTTGATGTGGCCCTGATCGATACCCAACCATCGGCGTTGGAAAAGGCAATTGCGACGATAGGTAACAACCTGGACCGCCAAATCAAAAAAGAAATCTTATCGGAAGCCGATAAAACAGGTATATTGGCCCGAATTGCTACGTATACTGATCTTGCCGGGGGTGTGGGAAAAGCCGATTTGGTTGTAGAAGCCGCTACAGAGAACGAATCGATCAAACTGGGAATATTCGAAGAACTGGATCGGTTATGTCCGAAACACACGCTATTGGCCAGCAATACATCTTCCATTTCCATTACCAAAATTGCTTCGGTCACGCACCGGGCCGATCGGGTAATCGGTATGCACTTTATGAATCCGGTTCCGGTGATGAAATTGGTCGAGGTGATCAAAGGATACGCTACGTCTGTTGAGACAACGAATACCATTCTATCACTTTCGAAGCGATTGGATAAAGTACCGGTTGAAGTAAACGATTATCCCGGATTTGTCTCCAACCGCATCCTGATGCCGCTGATTAATGAAGCCATCTATGCATTATACGAAGGAGTAGCCGATGCCGAAGCCATAGATACGGTGATGAAACTGGGAATGGCCCATCCCATGGGGCCGTTGCAGCTTGCCGATTTCATCGGTTTGGATGTGTGCCTATCGATTCTACGGGTGTTGCATACGGGATTCGGCAATCCCAAATATGCACCCTGCCCATTGCTGGTGAATATGGTCGCGGCAGGCAAACTGGGAAAGAAAACAGGAAGTGGGTTTTATATGTATTGATCCGGCTAAACTTTCCTTAAAAGAAATTATATCCCCCATACTTACTTCTCGCTCACCCCAACTGTATACCAAATTCACTTTTGACTCTGATTTAAGCCGGGTTTCATTCGGAGTTTGTTCGGAGTTTATTCGGAAGTTAACAGAATAAACTAAAAGTAAAATAAAATGGATTATCATATTATATTACAGTTAATAGTAGTTTTTGTATAGGTTTGGCTGGGGTTTAGGGAATGGCAGCAAAGGTCTGAGGAAGAAAAGTTGCATAAAACCACATTTTTACCTTAGTTTGCAACCATGAAAGTGCTCGATGGCCATGTAGCCAAAATCCCCCAGTTTGCCGACCTGATCATTCACGAAGATGACAATCTCATTGTGATCAATAAACCGCCGTTTCTGGCATCGCTGGACGAGCGCGAAGGGGGGGAGATGAGTGTTTTACGCTTAGCAAAGCGGTATCATGCCGATGCGCAGGTATGCCACCGGCTGGATAAGGAGACTTCCGGTTTGTTAGTGATCGCCAAGAATCCCGAAACCTATCGGCTGGTTTCCATTGAGTTTGAACGGCGGCGGGTGTCTAAAGTATACCATGCGATTATCGAAGGTACACATGTTTTCGAAGACCTACTGGTCGACTTGCCCATCCTGAATCTGGGCAATAAAAATGTAACAATCGATCGGGCCAATGGCAAGCGTGCAGAAACGTACTTTAAATCGCTGCGCTATTTCAAACATTATACACTGGTAGAATGCCGTCCGGTGACGGGACGTATGCACCAGATCCGTATTCACCTGGCTACGCAGCATGCAGCTATCGTGGGCGATACGCTTTATCGGGGTAAGCCGGTTTATCTTTCACAGATCAAAAAGCGCGGCTTCACCCTGGGAAAAGGGCAGGAAGAACAGCCTATCATGAAGCGGTTTGCGCTGCATGCACACCAATTGGATTTTGAGATAGCGGATACCGCTTATCACTTTGAGGCACCTTATCCAAAAGATTTTGCAACCCTGCTCCGTCACCTGGAAAAGTTTGACGATTGATTTATACGTTAGCTGACAAAGATCATTTACAAGGAGGGTCTTTGTCACTCTTTATCCGTTGTGTATTGCGGATATTGGTCATGGTTCGCATCAAAACACAGCAAGATCATGGCAACGCAATTTAAACGAATCCTATGTCCTTTCGATTTTTCGGATGCAGCGGTCAATGCGGCAACGTATGCCGCCCATTTGGCTAAGGACACAGACAGGGAACTGCTGCTTATGTACATCCACCAGGAAGTTCTTTGGCAGGGTATCGCACCGATGGACGGAGGCGTTTTTGCCTACCAGAATGAATTGGCACCGGAGATGCCGGAACGGATGGATGTCTATGTGCAATCAATCCGGCAGTCCTACGGAATACGGTGTGGTTATGTTGCCAAGCGGCATGTCGAACATTTAGCTGTTGCACTGAGTGAGGAAATTGAAGCAGGAAATCCCGACCTGGTTGTGATGGGTACCGGCGGTGCAACATATGGATCGTTGTTTAGCACCAACACTTATCAAGTGATCCGGAAAACGAGCCGTCCCTTGCTGATGATTCCCAAAGAATTGACATTCAGGCCGCTGCGCAATATCATTTACGCTACGGATTATTGCCCCAACGATTTTTCCCACATCAAGGGACTATTGAAATGGACGGAACCGTATAGCCCGCGGCTGACCATCCTCCATATCAGTAAAAACGATAGCAGGCTGAGTGACGAATTATTCAGTTGTTTTCAGGATGTGCTTGAAGATGAATTTGCATCACGGCATACGATCCGATATAAACGTGTGATCGGAAACGATGTACCCGGTTTGCTTCACGAAGCGATGGAGGGATCGGATTTACTGGTGTTGCTGGCCAAGCAGTATAGTTTTTTTGAAAAGCTGTTTCACCGCAGCACCATCCGCAAGTTGAGTTTCATTGCCGGCTATCCCATCCTGATTTATCCGGATAAAGCGTGATGGGTTAAAATAATTTCCCATTCGGGCCCCGTACGCTAAGCCCTAAGCCCGAGTGTTTTATTGAGCTGGTCGATAAAATACGTAGATAAGAGCGGGGATTCCACTTCGATGTTTTGATGAACGAAGAAGTACAGCGATTGCAGCCCCGCTTCGCTCCATTCTTTGATACGTGCCACCCAGTCATCCAGCCGGTTCTTATCAGTCGGATGATTGGCCCCTACATACCGGATAAACGCCGATGGCGTGGTAAGCCGCATGTGCAACATATCGCGTCGGCCCGCCGTATCCACAATCACGTTGGCAATCCCTTCGTGTTCCAGCAACGTCCAAAGCTGTTCGCGCACCTGTTTATCTGCAAACCAATCGGCATTTCGCACTTCCAAAGCCAAAGGAACCGATTTGGCGAACTTCTTAACAAAGGCCGCCAATCGGTCAAAGTCCTTGGGTTTGAAATTGTCGTGCAATTGGAGAAAACTTACACCCAGCTTCTCTTCAAACAGGGCGATGGCGTCACAAAACGCCGTCATCTTGTCGTCCACATTCAACAGCCTTCCGTAGTGGCTGATGGATTGGGGCACCTTGGGAAAAAACTTGAAGTCGGCCGGCGTCTTTGCTTTCCAGGTTTCTACCTGTGCTTTATCGGGCGAGTTGTAGAACGTGCCGTTCAGCTCGATGCTGTTAAACTGGGTGGCGTAATACGTAAGTTCATCTTTGGTACCCCGCGGATAAAAACCTTTGAGGTCCTGTTTGTTCCACTTGGCACAACCTACATATACCTCCAGATCGCCTTTTTTCTTTTTGTGCTTGCCCAGCAAGGCGAGGGTATCGGGATGGGTGGGAGGCAGTGTGAAGTCAATGGCTTCCGGGTTTTCTACGCTTCCGAATTTCATGATTGGTTTTCCTTCCTAATGCTTAAAATGCCGTACGCCCGTAATAACCATCGCTACACCCTTTTTGTTGGCCATGTCTACAGATTCCTGATCGCGGATGGAACCACCGGGTTGCGCAATGGCGGTGATGCCTGCTTCCGCTGCGATTTCCACACAGTCGGAAAACGGAAAAAAGGCGTCTGACGCAAGTACCGCTCCGTGGAGGTCGAATCCGAATGTCTTTGCCTTTTGAATGGCTTGTTTCAAGGCGTCCACACGGGACGTCTGGCCCACACCGCTGGCAGACAGCTGGCCGTCTTTGGCCAATACAATGGCATTGGATTTTGTGTGTTTCACGATCTTATTGGCGAAATACAGGTCGTTCAATTCCCGTTCTGTAGCTTGCCTATCGGTAGCCGGCTGCATGGCTTCGGGACCTTCGATCACCGCATCTTTATCTTGCTCGATCACACCATTCAATAACGTTTTGAATTGCTTGGTCGGTAAGCTGATTAGCTTACGTTTAAGCAGAATACGGTTTTTCTTGGATGTCAGGATGCGCAGTGCCTCTTCGGTGTATGCCGGGGCAATCAGGACTTCAAAAAAAAGTTTATTGATCTCCTGGGCAGTATCCTCACCGATTTCGCCGTTGCAGATGATCACCCCGCCGAATGCCGAAACGGGATCACAGGCCAACGCATCCGTCCATGCCGACAGGAGATCGGGCCGGGAAGCTACACCGCATGCATTGGTGTGCTTCAGGATGGCAAATGTAGGTTCGTCAAACTCATCAATGAGCGCCACCGCTGCATCTACGTCTACCAGGTTATTATAGGAAAGCTCCTTACCGTTAAGTTTATCGAAAAGATGGTCAAGATTGCCGTAAAAAACACCCTGCTGATGGGGGTTTTCGCCGTATCGCAGTACCTGTGTACGCTGTTCGCTCTGTTTAAATACAGGTAATGGTTCAATTTGGTTGAAATAGTTAAAGATGGCCGTATCGTAATGCGAAGAAACGTTGAAGGCCCGTTTAGCGAAATCACGCCGATGCTCCAAAAACGTATAGCCTTCGTTTTCCGTTAGGATATCAGCCAAACGACCGTATTCGTCTTTGGAAGCGACGATGACCACATCATTGAAATTTTTAGCCGCTGCACGGATCAGCGAAATCCCACCGATATCAATTTTCTCGATGATCTCCTGTTCCGTGGCACCGGAAGCGACCGTTTCCTCGAATGGATAAAGGTCTACAATGACCAGATCGATCTCCGGTATCCCATATTCTTCCAATTGCTGCTTATCCGATTCAAGCGGCCGGCGTGACAGAATGCCGCCGAATACCTTGGGATGCAGCGTTTTCACACGGCCGCCCAGGATGGAAGGGTATCCGGTGAGGTCTTCAACGGGCACCACATCGTGTCCCAGTTCGCGGATAAAAGATTCGGTACCGCCGGTGGAATAGAAGGTGACACCTTGTTTACTTAATAAGTCAATTAAAGGGGCAAGACCGTCCTTATAGTAGACGGATACCAAAGCATTTTTGATTTTGACGGGTTGGCTCATTCGCTATTCAGCTATTTAGTTTATGAGCTGCAAACTTAGATAAATTTGCGGTACCTTTACATTTTCTTGAGCAGATTCTCAATTATTTTTGGATAATGTAAGTGCTCCAATTGTTGTCCTTTGAATTTGATGATTTCCAGCGTGTCGCCGGGTTCGATCCTGAACCGGGCCTGGTAGATGATTTCGCCTTCATCAAAGTGTTCATTGGCAAAATGAATCGTAATGCCGGACTCTTCTTCCCCCGCATTCAATATCGCTTGGTGCACCCGATCTCCGTACATTCCTTTGCCACCGTAGGCGGGCAACAGTGCGGGGTGGATGTTGATAATTTTATTGGGGAATTTCCGCAGTAAACTGGCAGGTACCAACCACAGGAAACCAGCCAATACGATCAGGTCGATCTTGAGTTTATCAAGGAGCTTGATAATTTCATCGGTTTCGTAAAAATCGTGGCGATCAAACACATGGGTTGGGACTTCGAAATTATCAGCACGCTGCAGCACATAGGCATCCGGATTATTGCTTAATACCAATGCAACTTCAATCTGATCGTGATACTTGAAGTATTCCATGATTTTTTGGGCGTTTGACCCCGAGCCAGAAGCAAAGATAGCGATTCGTTTCTTCACGTTATTTTAATGAGCTTGCAGATGCATTTTGTTGATTGCATCCAAATTTAATGAATTACCTGAATAAATCCAATCCCATGTGTCAGCGCCGGCAAAAATAGGTTTTCTATTAGATCGGACCAAGAGGGCTCACTCTGAACGGTCGGTTTGAATGGGTTCTTATATTGGAATTGTGACAGTTTATTTTTGCTTTTGTTAATACAATTTCGTAAAAAAAGCAATTTTATTGAAAAAATGATTAAAATATATATATATTGTTGCGAATATCAATATTTTATTTGTTACTTTGCAAACTTATAGTTATAACGAATATTTAACTGTTTAATTTATGTGTGGAATCATTGGTGCTTTTGACTTAAAATCCAAGTCAGAAGAATTGCGCCCCCAGGTGTTGAAGATGTCGAAAAAAATTCGGCATCGTGGGCCGGATTGGTCGGGCATATATAGCTCTGAAAGAGCTATATTGGCGCATGAACGTCTAGCAATTGTTGATCCGAAATCTGGCCAGCAGCCGTTGTATAGTCCAAATCGAAATGTGGTGCTGGCCGTAAATGGTGAAATCTATAATCATCAGCAATTGCGGAATGAACTGTCCAATTATGCGTTCTCCACACAGTGCGATAGCGAGGTGATTCTGGCATTGTATGAGCAGAAAGGGCCGGGTTTCATTGAAGATCTGAATGGTATCTTTGCCTTTGCATTATATGATGCCGAACAGGACACTTACTTGATTGCCCGTGATCACATCGGAATCATTCCCTTGTATATCGGATGGGATGACCAGGGAACGTTCTTTGTTGCTTCTGAATTGAAAGCATTGGAAGGGTATTGCAGCCGGATCGAAACGTTTCCTCCGGGACACTACCTATATAGTAAGGAAGGCAATACACCACGTAAGTGGTATAACCGGGATTGGGAGCAATATGAAAATGTGAAAGATAATGTGACCGATATAAATGCATTGCGCAAGGCATTGGAAGATGCCGTACACCGGCAGTTGATGTCGGATGTACCTTATGGTGTATTGCTATCGGGCGGGTTGGATTCGTCGGTGATCGCTGCGGTCACGAAGAAATTTGCATCCCGTCGCATTGAATCCAACGATCAGGAAAAAGCGTGGTATCCGCGGCTGCATTCGTTTGCTGTCGGGCTGAAAGGTTCTCCTGATCTGATCGCTGCAAAAAAGGCGGCCGACCATATCGGTACCATCCATCACGAAATCAATTTCACCATTCAGGAAGGGCTTGATGCCATACGCGACGTTATTTATCACCTGGAAACTTACGATGTAACCACCATCCGTGCATCCACTCCGATGTACCTTCTTGCCCGCGTGATCAAGTCCATGGGTATAAAAATGGTGCTTTCGGGTGAAGGTTCAGACGAGTTATTCGGCGGGTATCTTTATTTCCATAAAGCGCCCAATGCACGCGAGTTTCATGAAGAGACTGTACGTAAGCTGAGCAAGTTGCATTTGTATGACTGCCTGCGGGCCAACAAGTCGTTGGCTGCGTGGGGAGTGGAAGGACGCGTTCCTTTTTTGGATAAAGAATTCATTGACGTTGCCATGCGGATAAACCCCGAGGATAAAATGATCCGGGAGGGACGGATGGAGAAATGGGTGGTCCGCAAGGCTTTTGAAGATTACCTGCCGGAGAGTATCGCATGGCGCCAGAAAGAGCAATTTTCGGATGGCGTAGGCTACAGTTGGATCGATACGCTGAAGGAGCAGGCAGCGCTGCGCGTGAGTGACGAGGAGCTCGCTGCAGCTGCGGAGCGTTTCCCGATAAATCCTCCACAGAATAAAGAAGAGTATCTATACCGGTCGATATTTACGGAGCATTTTCCATCGGTTGCTGCTGCATTAACGGTGCCCTCGGTCAAATCAGTAGCCTGTAGTACACCGGAAGCACTGGCTTGGGACGCTTCGTTCCAGAATCTGAACGATCCATCCGGGCGTGCGGTAGCCAGTGTGCACAACGAAAGTTACGAGAAGACAGTTGTTGGTGTTAATTGAAAGTTGAAAGTTGATAATTGACAGTGATCGTTGGTGTTAATTGTCAATTATCAACTATCAACTATTAATTGTTACAAAGGTCTGATCCAGACGTTCCGGAAGCTGACCGGATTTCCATGGTCCTGCAACGCGATCGGTCCGGGTCCATGGGCTTTGTATTTCGGAATTCCGATGAATTCGGTCGGCCCGTCCAGTTCGACGTTATTTTGTACTAACACGCCATTGTGCAGAATAGTTACCCGAGCTTTGCTGATCAAGATACCATCTGCATTGAACCGGGGAGCCGTCCAGATGATGTCATACGTTTGCCATTCGCCGGGAGCTTTGGTTGCATTTACCAACGGGATGCGTTGTTTATAGAGGCTGGCTGCCTGACCGTTAGAATACGTGCGGTTGTTGTAGCTGTCCAATACCTGTACTTCATACAACCCCTGCATAAAGATACCGCTGTTGCCTCTGCCTTGTCCTTCGCCGACGATCTTGGTAGGGCTTTTCCATTCCACGTGCAATTGGTAATCCGAAAATTTCTGCTTGGTCTGTATTCCACCTTTACCCGGGGCTACCGTAAACGCACCATCGGCCACTTCCCATTCAGCAGGAGAGGAACCATCCTTTTCACTCACCCACTGATCCAGCGATGTGCCGTCAAACAGCACGATGGCATCTGAAGGTGCTTTATCCGGGGCTGTGGTTACCATCCGTGGTTCCGGTTCCCAAACTTCTGTTTCTTCAGGCTTCATTTTGTTTTGTTGTGCAAGAGCTGGAATCACCAGTAACGTGACTACCCCAGCTGAAATAAACGATTTAATATTCATATTGCTATTTTAATTGTTAGACTAACTCATAACGATTACCCACCTGGAAGCATGCTGATCAATTCGTTCAATAAGTAATTATCGGTCGCGCAGAATGGGCTCATCTATTCGTGCCAGTTGGCATACAAGTATAGGTATAAAAAATGGTTTTAGTTGAGTTTAATGCCCGTTTCCCATCAAAACAATTGAGTTCCAAATTAAAAAATACTCAAAAGTGAGTATCTTTTGCTATCATTGGACCGAATTGCTTACACATAGACCGATGAACGACTTTTTACCTGCCGATTTCAATTGCAGCAATGGAGTATATCAGATCGCTATGCGAAAGATAGCTGAATTGAATGCATTGGCTGACGAGTTGCCTGTTTTTATTATCCATGATGTACGGGACTTTTCCGTTGTATACCTATCGCCAAAAGGAACCCAGCAATTGGGGGTAACGTTAAAGGATGTGAGGCAGATGGGGGGAAATTACTATGCGAATTTTTTTAACACTGCAGACGTTGAGTTTTATGTGCCCAAATGTATGGCTGCCCTGCGGGATCCGAAGCAACCGGCCCAGTGGTTTTCATTTTTCCAACAGGTAACGACGGCTGAGGATGGCGGGTTTGAATGGTATTTAAGTGCATCACGCCCCTTTGTTTACGATGAAGAAGGGAATCCGTTACTTTCACTGACATTTGCGCTGCAACTGGATCCCAATCACCATCTTGCTGAAAAGGCAGAACGTCTGATGGCCGAAAATCTGATGCTGAAAGATAATTATCAACGGTTCGCGTCGCTTACGAAGCGGGAAAAACAGCTGTTGAAATACATTGCAGCCGGAGACACCGCCGAAAAAATATGCGGCCAGTTCTTCATTTCAGATAAGACACTCAAAACCCACCGGAGAAATATCAAGAAAAAATTAGGGGCCAAAACACACTATGATCTCATCAGATTCGCGCAGGCGTTTAATCTGGTATAGCGGTGGGAGCTATTGATCGGATTTGCAAAGGCAACGGTTTTGGTGTAGGTTTGCGTGCATGGGAAATATCAGGCAAACAGTGGCGCTTGCTGATTTACGCTTCTTTGCTTTTCACGGCTACTATCCGGAAGAGCAGGTGCTCGGCAACGAATTTACGGTGGATATGTGTGTGAAATTCGACAAACCTCGGGATGCCGGGGATGAATTGCATGATACGGTCAATTATGAGGTGCTGTATGATCTTGCCAGAACAGAAATGCAGCAGCCGCGAAAGCTGTTGGAAACCGTAGCCGAGTCCATCCTAACCCGTATTCAGGCCGATTTTCCGTTTGTGTCGGAAATCGAAATAAGCATCTGTAAGAAACATCCTCCTTTTGGTGGTGACCGTGCAAATGCTGCCGTGTCCTTGTGCTGGAAACGATAATTAAGACAATATGTCATTTGTTTTTTGAATTTAAATGCCAAAAAGTCATTAAAACAATTTTTTTCTCCATTGGTATATATTTTGGAAACCACTTACCAAAGTTGATTTAAAAATTATAGGAGGATTATAAAATGACATTGGTAAAATTTCAAGGAAACAAAAACAGAGGGGTAGACAACTGGGTAAATGACTTTTTCAGCCCTATTTTTAACGACTCATTTTTGTCGGACCGGTTTATCTCCCGTGTACCCGCGGTGAATGTAGCGGAAACCAGTGATGCCTATCACATCGAACTGGCAGCCCCTGGATTGGAAAAAGGGGATTTCAAGATCAATGTGGACGGTGATGTGCTGACCATCTCCGGAGAGAAAAAAGTTGAAAATACCGATGAAGGTAAAAAGTACAGTAAACGTGAATACAGTTATTCATCGTTTACACGCTCGTTTACCTTGCCGGATAGCATTGACCACAGCAGCATCAATGCCAACTACAAAGACGGCGTACTGAAAGTTTCCGTTGGCAAGAAGGAAGAAGCAAAGGTCGCTTCCCGTTTAATTGAGGTACAGTAAACAGGTTTTGTGCGTAGGATAATGGAAGGGTAACTTTCAGCCCGTAAGGCTACAAAGCCTTGCGGGCTTTTTTGTTTAGCCATTGATTTCCTCGAAGTCGTCACTTTTGGGTAGGTGGGAAACAATGGATTGCCATTCCGCGGGTAAGACCGTTAACTTGCGTTTCTCGATATCCATCCAGGCTCCGTCTACGGTTACAACCGCACATTTGGTGCCGTCCGACCGGTAAATCTCATGCCGGAACGAAAAACGGGAATTTACCGTGTTATACCGGGTCATCACTACCGTCACCTTGACAAAATCGTTGAGGTGTATTTCGCGTAGATAGACCAATTCTTCGCGGAAGAGTACCGGTCCGATGTTGATTTCAGCAATTTTATCCAAAGAGAGCCCCATTTCTTTCAGCATGTTGCTCCGCGCCTGTGCACATAGGTCGGCGTATGCCGAATGGCGTAGGTGACGGTTGGCATCAATCTGTGCCCAAATAATCTGTCCTTCGTAAAAAATATGTTCTTCCATCATCCAAACATAATAATAAAATGCGGAAACCAAGATGCGCATTTTTTGTTTAAGAGGAAACAATGCTGAAATTCACCAAGCAAGGAATTTATTGCCCCAGGGCCGATGTATACATCGATCCGTGGGAACCTGTGCAGAACGCGATCGTGACCCATGGCCACAGCGATCACGCCCGGTGGGGAATGGGGAAGTATCTTTGCCATATTCACACCGTCCCTGTGCTGCGATTGAGACTGGGACCGGACATCGCCATCCAGGGATTGGAATATGGGGAAGCGGTACATAGGAATGGCGTGCGCATCAGCTTGCATCCTGCCGGGCATATCATTGGTTCTGCCCAGGTGAGGTTGGAATACAAAGGGGAGGTATGGGTAGTTTCAGGTGACTATAAGTTGGTTCATGATGGAGTCAGTGTTCCATTTGAAGCACTGCGCTGTCACCATTTCGTCACGGAGTCTACGTTTGCACTGCCCGTATACCGTTTTCCGGATCCCACCCTTGTTTTTTCAGAAATTAACCGATGGTGGGCGCAAAATGCCGCGGAAGGTTTTAACACGGTCCTATTAGCCTATGCGTTGGGCAAATCACAAACCATCCTGCAACACCTGGAGACTGAAACGGGACGGGTTTTTCTACACGGTGCCGTTGCCAATGTGAATGCAGCGCTGGAGGGAATGGGCTATCAATTTCCGGGCGAACGCATTGCCACTGAAACCGATCGCAGCAGCTTGAAAGGTGCCATCGTTGTGGCTCCGCCTTCTGCCCTGGGTTCTCCCTGGTTGAGAAGATTCTCGCCGTACCGGATTGCATCGTGCAGTGGCTGGATGCAGCTTCGGGGTGCCCGTAGGCGACGGGGTGTGGACCGTGGCTTTGTACTGTCAGACCATGCCGACTGGGAACAGCTGAATCAAGCCGTGTCCGCCACCGCTGCCGAAACGGTCTATGTAACCCATGGCTATGAAGCACCCTTTGCGCGATGGCTGCGTGAACATAAAGACCTGCAGGCGCACGAAGTGCACTTGCAGGGCGCGGAGGTAATGGAGGATGACCTATGAAACGGTTCGCCGAATTGTTTGTCGCCATTGATCAGACGACAAAAACGAACGAAAAGGTCGCCGCCATTGTACGTTACCTTGCAGACAGTGATGACCGGAGCAGCCTGTACGCCATCGCACTGCTGATCGGCAACCGGCCACGCCGCCCGGTAAAGACGTCAGACCTCAAAGCGTGGGCAACCTCAGCCGCCGGGATACCGGATTGGCTGTTTGAAGAATCGTATCACATCGTGGGCGACCTGGCTGAGGCCATTGCGCTGATGCTTCCACCAAACTTGCTTTCGGAACACGACTACCGTCTGCCGGACGTAATCGTTCAGTTGGCCGAGTTACCGGAACAGACTGACGAACAGAAAAGGGAAATCATCACGGGTTACTGGCGACACCTGAGCAGGGATGAACGGTTTATTTTTACCAAGCTGATCACCGGTAATTTCCGCATGGGGGTGTCCCGTCAGCTTGTCATTAAGGCGCTTTCCATCCACCTGGGAATGGACGAAACAACGGTGGCACACCGGCTGATGGGCAAGTGGATTCCCGCGGCGGAAACCATGGCGTCGTTGTTCGCCGAGCCGGAGCAGGGCAGCCGCGATTTCCAGCCTTATCCCTTTTACTTGGCTTATCAACTGGATGGTTCACTGGAATCGTTGGGCAACGTACACGATTGGTACATCGAGAAAAAACTGGACGGCATACGCGGTCAGCTCATCGTGCGGAATGGCCAGCTGTATGTATGGAGCAGGGGAGAAGACCTGCTCACAGATAAATTCCCGGAGTTTGGTCCATTGGCAGACGCCTTGCCTGACGGGACGGTCATCGATGGTGAGATCATCCCATGGTCGGATGACCGTCCGTTGTCTTTCCAGGTCATGCAGACGCGCATCGGGCGGAAAAATCTATCCCAGAAATCGCTCAGGGAAGCGCCGCTGGTGATGGTATGTTACGACTTGCTGGAGTGGAAAGGGGAGGATATCCGGGAGATGCCGATGCATTACCGGCGTAATCTGCTGGAAACTTTGTTATCTTCACCTCTTAGGCATACTGCACTGCTGCTGTCGGAGACGATGCCCTTCGACAACTGGGGCGAGGTAGCGTTGTTCCGCCGGGAGGCGCGTAATTTCCATTGTGAAGGGGTGATGCTGAAACGGAAAGACAGTGCTTACGGCAGCGGTCGCCGGCGGGGTAATTGGTGGAAATGGAAAACGGACCCGTTAACGGCCGATGGTGTGCTCATTTATGCCCAAAGTGGCCACGGGCGGCGGGCAAACCTGTATACGGATTACACTTTTGCCGTATGGGATGACGCGGGCACGTTGGTGCCTTTTGCCAAAGCCTATTCGGGACTCACCGACAAGGAAATCGCGGAGCTGGACGCGTGGATCAAACGGAATACTGTGGATCGCTTCGGTCCGGTACGCAGCGTGACCCCCCATCACGTTTTTGAGATTGCTTTTGAAGGCATACAGCAGAGCAGCAGGCATAAATCGGGCGTGGCGCTACGCTTTCCACGCATCTTACGCTGGCGCCGCGACAAAAAGGCCGACGAGGCCAATACCAAGGCGGATCTGCTGCAATTAATCGACGCGGTGAATGGGTAACTTGGATGTTCATTAAATTCACCGGCAAAACCTTATCTTTGTTCAAGAGGTTATCTTGTCGTTGAACGTATTTGCAGAAACATGGTTTTTCAATAAGGGTTGGCAGCCCCACCGTTTCCAGCAGGACACGTGGGCAGCCATCGCGAATGGCAAGTCGGGGTTACTGAATGCGCCTACGGGATATGGGAAGACGTTTGCGTTATGGTTTGGCATACTTCAACGATATTACCGGTTGAAACGGCGGAAAAAGGATCTCCATTGCCTGTGGATCACACCGCTCCGGGCACTTTCGGCCGAAATCCTGCAGGCCACCCGCATGGTGAGCGATGACCTCGAACTCGATTACCGCATTGGTTTGCGGACCGGCGATACGGAAGCCGCCGAACGGCAGCGGCAAAAAACCTCGGCACCCGAAGCCCTCATCACCACACCGGAAAGTGTCCACCTGCTGTTGGCTTCCAAGGGGTATGGTGACTATTTCGGCGGACTGGAATTCGTGGTGATCGACGAATGGCACGAATTGATGGGCAGTAAACGGGGTGTATTGGTGGAGCTGGCGTTGAGCCGCCTGCGTGCGATATGCCCCAATCTTCAGGTTTGGGGCATCTCCGCGACCATCGGTAATCTCAACGACGCCATGGAAATTTTGTTGGGCGATAAGGGAAATGGCACCTTGGTAAAGGCCAACCTGAAAAAGGATATCCATATGGAAACGTTACTTCCGGATGTACTGGAACGGTTTCCATGGGCGGGCCATTTGGGCACCTGTATGATCGGAAATGTCTTGCCCATTATCGAAGCCCATCAATCAACCCTGTTGTTTACCAATACCCGTTCGCAGGCCGAAATCTGGTATCACCGGCTGCTGGATGCAGCCCCGCATCTGGCTGGTGCGTTGGCTATCCACCACGGCTCGCTGAGCGACGAGTTGCGCCTTTGGGTCGAAGATGCGCTGCACCGGGGGATACTCAAAGCGGTGGTGTGTACGAGCAGCCTGGATCTGGGCGTGGATTTCCGCCCGGTGGACTGTGTAGTACAAATCGGATCACCCAAGGGTGTGGCCCGCTTTGTGCAACGTGCGGGGAGGAGCGGTCACCGGCCCGGCGAAACCAGCAAAATTTATTTTCTGCCCACCCATTCCCTGGAGATCATGGAGGGGGCGGCCATCCGCTACGCGGTGCGCCATCAGCTGCTGGAGCAGCGCCTGCCGTATGTGCGGTCGTTCGATGTATTGCTGCAATACATGGTCACCTTGGCTGTATCCGACGGCTTCCGGGCGGATGAGTTATTCGACGAGATAAAACGCACACATTGCTTCTCATCCATCAGCCGGGAAGAATTCGATGAATGCCTGCTGATGGTGACGCAGGGTGGGCGTACGCTGGACACCTACGAAGAGTTCCATAAAGTGGTCGTGGAAAACGAGGTTTACCGGGTTACCAGCCGGCGCGTAGCGATGCGCCATCGCTTAAGCATGGGTGCCATCGTATCCGATGCAATGATGCGCGTCAAATTCCTGAGTGGTAAGTACCTCGGCACCATAGAAGAATGGTTTATCTCCCGGCTTCAACCCGGGGATACATTCTGGTTTTCGGGCCGGCTGCTGGAGCTTATACGGGTAAAGGATATTCAGGCCATTGTGCGCCCGGCGGCGGGCAAGAAGGGGGCGGTACCGTCGTGGATGGGTGGGCGGTTCCCAATATCGGATAATTTCGGGGCGGCACTGCGCCATACCTTCGCCGAAATTCACCGGAAGGGACGGAATCTCCCCGCGGAGCTGCAATTCCTGCAACCTCTGTTTGCCGAACAGCGCCGGGTATCGGCCCTGCCGGGGGAATACGAATTGCTGGTGGAATACATTCGGACGCGCCATGGCTATCACCTGTTTGTCTATCCTTTCGAAGGCAAACTGGTGCACGAAGGGATGGCCGCCGTGGTGGCCTACCGGCTGAGCAGGATCCGGAAAGCGACATTCAGCATCGCGAGCAACGAATATGGATTTGAACTGCTCTGTGACGATCCGTTGCCGTTGGACGAAGCGTTGGAGGCGGGGCTTTTTTCTACCGACAGGCTATTTGACGACATCCGTGATGGTATCAATATCCGGGAGATGGCACGGCGCAAGTTCAGGGATATCGCCGGTATCGCCGGCCTTGTATTCCAGGGTTATCCGGGCAAGCCCATGAAGACCAAACACCTGCAGGCCAATTCTGGACTGTTTTTCTCCGTATTTGAGGAATACGATCCTGGAAACCTGCTGCTTCGGCAGGCCTACGATGAAGTGTATGACTTTCAGCTGGAAGCATCGCGCATGCTGCATGCATTTGAGCGCATCAGCACCCACCGCATCGTCGTGCAGCGGCCCAGCCAGCTTACACCGTTTGCTTTCCCCGTATTTGCCGAGTCATTCCGTGAACGGTACAGCAACGAGGATTGGCAGGCGCGTTTGGAGAAACTGAGAAACCAACTGGAAGCATAACTGCATGGGAAAGACGATCCGACTGTTGGGGATACAGCTTACATTATTGCCGGAAAGGGCGTTGTTGCTTCCTGAATACGACACATTGGTAGTGGCGGATTGGCACTTGGGCAAGGCTGCCCATTTCCGCAAAGCAGGTATTTTTATGCCTGCATTGCCCGTTGATAAAGATCGGGCACGCCTGCAATCGCTTTTAAATAGATACCGCATCCAAACCGTAGTTTTTTTGGGTGATCTGTTTCATAGCGATTTAAACAGCGAATGGCTGGTGTTTGAACAGTTTCGGGTGGCCAATCCATCGATTCGGTTTATTCTTACGCGCGGTAATCACGATATCTTACCGGACACCTTATTGGAAAAGGCGGAAGTTAATGTTGTACCATTCTATACCGTTGCGGCACACATCCATTGCACACATCATCCCGAAGCCCACGGATTTCCCGGGCGGCTCAATATTGCGGGTCATGTGCATCCGGGGTGTCTTATTGCCGCAAACGGGCGGCAATCATACCGACTTCCATGCTTTTACTATCGCGAGCAGACGCTGCTGCTGCCGGCTTTCGGTTCACTGACAGGGCTATTTAGGGTTCCGCATTTGGAGGGAGCACGGATCTACCCGATTGTGGGTAACCAGGTGTTGGATTGGAAAAAAGTGTAAAACAAATGCGGCTGTTTTCCGTAATTTTCAAAAAGGAGGACAAAATTATGGCTGAAGAATTGAAAGATCGGAAAGTAGCCATTCTGACAGCAGATGGGTTTGAAGAAATCGAATTGACCAGCCCAAGGGATGCTATCCAGTTAGCAGGCGGTGTTACACATATTGTGTCGCCCAAGAGAGACATCGTACGGGCAAAAAAAGGAGACGAGTGGAGTCTGGATTTCGATGTAGATGTTCCGTTGAATCAAGCGAATCCAGCAGATTACGATGCATTGTTACTACCCGGAGGCGTTTTCAATCCGGACAAACTGCGCGTGAATGAGCAAGCCCTTGACTTTGTTAAAGCTTTCTTTGAGGCCGGGAAGCCGGTTGCCGCGATATGCCACGGTCCACAGGTACTGATCGATGCGGAAGTAGTGGAAGGGCGGAAGATAACCTCGGTAAAGAACATCCGCAAAGACCTGATCAATGCGGGTGCGTTGTGGGAAGACAGTGCGGTGGTGGTAGACCAGGGATTGGTAACAAGCCGGACGCCCGATGACCTTCCCGATTTCAACGAAAAGGTCATTGAGGAATTTGCCGAGGGAAAACACGTTGGACAGCATGCTTAAGGGGCTATTTTGTCCCTTTTATGGCCATCTTTAACGTAAAGACTTTATCGCTTGCGGTAATAAACAGCAGGTCGCGGTCCGGCCCTCCAAAGCAGACATTGGCGGTCCAATTTGCCGGCACGTCGATATGCTCAATTTTCTCGCCAGCCGGACTGAATACATCTACGCCTTTACCCGTCAAGTAGATGTTGCCTCGTTCGTCAATGGTCATCCCATCGGAACCCTGTGAGGCAAAAAGTTGCTTGTCTGCAAGCGATCCGTCCGTTTGTATCGCATAGCGATAGATTTTGCCGGCACCGATGTCAGCGACATAGAGATATTTACCATCGGGTGTGCCGATGATACCATTGGGCTTTTCAAATTGGTCGTCTAAACGGGTGACGTGCCCATTATCGTAACGATATAACGCTTGTGCTTCCATTTCGGGTGAGGTCCGCGACCAATAATTGCGTTGGTAATAGGGATCGGTAAAATAGAGCGTTCCGGAAGGGGCTGCCCATACATCGTTCGGTCCGTTGAAGAGGGAATCCCGGTAATTTGCGGCCAGCTTTTCAACTTGTTTATCCATACCGATGCGCCACAGTTCGTACCGCTCGTCTGCACAAGCAATCAGGAAACCTTCCCGATCAAAATGTAACCCATTGGCGCGGCCTGCGGGTTCCATAAAGACAGACAGATTCCCTTTGGTATCATATTTCCATATGCGATTGTTGGGCTGGTCGGTGAAGAAGACGTTTCCATCCCGATCTGCCGCAGGTCCCTCAGTAAAACTGAACTGGTCGGATATAAGTTGCAACTCGGCACCCGGGGCCACGATCTGCGCGGTGCAAGCCAAGTTGATGGAGACAAATAGAAATACCGGGAGATAGACTTTGTAGTTCATACGTATACGTTTATCGGAGGTTCAAAGATATTCTTTTATGCTATTCGATAATCTTAAAATCTGTACGGCGATTAAGCTGCCGCCCCTCGTCTGTATCGTTGCTGGCGATGGGCTGGGACTGGCCATACCCTTTATACGTAAGGCGGGCTGTGGCGATGCCTGCATGAATCAGGTAATCACGTACCGCTTTGGCCCGGTTTTCTGAAAGGGTCTGATTGTGTGTCTCGCTTCCTGTATTATCGGTATGCCCACCGATTTCGACCCGAACCGTCTTATTCAAATTCAGGAATTCTATGAGGTTGTCAAGGTCACTCTTGGATTTCGGAAGTAACTCATAGCGATTTACATCGAAGAAAATGTTGTTAAGGGTACCCGTGCTGCCCACCTTGATGCGTGATAGTGCGATGCGAATTTCGTACGCATCGTTAATCTTGGTGCTATCATCAAGCGGATAATTCTCGGAAAAAAACAGGTATCCGGGCTGTTTTATATGTAAAGCGTATGTTTTACCAAAGGGGAGTGGGGCCAGGAAGGTTCCATCTTCGTAATCAGCTTGTTCGTGGTATACAACTTGATCAGCCTGAATGTCAGTTACGGCGACATCCGCCTGGATGGGCGCCTCATTTTCCGCGTCTACAATGATACCTTTGAGATACGCTACGGGATGCGGCATAACCTCCTGGGGAAGGTCAAAGGAATAGATATCCAATCCGCCCAAGGCATCGGACCTGCGTGTTGAAAAAAAAGCCTGTCTACCATTCATGCTGACGGACAAGGCACTTTGCTCGTGGTGATCGTTGATCGGGTAGCCGAGATTGACAGGAGATTGCCAGTTGCCTGCACTGTCCATTTGACTTTTGAAAATATCCTTATTGCCGAATCCTGGCCAGCCATTTGATGCAAAGTAAAGTGTACGGTTATCGGCATGGATATAGGGAGAGCTTTCGTCGTAAGGCGTGTTAATGGCCGGGCCAAGATTTTGCGGTTGGCCCCATTGGCCATTGCTTTGCAGAACTGATTTCCAAATATCATAACCGCCCTGTCCGCCACGTCGATTGCTCACGAAATAGAGGGTACGCCCGTCTGCGGCCAATGCCGGTTGTGCTTCCCAGCCGCCGCTGTTGACAGGAGCCCCCAGGTTGTGGGGAGTACCCCAACGGTTATCTTCCCGCCGGGATACATAGATGTCGCAGCTTCCCAGTCCATCGGGCCGGTTACACCCTGTGAAAAACAGGTATTTTCCGTCGGGAGAAATGCAATGGGCGCCCTCGTTGTACAGTTCGGAATTGATATCGCCCTGCAAAAGTGAGGCAGACCGCCAGGCTCCACTGCTGTCCCGTGTGCTTTCGTAGAAATTTTCACGGTTATGTTCCTTCCGGGTGAAAATAATGGTTTGGTAATCAGCCGTAAGCCGTGGGAAATATTCATCGTAAGGACTATTGAGAGAAGACCCTGGATTATATGGCTGGAAGGGTTGAGGGTGTTTCAGTGCCGTTAGGCTGAAGTGGCAATCTGCAATGTATTTTTTGGTAAGCCGTTGGCCGGGTGAATCCGATCCCGGAGTAGCTGCATATTTTTCCAATGCATGCAAGGCTTCGGAATAACGACCGGTATTTAGGAGACTTTCACCCAAACCGAACCATGTGAGTGCTGTCAATGACGAGTCCAATTGAAGGACGCGGGAATAATGCGGTACAGCTTGCTCGTACTGTTCTTGCCGGCGGTAAATGTCGCCAAGTTGCTGATGTGCTGCCGCAAACCCCGGATCCAGGGAAATAGCTGACTCCAAGGAAGCGATGGCTAGGTCATACTGGTTGTTTTTTAATTGGTTCCCCGCCTTTTCAAAGGCTTGTTGTGCCTTCCGGTTATTGGAATATGTCTGACCCTGCCCCGATAGGTAAAACAACAATCCACAAAGCAATAGAATATATGAAGGCTTTTGCATGGGGATACGATCATTTCCTTTTAAATTCCGATAACAACTGTTTGGTTTCCGGATTGAGGGCTAACCGGCCGCTGATGGCAGCCTGTTCATAGAGTAGTTGAGCCCAATGTTCGGTTCCGCGCCACAGGGTTTGCTTGAGCGCAGCAAGCGCCTCCGGATTTTTAGGAAGCAGGGATTCGCAAAACTCACCGATCGCACTGTCCATCTCAGCTATCGACGTGTGTACCGAGTGAATCAGACCTCGTTGTAAGGCCCAATCTGCCTCAAAAAAACGGGTGGGGTTCAAGGAAAGCTGTGTGAATGCCGAGATGCCGATTTTACGTTCCAGGGCCGGAGCAATGACAAACGGACCGATGTTGATGCTGATTTCGCTGAGTTTGACGGCGGTTTGCGCGGTGGCAAAACAGTAATCGCATGCTGCTATCAACCCCACACCGCCGCCCACAGCTTTTCCCTGTGCCCTGCCGATAATGAGTTTCTGAGAGGTACGTATCGCATTGATGACATCGGCCACGCCCGAAAAAAAAACAGTTCCCGCATCGATATCCGTTATGGACAGCAATTCATCAAAACTTGCTCCGGCACAGAACGTCCGTTCGCCCGCGCTTTGAAGCAGGATAAGCCGGACGTCTGGATGACTGCCCGCGGTATGGATCTGCTTACTCAATTGATCGAGTAAACCCAAGGGCAACGAATTATGGGCAGGATGCCCGAAGGTTACCACTGCCAGGCCATCGCCATTAATTTCCGTTTTTACAAATCCCGAATCCATCGTTGTAAATTGAACGCGGATGACACAGATTTGGCAGATTCCCTCGGATGTTCATAGATTGGTGTCAATTCGTGGAATCCGTGGCAAAAATCTGTTCCATCATCAAATATACTTATTTCCAAACTTCTCCTTCACGTCGGCAACGACCTGTTTGACGCCCTGCTCCTGGTCTTTGGGGCAGATCATGAGCGTATCGTCAGACTGGACAACGATGAAGTTGTGGAGCCCTTTGATAATGACTAACTTTTCTTTAGGAGCATGGATCATGCAGTTGGAAGAATCGTATACGATGACATGTTCCGAAGAAGTAGACACATTACCCAGGTAATCTTTTTCAGCTAATTCGTAAACCGATGCCCATGTGCCAAGATCTGACCAGCTAAAATCGGCGGGCAGCACATAGACGTTGTCTGCCTTTTCCATAATGGCGAAGTCGATAGATATATTCACACAGCGTACAAACGCCCCGGAAATGAATTTGGCTTCGCGGTCTGAGTTGTATAGCTCAGCTCCTTCTTTGAATACATCGTTCATCTCCGTCTGGTATTTATTGAACGCTTCAATAATTGATTTAGCCGACCAGATGAAGATGCCCGCGTTCCAAAGAAAATCTCCGCTTTGAAGAAATGTTTTTGCGAGTTCGAGGTTGGGTTTTTCAGTAAATGTCTTTACTTTTTTCAATCCGGGTACCGGGGCACTTTTTCCGTATTGGATATACCCATAACCTGTATCCGGCCGAGTAGGTTTGATTCCGAGTGTAATCAACCAATCATTTTTTTCTGCACACTTGAGCCCTTTGATCACATCGTCTGCAAACACGTCGGTTTCAAGAATCAGGTGGTCTGCCGGCGCGATAACCATGGTTGCATCCGGATTCAGTTGTTGAATCTTATGGCTCGCATAGGCAATGCAAGGAGCGGTATTGCGCATAATAGGCTCCAGGATCAGCTGATGATCCAATAATTCGGGCAATTGCTCGCGCACCAATTCGGCGTAGGATTCATTCGTGGCCACGAAAATGTTCTCTTTAGGTACAATTTTCCGGAAACGATCGTACGTTCCCTGAATAAGTGTCTTACCCGTTCCCATCATGTCGATAAACTGTTTAGGCAGTCGTGTACGGCTCACAGGCCAAAATCGGCTTCCGATTCCGCCAGCCATAATTACGGCATAATAATTCTTCATGTATGTTTTTTTCAGTTTTGGGCTATCGGCTATCAGCTATCGGCTATCAGCTATCGGCCCTGCATATTTGGTTATCTGCTTTGGTTTTTAATCTTGTTTCCTTACGTTCTTGGGAGCAAACTTAGCCAAAATTGCTTTAATGTACTGCACATTGTGTCATCTGAGTTCCATTAAATAATCCCTTCTTTCAACAAATCATGTAAATGTATGATTCCGTCATAAGACGTATTATGTAACACCAAAAGTTGTGTGATGTTGTTTTTTCGCATGATGTCGAAGGCGTGAATGGCTAGCTCATTCTTATCAATTGTTTTGGGAGTGCGGCCCATGATATCTTTGGCAGTAAGCCCGTCAATCTGTGTATGGTTTTCCAGCATACGTCGGATATCGCCATCGGTAATAATGCCGACAAGTTGTAATCCATCCACTACCGCAACAGCCCCTAACCGGTGCTTGGTGATGGATACGATGACTTCCCGCACGGATGCATCCGGCCGAACGGCTGGTTTGCTGTTCTGCGCGGCTAGATCAGAAACTTTCAGATACAGGCGTTTACCCAGTGCACCACCGGGATGATAGCGGGCGAAATCACGGTCGCTGAATTGACGGCATTCCAGTAAACAGATCGCTAGGGCATCACCCATCGCCAATTGGGCGGTTGTGCTGGTGGTTGGGGCGAGGTTATGCGGGCAGGCTTCCTTTTCTACCGTTGTATCGAGGATATAGTCGGCATGGTCGGCCAGGTAAGATTGCGTGTTGCCAACCAAGGCTACCAGTCGGTTGGATGTTTGCCGGAGCAGTGGTACCAATACCTTAATTTCAGGCGTGTTACCACTTTTGGATACGGCAATTACCAGGTCTTCCTGCTGAATAATGCCCAAATCCCCGTGAATGGCGTCGGCGGCATGCATAAAAATTGCCGGTGTGCCCGTGGAATTCAAAGTTGATACAATTTTTTGGGCAATAATGGCACTTTTTCCAACTCCCGTCACCACAACCCGCCCTTGAAGCGTGATAATATCGCTTACTACGGCAATGAAATCACTATCAATCCGTTCGGTTAATTTGTTCAAAGCGTCCGCTTCTTGCTTCAATACATTTGTTGCGATATTTTTGATTTCGGAATTGCTTTTCACAAATATATTTTCTAATTTTAGATACTGATATGCGCAAAAATATGTTATTTTGGGCATTCTTAGGTACGAGTCTATCTAAATTTTTGCGAAAGGCGCAATGGAAATAGAGAAAAGATTATTTGATAATTTACAGGAATTTTTTGGGTTTGACACATTTAAAGGTGATCAAGAAGCCATCATCACCAATATTCTGCAAAAAAAGGACACATTCGTAATCATGCCCACGGGAGGCGGAAAGTCCATTTGCTATCAACTTCCCGCATTAATGAGTGAAGGTACGGCGATTGTCATTTCGCCGCTTATCGCATTGATGAAAAATCAGGTCGACCAACTCCGTTCATTTGGTGGCGATGACAGCATCGCCCATTTTTTAAACTCTTCATTAAACAAAAGTGACATCACCCGTGTGAGGCAGGATGTAATGGCAGGCAAAACAAAATTGCTTTATGTTGCGCCTGAATCACTTGCTAAAGCGGAGAACGTAGAATTTTTAAAACTGATTACGGTATCTTTTGTCGCAGTCGATGAAGCCCATTGTATTTCTGAATGGGGGCATGATTTCCGCCCGGAATACCGTAAAATACGATCTGTTATCAACTCCATCGGCAGCAATATACCGGTGATAGCACTTACTGCAACTGCAACGCCCAAAGTGCAATCAGATATCCGTAAAAACCTGCAGATGAATGATGCGACGTTATTTAAGTCTTCATTCAACCGGCCTAATCTGTATTATGAGGTGCGGCCGAAACGGAATGTGGTGAAGGAGATTGTGCGGTTCATCAAGAATAACACAGGGAAATCGGGAATTATCTATTGCCTAAGCCGTAAGAAGGTAGAAGAAATTGCCGAGGTGCTCAATATCAACGGGATCCGGGCTTTGCCATACCATGCAGGGTTGGATGCCAAAACCCGTGCTGACACACAAGACAAATTCCTGATGGAAGATGTGGAGGTGATTGTGGCGACGATTGCCTTCGGTATGGGTATAGACAAACCCGATGTGCGTTATGTCATTCACCACGATATTCCCAAGAGTATGGAAGGTTACTACCAGGAAACCGGCCGTGCGGGTCGTGACGGCGGTGAAGGGTATTGCCTGGCATTCTATTCGGAAAAGGATATCGAGAAGCTGACCAAGTTCATGAAAGACAAACCGGTTTCGGAACGGGAAATCGGTACACAGATCCTGAAGGAAGTGATCGATTATTCGGAGTCTTCGGTATGCCGGCGTAAGCAGATCCTCCATTATTTCGGTGAGAACTTCGACGAGACGGGCTGTAATAGCATGTGCGACAACTGCAGTAGCCAGCAGACCCACTTTGATGCGGAAGATTCATTGCTGAATGTACTGAAATTTATTCAGGAACAGGGCGAGAAATTTGATGACCACCATATCATCAATGTATTCATGGGGCAAAACAACCAACCTGTATCATCTTATAAACACGATACCCATCCGTTATTCGGCAGCGGTAAAGAACACGGAGTGATCTATTGGAAGTCGTTGATCAGGCAGGCGGTGTTAAATAATTTCCTGGCAAAAGATATTGATCACTACGGATTGCTGATGCTTACCGAGTCCGGTAGGCGGTTCATCGAAAATCCGTATGGTATCCGTTTTATATTGAATAAGCCAATGGAGGCAGCTACTGAAGATGGCGGCGAGGAACCTGCACAGCAGGGCGGGGGCGCTGTGGATACGCAGCTGCTGAAAATGCTGAAAGAGCTACGGAAGAAAATTGCTAAGCAAAAAGGCTTGCCGCCTTTCGTTGTGTTTCAGGATCCTTCGTTGGACGAAATGTGTACCCACTATCCGATTACCATTGACGAGTTGAAGCAGATACACGGGGTGGGTGCAGGTAAAGCTCTGAAATTCGGTGCTCAGTTTGTTGAGCTTATTAAGCAATATGTGACTGAAAACGAGATCGACAGACCACAGGATCTGGTAATCAAAGGGACGGCCAATAAATCTGCGCTGAAAGTCTCCATCATTCAGAATATCGATCGGAAGATTGGCTTGGAAGACATTGCTCATTCAAAAGGTATTACGTATGAAGACCTGTTGAAGGAGGTGGAATCCATTGTCAATTCAGGAACCAAACTTAATTTGGGGTACTTTGTGGACGAAATCATTGACGAGGATCGTCAGGACGAAGTGTTTGATTATTTCCGCAGTGCCGAAATCGACTCGATAGACCAAGCGCTGCGCGACCTGGGACCGGAAGACTATACCTACGAAGAAATTCAACTGATGCGTATTAAATTTATGTCCGAGCTTGGAAATTAATTGAAATCACTACATCTGATAGTTCAAAGCCGAAAGCTGATAACTGCTATAAAATAATGCAACACACCGTACCCGGTATTAAGCATACTGCCTCTGGTAATTTTTTCCTGATGGCCGGTCCATGTGCGATTGAAGGCGAAGATATTGCGATGCGTATTGCCGAGCGTATTGTATCCATTACCGACCGACTGGAAATACCCTATATCTTCAAAGGATCCTATCGTAAAGCCAACCGTTCGCGGGCAGATTCTTTTACGGGTATCGGCGATGAAAAAGCGCTGAACATTCTGCAAAAGATAAACCGGACATTTGGGGTACCCACTGTCACGGATATACACGAAAGCCACGAGGCAGCTATGGCGGCAGCATATGTAGATGTTCTGCAGATACCTGCTTTCCTATGCCGGCAGACGGAATTGCTCGTAGCGGCGGCAAAGACGGGCAAAACGGTAAATATAAAAAAAGGTCAATTTTTATCGGCAGGTGCCATGCGATTTGCTGTTGACAAGGTAAAAGATGCAGGCAACCATCGTGTGTTGCTAACCGACCGGGGAAATACGTTCGGTTACCAGGATCTCATTGTAGACTTCCGGGGAATCCCTGAGATGAAAACATTTGGGGTTCCGGTAACTATGGATTGCACCCATTCCCTGCAGCAACCCAATCAATCTTCGGGGGTTACCGGTGGAAAGCCAGAACTCATCGAAACCATCGCCAAGGCGGCCATTGCTGTCGGAGCAGACGGTCTGTTTATTGAAACGCATCCCGATCCGGCCAATGCCAAATCTGACGGAGCAAATATGCTGCATTTGGACCTGCTGGAAGACCTGTTGGTGAAGTTGATAAGGCTGCGCGCCGCGCTGTAATTATACAATTTGACAGTCCATCAACAATTTTTCCAGCGCAGCGATTGTTTTT
>Ga0180223_1000226_pt1 | contig 90754 bp, 74 predicted proteins | sample eDN5th30CKraftOP_FD_151337 | JGI IMG/M metagenome (GOLD analysis project Ga0180223, IMG submission 151337) | Enriched Organic Plus compost microbial communities from Emeryville, California, USA - eDNA 5th pass 30_C Kraft OP (version 2) (version 2) ...
AGTGGCTGAAATACACCCTGGAAAACATCATGACCATTAACCACAGGAACCTGAAAGACTTGTATCCGCAGAATTATAAAAGAAAACTGCAGGAATCAAATATGTAGTTCATAGGGCGGATACCGTTTTATGACTATAAACCGTTTGCAGTGCTTCCTTTAGGTGCTGCGCATCACGCCGGGCTTTGCGTACATACCCATCTACGGAAAGGGCCTTGAAAAGTCCGTTGACCACGGCCGGCCGGCTTTCAGCCGAGAAGACGATAACTTTCAGATCGGGCTGCACCTGCCTAACGGCCTGAATCAATTCCTTCCCACTTGAAAGCCGCTGCTCATAATGGTCTTTCTCGAAATACAGATCGGTGATGAGCAGGTCATAGGGTTCTCCGTTACGGAGGGCACTGCGCACCCAAGTAAGTGCATCATCGCAATAGTAGACGTACCTGGCACCTTCGATACCAAGCTCTTCCAGCGTCTTCTGCACTGAGATATTGGCGATTTCATGGTCTTCAGCAATCAATACGTTTTTGAACATCCTTGGTCAATTAAAGTAAGGGGAAAGACATGCGGATTTTCAATCCATGCTCTCCGGAGTCAAAGGTAATATCGCCCTGAAGATTTTTTATACGGTTTCCCGTATTGACCAGTCCATTGCCTTTTTGGAAACCTGCTGGCAAGCCAGTTCCATTATCTGAATAGTAAACCGAAAACCGATCGCCATTGTGCTCGAACCGTATTGCAACGTGACTCGCCTGGCTGTGCTTTTTCATATTGACCATGAGTTCCTGGAGGATGTGCTCCATTTCGTATTTTGCTTCGGCATGCACCTCGTTCCATATACCAGGATCATTTCCTGCGAGGAGGATCTTGGTTGAATCCGTGGCAAAAGAGGTGAGCAGGTCGGCGATCTTCTGATGGTAATCTAATTGCTTATTGGTCGGGTCTTCCGCCTCGTAGGATATATCACGGGATTTTTCATACATATCTTCAAGACGGTCCAGAATTCCCTCCCGGTCGATATCGCTTCTATTTTCAATCTCAGTCAGCACCCGGTAAAGTCCATTGGCCACCACATCATGTACCTTTTTGGAGGTCCTGAGCTGACTTGCCCTTATCCGGTTCTGTGCTTCCAGTTCCAGCCGCTGTTTCCTCTTTCTATACCAATAAATGCCCCCTGCTACTACCGAAAGGGTCAATAACGAGACCATCGCAATCCAGGTACGCTGCCTGTTAATTTGCAGGTTTCGCGCCGCATTTTCCTGCTGCAGCTTCAGGTTCTCGGCTTTATTTTTTTCAACTTCATAACGGATAACGGCAAATTGATTTTTGGCCGCAGCACGGACAAGCTGTACGCTATCGCTCAACTGGCGGTAACGATCAAAATACCACTTAACTGAATCGGAAGGGATTAGCCTGATCAACAGCTGGAGTGCCAGGATCTGATCATCGGCACTTTTTATCTCCTTAGCTACTGCATATCGTTTACGGGCATAAAATAGTGCCGAATCTGGACGGCTCTGTTCATAATACTCAGCAAGGTGCGCATAACTTGAGTTTTTGCCCCATCCATCATTTTCCTGCTCGCGGATTTGCAATGCCGTCAACAGGTACGGCGCAGCGTTGTAAGCAGCGTCCTGGTACCACCGGGTACTGGAAATATTGGTCAATGCCCTTGCATATTCCCGCCGGTTCTTGCTAGCCTCCTGGATAATCTGTTCATATATTGCCAATGCTTCGGCATATTGCCCATTATCATGGTACGCTTTTGCCTTATTGTTCAAAAAAATACGTGTATTCAGTGAATCATCCGAAAATCTGATGGCTGAATCGTAAAATGAAATTGCCCGCTCAAAATCTTTCAGCAGGTAAGTTGATCTGCCTAAGTTATTAAAATTTGAGCTTAAATAAGCACGGTGCCTGAGATTCTCCTCATTCAGATACCTATTGGCCTCAAGTGAGGTTTCCTGTGCTCCAAAATAGTCGTTTCGATTGGTCTGCGTAATAGCCATCTGTATCAAACAAGCAGCGACGTGTAAGCTGTCGTTAGCTGCCAAAAACAAATCTTTGGCCTGATCAAAATAGCGAAAGGCGCTGTCTGTCTTCCCTACATCCAAATACATAAATGCCTGGTCATAATAAGGATTCCCGATCGGGGGTTCTTCCGGGGTTTTGTCGGCCGAACAGGATAGGAAAACCAGCAATAGCGTGTAGAAACTTTTCAATTGGAAACCGAATATGATCCGAAATTACGGAAAAATTGGAACATCCCGGATGGAAGATTTCATATCGAAAAAAGGCAGCGGATCGCTGCCTTTTTTCCTAATTGTTATGTATTAGGGGTTCTCCCGATCAGGGATGTTTGGGAGGCCGGACATCTCCCGTGTCACCACCCGTACCTTGCTCGCCTTTGTTGTCTGTCGAATGAACGGTGGTACCATTCCCCTGGTGATTGTTTGAATGAGAAGGACACAGCAATCCCATCAATATAGCAAGAAATATACTATACATAATTCAAAAATTTTGTCATGAAAAACCAAGTAGATCCCCGCGAACCGCTCGCGGGGGTTGCTACAATTGTTTTCAGAAGGCCTTCTGAATGATTGGGAAGTGTGAGATTCAGCCGCGGGAGCCATTAACTGCTTCCCAACCGGTTAACAGCCTCCGCTGCCTCTTCTCGTTTTGAAATCGGTTTCGTACCTTTGCTTAACGGCTAATCAATACTTGAACTGATTTCTGATGCAAACATATAGCGCATAAACCACTAATCATCAAGTAATTCCGGTGTTTCCGATCTTTCCGGCACTATTCCGGTATTTCCAAAGGATTTCCGAAATTTCCGGTTACGGTGAGGACAAATAAGGGCATTGAAATGATACGGTTTCCCGTAATTTCCGATTAGGTAAATGGATTTTGCAGTGATGTCTGACTTTGATCGATTTCAAGAAGAGGTGCTAAGCGCTTATCACGAAAAGAAAGAAAAGCGTTTGCTTTCCATTGAGCTGGAGCGCCCGTCTCCAACCCAATTGATGAATTATTGCCTAACACTTTTATACAGCGGTAAACTAACGGACGATTTATCAACCTTAAATCGTATTTTTAATCCACATAACAGGTATCCCGATCTAGAAACCGGAATAAGCGCATTCGGAGCAAGTGGCTTTAAGTCATTGCGGAATTTTATGACCGGCAAGACAACCCGGCCACGTGAAGCCTTAGTGAAGCTATTGGCAGTACTGATTGACTTCCAACCTCGGCCTTACGACAAATGGGTGATGGAGCGTAGTAATCCTGACCGCCGTAGTACAAATACAGGGGAAACCTTAGACGAACCAGTAGATGAACTACCACCCATCAGGGATTTGGGACAGGGTCAAATGGGGAATACGGGCCAGGGAGGAAATGGGCCTAAGGAAGGGATTTGGTCAAAACTCAAAAAACCTGCTTTATATGGTATCATTGCCTTTGCAGGAATGGCGGGTGCTCATCAAATTTCGGATAGCTTTGACCGCGAATGCATGTATTGGGAAACAGACCGCTATATACCGATCGCATGCAGTGAAAAGATAGAAGGGGTGGAAATCATACCGCTGGACAAAGAAATGATTAAAAATTTCCGGAAAATTACGCGACCGGATACGTTGACGTTAAAATCCGTAGGGAGAGTTTGGTATGGTAAACCAACCGCTGACAGTGCGGAGTTTTATACCGTGAAAGGGACTTATCCGCTGAATAGACGGAAAGAACTGAAGCCGGCAACCGACTATATCATCAAAAAATATGTGTTGGATAAGTATAAATGAAGAAAAATACGTTTTGCCCACACTTTCTCTACTTTAACCACTTACCTTAGCAAATAAATAGACGAACTAAATAGTGATACAATGAGAAAGCTAATCATGTGGAATATCATTACCCTCGATGGTTATTTTGAGGGAAGCCAAAATTGGGACTTACCTTTTCACAATGTGATTTGGGGAAAGGAGCTTGAAAAGTTTAGCATTGAACAGTTAAATGCAGCAGACTACCTGGTTTTCGGGCGGGTAACCTACGAAGGAATGGCCGCTCATTGGACAAAAGCAACCGACGAAAACACAGAAATTGCACGCCTGATGAACAAGATACCTAAACTTGTTTTTTCCAGCACATTGAAATCTGCCGATTGGAATAATACTACCTTGATCAAAGAAAATGCTTCTGCTGAAATTTCCAGGCTAAAGGCTCAGGGCGACGGGGATATGTATATATTTGGCAGCGCTAACCTTTCTGAGACGTTTATCAACGATCATTTAATTGATGAATACCGCATCGGGATTGCCCCGGTTATTTTGGGCAGTGGCCGGCCCTCGTTCAGCCAGGGAATAGCGGCCGAAAATTTATCCCTGATTTCCAGTCAACCGCTTGAAACAGGCGGTATTGTAGCAAGGTATACAAAATAACCTGTTGTTCAGGATCCCCCATGTTTGCCGCCTTTGTTTGACAATGCAGCGACCGTTTTATGGTAGCTTTTCTTCAGCAATGTCACGACGTCCGTTGAGTCCCAGTAAGTCTTATTAAAAAGTTCGATGGAAAAGGCCCCACGGAAACCTATCTCCTGCAAAAGCGGCAGAATTTCATCAAACGGGCAGGAACCGTCACCGGGAAATACCCGGTCAGCATCTTCCAGCGCTTCCCGGGGGATAAATCCGGGATAGTCGTTTATATGGAATACCGGCAAAACACCGCCGTTTAGCTGCCTGAGTGAATCAAACGAATTGCCACCGCGGTAAAGGTGGTAAAAGTCCAGCAACATGGATGCGTTCGGATGGGCAGCGCCTATCGTGATGGCAGCAGTATCAGAAAGTTGGTTTAATGCGCCACCACCCCACAGTTCCAAAAGAGGCGTAACGCCCGCTTGGACGCCTTCCTCAAGAATCACGCGATAACGGTCACTGTATTCCGGCAATTTCTGCTTCACGACGGCAGGTATGCCCTGAACGGGAGCCGCGATATATTTCCCGCCTAAACCTGCCGTCAGCTCCATATCCTGACGCATTTTTTGTATTCCTGCGGCTCTTTCTACCGCATCGTCTGCCATCCAGGTCGAAAAAGCAATCATGTTTTCCAGTACCAGTCCATGCTGTTTAATGCGCCTGCCCAGCTCCGCTACTGTTCCGCCCTGTTTAACGTAGGCTTCCACATCGCTTACCCATAGCTCAATCCCGTCAAAACCAGCTTCCGCGCAAAGGTCAATCTGTTTTTCGACCGGGAGTTGATAGCCACGGATAGTTGAGGTATTGAGACTCACCCGAAACGGGCGCGGAGAAAAAGATGTTGTTCCCATGAGTCCGCCTGCAGCGAGTGCTATGCCTGAATTGCGCAGCATTTCACGGCGTGTTATTTCGATTTTCATAGTTAACTACCTTATATAGGGGTGTTGCCAGGGCGTCCGGTAGGGCCGCCTTAATAGCTGGGTTGCTTCGGGATCGTCCATACATATTCTCTTTTGCGGATCGTAGGCAAGCGGCCGATTCAACTGCATGGATAAATTGGCTAATATGCAGCTGGCGGTGGATATATGCCCCTCTTCAATATCTGCAACGGGTAACTGGTCGTTTTCAATAGCCGACAGGAGGTTGAGCATGTGCCGCCGCGTAGCGGGTGCCGTGTGCAACTCTATCCGGGGTTCGTTTAGATCTTCCGGGAATTCTTCCCGCTCATACACCACATCTTTCACGATACGGTCGCCATTGCCAACGGGGATAAACTCATACTTCATGACACTTCCCTTTAGGGTGCCTTTATCCCCGTAAATAATAAATGCCCACGGATAATCGGGATCAGCCGGGGTTCCCCATGCACGATGCTGCCACACGCAGTTCAGTTCATCGTACTCAAAAATAGCCGTCTGCGTATCGGCAATGTTTGACTTCCCTCCTTTTTGAACGTAGATGCCTCCGGTGGCACTGACCCGTTTTGGCCATTTAAGTTGCAACAGCCAGCGTACCGCGTCAAACATATGGACGCACATATCGCCGGTAATTCCGTTTCCATACTCCATAAACGTCCGCCACCAGCTGCCATGCGGCAAACCATCATAGGGGCGTAATGGTGCTGGGCCAGTCCACATTTCGTAATCCAGAAAGTCGGGAACGGGCGCTACAGGCGGATTCCCATTCTTTCGCATGTGGTAGTAACAACACATCTCCACATGGGATATCTTGCCTAGCAAACCTTTATCAATCACCCGTTCTTTCGCATCAATGAGATGGGGTGTGCTTCGCCTTTGTGTGCCTATCTGCACTTTCCGGTTGTATTTCCGTGCGGTGTTGAGTATGGCTTCTCCTTCTAGCACATCTACGCTAACGGGCTTTTGCAAATAAAGATGTGCACCGGAGGTCATGGCGTCAATGGCTTGGCGCGCATGCCAATGATCGGGAGTACCGATGAGAACGAGATCCAATTTATGGTCTGCCAGCATCTTCCGGTAATCTCCGTACAATGCGGGTACTTTCTTTGAAACCTGCCGCTCACTGATCATCTTTCCGGCTTCTTCCAAATGGTTTCTATCCACGTCGCACACGGCGACAACCTGAACATCGCTGACCTGAATGAGCTTGAAAAGGTCGCTTTTCCCGTACCAGCCGGCACCAATTAAACCAACCCGCAGGTTGCCGGATGCCGTGCCTGCAAATACCAACCGGTTGGTTTGCAGGGCCGACAGGGTTAGCGCAGCGCCCGTACCTTGAATAAATTCCCTGCGGTTCAGACTAAAGTCAATCATAATCTTCGGTTTTTTCTTTGAGGAACAAAAGTATAAAGATAATATTTAAATGACGACTATACCCCCTGCTCCGTTATCCAAGCATTGATCAGGTGATGATGAATAAATTTTTGAATGAACCCGACATGATTAAAATAATCATTAAGCACACAGGACAATGATTATTGACAAGGACTTTACATTTTTCGGTGTCAATGAACTCCGCTGTCGCTTCGGTTATTTTGATCATCAAAGGCTCCATCCCGCGAAGACGGGACAGGTGCTGACAAATGGAAAACAAAAAATAAACAGATGAATAAACAATAAGCAAGCAGCACCTACGTTTATGATGTAGGTTTAGGTTGATAAGAAAGGTCCGGCTACCCCAAAATGCCGGGCCTTTCGTTTTAACGCCGCTTCTATTCAAGTGTAGGGTTAAATGAGCCTCCCCAGTTATTATTTTGTTCAATCTTGGGATTCCGGTCAATGACGCTTTCCTGAACAGGAAAGAAATAATAGGTTTCCGGTACCGAATTTACACGAACACCTGACAATGGAACCTGTAATAAGCTGTATTTAAAATCATCTTCCTGTAGCTCATAGGCCGATGCCTTTGTCCGGGCCTCGTTGATTGACATCTCTGTGCCGTCCGCTCTAACAGCAATTGCCTCTACTCCATGCTTGGTTGTACCGTCCAAACGTTCCAGCAGACGCAACCGCCTTAAATCCCAGAATCGGTGTCCCTCAAAACAGAATTCGATGTTCCGCTCGGCCAAAATCGCTTCGCGCATTTCGGTTCTTGAGGAAGCGGTTATGCCGTAATTGCCATCGGTACCGGGTTCGATTCCCGCCCGTTGCCGGATTTGCTTCAAAATCGCCATCGCTTCATCCAGGTGTCCCGTTTCGTTGGCTGTCTCTGCATAGTTCAGCATCACTTCGGCAAAACGCATCAATACAAAATCCACATCGTACTGCTGCACTTCTTCCTGCGTAAGCCTTAATAGGCTGTTCTTCACGATGAAAAAGCCGCTGTATCGATCAAGATTTGTGGAGTTAACACCTGCACGTGGGTTCACGCCAAAATCATCCAATTCATGTGCCACGCCCAATGCCGTATATTGCCGACGGCCTGTTTTCCCCGACACCTCGTACACTTTGCCATTCCAAACGACCGACTTTTCAAACCGGGGATCCCGGTTTTCCCAGTAGCTTTGCAGTAATTCCTCTTCGGTTTTGTAATACTCGCTCGAAGGATCATCAAACGCTTTTCCATCTTTCATCGGAAACATCTTGACGTATTCCCATGTCGGACAGGCATTTGCCGCACCGCGGCTTTCCGACCCCGGCCGTACACCATGATCCCATACAGCGACTTTATTGGGATAGGCATTGATCACAGCGAAGACCACTTCCGGGCCACGCTCAACCAATGCAATGTCTTCATAGTTGTCTGCCAATGCGTACCCGTTGGCCAACAACGCATCGTATGCCTGCTTATTGACCTCATAAGCAGTTTGCCAATCACCATTGTCCCAGGGATTGGATGGGTGGAACTGGGGAGACGCCATGTATAGCAGTACTTTGGCCTTAAAAGCCAGCGCAAACATCCCGTCTATCTTCCCGTAATCAGCGGAGGTTTTTTCAATTTGCTCGGGCAATTTTGCAATGGCCTCATCTAGGTCGGCGAGAATAAATTCGAAACACGCTGCGGTCGAATTACGGGGTACATAGAGGTCATCTTCGTATCGGTCCTGTGGAACGGTTACATAAGGTACTCCTCCGTGATACATCACCATCTGGAAATAGGCATAAGCACGCATAAACAGGGCCTGCCCGATGATGTTATCTTTCACGGATTGATCCAACGACCCGGCGTCGACATCCTGGATCGCCTGGTTAATCAGACGGATCCGGTTATAATCCCACAATTTATACTCCCCATTGGAAATGGTAATCCGGTTGGGATAAAAATGAATGCCGATCAGTTGCTCACTCCGCTGTTCGGCGGTCGTACTCCAGTTGCCAAACATTTCATATACGTTGGCCATATAGGCGTTGGCCAGGTTTGCATCGTTCCAAACCTGATCGGGATCGTAGCTCGTTAAATCCTCAATATCCAATACGTCTTTACAGGAAGTAAAGAAGCTTCCTACACCCATCAGTATATAAACTATCTTTTTCATTCGAATAAATTGTTTTTAAGTGGCAATGAAGCTTGCATGAGCGAATTTATTCGCATCCTTCTTTGAGTGGCTGCTCATGCAGGTTTCATCGTTATAAATTTTTCTTTATCGGAGATGAAGCTTGCATGAATCGAACTTGTTCGCTTGTGAATGGCCATTCATGCAGGTTTGATCATCGTATATTTATGTGTTTAGAAGCTGACATCGAGTCCAAAAGTAAATGTCTTCATAACCGGGTAAGAATCGTAATTCTCTTGTTCGGGGTCATGAAATTCGCGCATGGCTGACAGGAAAAATAAATTCGTGCCGTTAAAGAAAACCTGCGCGCTGTTGACATGCAGGGCAGACATCCAACTTTTTGGCAGCGCATACGCCACATTCAGCGTACGTAACCGCAGGTAAGCCCCGTTCCGGATCCAGAAGGAAGATGCATCGGTACCCGACTCATACCAGTTCTGCCCGATGGGCCGCGGGTATTTTCCATCCGGATTATCCGGGGTCCAGACATCTTGCGAAGCCCATATCGGGTAATAGGGCCGTATCGCCCCACCATGCTGGCGCATGCCCGGTCCTTCCTGATTGCTGATGATGCGATCGTAACCCATGACGCCCTGAAAGTGAGCCTGCAGTGTAAAATTCTTGTAATAGATATCAAGTCCGAAGCCGTAGTTCATCAACGGAGAGGCCTTTTTAGATAACAGTTGGATGTCATTGCCGTCAATTTTTCCGTCGGGTCCCGGTGCAAACCCATCTCCCCGCACATCTTCAAAATACAACCCACCGAGATAAGGATCACGGCCGAATTGCGTGAAGCCTTTCGCCAACAGCTCATCCAGTTGCTCCTGGGTGCGGACAATACCCAGTGCCTTTAACCCGATGATCCGTTCATGGGGCATGCCGATGCGCGACTCAAAATGCCGATTCCCTCCGGGAGCATAAGCAGCACTTTCGTCGTAGATATCCCAACGATCTTTGGCATAGCCGAGATTGGCATTTACTGCATAGCGGATTTCGTTATTCGCAGCCAATTGATCGTTCCATTGCACAGTCAACTCTCCACCCCGCCAGGATCGCGCGGCGTAATTTTCAGGAGCCAGTTCCTGACCGTAGTTGTCCGGAACAGAAACCAGCCGGGGTCCCAATATATTGGTCTCTTTCCGTATGAAGACGTCAAGCGCGGTTGTAAGTTTGCTATTAAATACACCTACGTCCAATCCGGCGTTGTAGCTGGTAGACGTAGCCCATGTCAGGTTGGGGCTAGGTGTCGGACCGGGTGCAATGGCACCATAATAGCGGTCTCCGAACATATAGCCTCCTGAATTGACATAGCGCTCGGTGTAGGAAAAAGCCGGTATCCGATCGTCTGTGCTGATCATTAAATCGTTGCCTGTGGTACCGTATGAAGCACGAAGCTTCAGGTCGCTGATCGCTGTTTCGGCATTTTGGAAAAAGGCCTCCTCGGAGATCCGCCATGCTGCGGAAACGGAAGGAAAAAATCCCCACCGCTGGTGTTCAGGAAACAGTGTATTTCCGTCATAACGGAATGAAAACTCAGCAATATAACGGTTGCCGTAATTGTAATTTACCCGGCCGATAAACGATTGCCTCGATCCGATTTCTTCCCAGCCATTCCCCTCTCTGAATTGACGATCCGTCGGGTAAGCAAACATTTGGTCGTAATTGGTAATTGGATTTTCTCCTCGTGCATAGGCCGCAAACAACCCATCTTCCGCCTGTTCGTAAACCGCCAATGCATCGATGGCATGTTCGCCGAATGTACGGGTATAGTTGACGAACCAATTGAATTGATATGCCCAATTGGTATGAATTTCGTAATCTAGAAACGGTTGGTTCTGGCTGAAGTTGAATGTATTGGTCCGGTTTGGATCAGGGGCTGCCGGAATAAACCGGTTGCCGTCCGGGTCTGCGGGAATAAACTGGTAATTGGTTTGGAAGGTCAGGTATTTCTTCCGCATGAAATCTTCCGCTAGGTAGCTGCCAACCACTTTGGTAGATAGACCCGGTGTCAATTTATCCAGCTTGATATTTACCGACAGAATGGGGTTGAACTGCCGCTCCCTGGTTTTAATGTACCGATCGCCGATTACCTGGTCAATTACGCTCCAGGCCAACCAGCTTCCCATTGGCGTCTGTACGGGATAATCTGTCACATAATCTGCCGGCGTACCATCCGCTTCCGTGTAAAACGGATAGGTTTTTGGCCAATTGAAAGTGACGCGGTATAGATCCGATACGTTGTAATCATCATCCCCGGTAAATGGCCAATAGAACCGCTCACCGTTTTGCTGGTAAGCTGAAAGGTTGAGATCAATGGAGATGCTTTCATTGATCTTCGCCGACACGTTGCTGCGCAAATTGACCTTCCCATGCTCAAGCGACTTGTAAGATCCCTGTTCACCGCGGTAACTCAACAACGAGTAGTAAGTAATCCGTTCCGATCCGCCGTTTACACTAAGCGATTGCCGGTGGCTGACCGGATTACGCCAGATAAAATCATGTACGTTGTAACTTCGATTGCGGAAGTAGTCAAACTCTTCCGCTCCATTGGGTAACGGGGTACCATTGAATTCGGCTACCCGGTTCTGATAAATCAACTCGTCTGTTGCGGTCGTCAAATCCGAGAGCAAGGTCATGGTGGGCTGCCCCAGGGTATAGTTGGACTGAAAGTTAAACGTTGGCTTTTGCTGGGTGCCTTTTCTTGTCGTAACCAGCACTACGCCATTCCCCGCCCTTGAACCGTAAATCGAAGCGGTCGCTGCATCCTTTAAAAAACTCATCTGATCCACCTCGAATGCTTCAAGTGCATCAAATGCCGCTTTATCGCGGACAACGCCGTCGATTACATACAATGGCTCGCCGAATCCCCCTCGGATTCGGATACTTGATGTCGCGCCACTCAGTCCCGACGTGTTGGTAACATTTACACCCGGCGCCCTACCGGCCAAGGTATTCGATAAATTGGAGGGTGAAATTTTGGTTAACTCCCGCGCATTTACCGCAGACACCGCACCGGTCAGGTTTGATTTTTTCTGCGTACCATACCCCACAACAACCACTTCTTCTAAATCCGTTGCCCCTGCCAGGGTCAGGGTCTCTACGATTGGATCGTTATTTTCTATCACACGGGCAGAAGGTTCATAACCGATAAAGGTAAATTCCAATGTGTCGCCAATTGATGCTGTGAGTTGGAAATTTCCGCTTTCATCGGTTACCGTCTGCGCACCTCCCGGCCGAACGGTTATGGAAACCCCTGTCAGTGGCTGACTGTTTTCATCCGATACAGTGCCCCGGATGGTTTCCTGAGCGAAACCCGGAGAAAGACCACCCATGGAACATATCACCAATGCAACACAAAAAAAAGTTACAAGACATCGTGTCGATCTGTTTAAAAAACTTCCCATAGTAACTGATAAATTGATTATAAAATACGGCGGTATTGCGCTATTCAATCGGTGTTCCGATTTGTGCACAAACCGTCAATAGAAACCATCGACATTTTTCAATTAGTAGTTTTAATTTGGTAATAATCAGCAGGAAATGGCAAATAATGTGTGTTGCTTTAATCCACTGATCTGATTTGGACAATGCCCGAATCACAATAAAGATAACTAAAGGGATAACAGTGTTCTACCGAGAAAGTTTAGATGAATTGAGATTTGCCAATGTGGGGACGGTGTTTACGCAGGAAGGTTAGTTTTAAATCCGTGGATGATTTTAATGACGATCGGCACGGTGACAAGAACAATGATGCCAACGACGACATAGTTGAGATAAGGCCGTAAAAACGGCATGCTGCCTATGAGATAGCCGGCCGCCGCAATGGAAAGGATCCAGCCTACGGAACCTAAAAAGACAAATAGTACGACACGGCTAAATTTCAGTTGGATAATACCGGCAACAACGGGCCCAAACGTACGGATCAACGGAAAAAATACACCAATGGACAAAGCCAGTGCACCATATTTGTTGTAAAATTTTTCGGCTACGGTTAAATGCTGCTTTTTGAAAAACCTCGAATCCGGCCTGCGGTACAAAAGCGGTCCAGCCTTATAGCCAATCATGTACCCGGTGGCATTGCCCAGTAAAGAAGCCAGGATACCCAAACTGCATAGCGCGAAAAGACTGTGCGAAAACGAACCGCTGGCAATCAACACCCCGGCCATAAAAAGAAGTGCACCACTGGGAAGGAAAAAAAAGAAAATGAGCCCGGTCTGCGCATAAATTGCTAACAGAATAAGCAGCAACCCACCGAATTGAATTAACGCCTCCGCATCAAACATCTTTTAATTGATCGTTATCTGCCGTTAAAGATAGGGAATAAACGTCTTAAAAATACTAAAACACTGGGTACACCCGTTGAAATACAAAATACATCCATTATGATTGTACAATCCTTAATCGCTGAATTTGAACACGAAGTAAACAGTACCCGGAGATTATTGCAGGCAATCCCTGAGAAAGATCTCGGCTTTAGGCCTGCCCCAACTTCTTGGACCATGGGTGAACTGGCACAACACATTGCCACAATCTACTACTGGTACGTAGGGACACTTACTCAGGACGTATATGATGTGGCCGCCGACCGTGTTGAACGCGGAGCGCCGGATGACCTCCATGCAACCCTTGACTTTTTTGAAAAAAACGTTGAAAAGGCCCGGGCAGCGCTAAACTCCGTCACCGAAGAAAGCTTGCAGACCCCTTGGACCATGAAAATCGGCGATCGCACCGTGCTTGGCCCGATGCCGAGGGGCATCGTTGCGCGTAGTTTTCTCTTTAATCATGTTTACCACCACCGTGGCGAGATGATTGTTTACCTGCGTGCCACCGGCAACAAAGTGCCTGGGCTCTACGGACCAACTTACGAAGAAAGTAAGGGTAGTTAACGCTTCCTCAATATAAGCCGGATATGACGACAAACCCAAAAGTTGACTGGTTTTTTAACGAGGATAGCAAATGGAAGAGGGAGTATGCCGCTTTACGAAGGATTATCCTCGATTGCGGGCTCACCGAAGAATTGAAATGGGGCCAGCCCTGCTACACGTTCCACCGTAAAAATATCGTACTCATACACGGGTTTAAAGAATACTGCGCCCTGCTTTTTTTTAAGGGTGCCTTACTGAAAGACGACCATGGAATATTAATCCAACAAACGGAAAATGTACAAGCGGCACGTCAGATCCGGTTTACCACCGTTAAGGAAATCACAGCGTTGGAGCAAACCCTGAAAGCTTATGTTCACCAAGCCGTTGAAGTGGAAAAGGCCGGATTGAAAGTACCCTTGAAAAAGACGGAGGATTTTACCATCCCCGAAGAACTTCAACAGAAATTGGAAGAATTTCCGGCCCTGAAAACGGCTTTCAAAGCCTTGACGCCCGGTAGGCAACGGGCCTATATTTTTTACTTTTCACAGGCTAAGCAGTCCAAAACCCGGGAATCCCGAATTGAAAAGTATATCCCCAGAATATTGGAAGGAAAAGGATTAATGGATTGAAAAAGAGAGCCGTCTCATTATTACTAAAACGGCTCTCTCCCTGCGGCTCCTTTTATGGCGTGTGCGATTGCTCGGTGCAAAAGCCGCCAAAGCGTCCGTCTTTATGTCCATGAATCAGCTGCCGCGTGAAAAATATATTTGCCGCGACAAACAGTACGATGATCAATACGACGGCGACTTTGGTCAGCCGGGTCAACGACCGTTTCTTCGAAAACCCACCGAAAACATAACCGATAATGAAGACCATGCTGGCCGCAAACAGCAGCCGCACGATCATGATGAATGGAAAAAACATAACTGTATTTTTTTGTGATTAATCGTTTAATAACTCCTTATTCTCGCGGATTCCCCAATGAGGATGGACACCTTGAGGCTCTTTAGCCAACAATGCCAGGCTCTTTTGGGCGAGTTGCCTCGCCAAGCCCTTATCGCCTCCCCACGCTTTCGGGGTATGGTATTTATTCCAGGCATCTACGTAAATGGCGCGGGGATTGTCGGCTTCAAGATTCAATGCCAGCTCCAGGTATTTTCCTGCGGTCGGACCGTACTTAGGCCCCATGGTCATCGGATTGATGAAGACCTTGGTGCGGTACAGTAGACTGGCCACCACATATACCTCAGCCAGTTCTTTTCGCTGTGTCGCAGTGTCGATCCGCGCCCGGGCTTCTTTCAACTGTTCAAGGCCGCGATCGCTGTAGGGTTCGATACGCTCGCCTTCCTTTTCAAGCAGAAATCCGATGTTGGCATCGCATAACGCTGCATAGTAGGGTGACAGCCATTGTTCATCGGTCTCGGAAAGCGTTGCGAATTGGGCTTCCAGTGCCTCGTAGTCTGCCACTGTGGTGACGCTATCCAATTTGGCCACCAATTGTTCAAGGGTGCTTGAGCCGCCCTGCTCTTGGGCGAAGCCGCTGATCGAAATCAGTGCTACAAGCATGATCATAACTCGTTTCATTGCTTTTGTGATTTTGTGTATGATGTGATAATTAAAGAAGTTGATTGTCCATAAAATCGTCCCTGCGGTCCACGCCCCAATTCATAAACACACCGATGTAGTAATAGCGGGGCGCAGGGAGGGTAATGGCCTGCCGATGCTGGCCATCGGCACTGTAGTTGTAGCCGAATACCTGCTTGGTACCCAACAGGTTGCTTACACCCACACCGATACCTGAAAAATTTTTCAGCTTCGACCGCCGGAAGAAACTGGTTAGGTAGGCGATGTGCAGATTTACAACGCTGTACGGCTTTGTGGTACCTGCCTGCCGGATTATCGATGCCTCCGATCCGGATGACGGTGCAATGTCATAATACGGCCTGCCCGAAGCGAACGCATACGACACATTGACGTTGGTGGAAAGAGCCGGGAAAAATTTCTTCACCGCCAGCGTACCCGTATGAGGCGCAGCAAAGGTCGGTTTCAGCAGTTCAGGATAGTCCAGAAACTGCCGCTTGGTATCGATATAGGTATACGTAACCCAGTAATCCAGGTTGGTAAACGTGCGCTTGTCACGGAAAAAGAATTCGAAGCCCTTAGCATCGCCCGTACCGGAGGTAGCGAGTACGGGATCCGTCCGCAACAGTCCGCGGTACCGCTTGTAATACGCCTCTGCCCTGAAAAACCGGTTGCCGGCGTTGTGGGTAAAGTTAACAACGTAGTGTGTAGCCTGTGAGAATCCCAGCTCAGGGTGGTCATACAGGTAAACCGATGCGGGTGTCTGGTAGAAAATACCGTACGCCGCATTCAACTGGTCGGCTGCCCCAAGGCGATAGCCGAGGCTGGCACGGGGAGCGAACGCCCAGCGCCGCAAGGCAGATGAATGTTCGGCACGTCCGCCGATTTTGGCGGCCATATTCGGGGTAAGGTAAATATCTCCCTCCGCAAATGCAGCAGTGAGTTGGTCGGTAAGCCCGACAGGCCGATCTTCCCACATCCCCGTTTCGCGGGTAAAGAAATGCTCGGCACCGAAACGGATGGCCTGACTGCGGGCGAACCCTTTGGTGAAAACGGCACGCAACTGGGCAAAGTGCTCATCCAGATCGGAATGTCCGGTATAATCCGAACGGATGGCTGTGCGGAGGAAACTGTACCCCCCGCTGGCGTCCATTTTCCAGTTATTGCCAAAAAGACGATGTATGAGGATGAGACACGCATGCGTAAAGACAAACCTAACGAACTCACGTTTCAATTGCAACAACAAGGCAAGGCCCATAATGAAAAAAAGCATTATTTTGCGAAAAATAGTTACGTATGGATGCAACACCGGCTTACCTGAAAAATGCGCGCAAGGCCACCCAATTGATCTTTTTAGTATGTGGCTTGGGCATGTCCAGTTGGGCACCGATGGTACCGTATGCCAAGGATCGTTTGGAATTGAACGAGGCCAACCTGGGGCTGTTGCTGCTGCTGCTGGGCGGAGGGGCGCTGATCATGATGCCGCTTGCCGGTATATTAGCGAATCGCTTCGGCAGCCGCATCGTTATGGCTTGCAGTGCGTGTGTCATGGCGATTTCCTTGCCGTTGTTGCTCCTCATTCCGTCGGTTATCCCGATGGCGGTTGCGCTATTTGTATTTGGCGCAAGCATTGGGTCCATTGATGTAGCAATGAATGCACACGGTGTACAGGTTCAAAACCTGTTCGGCCGCCCCATCATGTCCTCGCTTCATGGGCTTTTCAGTGTAGGCGGGCTATTCGGTTCGCTCGGGCTGGGCTTTTTGATTAAGCTCGGACTGAATCCCGTGCATGCGGCTATCAGTATTTCGGTATTGCTTGTGCTGATCACCGGCATACAATATAAAAACCTCTTTCCCCGCAATATTGAGCAGGAAGCGATTGAACGGTTTTCGACCAACGAAAAACAAACCACTCCCCCCAAACAGCGTTTCCAATGGCTTCATGGAAGTGTCCTTTTCCTGGGGATGATGTGTTTTGCCGTTTTCCTTGCGGAAGGTGCCATGCTGGATTGGAGCGCTATTTTCCTACGGGATATTAAGGGCATTGATCCTGTTTTTTCCGGAGCAGGATATGCAGCTTTTTCCGTTGCCATGGCAGTTATGCGATTAGTGGGAGATGGCATCGTAGCCCGTCTGAACGGCAGGACTGTCGTGGTTGGCGGCAGCCTAGTGGCGGCAGGCGGGGTAGTGATTGCCATTTTCAGTCCGTGGGTTTTCTTAGCACTTTTCGGCTTTGTGCTGGTGGGGATCGGAGCGGCTAATATTGTACCGTTGTTTTTCAGCGAAGGCGGCAGATTGCCCGGAATTTCACCCACGGTAAGCATACCCGCTATCACAACCATCGGATACGCCGGTCAGCTTACCGGGCCGGCTTTACTGGGATTTATCGCCCACCATTTTTCATTGGCGGCGGCCTTTGGCTTTTTGGCTGCTCTTTTGCTTTTGGTCGCCCTCACCTACGGCGTGAGAAGATAAAAAAGCCTTCCCGTGTTTCACCGTAAAATATACAGGGATGGAAAGGGTGATCCAGGAGAGACCATGCCAAATTCCGGTGCCTATGATGGCCAACAGCAGTCCCGCAATGGTAATCACAAAGAGGAACAACGGCATGCCCCAAAGCTTTAAAAAAGTATGCTGCTGGTTAGTTTGCATCTTCCTGTAGACTGGATAATGTAAGCGATTCAGCCTGCCGAAGAACCCGCTTCAACTGGGCGGCACGCGCTTTCCGCCTGGCAAACCATAAATACAGTCCCGAAATCAGGACGATTATCGTGAACAGGTCCAAAACCACCCACAGGATTTTCATGGGAATGCCCCCATAGTCGCCAAAGTGGAAGGGTTGGGAAATAAAGATGGCTTTGAGGTACCAGGGCATATCGCGCATATCGGTGAGCTGGCCGGTTTTGGCGTCGATGAGTGCCGGCTTGATGATGCGTGATGTCAGCGGTGTGTTCCCTACCATATACACAGCATAGTGGTGGTTGCTGGAATACAGTGTACCCGGAAATGCCACAAATGAGACCTCCATTTCGGGAGCAGCAGCCCGTGCAGTATCAAGAGCTGCCTGCAGGGAGGCAAATTCACCGCTTGCCTTAGGCTGATCCTTATAGGTTGCAACCATTTCGGCAAGCTGCCCGTCGCGCCATGCCTCCAGCGCCGGGTCGGCCAACGTATTGATCACGCCGGAAATACCCACCACCGATGCCCAGGCAAGCGTCACAATGCCCAGCAGGTTGTGCAGGTCGAGCCAACGCAGCCGGCGGGATTTCTCCGTACGGATCATCCCGAAATCAAACCGTTTCATGATCGGCCCATACAATACTACGCCTGAAATCATCGATAACATGAACAGCACCCCCATAAACCCGAGAAATAGCTTCCCCGGAATACCTGCCAGCATCTCGACATGCAGGTAGTACATCACCAGCATAAAGTCCATTTCGTTGGGCGGTGCTTCCAGCACATGAGCCGTATATTGGTTCATGGTGAGGTAATGGTCGGCTTCTATGGGTGCTTCTGCCGAATCAGCCAGGGTCAGGAACAACTGCCCCGGATGATGGTCTTCGTCCCAGAATGCGTATTTGGCCACTTTACCGGGCAGCTCTTCCATCGCCGCTCTAAGTACCACATCGGCCGAAAGATGGGGCGCCCCCTCGGTGGGGGGCGTTGCCTCGATTTCGTCGTGCAGAAAATGATCTATTTCTTCATAGAATACCAACGGTAATCCGGTAATACACAGCATCAACAGAAACAGTGTACAGACGAGACTGGTCCATTTATGGATGTGAAACCACCGATTGATTGTCTGTGCCCTCATTCGTTAAAATTTATAGGCTATGCTGGCAGCAAAATTACGTCTTTTTTGCGGATTGACCGACCAGTAGCCGGTGTAGTATTGCTCATTGGTCAGGTTATTCAGATTCGCGGTAATTCGCACGCGGTCACCGTTATAAAACAAACTTGCATTGACCAGCGTATAGGCGGGCAGGTAAAATACCCCGGTTGCACTATTATCAATCACCTTATACCGGCCGGCGTAATTGCCCCCAAGACCGACGCCGTAGTTTTTGAGTTTTCCTTCGGGGAAACGGTAGTTTGCCCACAGATTGGCCAAATGCTGCGGCCCTTGCCCTCCGGGGCTACGGCCCGGCTCCGAATAGAAATCATCGCCATTGCCGGTGATCACCTTGGTCTCGTTATAACTGTATCCCGCCAGCAAACTCAATCCCCGTGCCGGGTGGGCGTTCAGGTCGATCTCAAATCCTTTGCTGCCTACCTTGCCTCCCTGTACGGAATTATTGGGGTTTGCCGGGTCGGGATAGACACGATCCGACACCTTGATGTCGTAAACCGATACCGTGCCAAATAGTTTATCGCCAAACAGATTGGCCTTTACACCGTACTCCCACTGATTGGCTTGCTCAGGCTTGAATGACTTAACTTCCAAAAAATTCCCATCGGTATCGTATACCGATTGGGGGTCTACATTGATGAATGCATTCATGTAGTTGACAAAGAGCGACAGCTTATCGCGCAGGGGTTGGTATACCAATCCTAATTTCGGCGACAGTGCAAATTGGTCATAGTCGTCGTCCGTCATGCTTTTTTCGCCCTTGGAGTCGAAGTAGTCAGCCCGAAGGCTTACCATGGCCGTCAAACCAGGAGTTACGTTGAGCACGTTGGAAAAATAAGCCCCATAGGAACTGTTTACGATGTTACTCGATGTGCCTTCCAAGCCTCCCAACAGGTTTTCTACAGACGCTTGCGTGAGGTATACCGGGGGCAACTCTTCTCCCGAAAACGGATCGATGTAATCCACATCGCCCTGTGGCGTTACATTACGGGCCCAACCCCAGCCCGAACCGTTATCAATGGCGTTGCGGCTGTAATAATCCAAGCCTACCAGCAAGCGGTTACGCAGGTTACCGATCCTGAAATCACCGTTGAAGTTTTGCTGGATGGTGGTTGTATGCAGCGTGAACTGTTCCTTGTGGAAATACTGGCTAAAGGAATTGTCACCCGCCACGTCATCCCAAATATACGTATAGTATCCATCGGACTTCACCGTACCACGGGAAACCACCGTTTGGGAGGTCCACTGTTCAGACAGCTTATAGACCATCTGTGCCTGCAGGTTATATTTGGGGTTCTTGATGGTGATGTCATTGCTGGTGAAGGACAGCTTCGGATTGAGGTTTAGCTCCTCAATGGTGCGGAAATCAAGCGGACTTAAGCGATCGGAATGAAAAAACACCGGTGCTACGGACCGTTCTTCTTCCAATATCTCGGCCATCACGTTGAAAGAAAGCCGATCATTGACGTGATAAGCCAGCGTAGGGGCAATGAAAAATGACTTTTTAAAACCCGCATCCTGAAAGCTTCCTTCCGAATGGTAGGCCGCATTGACGCGTGCCGTAATTTTCTCCGTCTTGCTCAGGGGGGTGTTGATATCCGCCGTGATCCGGTTCAAACCGTAACTACCGAAATTGTACGTTACTTCACCACCAAATCCGTCATAGGGCTGTTTCGTAACCGTATTGATCAGTCCGCCATAGCTGTAGAAGCTCCCACCGAATAGGGTGCCCGATGGTCCTTTGATTACCTGGATTTCCTCCACGTTCGCCGGATCCAGGTTGCCGCTGGCCAGTCCCGGCAACCCATTGGTCAACGCCGGCTGCGCATCAAAACCGCGCAAGGCAAAGTATGCTGCCCCGTCGCCCGCACGGCCAGTGGCCTCCCAGGTACGTGTGATGCCGGGAATGTTGCGGAATGCATCGTCATACGTGGTCACCACCTGCTGCTTCATTACCTCGGCCGATACCGAATTGTATACCTGTGGATTTTCGAGATTTTTAAGCGGGATTTTTGCCACCTGCGTATTGCGGTTGGGCGATCGCTGCGCGGAAACAATGACCTCACGCAATTGAGCCTCATTTTCGGCAAGCACAAAATTGACGACCGCGGTTTCTCCGGCGCGGACCGTCACAGTCTGCTCCTGCGTTACCAAACCGATAAAAGAAGCCACCACAACTTGGGTTCCCTCCCGTACGTTGTTAATCTGGTAATTACCCCTCCCATCGGCTGTGGCACCCCGGTTGGTCCCCTTTATCGTAATATTCACGGACTCCGCAGGGCGTCCATCCACCGTATGTATGGTACCGCTAATCGTACCGGTTTGCGCACAAGCTAGCGTAGAAATACATAGAAAAAGAAAAATGCTGTAATATTTAGTATTCATATAACCCTTTGATAAATGTGCGTCAAAAATATAATTTAAATTAAATCTAAACAATAAAATTTCTTATCCTCCATGAACGGCGTGTCGAGCTGGCTTTTGAAAACCACCGCTGGACAGACCTGATCAGAACCGGACAGGCGCTGGAAGTAATCAATGCATTCGGAGATCGCATCAAGGAAGAACAACCGTTCTTAGCATCGGACGCTTATGTGATTGACGAACACCACCTGTTGTTTCCCATTCCCCAATCGGAAGTTGATATCAATCCACAAATCATTCAAAATCCCGGTTATTTCTAACGGATGGACCAATAAGAGATTCGCTGCAATAAGTTGAGCCGAGAATGTTATCTTTGTTTCTGGATAACAGGAAAGGCCATGAACAAAGAATCATTTTTCGTAAAAGGTGAGGAATTACTAAAAAAGATCAAAGATATCATTGCCGAGGGCAACGTACGGAAAATCATCATATCCGACAAATCCGGCAAGGAAATCATGAGCTTCCCGGTAACCGTAGGTGTGGTGGGCGCCTTGCTGGCTCCGCTCTTTGCGGCTGTCGGTGCACTCGCTGCCCTGGTTACCGAATGTTCCATCACGGTGGAACGCGACGAAGATGCGGAGGGCTTATGAAGTGGCTTTCAATCCCTTTCGTTTTGGTCGCGGCAATGGCCTGTAACAATACACAGCACTCCCAGCAGACAAAGTATAAACGCACCGGCAGCATTGAGCGCCTCGATCCGGCGTTGGATGCCATTCTCGACACAAATGCCAGGGCTGAAATTATTGCAGAAGGTTTTGAATGGAGCGAAGGCCCGCTGTGGATAGAAAGTGAACAGATGCTCCTGTTTTCGGATGTTCCGACCAATACCGTCTATAAATGGACGGAAGAAAAGGGAATGGAAGTTTACCTGCGGCCGAGCGGCTACACCGATACCACACCCAGCAATAGCAAAGAGCCCGGCAGCAACGGGCTTGTGTTAGACGGGTCGGGCAACCTCGTTCTCTGCCAGCATGGCAACCGGCAGATGGCCAGAATGGATGCATCCTTAAACCAGCCCAACGCAACGTATGTTACGTTGGTAAACCAATACAAGGGTAAGCGTTTCAACAGTCCGAACGATGCCGTGTATAACAGCGCCGGCGACCTGTTTTTTACCGATCCGCCTTATGGACTGCCTGCACAAAATGACGACGATCCTACCAAGGAAATCCCCTTCAACGGCGTATACAAAGTAACACCAAACGGCGAGGTTACCTTGCTGGCTAACAGCATCACCAGACCCAATGGCATTGCATTCTTCCCGGGTGAGAAAAAAGTATTGATAGCCAGCTCGGATCCCAATGCCGCCAACTGGTACATGCTGAACGTGGGGGATACGCTGTCGACTCCGACCTTATTTTACAGTGCCACAGACGAGCGCGATGGCCTAAAAGGCTTACCCGATGGGCTGAAAATCGATAAAAACGGAAATGTATTTGCCAGCGGTCCGGGGGGAATATGGATATTCAACCAGGAAGGCAATGTGCTGGGAAAAATAAAGCTGGACGAGGCGGCATCGAACGTCGCTTTATCAGCCGATGAAAAGACCATCTATATCACCAATGATGGGTATGTACTGAGACTGAAATTACGGTAACCCTTCTTCATTCCATCAGATCTGAATAACAAGGTCTCTTAAGCCTTCCCGTGTCAGAAATCCGCTACAATATCTGATTATCAAGTAGTTTAAACTTGTATAATTAATACACGTTCCTACCTTTGCCGTCTGTTATGAGATGGGAAAAGGTTATATGGATCTGAGTATATTTATTGTAGACGATGACGTGATGCTGGGGAAAATACAAAAGACATTGGTTAAATCAGTGTGGCCACTCGATGAACCCACGGTGTGCTACGATGGACTCAGCGCGCTTGAACACATTGAACGGGAAGCTTTAGCCGGCAAAAAAATACTAATTCTGCTTGACATCCATATGCCTCACATAGACGGATGGGGGGTGCTGGATTCCATTTGCACAAAACCCTACGGAAAAGATGTGTGGGTCATTGTGAATACAGCCTCTGAAGAAGTGTTTGATGAAGTAAAATCAAAATCATATGATCAGGTAATTGCTTTCAACAAAAAACCACTGACAAAAGAAACCTTGTGCAAGTTGATGACGCAGGAGCCGTTGGTATTATTCTTTAAATAGTATCCTCTTGAACGCAGGCAAAACATACGGAATTGACATCAGCTTTGAAGAGCTTAAGCTACCGCTATCAAACGATGTACTGGTGTTAGCTAAAAATGCGGTACAGGGTAAGCACGGGTTGGAGAAATCTTTGGACCTGCTCGCTCCCGGTGTATTTCAAGCTGTAGATACCGGTGCTGAGGCTGAACACATAGAAGCCGTATTCATAAACCGGAAACTGCTGACCAAAATTCCGGTAGAACGGCTCATTCAGGTATTGCAGCGTCATGTATTCAGGCATGTAGGGGAAGGTGAACTCATACAAGTGGATGTGAAGGTACGGATATCGATGTATAATATTAACGAATAAAACCCAGATACATCTGAAGTATGAATATAACGGCATTGATAACCAAGCAATATGTAACGCTCGATGCCTATACGGGGGTTAGCGTTGCGAAGAAGCTATTGCAGCAACAGGATGCCGTGGTTGTACTGGATCATAAAAAACCCATTGGAATCCTGACAGCTGCGGACCTCGCTATGAAGCCGCACCAGTTAGTTATCGACTGCTTGCTTTACCGCCCCGCAGTGAATTATTCTGACTCAATAAATACAGTACTCAACCTCATGAGAACAACCGGAAATAATGTACTTCCGGTCAATTATCAAAACAGCTTCTTCGGTATCATCAAACAGTCTGACATCCTATTCCACCTTCACGCATATCATGAAAAGCAAAAAGTTGCTTTGCTGGCGGTAGCACACGACCTACGTAGTCCCATCGCCACCATAAGCATGTTGGGAACCATATTGAAGGCAGACCCTGCATTGAACAAACACCAATACCTGATTGATAAGCTAAGCGAAACGTGCGATTATGCACAGGTACTTATTCAGGATATCCTCACCATTGAACAATCCCAAGACGAAGCACTGATGCTGGCGGATGAGAATCTGGACGAACTGGTAGATACATGCGCAGATTCGCTTTCTGATAAATTTGAGATAAAACAACTTGTTTTGACCAAACAACTGCGGTCTAACAAGGTAGTTAAAGCAGACCGCTCGAAACTAACACGGGCCATCAGCAACATACTCTGGAATAGCATCAAGTTTACCCACCCCGGAGGGGTAATTACCGTATCCACCCGCGAAGTTCCTAACGGCTGGGCACAGCTTGTAGTTCATGATACCGGAATCGGTATCCCGAAAGCCATGCAGGAACGGATATTCGATAAATTTACCAAAGCAAAACGACCAGGTACTGCGGGAGAACCTACAACCGGATTGGGGCTTTACCTCACAAAGATGATTATTGAATCACACGGAGGTACCATCAGGGTGGAAAGCGACGGACAAAGTGGCTCCCAGTTTATTGTTTCACTCCCTATTGAAAATCATTCAGCCGCCACACAATAATCCAGCGTGTATTTAATCAATTATTTGGATTTATTCTGAATAAGATTAATTTTGCACCAACTGTGGCAACATCAGGCAATACCATAACCACTCAACAACCTTCCAAGGAATTGGACGCAGTCTATTTTGAATCGCTTTATCGGGCACATTGGAGCAAGTTATACCGCTACTGCTTATCATACGTGCATAATCAAGCCGTTGCCGAAGAAATCATCCAAAGTGTGTTTGAGAGCCTTTGGCAAAGAAAAGATAAAATGGCCATCGACACCGCAACTGTTGAAGGCTATCTGTTCCGGGCTGTGAAATTAAAAATATTCGATTACCACCGGCAGCTTGCTTCCCGTAAGAAACACGAAGATAGCCTTACAGCGATTCCCAGTAACGACCGCAACGACACAGAAGAGCACTGCTATTTCCTTGAACTATCTGCTCATGTTGAAGCATTGGTGGATCAACTACCCGGTCGATGCCAACAAGTTTACAAACTCAATATCGAAGAAGGTTACAGCTACCGCGAAGTAGCCAACACAATGGATATATCCATACATACCGTAAAGGAACACCTGATACGGGCACGTCATTATCTCTTAAAAAAGCTGAGAAAGCACTACGGTGAAACGTTCTACCTTCAAAACAGATAGAAATTAATAATCACTGAATCAGTAATTTATAAAAAAATATATCCGGCGAATCCCCCCGTTTCTTCCTGTCATCCGAATAACCAGTAACAAATGGCAGGAAATCTATGGAGGTTACGCCCGAAATGCTTCAGAAATATCACGAAGGGTTGTGCAGCCCGGAAGAGCGGGACGCCGTAATCGCCTGGCTTAATGAAACGACTCCATCGGCAACGCCTCATCCGTCTCCCACTGAAGACGGTGACCCAGACACCGGAGAGCGAATATGGCAACGCATACGGGACAATCAGGGACTGCAACAACATCAATCATGGGAAGAAAGCGCTACCACCGGGCCTCGCAGTATAAAATTCAGACCAATCATCCGCGTCGCAGCGATCTTCCTTGCGGTACTGAGTGTCGGAACGCTGCTGCTATTCTTGAAAAAGAATAAAAATCCGGTAGATGCACCCGCTGCACAAATCACACGGACGGTGGAAATCCCCAATGGAAAAAAGGGACAGCTTACCTTGCCGGATGGAACGGTGGTATACCTCAATGCAGGCAGCACGTTACGTTATCCGGACCGCTTCCCGGCCGACTGCCGCGAGGTACATCTTGTGGGAGAAGCCTATTTTGATGTAACTGCTGATAGCAAACGACCTTTTTGCATTACAACGGATCAAACCGTCACCGAGGTGCTGGGAACGGCATTCAATCTCACCGCTTATCCCGATGAACAACAAACCGTGCTTGTCGAACAGGGTTCCGTCCGCTTTGCGTCACTGCATGCATCCAAAGAGCTCGTTGTTCATGCAGGCGAGGGTGCCAGGTACCAAACCGGGGGTTCCCTCACCTCCATTGACAACATACCCACAGATAGGCTGGCTTGGAAAACCAATAACTTGGTATTCAACAACCATCGCCTCGCTGATATTGCCAAGCGTATCCAGCGATGGTACGGTGTAACCGTCGAGATTAAACGTGAAGAACTTAACACCATGACGTTCACAGGCTCTTTTGACAATGCCGCTTTAAAGGAACTCATGGATGACCTCTCATTTGTCATGCAATTCCATTATCAGATAATTAATCAACACATCACGATATACTAAGTAACATGAAAGATCCTTCCTAAGAATACGATAAAAACACATTCCATAAATAAAGGCCGGGCATCCGTCTCGCAAACCAATACCCGGCCAAATTTGAAATACACTAATTGTTTAACTCAATCAGCATATGTACAAAAGTATGAAATTTGACCTAAGTCCAGCGGGCCTTCGATACCTGCTTCCCTTTTTATTCACCTTATTTTGCATGGTATTCGCCCCCCGGCTCTCCCATGCACAAAATGATCCCCTGCAACGGCGTATTTCTGTCCAGGCTACGGGAATTACGTTGACGGAAGCATTTGAACGCATTGGGGAAGCTGCCAATTGTACCTTTTCGTACAGCAACACGTTGTTGGACTTAGACCGGCGGGTAAACCTGCAGTTTACGAATGCAACGGTCTCTGACATACTCGTGCAACTCCTGGGCGATGGTATCAAAGCCGCCCGTACCAAGGGCAATCAGATTCTTATTCAGGCGTCACAGGGCAAGAGCACCGTCGCCGGAACCGTTCAGACCTCCGACGGCAAACCCGCTCCTTACGTAACCGTGGGTATTCAAGGGTACCGCAGCACACGCACCGATGAGCAAGGACATTTCAGGCTCGAAAATGTGGAACCCGGATCCTATCAATTAAAAGCAACTTCGGTTGGATACGGCAACGAACTGCATGCGATCGAAGTGGCGGCCAACCAAACCCTCGAAGTTGCCTTCACCCTTCAGCAGATGGGGCAGCTATCAGAAGTAGTGGTAACCGCTGGTCGCGTGCAGGAAAGCATCGACGAAGTGCCTTCCTCCGTGACGATACTCAACAACGCACAGATCGAAAAGCAGGCGACCATCAACAACTCGATCAGCGAAATACTCGGTTTTACTGTCCCGGGCCTCGGCCCGTCAACCAATAAGGCGACCAACTCCGGCCAGACACTCCGTGGGCGCAGTGTGTTGGTGCTCATTGACGGTATTCCCCAGTCTACGCCACTGATGAATGGCAACCGCGATATCCGCTCCATCGACCCTGCGGTCATCGAGCGTGTGGAAGTAATCAAGGGAGCTACCTCCATCTACGGTAACGGATCGGGAGGCGGTATCATCAACTACATTACCAAAAAACCCGACGGGAACAAGAAAATCGCCGGACAAACCACCGTGGGCACCAATGGCCATCCGGCGTATTTAGCCAATACGGTTGGTTACCGGCTATCGCAAACGCTCCACGGCACACTTAACAAATTTTCGTATGTAGCAGGCGGCACCTATAACTACAACGGTGTATTCAAGGATGCCGATGGCAATGTGCTTGCACAAGACGACGGATTGAGTCAGACCTATTCTTACAACATCTTTGCAAAAGCTGCCTACCACCTCAACGAGGTGAGCAATCTGACGCTTTCTTACAACACATTTAAAAGCCTGCAGGAAACCGATTACATCAACCAGGATGGCGTGTACGGCGAACGACCCGCGATCGGCGTCAAGGGCGAGTATCCCGGTGCCCCGGCAGGTACTCCGCAAAACCACAATGCGTACCTCACCTATCGCCACGAAGCACTTCCCCTGCATACTTCACTGGAACTGACGGGCTACTACCACCGGTTTCTTTCAACCAATCGATACGTAGCAAGTTCGTCAGGCTGGTACGGCCCCGGACAGACCCAGATCAGCTCCAAAAAGCGGGGGATACGTTTAAACCTCAGCACCCCATGGGGCGGGAACGTACTGAAGGGAAATGTGGTCTATGGACTGGATCTGCTTAGCGATGTAACCAGCCAGCCCCTGCTCGATGGCCGGATTTACGTACCCGATATGAACATGACAAACGTTGCGCCCTATGCGCAGCTGAAGGCAGATATTACCCAGCACCTGATCTTCAAAGGAGGTATCCGATACGAAAACGCCCAAGTGAAGATAGCCGACTTCAATACCCTTGCCAAGGGTCCGAATGGAGAAGGGGTTATTGCCGTGACGGGAGGTACCATTTCTTACCGAGCGACCATGTTCAATGCGGGGCTTCGCTACACCAAGTTCAATGCATTCAATCCGTTTGTGAGTTTTTCACAAGGGTTTGGACTTAACGAACTGGGACGTATTGTACGAAGTGCCGAAGAAAGTACGCTCTCACAGGTGCAGACTGACCCGATTATTACCAACAATTACGAAGCGGGCGTTAGCAGCCGGTTCGGCAAATTCCATCTCACCGCGGCTTATTATATCAGCACGTCTGAATTAGGAGCTAATTTGGTGGATCGCGGCGATGGCCACATGATTCCACAGCGGGCTCCGGAACGTGTCTACGGGTATGAATTGACTGCAGACGCCTATCTGCTACCGAACCTGTCAATAGGAGCAACCTATGCCTATGTAGAAGGTAAAGCCGAATTGGAGAATGGTACCAAGCAATACCTTACCGGTGCACGCATAGCACCCCCCAAAGCGACGGCCTATGTGTACTATGCTCCGGTTGAAAAGCTTGAACTGCAACTCTTTTGGGTATACACAGGCAACCGCGACCGCTTTGCTCCCCAAGACAACGGTAAATACCGGAATGCAGAGGGACCTACCAACGCGGTCAACCTGGTTAACCTGAATGCTTCCCATCAGTTTAACCGGGCCTTGCGTGCAAGCCTCGGTGTGGAAAATCTGTTCAACAATGCATATTTTCCCTTTTACAGCCAATATAATGCACGGGACGAACAGTACTACATGGGCAACGGTGCAAAGGCTAATCTAAGTATTAGCTATTCTTTTTAACACCATGCTTAGCCGGTTAAATGGATGGTTGCACCTGTGGCTAGGTATCGTTACGGGCCTGGTGGTCTTTATCGTGAGCATTACGGGATGTATCTACGTATTTACCGATGAACTTAAGGCAATATGTTACCCCGATCGCCTGTTCGTAACGCCGATGAACCATGCCGTGCAGCCGCTGTCCGTTATGCTGGCAAACGTCCAAGAAGCCCTTGGCAACGAATATGAAATCAGCCGATGCGATATCCATCCCGCGCCCAATCGCAGCTGGACCTTCCGGGCGCTGGATATCAACCCCGATGGCTTCGGCCATTGGGGTTATTTCCGCTATAATTTCCGTGTATACGTGAATCCCTATACGGCTGAAGTCATCCTTGTGGAAAATACCAACAACGAATTTTTCCAGCTTGTACTTGCCGTGCACACCCACTTATTGCTTGGGCATAAAATCGGTCAACCTATCGTCGCGTACTCCGTGTTGATTTTTGTTTTTTTACTCCTCAGCGGACTCATCCTCTGGTGGCCAAAAAAATGGACAGGAAAGGCGCTCAAACAAAGTTTTCAAATCAAATGGCGCGCTAAATTCAAACGGGTCAATTACGACCTGCACAATGTCGTGGGATTTTATACCCTCATTCCCGCCCTGGTATTGGCCGTAACGGGATTGGTTTTTTCCTTCACCTGGGTTGATCAATCGCTATACTTCCTGTTCAGCGGAGGGCAGCGAAAAGTAGAGCGGATAGTTCCGGTAACTACGCCTCCGTCTATTACCTCAACCTCATCACTGGATCGTGCATTGAACGATGTATTGCAAAAATACCCCAACGCCGATATGGTGTCCCTGCGCTTCCGCGATAAGCCCACTGCGCCCTATGATTTTCAGATCCGGCAACTAAAAAGCCGTACTTATTATTTTGAATGGTCTTATTACGATCGACATACGGGTGAATTGTTAACCAGTTACGGAACAGGCGATCTCAACGATGCTGAAAAAATACGGGCCATGAACTTCGACCTCCATGTGGGATCATTCCTCGGATTACCTGGTAAGATACTCGCCTTTCTCGCCTCGCTTGTTTGCGCATCGCTACCCATCACCGGTTTTCTCATCTGGTATAACCGAAAATGGGGTAAAAAGAGCCAAACCGCTAAAATCCGCCGGCAAAACTGTCTATGACACGCATCACTTCGCGACCCTCTTGGGCAGTGCAGGGATTGGGGCCTTCTCCTCGGAAATAGGCAACAACGGCGGCAATCATCGGCTGCTGTACATGGGCGAGCGGTTCAAATGCAAAACGCCGGACTCCCTGTTCGTTGACCAGTTCGATCGGCTGATAGTTGAACACGGAGAACGATATCCGTCCTTCCGAACCGATCACTTCACAGACATCCGAATCTTCAGCAACGTTAAATGCCCATTGCCCATTGAAAAGCACGTCGTTTTCAAATAAAATCTGTCCGGATACGACATCGGCAGCACGGTACAGCCCCGCTTGATTATGTGCAATACCCTTGCTGAACGCAATGTTCCCAAAAAAATAATACATCAGGTCGATCTGGTGCGGGGCCAGATCGTGAAACAGCCCCCCGCCCGACTGAGTTGGATTCAATCGCCATTGCATACGGGGAGATCGCATGGCTTCTGCAGAAAGCGGCTGCTGATGGTAGCGTAGGCTGGCGATCCTCGGCACACCGATATGCGAATCAATAAGTTCTTTTACCTTTTTGAAATAGGGCTGTTCCCGCCGGTAATGGGCAACCGTCAGTTTGCCCCGATGGGTTTGCTGCAACCGCAACAGCTCGTCTGCTTCGGTTGCGTTCAACGTCATCGGCTTTTCGAGGTATACCGGCTTTCCGGCCCGAAGGGCGGCCGACGCATAAAACACGTGTGAATCCGGTGGCGTCGCGACGTAGACTGCATTCACTTCCGGGTCGTCAATAAGCTGTTGTGCATCGGAATACCAATTGGCCACCCCGTGTCTTTCAGCATAGTCCTTTGCTTTGGCGGCATCCCGGCGCATAACAGCCACCAAATCGGAGTGTTTGATTTTTTGGAATGCAGGGCCGCTCTTCACTTCCGTTACATCTCCTACGCCGATAATTCCCCATTTTATTTCCATATGTTCTAAATTTAATCGTACAACATTTAATCGTGCAACAATCCCTTCTCTTCCAATGTCTCCCTGATTTCGGTGTTTTTATTCCAGAATTTCGTTTCGATCTCGCCAAACGCTGCCTTAAAAGCCGGATCATCCTTAAAACGTGCAACCATGATATCGTCCTTAAATAAGAGGACCCAATATTGGTAATTGTCTTCCTTTGAAAATAAACGAAGGTGATTGATCACATCGGGAACATTGCCCCGGTATGCGGCGTACATCGCTAGGTTCATGTGTTTATAAATCGATTGATCGGCATCGGCAAAAGCTTTGAAGCGGGCAAAACAACGTTCGGATTTCTCCCGGTCGCCCCGTCTGGACCAAAGGATGGCCATGTCTAAATCGACCGTCGGGAAAAAATCCAGCTGCTGTGCTTCGCGCAATTGCAAAAAACGCTGGTAATAGCGAAACGCAGCCTTATCCTTTCCGGTATGAAAATACAACTTGCCCAGCTCCTGCAGGATGTGCATCTGATTCGAATCTTTCGCCAATTGGGTCTGCAACAGCTTTTCTGTCCGGGCAGGATCCCGGTATTTTGCATATACGACCACTGCCCGGACCCATTGCGCAAAAGAATTGTCCGGATTGTAGGCTAACGATTGCTCGATATACCGCAGTGACTCGTCGATAAAGCCCGTCTGGGCTAACGCGTTACTCAGGTGCAGGTAGTTAAAACTCGTGGTGGCACTGTCATTCGCAGCCGGATCCAACCGGATTCCCTGAAGGGCGTATTCCAGGTATTTGGCGGTATTGGGCACATAGCTATTGTAGAAATCGGAGAGGAAATGGATGACCAACGCCGAATTGGGTTTGTACTCCAGTGCTTTTTCCAGGTAGGGAATCGCTGACTCATACGCCTTCTGGTTGACGTAATATAATCCCTTGGCAAACAAACATTCAGCCGAAGATGGATCGTATAACAATGCCTTGTCTGCGTTTATGCCGATTACCTCGCCATACTGCCGCTGCACCTGAAATACATCCAGGTAGTAGTACGCAATTGCCTTCACGGCATAGGCCAGTGCAAATTCAGGGTCGCGTTCAATCGCCTGGTCGAGCAGTGAAACAGCGGTTTGCAGATTCTCCCGCCCTCCCTGACGCATCCGTTCCGTTGCCTTCAAAAACAGGTCGTAAGCCACCAGATCCGTGGTCGGTATCCGCTCAATCCGTTTCTGTTCTTCCCACGTTACAATCGCGCGAACCTCGCCGGCGATATCTTTGGCAATTTCCTGCTGGAGCCGGAAGATATCGGTCACCTCCCGTTCATATTGCCGTGCCCATAAGTGGTTGTCTTTCTGTGCGTCTATCAACTGGATGTTGAGCACGATGCGGTTGCCGATTTTCTGTCCGCTCCCCTCTACCACATAGCTGACATGAAGCTCGTCGGCCAATTCGGGAATAGACTTGGCAGTATGCCTGTATTTCTCGGCCGAAGTCCGGCTGACCACCCGCAAATCTTTTATCTGCTGCAGGTGGTTCAATGTGGCTTCCATCAATCCATTGATCAGATACCGATTGGTCGAGTCACCGCTGTCGTTTTTGAAAGGCAAAACGACCAGGGATTTTTCGAGCGGCTCCTGGGATGCCGGACGGGTTGCGAGGTAGATGCCGATGCCGACCGCGATCACCGCGATCAAAGCGCCTGCAAGTAAAAGCCGGGATCCGAAACTCCGTTGTCCCCGTGTTCCGTTATCTGCAACAGGCTGCCCCGCTTCCCGCCGCTTCCCTGCCTCTCCCGGTGGATAACCGTAATACTCACGGAAACATTTGATGAAATAAGAGGTTCCGCTGAATCCCACCCGGTGGGCTACCTCCGAAACGGTGAAATCGCCACTACCCAGTAACTCCATACTACGCTTCAACCGGATTTCCCGGATCAGCTGACTCGCCGATTGATGGGTAGCATACTTAATCCGCCGAAGTAGATTGGACCGACTCATATGCATCTTAGCCGCCAATTCAGACACGCCGAAGTGCTCGTCTGACAGGTTTTCCATAACCGTAGCGATTACCTGGGCAATGAATTGGTTATCAATGGGAGAAGAATCAGACATGGTTCACTGCGCATTGCATCAACGAACAAAGATAGCAGTTGCGGGGGTACTTGCGTCATAATTTATGGGAATGCGTCATAATTTTCATCCACGTTATCAAACTTGACACATTTTTCCGCATAACTGCTTTTCCAAAACCGGGGGGTAGCAGACCTTTGTTTTGTTCACAAATCAATCCGTTATTGTATCTGTTAAATTCACACGATCATGCACATTCCACACACATTTCCCCAAACTGCCAACTGGATCCTGTTCCTTTGTGTCGCCTTTACAGCGGCCTGTACAGGCGACAATCGTTCCACACAGCAAAACGCATCCGCAGACGACATTCACACGGCCGTAGCCACCGGCAATGAAGCAGTACTTCGGCAATACCTCGCCGCGGGCAAGGATATCAACGTTAAGGATCCTTTCGGTGGATCAAGTCCGCTCATCACCGCAGCAGTGTTCGGGCGACCCGAGATGGCTAAGCTTCTTATTGATGCAGGTGCCGACCTCAATTTCCGGAATAACGAAGGTTCTACTGCCCTCATCAGTGCCGCCTTCTTTGGTCGCCGTGAAATTGTCCAATTGCTGTTAAATGCCGGGGCAGATAAAACCATTCAGAATAAATACGGTGCAACCGCATACGAATCTGTCGCTGCGCCTTTTAAGGAAGTAAAAAGCACGTACGATATGGTGGGTAAGGTGTTGGCGCCAATGGGATTGAAACTTGACTATTCCCACCTCGAAAAAGTCAGGCCGGAAATCGCAAATCTGTTAAAGTAACCAAACAATCCTTCCCATGCATACATTAGAAAGAAGGTATGACATCGATTGGATCCGGGTTATAGCCATCGGTCTGCTGTTAATATACCATGTAGCCATCGGTTTCCAGCCCTGGGGTATTGCGATTGGGTTCATCGGTAATGACCAACCCTGGTTATCCCTTTGGATCCCCATGACCCTGCTGAATGTATGGCGGATTCCGTTGTTATTCTTCGTATCCGGCATGGGAGTTTATTTTGCCCTGCGCAACCGCACCTGGAGTCAACTGGTACGGGAACGCGCCAGACGGATCCTGCTACCATTCCTATTTGGCATGATGGCGATCGTGCCGGTTCATATATACCTTTGGCAACGTTACTACCATTTTGACCCACGTTATACTCCCGGCCCGGGTCACCTCTGGTTTTTGGGCAACCTGTTTAGCTATGTCGTCCTCTTATCCCCGGCCTTTCTCTATCTAAAACGGCAGGAAGGTCAACGGTTTGCCCGTTGGGCAGCAAATGTATTGCGTACGCCATTGGGGTTGCTCCCCGTGTTTGCCCTATTTATCGCGGAGGCATTGATCCTTCATCCGATACCATTCGAACTGTATGCAATGACCTGGCACGGATTTTTCCTGGGATTGCTGGCTTTTTTCTTCGGTTTCTTTTTTGTGTGGTGCGGCAGCCCGTTTTGGAATATGCTACTCCGCTGGTGGTGGCTATTTTTTACAGCTGCTGTTGGTCTCTTCGTTTTGCGACTGATCTTTTTTCAACCGATGGCTCCCCTCTATTTGCTACCCATAGAGTCCAACTGTTGGATCCTCACTGTCTTTGCCTTGGGTTATCGGTACCTCAATCATCCCAGCAAGGTGTTAAGTTACCTAAGTAAAGCCGCGTATCCGATCTATATCGTACACATGATCTTCCTCTACTTGGGGTCGCTGCTTATCTTTCCACTTCCCATCCCCGTGCCGATCCAGTTCCTCTTGGTTTTGTTGTTTACCACAGCAGGATGCTTTTTATCGTACGAGCTGATTATCCGGCGATTAAGATTCCTAAGGCCTTTGTTTGGGTTGAATTGACCGGCAACTCCATTACTATATTTTTGAATTCTAATACTATTTTACCATTATCACGCCAACCCATTGGATTCCATATCCGAAATCAGTAAATTAGCATCACTAACTTACTGACCAGGCTATGAAAGCTGTAGAATACCGTTTACCCAAGGAGTTTGACAAATCCTTTATCGTATTTACCGAACAGGGTACTTATTTTCCCTGTCCCTGGCATTATCATCCGGAATATGAGTTTGTCTTGGTGAACCGAAGTACGGGCAGACGGATGGTAGGTGATCACATCGGGCATTTTGACGAGGGCGATCTTGTCTTCATGGGTCCGGCACTCCCCCATGTATGGGTGAATGATGCCGCTTATGTACAGGGCCAAGCTAAGCAGGAGGCTAGTGCAGTCGTTGTCCATTTCGTTGAAGACTTCCTTGGCGAAAATTTTCTTTGCCTGCCCGAAATGGAACCGCTCAAAAAAGTGCTTGATTTATCAAAACGCGGCTTAGTCATCAATGGCAGGACACGGTTGCAAATCAATTGCTTGATGAATGCGATGATCGGCGAAAGCGGACTGAAACGCCTATCCTCGCTTTTTGCGATATTTGACATTCTTGCCCACAGCACCGATTACGAACCATTGGCCAGCCCCAATTACATGCAGCATACCCAGGGCTATTATTCAGATCGGTACAGCAAAATCACAGATTATATCCTACGCAATTTCCACCGCGAAATCACGTTGAACGAGGTAGCATCCGAAGCTAGTATGGCCACCACCACTTTCTGCAATTTCTTCAAAGAACACTACCGGATGACGTTTGTGGAATACCTGAACACCATCCGCATCGGCCATGTATGCAAATTGCTGGCAGACAGCGATGAAAACGTGGTAAACATTGCGTATGAGTGTGGATTCAACAATTTGGCCAACTTTAACCGGCAGTTTAAGCGGCTGAAAGGGATGTCGCCGAGTGAATACAGACGCATGCTGGAGTTGAAGTCGGCATAATCTGAATAACAAAAAATAACACCACCATTCCGTAAAAATAAAGTAGCCATAGCTAGTTGGTCCTGGTAACTTTGGTTAAATCTGAAATGTCATGGACAGAAAGACAATCAAAGAGACATTCGAGCGCGATGGCTATGTGCTTATCCCCGGATTTTTAGACAAAGGTGAAGTCGACGAAATCATACAGAATTTCGAGCGGGTGATCAAGCATGTTACGCCTAACATGCCAACTGAAAAGGTTTTCTTCGAAGACAAAAACGACTCGTCAACCTTGAAACAGCTGATCGATATCCATCAATATGATCCGTTTTTTAACGATATCTTAAACAAGGGGAAATTCAAAGATATCGCAGCCTTTCTGTTGGATGACAAAGTCATCGGTAAAACACTGGAATACTTTAATAAGCCTCCCCGTATCGGAAAACCGACACCGCCTCACCAAGATGGATACTACTTTATGTTGAAACCCTCCGTTGCGGTAACCATGTGGATGGCTCTTGAGCCTGCTGATGAGGAAAATGGATGCGTAAGATACATCAAAGGTTCCCATTTATCGGGGATGCGCCCACACGGAAGAACAACAACGTTAGGTTTCTCTCAACAGATTCTTGACTACGGGCCCGAGGATGTTGAAAAAGAAATCAGCATTCGCGCACAACCCGGCGACTTGCTTATTCATCATTCACTCACCATCCATACAGCAGGTGGAAACAACAGCGTAGCGCGGACACGAAAAGCGTTGGGTTTAATCTACTTCGGTGTATCAGCCAAGGAAGACGTAGCAGCAAAAGTAGCTTATCAGAAAAAATTGCAGGAGGAACGAATGGAAAAATCTTAAGACAACTATCCTTTCAAATTCTTGCGCAAGAATCGTAGCCAATTACCGTGAAAAATTCGCTGAATATCCGCCTCGGAGTAACCGCGAGCCACTAATATTTCGACCAGTCGCTGCAGATCACTGATGCTATCAAGGTCATATGGGGATTGTTCCTTTCCATAACCACCGTCCAGATCACTCCCGATTGCGATGTGATGGGTATTTCCCGCCAATTCACAGATGTGATCAAAATGATCGACAATACGCTCCAAACGGACGCCTGCTGTCACCGGATCTGAAACCCCTCTTTCCCAATGATTGTGAAGCATCCACGCATCAAAAACACCCCCGATCACCGCATCCCGGCGAATGAGCTCACGTATCTGATCGTCTGTAAGCTGCCGTTGGTGGTGTACAAGCGCCCGGCAATTGTGATGACTTGCCCATACTGGGCCCTGAAAAATATCGAGCGCTTGCTTAAATCCCTCGTCGGTAAGATGCGTCACATCCAGCACCATATTCAACCGATCCATTTCGCGAAGCAATTCCCTTCCGGCAGCTTTAAGCGGCCCGGAACTACCCGTTCCGGGTGCATATCGTCCATCACCATAGTGTGCCGGCCCAACCGCCCGTAGACCATAGGCATAGGCTTTCTCCAAATAGGAGAGGTCGACCAGCGAATCAGCTCCTTCCAGACTCAGTATGTATCCGATGGGTTTTTGCTCATTAGGTACCGACTTATCATTCCATTGCGCCAAGTGCTTCTCAAGCGCAGTGCAGCCGGTAATTTGCACCATCTCGCCCGCTTCTTCCATTGCCCTGTACCAGGCCAGTTGGCCTTGCGTTTGGGCCCAGGCTTGCTCGGGCGAATTCCAACCACTCAGTATACTTCCCGGTTCCACATACCGGGCAATTTGCGTGGCGACCACCAGCCCGATTTCCCCTCTTCTTAGGTCTGGCAATGACACGGTCCCTTTACCACGGTCAGGCTTGTCATTCAGCCCTGCTTCGCGTTGGCGGATCGCTTGTACAGGCTTTTTCAAATCCCTGTTCCATTCCAAGGCATTCATTGCTAAATCCAAATGGGCGTCGATCAGTAACATGATGGATTATTTTTTTCTGATTCCAGTTTCTCTTTTACAATGTCAACCGGATACTTCAGTGCCAATTTCCGTATTTCAAAGCTAAAAGCAGCAAATGTCTCCTCCCACATCCGGGCTTCCTTAAACAAAGTTAACGTCTATCGGCATTCGATGCTAATACAATACGACTGTTTTCTTCTAAACCGTCCATAAATTCATTAAACATAATCCCTATCTTTGGGCATCATGACAAAATGGTTACTTCACAATAGGTCGCGCCGGATGTTAACACTTTGCCTGTTACTCGGATACGCGGCCACCGTAACAAGTCAAACATTGGTAGAACGATTGGGCTATCCCAAAAACGCCATACTCCTCATCGTCAATAACGATGATGCTGGGATGTGCCATGCAGCCAATACTGGGACCATCAAAGGCCTCCAGGAAGGGCTGATTTCTTCTTCCACCATCATGTTTACCTGCCCTTGGGCAACGGAAATTGTGGATTTCGCGAAAACCCATCCGGATAAAGATTTCGGAGTGCACCTTACCCTAACATCGGAATGGAAGCACTACAAATGGGGGCCGGTTGCGCCGATCGACCGTGTCCGCTCACTGGTTGATAGCAATGGGTATTTCTGGAAAGGAGTGCAAGAAGTTTACCAACATGGCAATGCCGAACAAGCGTATGAAGAGGGTAAAGCACAGATTGAAAAAGCATTGTCGTATGGATTGCCCATCACACATATTGATTCGCATATGGGAACTTTTCAATTGGATCCCGCCTACTTTGAACAATATGCACGTTTGGCCAAAACATTCAATCTTCCCCTACGTATGGCCTCCCAATCTACGTTGGAAAAATACGGCCAGGGCGGCATGCGCGAAAAATGCATCCAACTGGGATTGGTGTTTCCCGATTATCTGATCTACGAAGAGCTGCAGAACTATGGAGAAGTCGAAGATTTTTGGGTAAACATCATCGATAACCTGAAACCGGGTGTGACTGAATTGTATCTGCATGCTTCCGAGCTGACTCCAGAGCTGGAAGCCATTACCGGAACGGCCCGTAAACGTGCCGATGAATTAAAAGCTTTTACCGAGAGCAGCAAGATCAGGGAAGCCCTGGCTAGGAAAAATGTACAGCTCATCAGTTACCGGCCATTGCTAGAATTACAACGGGCGTCAAACCCCTGAACATTTAATCCATCCCCCCTATATCCATCACTGTGCAGTATATCCCCCATCAATCACTACAGCTTGTCCTGTGATTCCTTTGGCCCGATCACTGGCTAAAAAGATAACATAATCCGCAATTTCACAAACGTCAAGCAATCGCCTTTGCGGTACCAACGGATAAATCACTTCTTCTAAAACATGTTCAACCTCAATATTACGTTGCTTGGCTATATCTCCCAATTGATTCCTGACCAGGTCAGTATCCACATAACCTGGACAAATGGCATTTACCGTGATTCCGTGTAATGCCCCTTCCAACGCGGCAACTTTTGTCAACCCTATGACACCATGTTTGGCACTGTTATAAGCCGCTTTGCCTACAAATCCCACCAAGCCATTAATGGAAGCCATGTTGATAATCCGGCCAAATCGCTGTGCTTTCATAATCGGAAAAGCATGTTTTATGGAATAAAATGGTGCGGTAAGCATGATTTTTATTAACTGCTCAAACCGTTCGGAGGGAAAATCCTCGATCATTGAAACATATTGCACCCCAGCATTATTGATGAGCACATCCAATCGACCATATGCAGCAACAACGTGCTGAATAGCTGACTTCAATTGGTTTTCGTCCGTCACATCGCAACCGATTCCTATGGCTAAATGACCCTGCTCGACTAGCAGATTTGCCTGCAATGTCACAGCAGCCCCATTCAGGTCCGTAAGACATACAGTATAGCCATTCTCAGCCATTGCTTTTGCAATTTCAAGGCCGATGCCTCCTGCGCTTCCTGTAATGAGTACTACCCTGTTATTCATATCCTTCACAATTAGGCATTCAATCCGCCATCCATTAGGATATTCTCTCCGTTTATATACGCCCCCGCATCAGATGCTAACAAAACAACCAGTCCTTTGATATCATCCCGGTTTGCCATCCGGCCCAATGGAACCTTTTTGCAATAGTTTTTCAGAAACTGCTCCGGCTGGTCATTAAACAATCCTCCGGGGCTGATGCAATTGAAACGTACATTTTTGCCTGCATGCATTTTGGCCATGTACCGGGTCAGGTTAATCAAACCCGCATTATGGAAGAAATAATCTGGAGGCAGGTCACCCATGTCGGTACCCTCATAATTGGACAAATCGGGTCCCTTCATCCCCATCATGGAGGCGATGTTAATCACGCTGCCTCCGCCCGAGCGAACAATTAAATCCGTCATTTCCCTGAGCAGGTGAAACATCCCCGTAGCGTTGTCTCGCATGGATAACTCAAATTGTTCCAAAGGCGCGCCATACCCTTTCATCGGGCGTGATACGGCATTGTTCACAAAACCATCCAGCCTACCAAACCTTTCCGTAATCTGCTGCTTTAATGTATTTACAGAATCGGGAATTGCCTGATCCACCACCAAAGCGTGCACGTCATAGCCAACCTGACGGAAGGATTCAGCTGTACCCTCCGCACTCTTTGGATCACGGGAGGTGGTGATCACGGTAGCATCGGCTTCAGCGAGCCCTTCTACAATGCACTTGCCGTATTTACCCGAGCCTCCGGTAACCACAATCACTTTATTTTTTAAACTCAATAGTTCCTTTACATTCATGGCAATTTCTTAGAATAGTAAAATACGTTTTCCGTTTTCCAAACGACTTTCATTCGCCGCTAGGATCACGTTTATGAGCTGATAGGTATCTTCGAAACGCAAACGCGGTTTTCCTTCCCGTACGGATCGGACAAATTCGATCATGTTATCGCGGAACATCGAATAGGAATTCCGGATATCAACCAGCTTCCAATGGTTGGTTCCAAAAAAAGATACTTGAAAGGTACCAGAAATGGAATTAAACAGATGAAGCATGATATCCGGACCATCAGCCGTCTGCACATGGACAATTTCCCGATCTAATTCGCCGATATGCTGCACACTCAACGGCTTCAAATCTTGCATCACTGCAAATATGGCCTCCAGCAGATGAATACCGTATTTCTTCCAGTCTTTTTTTCCCACCGCCGTAATTAATTCGATGCTTCCCAGGCTGGACAACTCCTGTTTGGCAACACGGCATTCGTTGGCATAGCGCATGGAAGAACACGACATAATGAATCGTCCATTCCGAACCTGGTCTGCAAACCATTCCAGATCTTCGCGCGAATAAGCCAGGGGCTTATCAATAAAAACAGGAATTTTTGCTTCAATAAACGGCTTAGCCATTGCCACATGATTTTCGGGATCATCCCGTCCCAAAATCACCGCATCTACCTGGCCCACCATCTCATCCAATTGCGCTACTACGGATGCAATGCCCGACGAATGTGCAATGCTTTCCGCCAGGGTACGTTCCTGGCACCACACATGGGTCACGGTTGCATCCGGAATACCCAATGTATCCCGGTTAGCTTCCAAATAAGCGGTTACAGCCGGGTACCCCAACCGACTGATTTCGTTCCCGTCAAAGCGCCCATTGATGATGGAAGACCAGGAGTAGGGATGCGCATTCCCTTCGCTCATGCCAATTATACCGATACGAATCATAACCATCCGTTTTTATCCCATTCTGCTAAATTCAAAAACGCTGGATCCGGATAGGCTAACGCCTGAGCCTCCTTTAACAAGTCATCGTCCATGTATACGCCTTTCACGGCGTTCAGCGCATCTTCCAGATAGGCCTGTTTATCGATTCCTACCAACACGGCGGATACCTCCGGATGAGCCAATGCAAATTTTGTTGCCAACTGAGGCAAATGAGTAAACCCTGCACGCAACAACCTCCGATATTTCGCTAGGTGTGTTTCGACATCCTTGAGAGCCGGATGCAAGGTGGGCATCCGGTCGCTCAGCATGCCCCTCATCAGCACGGACCGGACGATGATACCGATTCCGTTTTGAGCTGCATCGTGGAAATAGTGCCCCTGGCTTTGATCCATCAGGTTGAAGGGCAATTGGATGGCGTCCCACACGTGGGCTTGAATCGCCTGCCTCGTTTCTTCGGTTTTATAAACGGATACTCCGATGGCCCTCGCTGTACCCTCTTCTCGCAATTTCGTGAATAGGTTGAGAACGTCTTCATTGGCCAACAAGTCTATATCTGCATAATGAACCATATACAGGTCAATATAGTCCGTGCGCAGTGCTTGCAGGCTTTCCTTCAGGGAAGCCTGCACCCGCTTATTAAGCCCTGCATACGAAGGAATTTCTCCATTGGAATCTCTGAGATGCCGACACTTTGTTGCCAGAATCGCTTCCTGCCGCCTATCGGAAAAAGCCTTACCCATGATGCGCTCACTTTCGCCATAAAGCCTTGCCGTATCAAAAAAATTGATCCCACTGTCCAGTGCATTGTGCAGCAGTTTAATGGCGTCCGCTTCAGTCAGCATATCTGCTTCACTTTTTACACCAATCCCATAGGGAATGCCGATTTCGACCCCCCCAAATGCAATTTCGGAAATCTGTATACCGGTATTTCCCAACGCTCTTTTCTTCATTTCCGTTTATTTATTGTTCCAAATACGATTTGCCCTGTGTTCCTTTTTGGCCAAACGTGCCAACGATATTTCGGCAGTAGTCCTTTAATCCGACTACATCGGCCCCCACACTTACAAAATGATAACCCATATCCGTCAAATCCTGCAGGTTTGCTGATGAACCGACGGTAGCTGCATATTTCCCATACCGATTGGCTACTTCGGCCACACGCCTCCGTGTCTCCAATAGCAGCGGATGATCCCATTGTCCCGGAGCGCCGATGCCTTGGCTGAAATCACCGGGACCGAAGAACAACATATCAAATCCATCTAATTGAGCAATTTCCTCTAATTCATCCAATGGCTCAGGATCTTCAATCTGCAATACAATGAAGCGCTCACGATTGGCTGACACTAAATAATCGTTGAAATCCAGTGCGGTATACGCTCCATCCGCATTGCCTCCATCTATAGGCCGCCGACCAACGGGATGAAAGCGGGTCATATGTATCACCTTTTTAGCATCTTCCAGGCCCATTATATGGGGCACCAGTATACCTGTTGCGTCCATTTCCAATGGCTTGACGTAGTCACTGTACGAACCACGCGGCACACGCACCATCAGATCGGCATTATGTGCTTTGGTTGCCCATACATGGGAGGCGATGACCGACCAATCCTGGCCAATGTGCTCTAAATCTACCCACACACAATCGAAACCGGCAATCGCGGCGATCTCGGAAACCTGAGCATCTTTTAGGTTAACTTTAAAACAGCTGGCGATGCCCCCCGATCGTAATTTATTTAATACCCTGCTTTTTCTCATCTTATTAAATTATTTATGCGCTCGTTATACTCGGTTTGTTCTTTATCGGTGATGAGGCTTACATTATTCATCGATTGGCTTGGCTTTAGGTTTTAGCCGGAATAATAACAGTGCGCAGACTACCATGCTTAACGCGGCTAACTGAAATATCAGCGTAAGATTTACTTGTTCATCCCGCAAAGCTCCGGCAATATAAATCCCGATCCCACCAATAACGCAACTACACAGATTCAAAAAGCCGTAACCCGTTGCAAGATAGCGTTTATCTGCAATCATACCCAAGATGGGCATCATGTTGGCGTCAATAAATGGCCGTGTTAATGCATACACCAAGAAACCGACAACTGTTGCCCATAGCAGCATCGTGTAGCTGGCTACAAAAACAGCAGGTACTGCAATGAGGAACCCGATGGCAGGCAACCACATCCGTGCCCTGGAATTCGTCTTAGACCACCAGTCGGCCAGCGCCCCACCGCCAATGACGCCGACCAGCATAGCCGGGAAAAAATAGGCCGTGGAATAAATACCTGCCTCCGTTTGGGAAAGGTTAAATCTTTCCTTGTAGAAAGTGGGCAACCAGCCGCTTACCATCCAACTGATCGCTCCGGCTATTCCCCAGATGATCAAAACCATGATGAAAGAAGTATCACCGAATAATCGCTTCAGTGCCTCCCTAAGATCTGTTTGAGCTTCTTGCTGATGGGTATCCAAATCCCCTGCCTTGATTTCAGCTTTCCGGTCGTGCAGGAAAAATACCAATACAATGGCATACCCAATGCCAACAATGCCGAAAATACTGAAAGCGTGATTCCAACTATGCGCTTCCGCCAACCATCCGCCGATAAAACCGAGGCTTTGACCAGCCATGACTCCAGCCACATGGATACCGGTAGCTGTAGACCTTGTACTGCCCGTATGCCAATCCATAATCAATGCCATCGCAGCGGGAATATAGCATGCCTCACTGATTCCCATTAACGCCCTCGCCGCCAATAATTGTTCAAAGGAAGTTGCCATCGAGGTCAACCACGTAACCAACGACCAAAAGAATAAACTACCGATAATGACCTTACTTCGGTTAAAGCGGTCGGCGAGATAGCCCGCAAACGGACTGGCAAACCCATATACCCAAAGGAAGACCGACGTTAACAAACCGAATTCAGCATCCGTCATGGGGATGGCTTCAACGATGCTTGACCGCATGGTGGTAATCGTCATACGGTCTAGATAATTAAGCGCCCCAACTATGCACAGAAGTGCTACTAAAAACCAGGGGTAATACGATCGTTTACTAATCATCCGCTTAGTCTTTTTCTAACCTACGTATCATTTTCAGTACCGCGTAGGCTGCCGTCGCATGAATGTCTGCATCATACGTCGCTTTATTGCCATCCCTTACTTGATTATACAATCGGTATAGAGTTTCCCGATCGTCCATTTCTCCGCGTTCTGCCAATCCATGAAGTAACTGCTGCAATCCGGCAGGACCGTCATCCATTGACAGGAGCTGATTTTTGATGGAGGAAACCTGCTGATCCCCGGTGAAAGGAGCGGTCATCCAAGCGGTCGCAAGCAAATTGGCGCGCATGGCGACTGGCATTTCCAAGATCTGATCAAGCTTGGGTAACTGTGCCCAGTCGCGCTGTGTAAAGGGCTTGAGGTAACGAAGGACGTAGGACAGCGTCGGAACGAATTCCAGCTTGCCTTGTTCGTTTAGTTGCCTGAGCAGCGACAGGCAGGTGTCCCGGACCATGTTTGGCCCGATGTCTATATGATAGGCGGCATTCCACAGCTTGTAAACGGAGAAAGCGTCAACACGATCGGCCTGTATCCCCGCAATCCAATCGCGGTGCACATCCACAGGTATACCCAGCTTTGCCAACGTTTCGATTGCGTGCAATCGGTCTGTACACGCTGGGTCATCATAGACCGCCCGGATGCGGTCGGTCCACCGTTTCCGTTCTTCGGGTGTTTTGGCTGCCTGTGCCAATACCCGCCATATACCAATCCGATAACGGGGTTGTTTGCCAAATTCCCGCTCTTCTTGCAGGAAAACGGTTCGTACTTCATCCACATCCCGGTTCTCCCAGATCAGAAACTCGGCAACATGCACTTTCACCCATCCCGCTTGTGTATGGAGAAGTTCCTTTAGATCAGCTTGTGCTTGCGGTTTCATAGTGGATAGGGGTATGGTCTGCGAATTTACTTCTTTTGGCATAACGAACATAACAACCAATGCGAAAGCTACGAACAACCACGAAAAAGGTAGCCCCTTTACCAGCATGTCCAACCTCCATCAACGACAATTGTCTGGCCAGTGATGTACGAAGCCGCATCCGACAAGAGAAAGGCAACGGTTCCAGCGATCTCGGTGGGGTGCCCAATCCGCTTCATCGGAACATGGGCTTCGAGACGCTCAACAAAATCGGGATGCTGGCTTTGGACCGTAGGATTGGGGAACGGCCCCGGCGCGATCACGTTGCACCGTACTTGATGTTCTGCCCAATGAACCGCCATGTATTTAGCCATGTGCCGTATGGCGGCCTTGCCGACCCCATATTCAATGGGGTTTTTATTCATCGGTTTTTCATAGACCGACGGATACGGCACCACCACGCCGTACATACTGGAACACAATACGATGCTCCCTTTGCGCTGGTCGGCCATCGCCTGCCCGACCAGTCGGCTGATGTGAAAGACCGCAGTGATGCCGCCACGGTTGGCGTCATCGAATTCGTCAGCGGTAAGGTCTTCGAATGCCCTGCTCGTAGAAGCATAAGTTAAGTTCACCAATCCGTCCGGACAACCCGAGGCCGCCATTTCCTTCGCCACAAATGAAGACACCGCATCCAGGTCAGTTGCATCCAAGCTGACAGGCACAACGTTTTCTTCTAATGCCTGCACGGCGACAAAGGCTTGTGCCCGATCCGCCAGATCGATACACAACACCCGCGCGCCCATTTCGCTCAATAGCGTGACCACTGCACTACCTAAATAGCCGGCACCGCCCAATACCCAAATCGATCTACCGCTTAAACTAAATAATTCACTCATACCGTATGGAATCCAGTGGCGGTTATTTTTCCACGTCAATTTCGATGATGGTCCCGGCGATATGCCGTAACCCATTTTCTTTATTGAAATAATACACCACCAGCACGCGGTTTTTATCCAATTGTACTGGCCAGGTATAACCCAGATCGCCGTTTCCGCCATCCGTCCGCAACACGATCTCCTGCGCCGTGTCCCAATCGGTACACTCGGCATTCAATATGCGTGCCCGTATACCAAAGGGTTTATGCCGATATCCATAAGTCACCAACACGCGGCCATCGGGCAATTGCAACGCATTCAATGGGTGCCCCTGAAACCGCATCGATTGCCAGTGGAACGTTTTCCCGCCGTCCGTCGATCGGGCGATTACAGCTTGATCATCAAACCCGGCTGTACGCAGAAAACCCACAATGTCTCCCTTGGGTGTTTCGATGACAGACGCCTCATTGAAGGACACGGTGGGATCTTTTGCCACCACGCCCGAATATTCCCAGGTCAGCCCCTTGTCCTTCGATACCAACAGGTAATTGGATGTTTTCTTCACACTGTCATGCGCCGCAACGATCCACAAGATACGTCCATCTTTTGCCTCATACAAGGCCCCCCGGTTATAGGCGGGCACCGGTTGATTAAACACGTTGTAGTGACGCTCCGACGCAATATGGGGTGGATAGTAAGGTCCTTCCCAGGTTTTACCACCATCGGTAGATCGTACCAGGTATCCCCCTAAGAAGATAAACCCACCCGACTCAAAATACGGCTGCTTTACGTTGGCATCATCCCTAACGGTTGTCCATCCGTAACTTGCACAAAGCAGGGTCCCGTCCTTGAGCTGAAGCAGGCAAGGGTCCTGCGATCCGCCAAATGCATGCGCATAAATCAAATCCGGATCCGGCGTCCAGGTCTCTCCATCCGTCGAACGTACGCCAACCAGGTAACTGTTGTGGTCAACGTGGTTGTTGTTTTGCTCGCCATACATCCTCCGGTTCGGCGCACGCCTGAAAGCCACCAGCAATTCACCGTCGGTTTTTTTTACCACCGAAGGAAATGTGCTGTAAAATAGGGAATCCTGGTAGATAACCACATCTTTAACTTTACGTACGCCGGGGCCGACCTGCTCGCTCGGTTGGCTGGCTTTCAAATCGGTAAGGGGAATTTCGGTGAGATAGATTGAGCTTTTTCCCTCGTGGCTGGAATAATAAACCACATGCAAAGACCCATCGCGAATAACCATTCCGGGATAACTGGAATCTCCATTGCTTGGTAGCGGGATGGTCCTTTTTACGTTGCCCGAAAGGTCCGTCACAAAAAGTGCTGTCTGCGCGGTTTGCCCTGTATGTAACCGCGAGCCCATGATCAGCTCATCGTTCGTTAAAAACAAGAAATTGGGCCCGCCCAATCGCCATTTCAGCGGCGAGAAAGACCAGTTGGTATACGGATATACGCTGGTAGCCAGCGCCCCCATCTTATCGCCAGCTTCGCGCCGGATCATCACGTACATTTTCCCCTGCGCATCAAACCGGATGGTGCTTTCATTGGGGTTTCCGTCAATGGGAATCTGTGACACCTTCTTGTAGTGCTTGCCATCCCGGGTTGATACCAGGTAAGCCTCCCACGGCGCGCTGTTCCGGTCCAGGGGAAATTTGTATAAAACTCCATACCCGACGCCGTCGTTCCATGTGACCCGCCAGATCCAATCAAGCCCTTCCGGTATGGCAGGATCCACCTGAGCCAACTCCAGCGGGGTAAAATCGGTGCCTGAGGGGTTAGAAAACGACACATACGGGCGCAAAGATTCGTAGCCGTTTTTCCATACGCCGGCAGCAATCGTCACAAGCATCCGCCCATCCGGCATGGACGACAACCTGGCTTCTCTGACGTCGATACCCTTTAAGGCGTATTTTGCAACGGTTTCCCAGTTTTTTAAATCTTTCGATCGGATAATACGCACCTGACCGTCGTTGTTCTGGTCGACGTGACTCGTTCCCTCCCGAAAGGTACAATAGTAATAATCATTGAAAAAATACAGATCGGGAAAGGCGTTATGCTTGGCTTTGTCCCAAATTTTCGTAACCTTGATTTCCGTCTGCGCGAATGCACCTCCTGCACCCAAGAGAATAACCCATCCAATCAAAATTGTTTTCAATGTGCTAAGCTTCTTCATATCGTTAATCTGTAGTTTCATAACCTGGATTTTGTCGAACCTTTGGCTCAACGCTCAGTACCGAGTTGGCGATTGGAAACAACTTGAGATAGTCTTTTCCCTGTTGCGTCTGCAAAGTTGGAACCAGCTCAAATGCCTTGTCAAAGCGCAACAGGTCCCACCAACGCTTACCTTCATACATCAGTTCCAGCAACCGCTCCTTGAGGATCGCGTCATCATTGGATTCCCGACTTCCACTGACGAATCGATGGTCCTCAAAGGCAGCCCCATACGCACGTGCCCTCACCTCGTTAATTTCCTCCGAGGGGTCCTGTCCCAACGCGTTCTTGGCTTCAGCTTGCATTAACAGCACGTCGGCATACCGATACAAGATAACATCACTTGAAAAGACCCGGTTACCGCCGACAATAACGCCCGATCCCTTCAGGGATACGTTCGTATAATACGTGCTGTCTCCATTTCCATCGTAGGTATATACTTCAAAAAACGAGGCCGCTCTTCTCGCGTCGTCTTCAGTAAACTGATCCCGGACAAGCTTTGTGGCCACCATAAGCCCTTGCCCACCTCCTACCGGCAACAGGAGCGCTTTTGCTTCCTCACTGATATTGGAGGGCACGGCGGAACCAATGATCCACATATGCCAGAAATAATTACCACCTTCCAGGTCATTGAATCGGATGCTTGTGATCACCTCACGGTTGCCTTTATTGTTGTACTTAAATATATCGGCGAAAGACGTCAGCAGTCCAACATCGGCGGTACGCACGGCTTCACACGCTGCCAGTGCCGTTTGGAGATCAGCCTCTCCTCCGCCCATCGTTTTCGCGGTCCACAGAAAAACATCTGCTTTAAGGGCATTTACCCCTGCTTTCGACCAGGCACCACGTTGGTCCCGGAAACCATTATCCGGAAACAGTTGCAAAGCTTGCTCGATGTCACTTTTGATAAGGGTAAATACCTCTTCTTTGGGTGAACGTTCCTTGATGGTCACAGCCGGATCGGCGCCTTCAATCGGTTCGGTCCGGATAATCAGGTCGCCCCATGTCTTTGACATGGTGAAATAAAGAAACGCCCGTACCGCATAGGCTTCTGCCAATATTTGATTTTGTTCCGCCGTCGAAGCAAACTTGATCTGCGGAACATACTTCAGGATTAAATTCGCGCTGTTAATCGTTTTATAGTATCCGGACCAGCTTGGATGACCGGGTGCATCCGGCGTCATTGAATTGGTAAACAGGGTATAGGTCCCTCCGCCGTAAACGCCTCCTTCATAGATTTCACTGCGTTGGTCGCCGGTCATAAAAATCGCTTCCGAGGTAGCCCTGAAATCCACATACATGCCATAAAGCGCACCGCGGGCATCGTCTTCCGATTTCCAAAAAGAGCCGGTCGTAATGACGCTGGTTGGATCTACATCCAGCGACTTTGAACAGGAGGTGATCCCTAAAATCGCGATGGCTCCTGCAACATATATTAATCTCTTCATCACTATGTCTAATTTATCAAGTAAATACTTCATTGAACTCATCAGCTAGAAGGTGATATTGGCACTGAATATGAAATTCTTGGGCATGGGATAACGGCCATTGTCGCGCCCCCCCTCTTCCGGATTCAGTCCATCGTACTTCGTGAAATAATACAGGTTATTGCCTGTCGCGTTTAACCGCAGCCCTGCCAATTTGATCCGGTTCACCAGCGCTTGGGGGAACGTATAACTTATGGTCACCTCTCTCACACACAGAAAATCCCCCCGTTGGTAAAAGATGGAATTTCCACGGTCAGTTACACCCAAAAAGTTATTCCGTTGCGTACGTTCCCCACCCCAATAGTACCGTGACTGCGTTGCCTCATCGCCTGCCTGTTTCCAGGAGTTTTCGTATTTATCCTTGGTGAATGTACCGTCGGAATACCCGTTCATGTCTAAGAACAGCTTACCGTAATTGAAAATCGTATGGCCGGTGGTATAATCCATCCGCAAATACAAGCCGACCCCTTTATAAGACAGGCTATTACTGAAACCTCCCGTCCATTTCGGATACGTATTTCCGATGTACACTTGATCGCGGCTATCGATCAAGCCATTCCCGTCGCTATCCAACCACTTCACATCCCCTCCGAATTGTGTTTTATCCGCGCCAACAATATACGTATATACGGGCGCATTCGCAGCTTCTTCATCCGTCCGGTAAATACCTATCTGCTTAAGCGTATATAGATCACCTACCGTCCCTCCCTCCTGCAAACCACCTTTCCACCTATAGTCTTGTCGACTTTCATCCCATACATAATCACCGCCAACCCGATTATTTTCCACGCCATTATCCGGGAGCCTAAGAATTTTATTGGTCACTTTCGATGCATTGAAGGAAAGGTCCCACTGCCAGGCCGAGGCGGCCGACAACAGATTCGCCGATACCTCGAATTCGACACCCTTGTTTTGTAAACTGCCCAAATTCGTCAATATGCTGGAGAAGCCCGTTGACAACGGCAAAGAGAGATTTGTTATCAGGTTGTCTGTCCGTCGAATAAAATAATCAAAAAGTATTCCGACACGATCGTTCCAAAGCCCCAAATCAGCGCCTATGTCATACGTTTTGGATTGTTCCCACTTCAGATCTGGGTTCGGTAATACCGAATTCTGAATGGCCGCGTTGCCATTGTACCGGGCTCCGACGCTGTAAGCGCCCTGCGCTTGAAAATCCGACAATCCACTGATATTTCCATTTACCCCGTAACTTCCACGCAGCTTGAACCGGGAAATGACGTCTGGCACTACCGCCCAAAAGTCTTCTTTATGCAGGTTCCATCCCAAGGAAACACCCGGGAAAAATCCCCACCGATAGTTTAAGCCCAGATTGGATGCACCGTCGTAACGGGCATTTATTGATAACAGGTACTTCTGATTGTAATCATAATTAACACGGCCGAAATATCCTACAATTACCTGATCGGAGATTGAACTGCTGACGGAAGTAGGTTCTCCCGCTGCATTCAATGTGGGAATCAAATCGGTCGAAGCGCCCCGTCCGTTGGCACTCAAACTAGCATTTTGGCGCGCATAGTAAGAAAATCCTGCCTTGGCTTCTAAATTATGTGAACTTTGAAAGCTTTTCACATACGAAAAAACGGCATCGGCTTGGTATTGACGCCAGCGCGAGTTTGCAGCGGTAGCGTTGCGTGTGGTCACATAAGACGCAGGGCCATTCCAAAAAGCCGGTTGGAACGTATATCCATCGTTATTGACGCTGAACATCGACAATTGCGGATCAAACGTCAACCCGGGAACAATTTGCCATTTCCCGCCTAAGGCAATGGTCAGATTATCCACGGAATTCTTATCTACCCTTGTATTCATATGATATAACGGGTTACCAATAGCGGAATTAGTCCCTGGGGCCAGCGTTCCGTCTTCAAAATACACTTTGGCGGTTGGGGCCAGTCCGGCCGACCGATAAAAGGTCACGTCGGTTCCAAAGGAGGAATTTTTCTGACTGGCATTCGAGAAATTCACCCGCCCGAAAACCGTCAGTTTGTTGTTTACTTCCAGCTGGCCGTTCAGATCTACGTTATAACGCCGGTAGCCGGTGGTAATAACGGTACCCTCGTTATCCAGATAGCCAGCGGCAGCATGGAAATTTGCGCGCTCCCCACCGCCCGATACCGATAAATGGTGATTTTTTGAAATGCCGGTTTGGTAGGTAAGCGCCTGGAAATCGTTGTCTTGGAAAATCAGCGTTTTAGATGGATCTGCCGGATCCGGCATACTTTGCCAGCCTTGGCTAAGTTTATATTCGTTCTCCGGCGTCAAATATTGAGTTGTAAACGCCGTACTATTGGTTAGATCGTTGCCTGTGCCATACCCCATCGGTAATCCCAGACGCTGCACCGCACCGTCTTTGGTTTTATCGGGCTCATTCACCGCGCTGCCCCTATTAAGCTCCAAGTATTCGCGGGCGCTAACCAAATCATACATTTTTCCGACCCGCGAGACCGCGTGATCGTACGAATAGCTTACTTGCGCGCCACCGGATTTTCCGGATTTGGTCGTAATAATCACAACCCCATTGGATCCCCTCGCTCCGTAAATTGCCGTGGAAGAGGCATCTTTCAGCACTTGCATGCTTTCAATGTCATAGGGGTTGATGTTATTCATATCCGTCCTGACAATGCCGTCGATGATGTACAACGGGGCTGCGCCGTTCGGATTATTTATCGAGGTTCCCCCACGTACAATGACACGGGGTGCAGCACCGGGTTGCCCTGATGTGCTTTGCACCCGGACACCCGATACCGATCCCTGCAAAGCTGCGGCCGCGTTGGCGTATGGAACGTTTTCCAACACCTTGGTATCTACTTTCGAGATAGCAGTCGTCAATGTTTCGCGCGACTGTCTGCCATATCCCACGACAACGACTTCGTCCAAATTTTGCCCGCCTTCTTCAAGGACTACATCGATCGTACGCTTTCCGCTAATTCGTATTTCCTGCGTTGCCATTCCAACGTATGAAAACACCAATATTCCGTCATCAGACGGTAGCTGAATCTCGTAAACACCGCGGTCGTTCGTAGAGGTGGCGGCGGTTCCCGATTTCAAGTTGACACTTACACCGGACAAGGGCTCGCCGGCGCTGTTGGTAACGCGTCCACGCAGCGTGAGGGTCCGTTCCTGTGCATGCGCTATAAATAGCATCATCGTCACCAAACACAACAAGCCCATCGCCTTCCACCTAAGGGTGCACCCTTTTCTGCGCTCGCCTCCGTACATTTTGATAGAATTCATCTTCATAATTAATGATTAATGTTAGTCTTAAACTTAACTACCTTGTTCATATTACAGCGTTTGCCCGTTGATTACAGCGCGGGCAAATTCCCATATGTATCCCCCTCGTTCAATATGCATAATTGGTTATTTGGTATCCCAAAGATAGGTAGGTGATTTGCGGCTGCCTACTATTTTTCTTTACATTAGTAGTACAATATTTCGCCCTAAAATCACAGATAAAAAATAGTACCAATGATTATAAAAAATAGTACTGTTAGGGTTTTATTAGGTTAGGTATGTATGAGGACCTACGGCAGAAACAAATGACTGATTACACTTTAGCCACCCACTTATTCAGTAATTCCGTACAATTCAACACCTTCTCATATAAATCAGCTGATGTATAAAAGTACTGATTGGAGGCTTCGTAACCCAATCGCGAATCGCTGGTTTGCAGCGCCACCATCCGCCGGGCAAGCCTGATTTCGTGGCTCAATACCTCGGAAAGCGCTCGCTTAACCCTTGCCCGATCCGATTCCGCGGCAGGCAATTTATCGCGCAATTCAATGAAGTCAACTTGATTGGCAATGCTTTGATAATGAATGGAAATCGTTTCGATAATATTTCGTTCCAGCCGTACTGCTTTTTGCTCCGTCTGGTTTAAATTCAGCTTTGTACAATCATCGTCTAACCGACGTATAATCTCGGCAAAAGCATCTCCGATTTCACGAAGCAATCCCGCGAAAACAGATGGGGGATAGATGGCCCGCCAACTGCTTACATCGTCATACGGTAGCCCCACCATCGTGGCTTTGTAGTCCGTCGGTTCAGACCACAGTAAGTTAGCCGGCCCACATTGTAGCGGAGCATTATAAACCACACTGATATGGTATGGAAATTTGCTGAAATGAGTGCTAACGTCTCGCCAGGCGCTGACAATCGCGTCTGCTGCACTTCCGAAACGATGCCTAGCGACGGTTCGGATCGCATCATCTGCCGGGAGATTCCGATCGTTGCCCATAAGCGAAACGACCTCCAGATTTGGCGAAGGATATCCACCCAGGGTCCAGCTTAGCATAAGCCCTTCAACTCCTTCATCTCGAAGGTGCTCAATATGCTTGGCCACGTTATACACAGCGGGTATGTAGGGAACCGCTCCGATCTCCCATGAATTATTGGCTTGTATCTTGGCCATGGTCTTCAGGCCATGCCGTTTGGCAATCTCCCAATGCCGCCGGGCTCTGGGACCGGGTCCGATAGCGGAAATGGAATATTCTCCAACCTTGCTCCTTACGCCCCCTCGCTCAATCTCCAATTCCCACTCGCTGACACTCATTAGTAAGGTATGGTCGGTGGTTAACTCCGGAATGATACCTGCGGCCCAATCATCCCGCCAACCCCAATCCCAAATAATCAACTTCGGACGTCCGTCCGCAACGTCACCTTTTCCCGATGCAACTGCGGACGCATAACCGCGGTTAATTCCTTTCGTATATAGGTTGTTTAATGTACTGATTACTTTTTCCGGGCCCAGTAACGCACATCTAGGGCATTTATCCCCCTGTCCGTGCGACCAGCAGTGGGTCGGGTTTTCGGACGCTGTGATCGAAAAGAACCCCGCGAGCTGCGGCGCCCGCTCAACAATCAACGCGATGGAGTCTTCCAGATATTGCTGTACGGCCGGATGGGAGGTACATAATGCCGTGCCTTGGCCACGAAGATCAGGGTATTTCTCAAAAAAGGCTTCCGGCTGATGCCTCGGTTCATTCAGGTAAAGGTAAATGCCGATACCGTGTTTCCGCACCCGTTCGGTAAGGGCTTTGAGGTTGGTCAAGCGGTGTTCCCAGTGGGTACTAATCGAAGGATCCCAGGGAAAGGGTGTAAGTTTACTCAACACAATGTGCATCCAGATACTATCTACCCCCGACGCAGCCAGTCGCTCCAGGTACGCGTCTGGATAGGAATCAATCTCCGGATCAAGTAAGGGATCTCCAAAGAGCGCAAAATACGGATAGGCAATCCGGGGGCTGAAACCGGCCTGAATGGACTCAGTTGATTTTCCTTTCGCATCGGTAAACGGTGCCGACAATTCGTTCACAAACTGAAAATAAGGCATCTGTTCGGTTGGCAACCCTTCCGGAAACGATGCTTTCAGCAACTGCGTAAAGGAAATTTTAGTTTTTTCGTCGAGCACCGATAATTGATTGTAGTATACAGGCGGGCAGGCTGGTTTTAGGCTTCCTAACTTGATGTAGAAGAAGTCGTCTTCTTTTAACGTGAATTCCAACTGGGCTTCATCCCAACCCATCAATACCTGAAGTTGGCTTTTAGGCAAGAGATGCCAATTGCGTCGGATGACCGTAAGGTAGCTCCGTTCCCACTGTTCAGCCGTGACTTTCGGTGCATCCCCCAAACCCATGAACGAAGCGATCGATTGCAACTGCGCGGATGTGGCACCCACCGTATTGGCCATCCGATCCAGCGGCACCAACCCCCAATTCCGCCAAACGAAGGCATAGAGCGCATTTGGAAAATGACTTACCTGCAACGCAGCTTTATCGGTCGAAATAGTGCGGGCTGCTGCTGGAAAAGGCAGTTGGTTCAGCCATAAGAGTCCACCCAGCGCTGCATTCGCAGCAATAAACTGCCTACGGTTAAAATTCATCAGTTACATCCGGTTAATCTTTCAAAACCAACGTATTTCCTGTATCGATCACTTCGTAAATTTTGGCACGCTCTTCTCCCGAAGGTGAATTGGGGCTATGGAACGTCAGCATAAGCCGCCCATCAAATGTCTTGAATAACATACCATGCCCGCCATTCTGATCAAAAAGCAACTTTTCTTGTTGTATCCACGGTCCTGTCAGTTTTCCGGTGGTAGACTCCGCAATACCGATCGCGTAACTTCCCGCTTTGAAGCTGGACCAGATCATCAAGAGCTTACCCGTCCGGGTCCGATAGAGAAAACAACCATCTGTAACGTAGGTGAGCGTACCGTCCGCGTGACGGCTTCCGGTAGACCAGGGAGCACTTGACGCATGGAAAAGTGTCAATGAAGGCCCCACTGTTTTTGAAAGGTCCCGCTCCAGTTGCACCAACTCTAGGGTACCATCTTCTATCTGCACCCATTCGTGGCAGTAAATCAGATAAGGAATCCCATTTTCAACCCACAGCGTTCCGTCCAATGCCATGCGGTCCATCGGCGTATGCGGCAACTTTTCCTCAAACGGCAGAAACGGTCCCATGGGATTATCTGCATAAAACAGCTGCGTCCCCCTGAAGGTGTATTTTGGAAAACCTTCCCGTTGCAGTTTCCATTCAATATCGGAATTAAGCGTAGCAAACAAGTAATATTTTCCTTGATAGGAATGCACTTCGGGCGCCCATACCGCACCCTTGATCCAGTTGTCCGGCGGCGTCGTGTATACCACATAAGGGCCTTCCCAATATTCCAGGTCCGTACTCCGGTAGGCAACCACTCCGCTTGCATCCGCACCTTGTTTACTCTTGACCGGTGCTGATTTATAAAGGATATAGGACTGACTTTGTTGATCCGCTAAGATATACGGATCACGTATAGATAGATCCTTTATGTGTATTTTTGAAACCTGCTCCTGCGCGCTTGCATACAGCCCGCCCAACAGGTAGGAAACCATGAAAATAACCAACGGAATAAACTGTCTTTTCTTCTGCATGGCTCAAAAATAGCAACAATTCACAAATCGTTTACCTTAGACAACCGGTTTCTGCTCGCTACGGCCCAGCGCCCAACATAGGTACCTTGTTCGATTACCATGAGGTAGTTGTATAGCGCCACGGTGGGGCAAATATGATAGGGCAATCCATACAGCACATCGCCCACTTTCCACGAATGTCCCGACGGTGCTTCCAATACCAGATGTTCCTCACTTTGGCTAATGGGTTTCAGATCAGGGGCATTAAGGAAATACACCCTCCGCTCCAATGGATTTTCAGCCGCGACGGCCTTGTGCCCCAGGTCCACACACAGCCGGTTCACATCGGGCATAGACACGATACGCGTCAACAATACCGCTGCAGGAAGAAACGGCTGGTCCGGTAGGCCGTCGGCATATCCTTTATCCCATAGCACAAACGTACCCGGACTGCATTCCACATCGGGGTACGCCGCATAAACCGGAAATGACGGCGAACCTCCGATAACCACGCGTGGCTTTGGGAACCCGGCCTGCTGTACCTGTTGCATGAGCTGGTCCACTGCTTCAAAATTCCGCGCACAGATCACCTTCCGCTTTTCAATATCCCGTTCGTGTACGTGGCCATCGTACGCATGGAAGCCTTGAATAGCCAGTCCTTCCAATTGCCCGCATTGTCGATACAAGGCAAGCGCCTCCGCTCCGGGTTTGATACCGGTACGGCCCATTCCGATATTCAGGTCCACATAGACGTCAACAAGCGTTCCTTCCTGTACGGCGGCCGCTGACAATGCATCCGCAGCTTCCGGATGGTCTACAATAGCCGAAAATTTGGTTTTTGGGAATTTTTGCTTCAACGACAGAAAAAGGGATAGCTTCGGACCATACAATGGATATGCCAATAGTACATCCGGGGTTCCGCACTCGCCTAGCATTTCTGCTTCAGCCAGGGTGGCACACTTGAACTTGGTAATCCCTGCGTCGAGTTGAAGCTGGAGAATCTCCTTGGTCTTATGGGTCTTTACATGCGGCCGTAAACGTTTTGGATCATCAATCATGCTTTTCAGGAGCGCGATGTTCTGTTTAATACGTTCCGGAAACACCAACAAGGCCGGCGAATCGACATCCGACTCCTTGCGAATCCTGTACCAAGTATCGATGGGTTGCATAGGATAACGTTTTTGTCAAAGACTATTGATTTGTGCCACCAGGGTATTCCTAAGGATATCTTCGGCATTTTCGGCCAAATGACTTGAACGGCAGCGCCAGCATTCGTAGCCACCCTGTTTCAATTCATGTGCCGGGGGCACATAGCCTACATAATCATTGGCTAAACAAATTGTAAAATACTTTTTGTCGGGTCGCCCAACTTTGATACGCAAACCTGTTTCAGCGAAAAACTCACCCGGAAGTGCACCGATCAGGCCCGAACCGATTCGGAATGCCTGTACCGGTACCTGCTTTTCATCCGGATATTCGGCCAGTAATACCTGCTCCCGTGCATACACCTGCTGATATCCCTTCTGGTCAAAATGGATGTTCTCGTAGTCGGTTTGTGCTACTAGTTCTTTGGCACGCTCCAATTCCGTCGGCGTCGGTTTGCGCAGGCCCACCGTTATTTCGGCGTAGCGGCTGTCCAATACGGGTTGGTTTTCCCAAACGACATCGTTTAGGGATTCCACCACGCCGGCGGCAAGCGCCCTGCCGATCAACCGGCTTTTCTCATGATTCCCCGACGGATAGCGGTCGGGATCGAGGAAATCCCAGATATTTACTTCGCCGCTGGTTCCGTTGCTCATCATGCCCACGAATGCAGAACCCGCACCCAAGGATTCAGCCAGTGCTTTGGCGAAGCATCCGAAATAATCCGCGCTGATCGTACCCCGCTCGCAATCGCCCACGTAGTGCAGGGAATAATTGGCAAGTAAACCGATCCATTGATCGTCTATACCCTTCACCGCCAAATACCGCAATTCCGTATCCGGTTTAGACGTACGTTCGACAATATCGCGCTCGTCGCCGAAGGGATTGGTTTTCACCGCATCTACTCCACCGCTCACCGGATTAAACGGCTGGTAGCCGGATTTCATGCGGTAACGCCGGCATACCATATGCCTGGGCTCGTCAAACCAACCATAGGCAACTTTTGCAGGCATCAGGCTCCGTTGCGCCATCACGGCCGCCTCGACAAGCAAGGCAGGTAATTTCTTTCGGTATCCCCAGTCTACATGTCCCATCAGTAAGTCGGCAACGGAACCGGCCGAATGCGTATGCGTACTGGAAATCAACTGATTTTCTAACGGGATGCCGGTCTCTTCTGCAATGATATGCTTCACCTCATCGAGAAAATCCCGTTGCATGACACAGATATCCACGATCAGGAAAAGTAAGGTGGTCCCATCATCCTGCACGACCATCGCCTTGGCATAAAGCGGATCGGCAATATGGTTCGCATAGCGGCTCGTAAATTCACCATTGATTACGGTCCCCAACGGTGGTGTGATATCCACCCGTGCAGTCCCGGCTTTAAAGGAATGTTGTTGCATAGTACTACTTATTTCTTCCACGCGTTCCGCAGAAACCGCAGCCAATTGCCGTGAAAAATATGATCAATGTCCGACTCGCTGTATCCACGCCGCTGCAAAATAGTTTCAAATTTCTGCAAATCTGCAATGGAATTCAGATCCCATGGACTTTGTTCGGTGCCAAAAATACCATCCAGGTCGCTGCCGATGCCAATGTGATGAGGATTTCCGGCCAACTGGCAGATGTGATCCCAATGATCCACCAATTGTTCCAGCCGGATATCCAGTTGCCATGGATCCGATACCGTATCGATAAACCGGATGTCCATTGCCCAGCAATCCAGCATCCCGCCGATAACCGCTCCTCTTCCGATCAGCTTTTTGATCTGTACATCAGTCAGTTGCCGTTGGTTGGGCACGAATTTCCGCACGTTATGATGACTCGCCCATATCGGCCCTTCGTATAGGTCCAGCGCTTGGTCAAACCCTTCATCCGTAAGGTGGGTGACATCCAAAATCAGATTCAACTCGCCCATTGCCTTCATCAGTTCCAACCCCTGCGGATGGATCCGACCGGCGGTCTTCGTACCATCGGCATATCGCCCGGGCCCGAAGTGCGACAGCCCCATTGCCCGTAAGCCATAGCTGTGCGCCCGATAAAGGTAGTCAATATCCACCAATGAATCGGCCCCTTCCAAGCTTAGGATATAGCCGACCGGTTTGCCTTCATCTGCCTGTTGGCCATCATTCCACAGTTCGACCTGTTTTTCCAACCCCGCTAAATCCACGATCTGCACCATTTCCCCAAGGGTCTCCATTTCCCGATACCAGCTAAGTTGCGCCTGGGTCATGGCCCACGCCTGTTGCGGGGAATTCCATGCGGTAGGTGTATAACTGGATGGACGGACACGCGCCAACTGGGTGGCAACCACGATGCCGACCTTTCCCTTGCGCAATTCCGGCAGGCAGACGGTTCCCTTTCCCCGGTCCGGCCGGTCATGAAGGTTCAATTCACCGTTACGTATCTCATCCAATGGACGGGACAGATCCCGGTTCCATTCCATGGCGTTCATCGCCAGGTCCAGGTGAGCATCAATGATCAATCGAGTCATTCGAAAATAATTTATTTTTCAATGGCCTCATGGAACCTGAATTTTCATCGCCTTTGGTCAGGCGCTGACATGTCAGGTTTCATGCGGATATTTTAAGATCAGTTCCCTGATTTCCTCACTAAATTTACGAACTATTTTTTCCCAATGCTCCGGATGATCGACGCCATAGTCGGGAAAGTCATCCACTACGGATGCGGGTAAAACAGTTGCCTTGGAAAGCTCCGGATTGAGGTCCTTCATCACTACACCGTACGCGTAGGTACCCATCAGATCCATGTACCTGAAATTGCCCGCAAAAGGCAGGTAATATCCGGCGTCGTTCCGACAGGCGCGGTCGATGCTCTCCATCGAAGCATAGTTATTTTCCACCAGGTAAAATGCTTCCCTGGCCCAAGCTGCCATCATCCGTGCACGCACACTGAATCCGGATTTTACAGTATAGGGATCTTTTTCCCATGCTGTTTTCGCCATTGCCTCCAGTGTACGTACGTGTTCCGGATCCGTCTCTTCATTGCAAATGATTTCCAGGAAAAAAGTCAGATCCGCAGGGTAGCACCAGTTCAACCCAAGAATTCGCTCCGGGTGCTGGCCGGAAGCCTGCAACTCCTCCAAAGGGAGACCTTCCATGTTAATCGCGATGATGGCGTGGTCGCTCACGCAATCCTCCAGTCGCCGGATGAGTCGTTGCTTGATATCGCTACACTCTTCCGTAACGGCAACTACCCATTCGTGCGGCAACGCGGCCGGCCAATCTTCCCATAAAATCAGTTTTTTCATACGTTCCGGTATCGCTTGTGCCACCGCCCGGTAAGCCGCATCCGCATCCGATGTCAATAGCGTTGTTTCATGACCTGCGCGTAGCGCATTACCCACGACGCTGTATGCCAGCTTTCCATCGCCGACGATCAATAAGGGAGGGAGCGGTTTATTCGTTTCTTCTATCATCTGCGCCATAGGTAGTTACAAGGATTTCAATACTTCGGTGGCGACAGCAACAGCCTGTTCAATTTCTTCATCGGTATGTATCGCACTGATATACCACAATCCTCTGCCGATTACACGGATACCCCGGTCGTGTAGTCCGGCAATAAATGCATTCAATTTGGCCTTATCGTTCGAAAGCGTATCGCGGTAATCACGTATCTGTTGCAACGGTGTAAAGGAAGTATTGAACATCGGACCCATCCCCTGCACCAACAGGGATTGGCCTGTTTTGTCTGCGGCCTCTCGCAAGCCCTGCATCAACTTTCTGCCCAATCGGAACATACGGGCATACGTATCAGGGTCCTGCTCCAATACGTCGATGGTAGCCAACGCTGCGGCCACGGTCGCATTACTGGCGTTCATGGTACCGGCGTGGATAACACGGGCTGTCTCGATTTCTTCCATCCATTCCCGCTTTCCCACAATGGCGCTGATGGGATATCCACTTGCGATCGCTTTCGCAAAAATGGACAGGTCTGGCGTAACCCCGAAATATTGCTGTGCCCCTCCGAGACCCAGCCGGAATCCCGTGATCACCTCATCAAAAATCAAGGCAATACCATACGTGTCACATAGCTCACGCAGTCCCTCTAAAAATCCAGGTTGCGGGACGATGCAACCGTTATTACACATCACCGGTTCGGTGATGATTGCCGCCAGTTCACCACAATGCTCCGCCACTGTCCGGCGTACCAACTCGATATCGTTCCAGGGTAGTATCATAAATTCCTCCCGGCTGTAGGCCGATAAACCACCTGACCAGGGATAAGCCTGCGGATGTTCCCGGCTGCCCAGCGCATCTATGGAAGGTGCACTAATGCCCCACGCTACATTATCCAGCCAACCGTGGTAATGACCTTCAAATCGGAGGAATTTTGGTTTACCGGTTTTGGCCCGTGCTACACGGAAAGCGGTCTGTACCGCCTCGGAACCATCCAGGCAGAAGCGCATCAACTCAGCCGAGGGGATGAGTTGGTGGAGTTTCTCCGCAAGTTCGATTTCTTTCAGGTGTTGCCCTGCAAACAATTGCCCTTGTGTGGAATATTCCTGTATAGCAGCCAACACGGCGGGGTGGGAATGCCCCACGATCAAAGGGCCCTGACTTAAGGTGAAGTCGAGGTATTCATTTCCATCTACGTCGTAAATGCGGCTTCCTTGGCCGTGTGTATAAAAAATAGCATGCGGGTGGTTGTATTTCCGGAATTCGGAAGAAACCCCACTTGCCAATACCTGTTTTGCCCGGCCCAATAACCGGGCGGATTCCTGGTAACGATTTGTCGCCATGCTTTCTTACAATATATGTTCTTTCCTTGTCAGGGGCAATTGCCGTTCGTTATACCGCGAGGCCAGTTCATAGATATCCCGGTTGAATTGCGCGAACGCTGCCTCCCATTTTTTTGCGTTTTCTTCCGTATACGTGTATAATCCGGATCGATTATGTATTCCTCTGGCTCCATTCGCCACCAGTTGTTGCATAATAGCGGGCACATCTTCCCGATTGTTGAGTTGGCTGAATAACCGTTTGAATGTATTCAGGGAATCCTCCAGCCCCATAAAACTCATGCGTCTGAAAATCCCCATCAGCGTAACCCAGGCGCCTGCATCGTAGCGGAAAGCTTTATCGGCATCCGTCAGGGTAGTATGCCCCGCTTCAACCAATGACAACGCTTCCCGGTAAACCGCATACATCAACCGATTGGTAATAAACCCCCGAATATCCTTTTTGAGCAGTGTCGGTTCTTTTCCCCACCTCAGCCCCAATGACACTATATATTCTGCAACCTGCAGATCGGTATCCTGACCACACGTTACCTCTAAAAAACGGGTCATATAGGCAGGTTCCGCCCAATGAATTCCTAAAAAACGACCTGGATTCGGCACCAACCGCTGCAATTCACTGATCGGGATGGCCGACGTATTGGAAGCGATCACAGCGCTGTTATCCACCGAATCCGCGATCTGCTCATAAACCCTTCTTTTTATTTCCTGATCTTCTACCACACATTCCAGCACCACCCGGCAATCCGCCAATTGCTGATAATCTTCCACCAACTTCAACGCGTCGACGCATGATGAGATACCTTTTGGTAAAATACCCGCCCCGTTCGCATGGCGCAGTAAATCGCCGATATGCTTGGCAGCTTTTTCTTTCTCACCCGGCACCGGTGCCAGCGCAATCACCGGATAACCGGAAGCCAATAAAGACACGACGATACTACTACCCATCAGTCCCAGTCCCACCACACCGACCTGTATGGGTTTAATTTGTCTGTTGTCCATAACCCGTTACGGCAGTTTCGCGATGCAATCAATCTCTACACGGATGCCTTCGGCCAAAACCGACTGCACCGTTGTACGTGCAGGCCGGACGCCGGTGAAATACGTTGCATATACCGCATTGAAACGGTCAAATTCGGCGATATCTTTCAGATGTACCGTAGTTTTTACCACGTCATCTAAGGAAACTCCGGCTGCCCCTAAAATGGCCTGAATATTATCAAGGGTACGTTGGGTTTCTTCTTCGATCGTACCTAATACGAATTTGGAGGTTTTGAAATCAACAGAGGCCTGGCCGCTTACAAAAAGAAAACCTCCTGCAATGACTCCATCGGAATAAGCTCCCGTTACAAAGTTTGCATCCCGGTTAGGGTGCACAATTTTTTGTTTACTCATATCCACTACGTTTTTATCGCTGGTAATTACTTGTAAACAAAGGTAGCGGAATAGCGTTGGGAGGTCTATTACATTTATGTTTATTTATAGTATTATTTTTCAACACCCGCAGCTGCCGGATCCGCGTCGTCTGATACTACAGTAAGGCCAGTTCTTTCATCCAATACATACACCTTCCAAACCACTCATCAAATGTCGGAGCGGTTAAAAAGCCATGCTCTCCGGTAGGATAAATATACAATCCCGCAGTAACCTTATTCTTGTGGAGGGCCTCATAAAAAATAAAGCTATTCGCTACCGGTACTACTACATCTGCATCCGAATGCACCAAAAAAGTGGGTGGAGTCAGTGAATCCACGTGCAATTCATTTGAAAAGACCTGGATCTGATCAAGGGGTGGCGCGGCACCCAACAGGTTATCCCGTGATCCCGTATGCCCGACACGATCCGTCATACTGATCACCGGGTTGATTAACAGCATAAAATCCGGACGCAAACTTGTATTCCGCGGGTTCTCAATAGCAGCCTTTTCAAAATGAGTGCCAGCAGTAGCAGCCAGATGTCCGCCTGCCGAAAACCCCATGATACCGATTTTGGCTGGATTTATCCCCCAAATGCCGGCCCTTTCCCGCACCAGGCGGATGGCCTGCTGGGCATCCTGCAGCGGGCCGATGGATTTATCAACCAGGATTTCATCATCGGGCAAACGGTACCGAAGCACAAATGCAGCGACGCCAAGTTTAGTAAACTCCCGGGCAATATCCGAACCCTCCCGCTTCGTCAATAATACGTGATATCCACCGCCCGGGCAAATAATCACAGCTGTGCCATTGGCTTTTTCAGGAGGAGGTAAAAAAACGGTCAAGCTGGGCACAGAGACCTGAAAAGTCAGCGTATCTACCGCCGCATTCGGTTCGTCCCGTTCCCGGTCAGCTGTCGGTTTGGAATTGGGCACGGCCCCTTCATAAAGCGGTATACGCTGCTGTGCCGGGCAATAGGTAACCGCAAGAAGGGATAAGATAAAAAATATTGCCGATTTGAAATTGCGAGATTTTACAGATTCCATACGCCAAAGTACAAGAATTTATTCAACCAACAAACGAACACCTGCTATTCGTAGATTTCCGGGACATCAATCAACGTCCGGGTATACATTTGCAGCGACCCTTTTACATTGGGATGATGGTAAATTTTCCCCCAGTCGTAGTCCTCAAAATACATCGTCGTTTGATCCACTTCCCGACCATCGTGGTTTAAAGATGTTGCTAAATCAAACTTACACCCATTGATTCCGTACTTTTGGCGTACCTTTTCGATCATTGCATTTACCGGAATCTGAGTGCCGCTCTCGTTGCAGGGAATGTTATTCAGGATTGGAATCGAACCCTGAGCTAGGATATATTCCACCAGCTCACTTAAGTTTTCCTCCGTATTTCCTCCATTGGTACCGATGGTGATCATGACATACTTAGCCTGGACGTAAGGAAGTTCGTTTTTAATGCGCTCAAGTAATTCATGAATGGTGGTACCGCCACGGCCACTGGACATCGCTTTTCCGGATATATGTTCCATAATAAGCTGTGTCCAGGCACACGGGAAGTCCGCTGTTGGGAAGTATCCTTCCGGTTCGGTAATGGAATCTCCATAGATCAACAATGTCAAATCGGATTCTTTCGCCAACACACAGATTTGTTTGACGAATAACGCGGTTCCTTCCGCGAGTCCAAAGCAGTAGTAATCGTATTGGCGTCCTACAAAAAATCCAGTTCCTAAGGCTCCCTCGCCCACACCTCCGGCCCCGTCCATCGTAGCGGAGACTTCGGCAAAATCACCCGTAAAAAGGTCTACTATCCGCAATTTCGAAGTTTGGTAATCACGGTGCACTTCCACAATGTAGTCATGGTTAGCGTCCAAAAAGTCAGTCTCCTTTTCACTAACGGGATCCGTACCAAGGGAAATACGTTTATGACGCATATCGACGAAGGCCTTAAAATCTCCCTTGTCACTTTGGAAGACACCTACCGCATCTTCAGAAAACCGGACATGGTACCGTACCAGCCTTTCGGCCAACGCATAATAATAATTAAGTTTAACGATGCGATCTTTTCCGGCAATACGCAATCCATCCCTCGTAAATTGAGCATCCCCCCCGTCAGTTACCAATTCTGGGTAGTCCCCTGGGCCGGTAATGATCCGGTTATATAATACGGGTGTGGGGTTCTTGGCATAAAGGAATGCCGAGAAGCCCATCATCACCAAACCTAATGAGATATATTTCAAGCGTGAGGTATCATTCATACAATACAGTTATTTACTTTGAAAAGCTACTTTTGACGATTCTAATTCAAAATGATTGACGGTACTGATGGAAAGGGTCGAGTCCGCAGCCATGGGCACCATTACTACCGTTTTCATTTCCGGTAATACCGACATGGGGATTGCATCGTCCCCGTTGGTATCAAACCACTGGTATACACCATGCTCGGGAAACCGTGCAATCAATCGGGCTCCATCGTAAATATGAAACTGCTTAATACCAGATTCGATATCGGCATCCGCTTTCCAGGTCAGTTCAACAGCCATGTTATGAAGGCGTTTTTTTGTCAATCCATAGGGCACAGGCGGAGGAGTCCGGTCAATGACCGTTCCTGTAATGACAAATTCCTTCCATTTGGCTGCAACTATGGAATCCGGCAACCATGACAATGCAGCTGGATCTCCGGGATATTTGTCGTAGGCATACGTATTCAGTGACAAGGTATCGGCCAGCCATCCCTTGGTTTTGTCCATATCTTTCATTTCCTTAAATGAACCCTGTGCCCCTGTGGGAAGGCGTTTGGAAAGCACCGATTCGTAAAACGGAATAGCCATGTATCGCACAAAACTGTAATTGTGGTTTTGATACGGCGTGTAAGCGATGCTGACAAGCCCCCCTTTCTCCCTCAGTTTATGAAACGTATTTACCGCTGTTTGCCAGCAGCGTACATCAGACGCATTGGCATCTCCTGCCCCGGCATGGCGAATCATAAGGGGTATCTTCAGCGCTGCATCGGGATAGACCCATACCGGATCAAAAGCCGGCGAATAGCAAAATGCGGCGAGTATCCGTTGGGAATAATTTTTCATCATGGCGAGTGTCCAATATGCACCGCCTGAATGCCCCCACAGGAGCCATGGCGCGTCTTTCAATTCAGCATGGCGAGACGCATTTCCGATCATTTCTAAAGCTTCCAGCAAAGACGGTCCCGATCCGGATTCGGGATTTTTCCAAACGTTGCATCCGTTCCTGTAATATAAGTCCGGCCCCACAATTGCCAATCCCCACTTTTTAGCAAATGCCTGATAGTGTATGTCATATGCAGTTGATGCGCCTCGTCCCTCCATGCCACAGCCATGTTGGTGAATAAACACCCCACGGACCCTCTCCACACCGGCAGGGATGAATACATTGTACACCGCGTAGTTAGCCGTATCAGCGTGCTTCACAACCACACGGTAAACCGTGCCGTTTTCGATCTGTTGTTTTTCCACCGACGAAACTTGCAATACCGCTCCATTGGGAACCTGTTCGACTCGCCCTGAAAACGATAACAGAGACAACATCGTTAGCATACATACAAGACACATCCGGATATCTGCTGCTTTCATTATCTTGATAAATTGGTAATATTCCTACTTGCCATAACTGAAATTGAGCCGCCCAATGGGAGCGCTATCACCGGTAACATAATAATCCATGATGTCATCGTATCGGGTAACGTGATCGGCTACCTTAAATTCGATGGCACAGTTTTCTGGCGTCAGTCCTAACTGTTCCAAAGATACAGCCACCTGCATTACATTTCCGTTGATAACATAGGTTGCTTCGCCGCTCTTTACCCAGTTGTACCCACCGACAGACCGTTCTATTGAAGTATGGGTTGATCCGGGTTTCCGGTTGATGATATAGTGATATCCAGCGAAATCTTTCTCGCCCGTTGACCGGATCAGAACGTTCATCCAATTGAGGTCCGTTCCATTATATGGCGTAATGTCGGTGTCGGTTTTTATCCTGAAATACAGCTTCTCGTTATCATGGGTAACGTTTATTTCCGTGATATCATTTCGGTTGCTCGTATCGGTATAGGTACCTGTTCCGGTTGCATTCGAAAAATTCCGGGGCCGGGCATCTCCTCTGAAATCGACATAGGTAGCCTGCACATTTCCCCGTGGATTACCGTCGCCATCCCCGTCATCCGAAAATTTGAACTTCCGTACATTCCGAACCAGTTGCAGGTAGAAATTGTCGTTATAGCCACCTTTCATCATTTCGATGTCACGCGAAAATTCAGGGTTGTAGACGTCTACGAAAAACACATCGCGTGCATCATTCGCATACTTAATGGCCATCCATTCGTTGAAAGAAGTGACCAACACGTTATCAATCTTCTCTTTACTGGCGAAAACGGCGTCCCACATGGTCTCAAAATTCGCCCCGGCCGTCCAGTCTGTCTCCACTTCCTTGGTGCGGTTGTTGTAGCCCCTACTGCACTCGGGATCCATGCTGCTGGCATAGATAACCGAGTGGCTGTGCTGGGCTACGGGCACCGCCACTGCACCGTGGTGATTCCACTGCGGATACTGCCAGCTCATCCAGGGAATGGAATATGCATGGTAATCACCGTTTGGCCATTGGGATTCCCGAACGTCAAAATAGTCCTTCATGGCTGGCTTTATATATTCGGTAAACGGTCTATCCTGCTGCGCATACTTGGTCTGATCGGAAGCATTTCCGTTCTTTTCCGTAATCCCGATAATCATGGGTTTTCCGCCCGGTTTAAACCACAGCGTCTCATATAGCCCCGATTTATAAAATTGATCGTATAGTTTATCTACCGTGATCCCGGAATATGAATTGGTGTAAAATACAACCTTCGGAACGTTGAATCCCTGCTGCTGGAAATTCAACAACGCATCCAATACGTTTTTGGTAGAAGACTCATAAACCACATTATTGGTCGCATCGATGCAAAGGTAATCAATGGCAGCGTTGGTGAGCAATTCAATATGACGGGCTGCAATCCAGGGATCACTCATACTATAATAGCCATACAGGGGCTCACCCCAGAAGTGGAATTCATGCAGCGGGCTCTCGGGGGTACCATCCGGATTCTTCAGGGCCGATGGATTCGTGTCCAGCAATTGCTGGATATCGTATATCCCTTGCTGTCCGGAACGATGTTGCCCCAACCAAACGGAATAAAATACGCCGACGTACTTGGCATCCTCCGGCCTTTTGCGTGCGGCTTCGATACGCCTGCCCAGGGCATCCGTACCCGAAAGGCTCATCACAGAGAAGCGATTGGCTTCCGGTGGTGAATCAACGTTACCCTGAGCATATACCCAAAAAACGGATTGCCAGGCAATTACGACATAAAGAAAACGCTTCATGATTAGTTTACTCCCCCGATTTAACGTCTGCCACAACAAAATCGTAGTCTCCGGAACCGATTTCTACCCACACCTGGTGCTCATCTTTATCCAGCAGCCTGATTTCGGATACTTCCCCGAGGGGAACTCCGCCTTCCTTGATCGCCTTTTCCGTATTCGCCGGTAAAGAAACACGGGCCGTTGCATTCGGTGGAATGGTAATCTGCCACCGCAGCGTTTGATTCTCCTTTCGCCAGTGGCTTTTGATCATTCCGTAAATGGACTGGTACGATGCGTTAACGTACTGCAGCCCTTCCGGGAATATCGGATGCATGACAACCCCTTTAAATCCGGTCTGTCCCGGATCTGACTTTATTCCCGCCAGGTATTCGTAATACCAGATCAGCAGATCGCCCAACAGCATCTGATGATTCCAGGAATTCATCAGCGGATGCCCGGTATTGCCGTTCCAAAGCTCCCAGATGGTGGTGGCTCCGTTTTCGATCATATAGCCCCAGCTTGGATAGGTTTTTTGGGTCGCGACGGTATACGCCAGATCCGGTCTGCCGTGATCGGACAACCCGCGCATATACCACATGGCCCCCATGATTCCCGTATGGATGTGATTGCCATATTCCGCTGTTTTTTCCAAAATCCGGTTAAAGACCGCATCCCGGTTTTCCGTTTCCACCATACCGAACGTCAGCGGCAGCAGGTTGGCGGTGGTGGTATTGTTGCCATAATACAGGCTATCGGAATGGAAGAACCGCTTATTGAATGCGCTTCTTACACGTTGGGCACGGGTGTCAAAATAAGCCGCATCTTCATCCATACCTTGCAGCGAAGCAAAATTCTTCATCAGCGTCAAACAATAGTAATAGTAGGAAGCAGCAACCAGCCCTCCATCGGTTGTACGTTTCGGATCATTCGTCCAGATCACATCCGTACCCTCTTCCGGAGCCACACACCAGTCGCCGTAAACATCCTTCAGAACCAGGTCATCGGTGCTGTAGGTATCCCACATGTAATCCATCCATTTTTTCATCCCCGGATAGTGCTTCCGATAGGTAGCTTCGTCTGCAAATTGCTTACGCAGCATCTCGGGAATGATGATATACGCACTTGGATACGTTACATTGTCGTTATGAACAATCCAATAGGCCGGCACAACATCCGGAAGACTGCCGTTTTCGTTTTGGGCAACCTGTATGTCATCCATCCATTTGGCATATAACCGTGAATTGTCGAAGATAAAGCTTTCGCCGTAGGAACTCATGATCCGGTCGCCAAGCCATGCCACCCGCTCGTCCCGCTGGGGGCAATCCGTCGGAATACCCCGGTAGTTGCTCCGTATCGTCCAGTAAGCATTCTTGAAAATCTGATTCAGGGTTTCATTGGAAGAGGTAAAATCACCGATGGTCTGCACGTCGTCATAAACGACCTGTCCTTCAAAATCAGCTACTGTTGGCGGTGTGGACAGGCCAAATACTTCTACATATCGGAATCCATGGTAGGTAAAGATGGGATGCCACTGCTCCGTGCCCTCTCCCTTCATGACATACGTGTCGGTTGCCCGCGCATACCGCAGGTTTTCCGTATACAACGTGTCCCGGTTTTTCATCCGTTCGGCGAAAACCAGCTTTACGGTATCCCCAGCGTTTCCTTTCAGGTTGATCTTCAGCCATCCAACCATGTTTTGCCCCATATCCACCATATAAGTCCCCCTACTGGTTGCATATACTTCTTTTGGAATAAGTGTTTCCTTGATCTTTATGTTCTCATTCGGCTGTGAATAGAGAACGCCCTTCGGCGCGTCCATCAAATCAACTGCCTTCCAGGTCCGATCATCAAATCCGGGTGTATCCCACCCGGCAAATTCCATTCTTGCATCGTATTCCTCCCCGTCGTATTCATTATTGGCACGGATCGGTCCCTGGTCCGTAACCTTCCAACTCCCGTCTGAATGAATGTACTCCACACTGCCATCCCGGTATTCCACGCGGATCTGCAGCAGCAGCCGGGGGAAACCATAGGTCACCTGCCTGCTTCCCGTCATCGGATTGGGATTGCCGTGAAAATCCCGCATACCGAAAAAACGGCCGTTCCCCAGAATCACACCGATTGCGTTGGCCCCTTTTTTCAGTCGGTCGGTCACGTCATAGGCATTGTAAGGAACTCTTTTGTCATAGTCCGTCAACGTAGGCGTCAAGACATCATTGCCTACCTTCTCGCCATTGATATAACATTCATACAAACCCAGTCCGCTGATATAGGCGGTAGCGGCCTGGATTTCTTTTTCAATCGTGGCCTCTTTGCGTAAATAGCGTGCAGCGAGCCGGGTATCCTGATCGTAGGGCCGATCGCCTGCACTGAACGTATCCAAGCCGATCCACTGCGCCTTCCAGTCTTCCGGATGAAGCATCGCCATTTGCCAGTGATTCACTGCACTCCACACGGAATCACCGTGATTGGTCCAAACCCTAACCTTCCAATAGCAACGCTGGTAACTCTCCAGGGCAACACCTTCGTAAGCAACATGAATACTCGAATCGGAATTAATTTTTCCGCTGTCCCACAAATCCGCCTGGTTGTCCGCCAGTTTTTCCCCGGATGATGAAACCAATACCTGGTAAGCGGTTTGTTCCGTAGCCCGGCTGGACGAACGGATCTTCCAGCTCAAAAGTGGTTGTTTTTCTTCAATACCCGGAAAATTCTCCCGCCCTTCCACCGCCAACGAGACCACCTCCAAGGAAGGCTGTTTCAAACCGCAGGAACCAACGAATAGGAATAGGATAACGATAAATTGCAATCTCATCTTGTTGTGTGTTCTTCTAAATCATACTGGTAGCTAAGCCGTCCCATAGGCATCACGCTACCTGATACGTAATAATCCATGATATCCGCGGGATGATCGACCCCGTCTGCCACCTTAAAGTAAAACGAAGCCGTTTTCTCGTCGATCCCCAAAGCTGCCCTGGGGATTTCCATTTGCAGGGTATTCCCCTCAACGGTAAATCTTGCCGTGCCCACCGGTATTTGGCCGAAATCCGCCGCCAACCGGGCAATACGTAAGTCGTTTCCCGCGGAATCCCGGCTAATCAGGAACTCATAGCCTTCCCATCCCTTGAGCGATGGCTGACCGATGCCCACAAACAGGTTCATCCAATTACCGTCACCGTTATAGGGTTTGATGGCATCTGCCGCGCGGATCAACAGATAAATATGTTGATCGTCGTGACATACCTGAATCCGCTGTAGATTGTTCCGGGGAGCCGGCTGCGTATACCGCAGGGTCTGTGACGCACCATATGCGTCCCGCGGCGGTTGCTTTTCACCGATCATGCGGTATACTGCCTTGGCATCATCCCATTGTTCAATACCTGCGTGAATATCGATCTCTTTCTTCCGATTTCCCACCCGTTCCGCTGCACAGGCTGTCGTTTTATATTGCCTGATATTTTTAATCAGCTGGATATAAAAGGCATCCCCGTAGCCACCAGACATCGGTTCAATATCCCGCGAATACTCCCTATCTGCCGCATCGCACAGCATATACTCTCCTCCCCAGGGTTGCTTATAAGCAATCCACTCATTCCAGCCGCCCACAAAGACATGCGGTGGGTCCACATTCAATGCGTGGTTCCATTGGTGTTGGAAAAAAGTACCTTGATCGACGTTTTCGGCCACGTTCTTTTTCAAAAACGGATCCCATCCCCTTCCCCAGTTGACGGAGTCACGGGTAAGCGAATAAGACATGGGTACACTGGGATGGCTGGCAACGGTTACATTCATCACATCGGTATGCAGCGGCTGTGGGAAAGACCATTCAATCCACGGAAAGCCGTCTGCATGAAAGGGGTCAAAAGGCCATTGCGGCCGCTTGAAAGAGAAGAAATCCTGTATATCTTCACGGTATGGAGGAGCTACATAGGCAGTGTCTCCCCGGCTCAAGGCTTCGGCATGATCGTCTTCCACCTGTTCATAGGCAATAATCAGCGGCTTGCCATTGACCCGATACCAAGTTTCGGGATACAGTTGCTGGCTGTACAGCTCTTCGTAAAGCTGCGTGGTTGTCTGCATCGACCGGGAATGCGTGTAGAACACCGTTTTAGGTGCAGGCCATCCTTCCGCCAGGTATTCACTGATCACCGACATCAGTTTGAGGTAAACCGGTTTATAGGTGACCGCATTGGTCGCATCGAACACAATGTAATCGACCCCTGCCTGTATAAGGAGCTGTATTTGTTTGCGCATCACCCATTCGTCTTCCGAGTTATAATATCCCCAAAGTGGCTTCCCCCAGAAATGGGCCTGGCCATTCGGGCTGATGCGATCATTCTGGTGATCGAAATCAAAGAGCAGGCGCTTTCCATCGGGCAGCTTCAGGATTTCCGTTGCATCGTAGGCCCCGCTGGCATACGGCTGCCCGATCCATAACCAGAAAAACATACCTACCTGCTTATTGGGCCGTTCTTCGCCATAAGGTTTGAAAGACCGGCCAAATTGATCGATGCCTACGGTATTTTTCAACGTATAGAAGGTACCGGGCCCCTGTGCCCGCGATACCGGAGGCAACCATCCCAACAACAAAAGGAGAGGCAGTAACCAGACTTTCATGGCAGTCAATCTTTCCAAACGGATTCAAAACGGTAACTACCCGAAGGTACGGTAAATACCGCATACGTACCTTCTTGGCCCCGGTATACCACTTGGTCATGCCTGCTGTAAGGCTTACCATCCACCGTCAATTTACCTGCACTCGTGGTTGGTACATAAACGGTTGCCGTACTGTTTCCCGGAATGCTGACCGCCAGTGCCAGTTTGCCACGGTTTTTTTGCCAGGCACTTCCCACCTCACCCCGTATCGATTGGTACGTCCCTTTGCAGGAATCCAATCCTGCCGGGATGTAGGGCTTGATCACAAATTCTTCGAAACCCGGCTTATCGATCGACGGCACAATACCCAGCAGGTATTTATACAGCCACGAACCGACAGAACCCATCATGGGGTGATTGTGTGAATTCATGGATCCACCGGTAGCATATTCCCACCGCTCCCATAGCGTGGTAGCTCCGTTCGCCAACATATACCCCCAACTGGGATACGTGGTTTGGGTAGCGATTTTATAAGCCACATCGATACGCCCATTTTCGGTGAGCACTTCTAATACGTATTTCGTGCAGATATTGCCGGTTGTCAGGTGGTATTCTTTTTCAATTACGTCATTCACCAGGTTCTCCAATGTCCGGGTCTTGCGGTCACCATCTGCCAGGCCCAGGAAGAGGGCGAAGGAATTGCAGGATTGATTGTTAGAACCATATCCTCCGGCGTTTTCATCCCAAAATTGGCGATTGAATGCCTCCCCGGTCTCGGTGGCCAAACGCTTATAGGTTTCCGCATCGGGTTGATTCCCGAGCACAGTGGCCATCTGGGAAATGATATCCGCGCAATAATACAGGAGGCCTGTAGACATCAGGTCTCCGGGTGTGTTTTTGGAAATCGCCCCGTAACCGGCTCCCGACACACCGAACTCCGCCGGGGGTGCCCAGTCGCCGTAATAGCTATAATCTACAATCCCATCTTTGGTACGGGTGGTCAAATAATCCACCCATGCTTTGAGTCCCTGGTAATGCTGGCGGAGGATCTCCCGATTCCCGTAATATTCGTACGTTTTCAATGCCAATAGCAGGTAACTCGCGGAAACCGGATCCGCCGGCCTGCCGCCGTATCGAAACGGAGCGGTATCGGTAATTCTACCCATTTCGTCCTGGGTATCTGCGACGTCATCCAAGTATTTCGGATAGAACCTGGACATATCAAAATTATAGATCGCCTGCTCAATCCGCACGGTCATGTCGTTCATCCAGCCCATGCGTTCATCGCGCTGCGGGCAATCCGTTGGAATGCTATGGAGGTTGCTCGCTTCCGTACGTTTGACCATAAGCCAGATGGCATTCAGCAGGTCGTTGCTGCTGGCAAATTGGCCCGCATCGGCCACGGCAGACCGTACCCGTTTGACGGTAAAGTCCGTTACCGCAGGCGGCGATCGATACCCTTCCACCTGCACATAGCGGAAGCCGTGATAGGTGAAGGCTGGCTCCCAGAATTCTCCTTTTGGGTCACCCTTCAGCACATAGGTATCGGTCGCTTCTGCCGTCCGCAAATTCTCCTGGTTTACGGTTCCATCCGGATAAACTGTTTCTGCAAATTTCAGGGTCACTACATCTCCCCGTTCTCCTTTTGCATGCAGCTTCACCCACCCGGCAAGATTCTGGCCGGCATCCAACACATAAACCCCCTGGGATACTTCCTTTATGTCAACCGGGTGAAATTCTTCCACAACCTGAATGGGTTCAATGTGCTGCGATACCATTTTGCCCCCCGGAGGCTCCACAATGGGAGCGACTCCCCAGGTTTTATTCGGAAGTCCCTTGATGATGGTATCGGTAGGAAGCAGCCAATTTTCCTGTTCCTTCCGGGCATCGTAATATTCGCCGTCGAGGATGCCCGAGCGAACGGTTGGGCCCAAGGTTACATTCCGGATATCGTTGGAGGTGATTCGCTTGGTTGTTCCATCGGCAAATGCCAATTCCATCTGCAACCGGAGCTTAGGTACACCGTACCAACCCGGAGCGACTGCAATGAGCATTACATTCTCCTTTTTGAGGTGGTCCGTTACGTCAAGCGTGGTATAGTAAATCCGCTTGGAATAGTCGCTTGTTGCGGGATCAAGGACATTTTTTCCTATTTTTTGCCCATTGATCGACAACTCGTGGTATCCAATTCCCGCCAGGTATACTTTACCGGACACAACATCAGCAGGGCACTGAAAGACATGGCGGAAATAAAGCACCTTGCCTACCCAGCCAAAAGGAAACCCTACCCAGTCTGCCTGCCAGTCCGATTCATGCAGCAATGCCGTTTCAAAAGATGCCCCCTCGCTTTCCACGGCTTCCCCACCCTGCTCCGCCCATACTTTCACTTTCCAGTAGTAAGCCTTACGGCTCTCCAAATCTTGACCATTGAACAAAACGCCCACAGACCGGGCCGATTGCACAACCCCGCTATCCCAGATATTTCCTTCGGAGCTGGCCAATTTTTCCGGCGAATCGGCAACCAACAGTTGATAAGCCTTCTGCTTGATATTCCGTTGTTCACCGGAAACTTGCCAACTGAATTGGGGCCGTGCAATAGCTATGCCCTTGGGATGCTCCGCATACTCCACCTTCAATCCCGCTACCCGCCAATCGGCCATGCACCATCCGGACGAAACCGGAGCACTCCATAAAATCATCAATAGCACAAACTGCCTTATAAAGTCTCCCACCACAATACCTAAGTTGTTCATTCGCTTTTATTCGTTTATAACCTTCAACCAATTAACTCACGCTCGCATTTACACGTTCTTTTGTACCCCCACTTTGCAAAGCAGAAAACGATCACAAAACTAAGACAGGGTAATGCGAAAGCGGATGACGTATTCACGGCATCTGCCAGCAGCCCCATCATTGGCGGAATTAAGGCACCACCCACTATGCTCATAATCATATAGGATCCTGCTTTCTTCGTCTCTTTACCTAATCCTTTCAACCCTAGTGCAAAGATGGTCGGGAACATGATACTCATACAAAAACAACTTAACATCAATGCATACAAGGATATAAACCCAAGGTTGAGCATAACCAGCACCATCGACAGCGCCGCGACCAGCGCATAAACCGTCAACAGCTTGACGGGTGACACATACCGCAGCAAGGCGGTCCCCATAAAGCGACCCGCGGTATACAATACCATCGCTGCCGAAAGATAAAACGAAGCCGTTTGATTGGTCATATCTCCTACATCATCCACCGCATAGTTTATAAAAAAGCCCCACACACCTGCCTGGGCACCGATGTAAAAAAACTGGGCAATCAAACCATACACAAAATGGCGGTATTGAAATAGTCCCTTGGATTGCCCGGCTGCTGCATCCGTTTCGTCCTCAGTTGTCGTACTTTCCATGGCAATCTCCGGGAGTTTTACCAAAGAAAACACCACAAACAGCAGCAGTACCACTCCACCAATTAACAGATAGGGCAGCCGGACAGATTCCAACCCGGAACCATTGTCCGCTGCAAACAGAACCAACCCGCCGATCAGCGGCCCCAAGACAACACCAAGCCCATTAAAGGACTGGGCGAGGTTAAGCCTGAATACGGCCCCTTCGGGAGTTCCTAATACCGTTACATACGGATTAGCGGCTGTTTCTATGATTGCCAGGCCGCAGCCAATTACAAACAGTGCGGTAAGGAAAAAACCGAACGTAGCTACCTGAGCTGCCGGATAAAATAAGAAAGCTCCCATCGCGTACAGGGATAGCCCCAGTAATATTCCGCGCTGGTAGCCGAAACGCCGTACAAAATATCCCGCCGGCAAGGCCATTAGAAAATAGGCCCCGTACACGGCAAACTGCACCAACCCCGACTGCCCCTTCGACACCTGCAACACATCCTGGAAATGTTTGTTCAGCACATCCAGCATACTGATGGCCAAACCCCACATGAAAAATAACGTGGTAACCATCACCAATGGCAGCACATACGTATGCTTACGAGGCGTAGTTATGCTCCGTACTTCGTCCTCCTGCCTTATTTGATCTATTGCCATGCCGCAGGCTGGGTTAATCCAGTCATTTTCTTCGCGTCTTCCAGCGGAACCGGCATCACCAGGTACTTGTCGGTATACGATTGGTAATCACGGATTTTTTTCCGTTCATAACTGAATTTGCCATCGGCTCCCTTGGTGATCCGCATGCCGGTAACAAAGCGGTTCGTTTCGTTGAGAATCTTCCACCGGCGTTGATCGTCAAAACGGTACTGTCCTTCCAGACAGAATTCCACACGGCGCTCATTGCGGATACGCTCGCGGATAAATTCCTGGGTATTAACAAATCCGGGTACATCCTGAAGTCTGGGCTGCAGGGCACGTTGCCGGATCACATTCAGCGCGGTCATGGCACCTTCCAAATCACCGAGTTCACACAGCGCTTCTGCCTTTTGCAAGTAAAATTCCGCCAGGCGGAAAAACACCCAGTGTGTAGGCTCATGACCTTGGCTGCCTCCCGGCCCCCAATATTTGATCTGCTTGTCCTTACCACTGTAATAGCCGGTACAGGAGCGTTGCGTTTCCTGCGAAATCACGTCGTTAAAGCCATTACGCCCACCCACAAAGGTTTCGATGATGTAAGGTTCCGTACAGTTATAGGGCACGCCGTAGTTCATCATGTTGTGCACAATATTGATGTAGAAGCGAGCATCGCGGTTAGCATACGGATCGCCGCCGGCAGCCTCGCTATAACCTAATTCAGCGGCCTCGGGCGTCACCGTTACACGGGTACGGGTAGCGTCGTCATACGTTACAGGCAAGGCACCATTTGTCATTTCAAAGGCATCCACTAACTCTTGTGTGGGCGACTCACCGCAGTTCCACATGTGGTTGATACTTGCATAGGGATAGCTGCCAACGTCTACACCATTCGCGTTATTAATATGCGAATTATCGGTCCAGGACCGCCAGATAATCTCTGTTACCGGGGTTGAAAATGCACCGATGAACAGGCGCTTGTAATCGGACATGCTCACCAAGCTGTAGTTGGGCATATTTAGTACATCCTGGGCTGCGTCAGCTGCCCGTCGCCATTTGTTTTGGTCATTTTCGGGATTATTAAGCGGACTAGCATTATATAACAATACACGGGCACGGATGGAATACGCAATGCCATTGTCCACACGGCGGGCTTCCTGCGTAGGCTGACGATCCGGCAAAACCCGCGAATTAATTACATCCAGCAACTCCTGCTCGATTTTAGAAGCCAGCTCGTCGTAAGTTGGCCGTACCAGTTCATTCCATCCCATGTAAGTCGGCTCAAATGGTTCCTCAATCCAAGGCATGGGACCGTAAAACTCCAGTAGATTCATGTAGTACCAGCAACGCAATACACGTGCTTCCGCAATCCATGTCCGCCGCTCCTGTTCGGTAATGACCGTTGACTGCGGCAGGTATTTAATGGCATTATTTGCCAACCGGATGCCTCGCCAGAAGTCGGGCCATAACTGCTCACTGGGTGAAGCCCAGGGCCAATTGATTACCGGATTGGATAAAGAAAGTGCACCGTTGTGCCATTCGTAGGCATTGTAAGTAGCTGCCCAAAATGCATTATCGGTCAAGCACTCCATCGTGTTATGAACGAATGAAATCTGATCACGGGCTTGGTAGATTTCATTATAAGCAACATCAATCAGTCCCTTGGTACGATTGTAATTGTTCAATACTTTATCAATGGTCGTCTGACCATCCGGGGTTTTCTCCAGCACCTTTTCGCAGCCATATTGGAAAACAAGCCCCAACCCTGCTAGTAACGTTAAAATTATCTGCCTCATGATTGTTAATATTTTCGTGAAACTGCTAAAAAGACACATTCAATCCGAAGTTATACGCTTTGAAAACCGGATACAATAACTCATTATTCTGTTCAGGATCCTGGTATTTTACCGGATACCGATCAAACGTAAACAGGTTCAATCCATTGGCATAAAGCCGTATAGAAGTAGCCCCTATTCGTTTTGATAGTTGCTGCGGAAGCGTATAGCCGATCTCCGCATTTTTCAGCCGGATGTAACTTCCATCGGTATACCAGAAATCAGAAGGAAGCTTGCTGGCATTGCTGCCCGGTTCCAGGCGCGGATACGTAATCGGCAGTCCGGCATCAAATCGCTCCTGGCTCCATGCTTCCTTATGCCACTCGTTGAAATTGTAGGTTTCCCATATTCGTTGTCCGGTCAAAAGATAGCTTCTACCCGCAACTCCCTGCCACATCATGCTAAAGTCGAATCCCTTGATCTGGAAACTAAACGCTGCGCCAAATGTCCACTCGGGCATTTCAGGATTACCAATGGGTACTTGATCTTGCTCGGTAACGACTCCATCGCCGTTTGTATCCACATATTTCAGATCGCCCAATTTGGGAGTTGCTCCAATGCCTGATTGGTCGTACCAGTTCTGAATTTCGTCTTCCGAGTTAAAAAAACCGGCGGTTTTGTATCCCCATTGCTGCCCTAAGCGATAACCGGTGCTACGCAGGCGATAGGTATAATCTTCGGGAAGCAAGACTTCACTCAGGTAAAGCACCTTGTTGCGGTTAAAAGCACCATTCACTTTGATGTCAAGACGTGTATCCGGATTGAAGCTCTTTTGATAGCCACCCACGAGTTCAAACCCCTTATTTTCGATTTCACCTGCATTCACCTTCGGAATGATTCCCGAAACAAACACCCCTCCCGTTCCAAAAACTCCGGTAGGGACAAGTCCATCGGCAGGAATCAAAATATTATTACGCCTTTCATAAAAAACGTCTGCATCAAAACTGAAATCGTTGAAGAAGCGGGTTTCCAATCCGATATTGGCCTTACTGGCTTTCTCCCATTCAAGTTCGGTATTACCAATTTGCGATTCATAACTGCCGTTCCACAAAGTAAGGAACGCAAAGCGGGCTCCGTTCATGTTATCATTGCCCACTTGCCCATAAGAGGCCCTGATCTTCGCAAATGAAAGCCACGGCATCGCATCCTTTATAAAATCTTCCTCTGAGGCAACCCAGCCCACAGAGAAGGAAGGAAAAAAGCCCATTTTGTGGCCGGGTGCAAACTGTTCGGAACCGTTGTACCCAAAATTGACTTCAGCAAGATACCGGTTATCGTAGCCGTAGGTAGCACGCCCGACATACCCCACGTAATTATAAGGAAGATCGATATTGATTACCCGCTGATACCGATTAAACAGGAGCATACCCGTTACATCGTGCATGCCGAATGTACGGGAATAATTCACCGACGCATCGATATTCATCAAATTCCATTGTGATTGGGCCTGTGAGTCAGATAAAGAACTGTTTGTCATCGTCCCCGTCGGTTCATACACCACGCCGTCCGGGTCGTTCGGATCCCGTTTCGCCTCATACAGCTGGAAGGTTCTTTGCCTTATCTGCTGATTAATCGAAGTGGCATCGTAAGAAGCAACCACCTTTGCCGATAAGCCCGGCGTGATAAATTCAAGCTTTTGTTCCGCACCCAATGTTGCGGTTACCTGATTGGTTAATGTATTGCGGAAGCCCGAACGGTTCAGCATGCCGTAAGGAACATTGTTAATGTTCCCACCTTTCAAAGGAGTGGAAAGCACCTCACCGTCGGGGGTGATATCGTTGTGATAATTACTGGGGGTTTGCAGCAACGAACCGATTACAACGGAATATGCATTGACATCATCTAGGTAAGCTCCGTTGTTTGGCACTACGACCGGATCGTTCTTCTTTTGCATATAACCGCTCACGTTGAGAAACATGCTCAACGACGAATTGATATCGATGTCAAAATTAGACCGGAAGTTGACACGATTGGCCTTCGAAGAGGGATCGTAATCGTATTCATCAAATTTCTCTGTTTTGAAAATACCATCCTGAAAGAGATATCCAACCGTAGTGAAATAACGCATCCGGTCGTTTCCACCACCTACGTTCACGTTAACTCTCCGCATAGGAAATGCGTCTTTCATAAATTCATGGACAAAGTCCCGTACCGGATACAATTCCGGACGATCGCCCAACCGGTAATGCTCCAGCGCAACATCGTCATAGACCGGTGCACGCCCGTTTTGCAGCTCCACCTGATTGTATAAACGGGCATAGTCATAAGCGTTCACAATTGCCGGCAGACGGGTCGGTGCCTGAAAGGATTGTTCTGTTGTAATATCAATGACCGGTTTGCCCGAATGTCCCCGCCGGGTGGTCACCATGATGACACCATTTGCACCGCGTACACCATACACAGCGGTAGCCGAAGCATCCTTCAAAATCGAGATGGTTTCGACTTCCCGGGGATCCAATGCTGTAAAATCACGTTCCACACCGTCAACAAGCATCAGGGGTTGCTGCCCATTGATCGTGCTGCGGCCACGTATATAAAAATCCAATTGCTCACCCCCCGGAACCCCCGACCGCTGAAGTACGCTCAATCCGGGTAAACGCCCGGCTAATGCAATACCTATGTTAGAGGCAGGCGTTTGCCGCAGGGCCGTGGCTTTCATCGTCGAAATAGCAGCCACCACACTTACTTTCTTTTGAGTTCCGTAACCCACAATGACGGCCTCTTCCAACTCCGTTGCAGACCCCAGCAGTGTGACGTCAACACGCCGTTGTGTTCCCACAGTCACCTTTTCCGGTGAATACCCCACAAATGAAAAAACAAGCACCGCGTCGCCGTCTGGAACAGAAATGGTATATTGACCATTTTCGTCGGTTTTCGTACCGATCGTGGTTCCCTCGACCTGTACAGACACACCCGCAAGTGGATTACTGCTTTCATCCTTCACGGAACCTGTAACCGCGTTCTGGGCATAAAGGGAAAAATTGACTAGTGTCCCAAGAAGTAAGGTTAAGAGTAAACATCTACACATACATAACTTTTTCATAAAGGTTTAATTTAATCGTTTAGCGCAAGCCTGCCGGTCCAAGTAGCAAGCGGATACTGGTTAGCTTTATGTGGAAAAAATACCACGGGTCCTTGATACTGCATCGATTATCAGGGTTTATAATTATAAACACAAAAAAAGCCGTAAATAGCTATCCAGACCAGTACGGATTTGGCTACTATCAATACGCTTTTGACCTTGCTTAGGATTGAATCAAGCCCAGTCTGACTTGTTTGTGGTTATTTATGATAGATACCTAATATATTGGTTCGGTACTGTTGCGGGGTAATTCCCTTGATTTCTTTAAACCGGCGGTTAAAATTGGAAATGTTATTGAATCCCGCTTCAAAACAGATCTGGGTGATGCTATGCCGGTTTTCCTCCAGCAGTTGACACGCATAATTGATACGCAGGTCGTTTACAAATTCTTTAAGCGTTCGCTTGGTACGCGCTTTGAAATACCGGCAAAAAGCCGAAGGGGAAATATGCGCCTGGGTAGCAATCTCCTCCAATGCGATCTCTTTGGTGAAATTTTGAATGATATACTCATAGATGCTGCTCATCCGTACCGCATCGTGATCGTTGAGGTTATCCCAGTACCCCGCCGATGACAGGAGACCATATTCCTTTGAGGTAGACAACTCTTCCAATATTTGGAGCAATAAAATAACCCGCTTCGATCCCGTATCATCTACCAACTGTGTCATCCATTGTGCAATACGTTTTCGCGACGTACCGTGCACCAGTAAACCCCGTGTGCTTTTCTTAAGGATCGCTTGTATGGCACTCATTTCCGGAATGGCAAAAAAAGACTCACCAAAACACGACTCACTGAAGTGAACCACAATGGCATCGTATAAAAGGCCTTTATTATAACCTTTCTGTTCTTCTGCGACGGGCTCGTGCGACCAGGCGTGCGGAAGGTTGGGGCCGTAAAACACCAAATCGCCCCCTTCAAAGGTAGCAATGCTATTGCCCGCTATCCGCTTGCCATGCGGATAGTTAATATAGGCCAACTCATATTCCGAATGATAATGCCATTTTGTATCCAGCACATCAAAATAATCCTTTCTGACCTGGAAGGCTGCGCGACTACCTAATGGGGGTTTGGCATAAATGGGTTTCATTGGATATATATTTTTTTGACAGGAATTTTATAAATTCACAACTATAATGTCAATTAAATACCGAAAATAAGATAAAAAGATCAATAAAATAGCAATAAATCAAATTCGTACAGATACTGGCTAATCCAATACCATCGCTACGGTAATTTTTCGTATACCTTTAAAAAAATTTTATGACACCGTTAAACACCAGTTATAGTAGCCTTCGAATTACAGATGCGCATGTGCATTTTTGGGACCTTTCCAAAATGAGCTATCCGTGGTTGGATGACGTACCGGCCATAAAAAAAACGTTGGGACTTGCCGAATACCGGGAAGCGACCAAAGAGATACCTATTTCGAATTTGATCTTTCTTCAATGTGAATGCCTGCCCGATGAATATCAAACCGAGGTCGACTATGTGACACAGCTAGCCACACAGGACTCCCGTATCTGCGGCATTGTCGCCTATTTTCCATTGGAATCCGATCAGGCACTCGAAAAATTGAAGGCGCTCACAACGAACAAATTGGTAAAGGGCATCCGTCGGCTGGAAGAAGAATCCATCTCATTATATGGTAATCCGCGTTTCATTGCCCATATGGAGTTGTTATGCCAGCACAATCTGAGTTTTGATCTATGCGTGAAAGCCCACCAGCTACTTGCTGCGGTGAAGCTGGTAGAGGCGGCTCCGGATGTACGCTATATGCTCGATCACTTTGGCAAACCTGCTATCCGAACCAACGCGTTCTCGCAATGGAAACACCACATAACGGAACTGGCAAAAAATCCTCGTGTCCATTGCAAGCTTTCGGGCTTGGTTACCGAAGCCGATTGGGACCGGTGGACCGTGGCCGATCTCCAGCCTTATGTGGAGGTGGTCATGGAACATTTCGGACCGGCTCGCATGGCGTTCGGCGGGGACTGGCCCGTCGTGACACTCGCATCCGACTACGCGCGTTGGTTTGACACCGCCCTGCAATTGTGCCGGGGGCTCTCGCCGGATGAACTAACCCGGGTGTTTTATCAAAATGCACTTGATTTCTATCAAATTGATTCATACGATCCACATGACACAATATAAACTTTCTGCCGACTTTAGGTTGCCCTCGTATCCCCGGCCGATCGTCGTCATCGGCGCCGGAGGTATCATGGAAGAAGCCCATCTCCCGGCTTATCGAAAAGCAAACTGGCCCGTTCTTGGTATCTATGACCTACAGCCCGAAAAGGCAAAACGGGTGGCCTCGTTGTTTGAGATCCCCGAAGTACATAGCTCCTTGGATGCACTGATCCACAGCACCCCACCGGGTGCCGTATTCGACATCGCCGTACCGGCATCCCGGCTGATTGATATTCTCAGCCAACTGCCCCGGGGCTCCAACGTGATGATGCAGAAACCGATGGGCGAAACATTGGAAGAGGCCAAAGAAATTCTCCGCATCTGTGAATCCAAACAGTTCACAGCCAGCGTGAATTTCCAGATGAAATTGATTCCCTCCATCATTGCTGCCAAACACCTCATCGACCAGGGTGCCATCGGCGATTTGCATGATATGGAAATACGGATGAATATCTATCATCCCTGGGAGCTGTGGGAGTTTCTATTCGGTATCCCCCGCATGGAAATGCTTTACCACAGCATCCACTATATGGACATGATCAAATACTTCTTGGGAATGCCGAAGCAGATTTATGCCAAAACGTTCCAGCATCCCAAACAGATGCAATTGGCTTCCACCCGTTCCATCATTGTTTTCGACTACGACAGGCCCATCCGTGCATTTGTCAATACCAATCATGGGCATGACTTCGGATTGGAACACCAGGATTCTTTCGTGAAATGGGAAGGAACGAAAGGTGCAATCAAGGCAACACTGGGAAAAAACATCAATTTTCCGAAAGGTGAAGCGGATCATTTTGCGTATTTCCTTTCGGAACATCCGGACAAGGGTTGGGTGGAAGAACCTATTCCCGGTGCCTGGTACCCCGATGCCTTCATGGCCACCATGGCCGATTTGCAATGCGCCATTGAAGATCCCGATGCTGCCCACATTACCTCGGTGAAACACGCTTATGATACCATGCGCCTCGTAGAAGCCGCGTATTTATCAAACGATGGAGGTGGTACGATCCTTCCCGAATAACCCCTGTTTAGCAATTACTAACATACTACTAAGTACTTAATGGATACTGTATTAAATAAATTTAGCCGTAAACTTACTGAAAACGAAGACCAGCCAGGCTCACGGGCCATGCTGCATGCCATCGGCTTGGACGAACGGACCATCAAACTGCCGCAGATAGGCGTTGCCAGTGCGGGCTGGGCAGGAAATCCGTGCAACATGCACCTCAATGACCTCGCGGCGATTGTCACCGACGCGCTCAAAACGGTCGACTTGAACGGACTCACCTTCAACACCATCGGTGTAAGCGATGCCATCAGCATGGGCACCTTCGGCATGAACTTCTCACTGCCCTCGCGCGACCTTATTGCGGATTGCATCGAAACCGTTATGGGTGGCCAATGGTATGACGGGCTGGTCACCATCATGGGATGCGACAAAAACATGCCCGGAGCGGCAATTGCCATGGGACGGCTTAACCGTCCTGCACTGATGATTTATGGCGGAAGTATTCATTCCGGCCGGCACAAAGGAAAAAAAATCAATGTTCTTTCCACGTTTGAAGCCTATGGCGCTAAGGTGGCGGGCCTCATAGATGAGGAAGAGCTGAGTCAGATTATCCGCAACGCATGCCCCGGTGCAGGCGCATGCGGCGGCATGTATACGGCGAACACCATGTCTTCATCCATCGAAGCACTCGGTCTCTCACTCCCCTATAGCTCGTCCAACCCCGCTACCAGCGACGAAAAGAAGCAGGAATGCGTTGCGGCCGCAGCAGCGATCAAAAACCTGCTCCAATTGGATTTGAAGCCGCGTGACATCGTTACCCGCAGGTCGCTGGAAAATGCACTGGTGGTCGTGATGGCATTAGGCGGTTCCACCAATGCCGTTTTGCATTACCTGGCCATCGCACAGGCTTTTGGCCTTCCCCTAACATTGGATGATTTCCAGTACATCAGTAACCATACGCCACTGATTGCCGACTTGAAACCAAGCGGCAAATACATGATGGAAGACGTACACGATAGTGGCGGTACACCCGCCGTGTTAAAAATTCTGTTGGAAGAAGGACTGCTTGACGGCGACTGCCTGACCGTTACCGGTAAAACACTTCGTGAAAACCTCGAAGACATTCAGCCCTGGAACAACGAGCTGAATATTCTGACGCCGCTGGATAAACCCCTGAAACCTACCGGGCACTTACAAATCCTCTATGGGAACATCGCCCCCCAAGGTGCCGTAGCGAAGATAACCGGCAAAGAAGGTGAGTTCTTTGAAGGTACGGCAAGGGTATTCGACAGCGAAGATGAAACCGTCGACGCCGTAAAGAAAGGGCTAATCCGCAAAGGAGACGTGATCGTCATTCGCTATGTGGGGCCCAAAGGTGGTCCCGGCATGCCGGAGATGCTGAAGGTGACCGCTGCCATCATGGGTGCGGGCCTCGGCAAGGAAGTGGCACTGATTACGGACGGCCGCTTCTCGGGTGGCACACACGGATTTGTCGTGGGCCACATTTCACCGGAAGCGGCAGAAGGAGGACTCATTGCACTGCTAAAGGACGGCGATACGCTGACCATCGATGTCCGCAACAATCGGGTAGATGCCAAACTGAGCGAAGACGAAATCAGTCTGCGGCGGTCACAATGGACCAAACCTGTTCCGAAAATCACCCAGGGTGTATTATTCAAGTATGCGCAGATGGTATCATCTGCATCCATCGGATGTATCACTGATAGCAAAATCACGGCATAAAACGAGCGGACCGGTCAATCCTTTAGCTGTAATACAGCTACCACCGGACGGTGATCAGACGCATAGGTTTCTGCCACAACCCGGTGTTCGGTCACACGCATCGCTGAAGATGGGCGATAAAAAACATAGTCGATAATTCGGTTGGGAGTTGTTACAGGAATCGTCCCCGGGCAATTGTCTCCTACGCAGGTCCGGCGGAATGCCTGATCCATGATTTCGATGGGTTCGCTTCCCACTACATCATTGAAATCGCCGGCCACGATCACCGGGTAATTGTCTTTCGTAAAGGATTCCACAATTTTTTGTGCCTGCAAAGAACGATGCTGTGTAGCCAGATCAAGATGTGTGCTGGCAACTATCAGCATTTGGCCATCCGGCAGTTTCACTTTGACAGCTGCGACAGCCCTGGGTTCGGCGTTAAGGCCGGGTGCCATGGGCAATGCAAAACCCAGTGTATCTTCAATCGGAAACCTCGAAAGCACGGCAATACCGTATTCACCGCCTTCATAGTCGATAGCTTTCCTGAAATAATAGTGCATATCGGTCAATTCTGCCAGCGCTTTTGCCTGGTGCAGATCCTCGCCCGACCGGCGCGTATGCACATCCACTTCCTGCAGGGCCACCAAATCTGGCGACTCGTTTCGGATGACCTTGGCGATCGCTTCAACGTCAATCAAATCTGGCTGACTGGGCGGATTGCAATGGTGAATGTTATAAGCCATTACTTTCAATTCGGGACCTTTCCATTCCTGCCCCGGTGCCGATTGACCTTCAATTGGTTCTACATCATTTTTGGCGGACACCAACAAGGTCACCACAAGGATTGGCAGATAAACAATGTATTTCAGCAGTTGTCGACGGAATATCATACGATGTATTAAAAAATGCACAAAAACCTGCTAGTATGCTCCCCTGCAAAGCTATCATTTTTTAATTATTAACCGGATTCTCTAAACAAAACCTGACACCATATGTTTTTACACATATATACCGGTTATTGCCATGAAAGTTGCTCTTCGAATCAAACCAGCACTGTCGTGCATCTTTTTGTTTAGCCTAGTGGCGGGATGCATGGCCCAGGTCACCGAGACCCGAAGCGAATTGGACAAACGCGTGGAAAAATTCCTGACAGAAAAACGGTCGGCATGGCAGGACCTCAATGTGCCGTATGAAGACGGGAAGGTACTGCATGATCTCATCGTAAACAACCACTATCAGTCTGCACTGGAAATCGGTACATCCACAGGTCATTCTACCGTTTGGATTGCCTGGGCACTCAGCAAAACGGGCGGTAGGCTCGTCACCCTTGAAATCGACGAAAACAGGCAACGGGAGGCCATCGAAAACCTAAAATTCCTGGGGCTGGCTGATCTTGTGGATTTCCGGCTGGGCGATGCCCATCAGCTGGTAAAGGAAGTGGAGGGGCCGCTTGATTTTGTCTTTTCGGACGCAGACAAGGACTGGTACATCCAATATTTCAAAGACGTTGACCCAAAACTCAAAACAGGCGGTACCTTCACCACCCACAACGTGCTGCAATCCATCGGCGGCATAAAGGAATATATGGATTTTGTGAGCAGCCAGCCGGGCTACGAAACCACGGTAGACCGGTCGAGCAATTCAGGTATCGCGATCAGCCGGAAAAAATAACTGTGATCTTTCAAACTCCAAAAAATACAGGATATTATTTAACCCATTAATAATATTCAGGTAATGTTTATTCATCACATTTGTGTGCAATATGGTATACACATTAGAATTAACCATTTGCATCATCATCCTGTGTCTCGGTGGATTGTCTTATTTAGT
>Ga0180223_1000227_pt1 | contig 90167 bp, 91 predicted proteins | sample eDN5th30CKraftOP_FD_151337 | JGI IMG/M metagenome (GOLD analysis project Ga0180223, IMG submission 151337) | Enriched Organic Plus compost microbial communities from Emeryville, California, USA - eDNA 5th pass 30_C Kraft OP (version 2) (version 2) ...
AGCAGCTGCTTGACCGGCGTGCTGGCACGAACGTCAATGCGTTCGGTCTTGGAAAGATTCAGGGTGCTCATGGTGCCCCTCCGGATTGATCTTGGATGCTTCTATTGTAGGCGTCCGGACATTGTCCTGACAAGGTGTTTCCTCTGCCACCCAATGCTGCAATCCAACCGCTTGATTCGTCCGCGCGTAACGCATTGATTTGTAATGGCCTTGTTCGCGGCGTTTGCGGACTTCGGGCGTGTATGGGGGAGCGAGGCCGGAGAGAAAAATGGCCGGGAGAGAGTGGAAGGTGGCCCTGGATTGGGCCATGGACCCGATACCGAAGTCCGCAGGCTTCCGCAGGAATCCCCGCGAACACGCGGGAGTCGGCGCGATCGGGCAAGAAAAAACCCCAACCGAGAACGGTTGGGGTTTTGGTATTGGTGGAGCCGGCGGGAATTGAACCCGCGTCCGGAAGCCCTCTACAGACAGTTCTACATGTGTAGTCGATTTATTTGGATTTAACCGCGAGCTTAGCCAACCGACAGGCCGGCACGCGGCGATTCACGTAGTTTAAGCATGGACCGTGTGACCCCAGCCCATACCGATTCCTTGTGAATGACACTGCTGCGGTTCAGGATGCAGCTGCTTCGGGGAGTATGGCCCTAGGCAGGGATCCTTAGGAAAGTTGCCCTTCCTCCGCCCGACCCAAGGACAGATCGGTGCAGCGGCTCACCGTTTAAGCGGCGAGAGCGAAACGCTCGTCGTTGGCGTTTATTTGCGTTCCAGTGGTTTAACGAGCTTACTGGTGCTCGACATGCCCTGTGCTGCTTCGCGACCCCCGTCGAATCCGGTTCGGCCCCGTACGGAGATTGTATCCCATATGGCGGCATCGGCCCTGTTTTCAAGGGGGAAATGTCTTCATCCTCCCGCCGGCGGCACCCGCGGCGAGAACGCTCGTCCTAGGCCGGCAACAGACGGCGTATGACCGGGAGCAGTTCGGGCACCGATGCGACGACCGCGTCGGCTCCCCAGGCCTCGACCGGCACGCTGTCGCCGCAGTAGCCGTAGGCGGTGGCAACGGTTTTCATGCCGGCAGCCTTGCCCGCCACGATGTCCCGCTGGTCGTCGCCCACGTAGAGGCAGTGCGCCGGCGCCACGCCGGCCAGGCGGGCGGCGTGCAGCAGCGGCTCCGGATGCGGCTTGGAATAGGCGGTGGTGTCGCCGCAGACGACGACGGCGCTGTGCTGCTCCAGGGCCAGATGGCGCACCAGCGGAGTGGTGAAGCGGGTGGCCTTGTTGGTGACGATGCCCCACGACCAGCCGCCCTCGACCAGCGTGGCCAGCAGCTTTTCCACGCCAGGGAACAGAACGGTATGGACCGCGATATTGGCGGCGTAGTCGTCCAGGAATTGCTGCCTGGCCTCCTCGTATCCCGGGGATTCGGGCGTCATGCCGAGCGCGACACGGAGCAGACCCCGGGCGCCATGGGAAGCGACCGGACGCAACTGCTCGTAGGGCAGGGGTGGCTGGCCCCGCCGCAGGCGCTGCTGGTTGGCCGCCGCGGCGAGATCGGGAGCGGTATCGGCCAGGGTGCCGTCGAAATCGAAAAGGACCAGCGGTTTCATGAACGTATCGTTGCCACCAGGTAGTTGACGCTGCTGTCGTTGCTGAGCCGATAAGTCTTGGTCAAAGGGTTGTATTCCAGCCCCTTGATCGCGGCGGCTTCGAGACCGGCACGCCGGGCGGCGCCGAGCAGCTCGCTGGGGCGTATGAAATGGTCGTAGCTATGCGTGCCGCGCGGGACCAGGCCCAATATGTATTCGGCGCCCAGAATCGCAAATGCAAACGATTTGATGTTGCGGTTCAAGGTCGAGAAAAAAACGTGGCCGCCCGGTTTGGCCAGGGCTGCGCATGCCCGGATGACGGATTCCGGATCCGGTACGTGTTCCAGCAATTCCATGCAGGTCACGATATCGAACGACGCAGGACGCTCCGCGGCCAGCTCTTCCACGCTGATATTGCGGTATTCCACTTTCACGCCCGTTTCCAGGCTGTGCAGTTTGGCTACTTTCAGGGATTTTTCAGCCAGGTCGATCCCCGTTACGGTGGCGCCTCGCGCCGCCATGCTCTCGGCCAATATGCCGCCGCCGCAGCCGACGTCCAGCACGGTTTTGTTTCCCAGGCCGTGCGCCGTCTGGCTGATCCATTCCAGGCGCAACGGATTGATGGCGTGCAGTGGTTTGAATTCGCTTTCCGGATCCCACCAGCGCGATGCCAGTGCGCTGAATTTGGCCAATTCGGCCGCGTCGGCGTTGACGGGCCGGGACTCCTGGACGGTGGTCGTCATGAAAGGCTCCAAATGAAAAACCCCGCAGTCACTTACCTGCGGGGTTTCAAGCCAGCGGTATTCCGGAGAATACCGCTGGAAACCGGCTGGAAAACCAGGCGGGTGCTGCTTACTTGTTGCGCGTACCGACGACTTCGACTTCCACGCGGCGGTTCTTCGCACGGCCGGCGGCGGTCTTGTTATCGGCGATCGGCTGCTTCTCGCCCTTGCCTTCCGTGTAGACACGGTTGGCTTCGATGCCCTTGCTGACCAGGTAGGCCTTGACAGCTTCGGCACGGCGGACCGACAGACGCTGGTTGTAGGCATCGGTGCCGATGGAGTCGGTGTGGCCGACGGCGATCACGACTTCCAGGTTGATGTTGCGGATCTGGGCAACCAGTTCATCCAGCTTGGCCTTGGCTTCGGGCTTGACGACGGACTTGTCGAAATCGAAGAAGGCGTCGGCGGAGTAGGTGACCTTTTCGCTGACCGGGACGGGCACGGGGGCCGGCGCCGGGGCGGGAGCGGGGGCGGGCGCCGGGGCAGCAGCAGGAGCGGCAACCTTCAGCGCGCCATCGCAGGAAGGATCGGCGGTGGCGGGGGTCCAGAACCCATTGCGCCAGCACAGGCCGGTGGCGTTCTTCACTTGCACGCCGTACGCGGATTGCCAGTTGTCGTTGACTTTGCCGGTTTGCGCGGAGGCCACGCCCGAGGCCGTTACGGCAGCGAAGGCGAGCGCCAGAGAGATTCCAATTTTGGAGCGTTTGTTCATGTTTCTCCTCTTAGCTTGAAATGAAACTCGCAGCGAACCCCCGCCGCAACATGGATATACATGCCCAGTATAGCATTGCGGTTGTTCTGCCATGCCACTCACTCCTGGGATAAGTAAGTGTTTGTGCCAGAAATCACACTGGATGCACGCAAGTGCCACTGCGATACCCGCGACATTATCCTTTCGAGATCGCTTTTTGACGGGGATTTGGTTAGTTGTAGTTTTTTTGCAACTGACTCGCCATTTACCCAAACCTCCTCTACGTCCTCTCGTCCGGCCGCATAGACCACGTGCGAGACGGGATCGAATACCGGCGCCAGCCGCGCCGTGTCGAGCCGGATGGCGACCAGGTCGGCGCACTTGCCGGCCGCGATCGAGCCGATCTCGCCGTCCCATCCCAAGGCCTTGGCGCCGCCCAGCGTGGCGGCGTGGAGGGCACGGTGCGCCGGCATGGCGCGGGCGTCGCCGCTTGCGCCCTTGGCCAGCAGCGCGGCCAGGCGCAGTTCCGACAGCATGTCGAGGCGGTTGTTGCTGGCGGCGCCGTCCGTGCCCAAGCCGATGTTGACGCCGGCCGCTGCCAGCGGGCCGATCGGCGCCAGGCCGCTTGCGAGTTTCAGGTTCGAGGCGGGGCAGTGCGCCACGCTGACGCCGTGGGCGGCAAGCAGCGCGATGTCGCCGGCGTCGAGATGGACGCCGTGCACGGCCACCATCCGGGGCGAAAGCAGCCCCAGGCGCGCCAGGCGCTCGGTGGGGCGCATGCCTTGCCGCGCGAGGGCGTCCTCGACTTCCTGCCGGGTTTCGTGCAGGTGCATGGCGATGACGAGGTCCGCTTCTTCGGCCACCGCGGCAATGCGCTGCAGCATGTCGTCGCCGACCGTGTAGGGGGCGTGCGGCGCCAGCATGAAGCGCAGCGTCGTCTCGCCCCGATATTGCTCGTGGGCGGCGAGCGCCCGCGCCAGCAGGCTTTCGGCCGACTGCGCGCCGGGGAGCTCGAACACCGTCCCGCCCACCGCGGCGCGCATGCCCATGGACAGCGCGGCGCGCGCGACTTCCTCCGGGTAGAAATACATGTCGGCGCAGCAGGTCGTGCCGCCCGCCAGCATCTCGGCGAAGGCGAGCGCGCTGCCGTCGTAGACGAAATCGGGGGACAGCAGCCTGCCTTCGAGCGGCCAGATGCGTTCGTTGAGCCAGGCCATCAGCGGCAGGTCGTCGCCGGCGCCGCGCAGCAGGCTCATGGCGGCGTGGGTGTGCAGGTTGACGAAACCCGGCAAGAGCGCGCAGCCGGGAAGCACGCGGACCGCGGCATCGGGATGGCGGGCCCGCAACTGCGCGTGGGGTCCGAGTTCGAGGATCCTGCCGGCACGCAGGGCGACGCCGTGGCCGGCCAGCACGGCCTGGGCAGGTTCGACCGGAATCACCCAGTCGGGCAGCAGCAGCGTGTCGGATCCCATATGGCGGGTTCGGGGAATGGGGTGGGCGTATTACAGCATGGGGACGGGGCGGGTGCTAAACTCTTTAGCTTCGTCCGACGCTCGTTCGCGGGGGAGTTTCCCCCTGGGATCCGCGCTTGCCGCCCGGTGTCATGCCGGCTCGCGGGCCGGCCGGATGCCAGCGGGCACGGGGCGCGACAACACCTCTTGATGCAGCTTGCCCATGGATTCCTTCGCCAAGGAAACACTACCGATCTCTCTCGAAGAAGAGATGCGCCGCAGCTATCTCGATTACGCCATGAGCGTGATCGTCGGCCGCGCGCTTCCCGACGTCCGGGACGGTCTCAAGCCCGTGCACCGGCGCGTGCTGTACGCGATGCACGAACTCAACAACGACTGGAACCGGGCCTACAAGAAGTCGGCCCGTATCGTCGGTGACGTCATCGGTAAGTACCATCCGCACGGCGACCAGGCGGTATACGACACCATCGTGCGCATGGCCCAGCCGTTCTCGCTGCGCTACATGCTGGTCGACGGCCAGGGCAACTTCGGCTCGGTCGACGGCGACGGCGCGGCGGCCATGCGCTATACCGAAATCCGCCTGGCCAAGATCGCCCACGAGCTGCTGGCCGACATCGACCAGGAGACCGTGGATTTCGGTCCCAACTACGACGGCAGCGAGAAAGAGCCGCTGCTGCTGCCGACGCGCCTGCCCAACCTGCTGGTCAACGGCAGCTCGGGCATCGCCGTGGGCATGGCCACCAACATTCCGCCGCACAATCTGGCCGAAGTGGTGGACGGCTGCCTCTACTGCCTGCGCAATCCCGCCTGCACGGTCGACGAGCTGATCGAGATCATCCCTGCGCCCGACTTCCCCACCGGCGGCATCATCTACGGCATGTCCGGCGTGCGCGAGGGCTATCGCACCGGCCGCGGCCGCGTCGTGATGCGCGCCAAGACCCATTTCGAGGACGTCGAGAAGGGTGGGCGCGAGGCCATCGTGGTCGACGAGATCCCGTACCAGGTCAACAAGCGCTCGCTGCTCGAACGCATCGCCGAACTCGTCAACGAAAAGAAGATCGAGGGCATTTCCGACATCCGCGACGAGTCCGACAAGGACGGCATGCGCGTGGTGATCGAGCTCAAGCGCGGCGAAGTGCCCGAGGTCGTGCTCAACAACCTCTATAAGAACACGCAGTTGCAGGACACCTTCGGGATGAACCTGGTGGCGCTGGTCGATGGCCAGCCGCGCCTGCTCAACCTGAAGCAGATGGTGGAGCACTTCCTGGCGCACCGCCGCGAGGTCGTGACCCGCCGCACGGTGTTCCAGCTGCGCAAGGCCCGCGAACGCGGCCACGTGCTCGAAGGCCTGGCCGTGGCGCTGGCCAACATCGATGATTTCATCGCCATCATCAAGGCCGCGCCGACGCCGCCCATCGCCCGGCAGGAATTGATGGCCCGCACGTGGGATTCCTCGCTGGTGCGCGAGATGCTCGCGCGCGCCGAGGCCGAGACGGCGGGCGGACGCGATGCCTACCGGCCCGAGGGGCTGCCGGCCGAGTACGGCATGCAGGACGACGGGCTGTACCGGCTGAGCGACACCCAGGCGCAGGAAATCCTGAACATGCGCCTGCAGCGCCTGACCGGGCTGGAGCAGGACAAGATCGTCGGCGAGTACAAGGACGTCATGGCGAACATCGCCGACCTGCTCGACATCCTCGCCAAGCCCGAGCGCGTCACCGTCATCATCGGCGACGAACTCTCGGCCATCAAGGCGGAGTTCGGCACCGACGCCAAGGACACGCGCCGTTCGCACATCGAGCTGAACGCCACGGAGCTCGACACCGAGGACCTGATCACCCCCACTGACATGGTCGTGACCCTGTCGCACGCGGGCTACATCAAGAGCCAGCCGCTGTCGGAGTACCGCGCGCAGAAGCGCGGCGGTCGCGGCAAGCAGGCCACGGCCACGAAGGAAGACGACTGGATCGACCAGCTCTTCATCGCCAACACGCACGATTCCATCCTGTGCTTCAGCAACCGCGGCCGGGTCTACTGGCTGAAGGTCTGGGAGGTGCCGCAAGGCACGCGCAATTCGCGCGGCAAGCCCATCGTGAACATGTTCCCGCTGTCCGACGGCGAGAAGATTACCGTGGTGCTGACCGTCAAGGCGTACAGCGAGGACCACTACGTCTTCATGGCCACGGCCAAGGGCACGGTCAAGAAGACGCCGCTGTCCGAATTCTCCAATCCCCGCAAGGCCGGCATCATCGCGGTCGACCTGGACGAGGGCGACTACCTGATCGGCGCCTCGCTGACCGACGGCAAGCATGACGTGATGCTGTTCTCCGACGCCGGCAAGGCGGTGCGCTTCGACGAGAACGACGTGCGCCCCATGGGCCGCACCGCGCGCGGCGTGCGCGGCATGATGCTGGAAGACTCGCACACCGTGATCGCCCTGCTGGTGGCCGAGAATGAAACACAGAGCGTGCTGACGGCCACCGAGAACGGCTACGGCAAGCGCACGCCGATAGGCGAATACACCCGCCACGGCCGCGGTACCAAGGGCATGATCGCGATCCAGACCACCGAGCGCAACGGCAAGGTCGTGGGCGCCGTGCTGGTCGATCCCAGCGACGAAATCATGCTCATCACCACCGGCGGCGTGCTGGTGCGCACCCGCGTGAGCGAGATCCGCGAGATGGGTCGCGCCACGCAGGGCGTCACGCTGATCAACGTCGACGAGGGCACGCACCTGTCCGGCGTGCAGCGCGTGGTCGAATCCGATACCGAGGAGCCCGAGGGCGGCGGCGCCGACGCCGAGCCCGAGGCTCCGTCTTCCAGCGAGGCCGAATAAGGCGGTTGCCATGACTCGACCCTACAATTTCTCCGCCGGTCCGGCCGTCCTTCCCGAGGCCGTGTTGCGGCAGGCAGCGGCCGAAATGCTGGATTGGCACGGCAGCGGCATGTCGGTGATGGAAATGAGCCATCGCGGCAAGCAGTTCGAGCAGATCTGCGACGAGGCCGAGTCCGACCTGCGCGAACTGCTCTCGGTGCCGGACGACTACGCCGTCCTGTTCCTGCAGGGCGGCGGCCTGGGCGAGAACGCCATCGTCCCGATGAACCTGATCGGACGCCGCCAGGCGCGAGCGGCCGATTACGTGGTGAACGGCTCGTGGTCGGTCAAGTCCTTCAAGGAGGCCCAGCGCTACGGCGACGTGGCCATGGCGGCCACGGCCGAGCGGCCCGCCGTCCTGGAGGGCGCGGAGCAGGGGCCGTGGACCTACATGCCGGATCCCGCGTCCTGGCAGGTGCGGCCGCAGGCGAGCTACGTCCACCTGTGCAGCAACGAGACCATAGGCGGCGTCGAGTTCATGGACTGGCCCGACCTGGCTGCGCTGGGCGCGCCCGAGGCGGCGCTGACCGTGGACGCCTCCTCGCACATTCTGTCCCGGCCCATGGACGTGCGCCGGGCGGGGCTGATCTACGCCGGTGCGCAGAAGAACATCGGGCCGGCCGGCCTGACCATCGTCATCGTCCGCAAGGACCTGCTGGGCAGCGCGCTGCCCATCTGCCCGTCGGCGTTCGATTACGCCATCGTCGCCCAGGAGCGCTCGCGTTTCAACACGCCGCCCACCTATGCGATCTACATCGCGGGGCTGGTGTTCAAGTGGCTCAAGCAGCAGGGCGGCGTGGCGGCGATGGAGGCGGCCAACGTGGCCAAGGCCCGGCTGCTGTACGACTATCTCGACACCACGGCCTTCTACCGCAATCCGGTACACCGGCCCGTCCGCTCGCGCATGAACGTGCCGTTCATGCTGCGCGACGATGCACTGAACACGCCTTTCCTGCAGGCGGCGGAAGCGGCGCACCTGCTGCAGCTCAAGGGGCACAAGAGCGTGGGCGGCATGCGGGCGTCCATCTACAACGCCATGCCCATCGAGGGTGTGCGCGCCCTGGTCGACTTCATGAAGGATTTCGAGCGCAGCCATGGATGACGATCTGCAAAAGAAGCTGGCGCCGCTGCGCGAGCGCATCGACGCCATCGACGCGCAGGTGCTCGAACTCCTGTCGGAGCGCGCGCGCACGGCGCAGGCGGTGGGATTGGCCAAGGAGCACCACGCCGGAGCGGTGTTCCGGCCCGAGCGCGAGGCCCAGGTCATCCGGCGGCTGCAGGAGCTCAACGGCGGTCCGTTGCCCGACCAGGCGCTGTCGGCCATCTGGATGGAGATCATGTCGGCCTGCCGCGCGCTGGAGCAGCCCGCGCGCGTGGCCTATCTGGGTCCCCAGGGCACGTACTCCGAGCAGGCCGTGCTGGCGCATTTCGGGCACGCCGTCGATCCCGTCTCGTGCGGCACGATAGACGAGGTCTTCCGCTCGGTGGAGACTCGCCGCGCGGACTTCGGCATCGTCCCCCTGGAGAATTCCAACGAAGGCGCCGTCAACCGCACGCTGGACCTGCTGCTGTCCTCGCCGGTGAAGGTCCTGGGCGAGCGCTCGGTGCCCGTGGTGCAATGCCTGATGACCCGCAGCGGCACGCTGGATGGCGTCAAGGTCATCCATTCGCATCCACAATCGCTGGCGCAGTGCCAGGGATGGCTGTCCGACCACCATCCCGAACTGGCCCGCGCCTCGGCCGCCAGCAATGCCGAAGCGGCCCGCCTGGCGTCCGAAGACCCGACCGTGGCGGCCATCGCCAGCGAGCAGGCGGCGCAGCGCTGGGGACTCAAGATCGTGGCGGCGGGCATCCAGGACGATCCGCACAACCGCACCCGTTTCCTGGCCATCGGCCACCTCGAGACCACGCCGTCGGGCCGCGACAAGACCAGCCTGATCCTGGCCGTGCCCAACGAGGCGGGCGCCGTCTACCGGATGCTGGCGCCGCTGGCCGAGAACGACGTATCCATGACCCGCTTCGAGTCCCGCCCGGCCCGTACGGGCCAGTGGGAATACTATTTCTACGTCGATATCGAGGGCCACCGGCAGGATCCCAAGGTGGCCAAGGCGCTTGCCGCGCTGCAGGCGCGGGTAGCCTTCATCAAGGTGCTCGGGTCGTACCCGGTATCGCCTTGAGCGGGGCCGGACCCATGTCGTTGGCCGAACCGGAAGAAAACGCCGGGCACCGCATTCAACCCCTGGTACCCGTGCTCGCGGTCGTGGGCGTGGGCTTGATAGGCGGCTCGTTCGCCGCCGCGCTGCGGCGGGCGGGGCAGGTCGGACAGGTCTGGGGCGTCGGCCGCCAGGCTTCATCGCTGGACGAGGCGCGCCGGCTCGGCCTCGTGGACCGGGTCGTTACGCTCGAAGAAGCCGCCCGCGCCGATCTGGTCCTGGTGGCCGTACCGGTGGGCGCGACGGGCGCCACGCTGGAGGCGCTGGCGTCGCACCTGGGGCCGCATACCGTGGTCACCGACGCGGGCAGCACCAAGACGGACGTGGTGCACGCCGCCCGCGCCGCGCTCGGCGCCCGCATCGGCCAGTTCGTGCCCGGCCATCCCATTGCGGGCAGCGAGCGTAGCGGCCCCGCGGCCGCATTCCCCGAGCTGTACGAAGGGCGAACGGTGATCCTGACGCCGTTGCCCGAGAACCCGCCGCCCGCGGTCGACCTGGTTGAGCGAGCCTGGCGGTGCTGCGGCGCACTGGTGCGGACGATGGAAGCGGACGAGCACGATACGGTGCTGGCCTCGGTCAGCCACGTGCCGCACCTGCTGGCCTTCGCCTACATGGCGCAGGTGCTTGCCGCGCCCGACGCCGCGTTGCGGCTGGACCTGGCGGGCAGCGGTTTTCGCGACTTCACCCGCATCGCCGGCGGCTCGCCGGACATGTGGCGGGACATATTCCTGGCCAATCGCGACGCCATGATGCAGGAAACCGCGGCCGTGCGGCACGCTTTGGATCAATTCGAAGCGGCCATGCGCCGCGGCGACGGCGCGGGCCTCGACGCCATGCTGCGGACCGTGTCGCAGGCGCGGCGGGCGTGGCGCGCCGGCCAGCCCGAATCCCCCGATACGACGGAATGAGTGCCATGACCGACGCTCCGCGCAACGCGCCCCACCTGGACCTGGCTCCCGTTCGCAGCGCCCGCGGCACGGTGGACCTGCCCGGCTCCAAGAGCATTTCCAACCGCGTGCTGCTGCTGTCGGCGCTGGCCAAAGGCACGACGCGCGTTTCCGGCCTGCTCGATTCCGATGACACGCAGGTCATGCTGGCCGCCCTGCGCACACTGGGCGTGCGCATCACGGCCGGCGAGCGGCCCGACGAGGTGCTGGTCGAGGGAAGCGGCCGCTTCCGCGTCGGGCAGGCCGACCTCTTCATGGGCAACGCCGGTACCGCGATCCGCCCGCTCACCGCCGCGCTGGCGATGATGGGCGGGCACTACCTGCTTCATGGCGTGCCGCGCATGCACGAGCGTCCCATCGGCGACCTGGTCGATGCCCTGCGCATGCTGGGCGCCCGGGTGGCCTACCAGGGCAAGGAAGGCTATCCGCCGTTGTCGATAGGCTGGGGCGAACTGGATCTGTCGCGGCCCGTCAAGGTCAACGGCTCGGTGTCGAGCCAGTTCCTCACGGCGCTGCTGCTGGCAGCGCCATTGGCCACCCAGGCGGCGGGCCGCGACTTCGTGATCGAAGTCGAAGGGGAGCTCATTTCCAAGCCCTACGTGGAAATGACGCTGAACCTGATGCGCCGCTTCGGCGTGACGGCGGTGCGCGACGAGTGGCGCCGGTTCGCCGTGCCCGCCAATTCGGCCTACCGTTCCCCCGGGCACATGCCGGTGGAGGGCGACGCTTCGTCCGCTTCGTATTTCCTGGCCCTGGGAGCCATCGGCGGCGGACCGGTGCGGGTGACAGGCGTGGGACGAGACAGCATCCAGGGCGACGTCGCCTTCGCCGACACCCTCGCCGCCATGGGGGCCCAGGTGGAGATGGGGCCGGACTGGATCGAGACGCGCGGCACCAAGGTGGCCGAAGGCGGGCGCCTGAAGGCCTTCGACGCCGATTTCAACCTGATCCCCGATGCGGCCATGACCGCGGCGGTGCTGGCGCTCTACGCGGACGGGCCGTGCCGGCTGCGCAACATCGCGAGCTGGCGCGTCAAGGAGACCGACCGCATCCACGCCATGCAGACGGAGCTTTCCAAGCTAGGCGCGCTGGCCCAGGCCACGCCGGACAGCCTGACGGTGATTCCACCGGCTTCCTGGAAAGCTGCCGAGATCGGTACCTGGGATGACCACCGCATGGCCATGTGCTTCTCTCTGGCCGCGTTCGGGCCGGTGGGCGTGCGCATCCTGGATCCCGGCTGCGTCAGCAAGACCTTCCCGACCTATTTCGACGTCTATGCCGGGCTGGTGGGCGCCTGAGCCGGGGCCGCGCCACGCGGGCGCAGGGTCTTGCGGCGTTCCCAGAACTTGTCGAAGAAGTAGTGGACGACCGTATTGACCGCTGGCTCGACGAAGGTCACGGCACCGCTCAAGGCCACGCTGCCGGTAATAATGTAGGCGACGCTGAATGAAGTCGCGAGGTGCAGGCCGCCGAAGGCTAGGGTCTTGGCCATCGTCGCGTTCCTTTTTTCGTAATGAGAATCGTTATCTATTGTGCGCGTCGTGCCCGTAGCGCGCCAGTTGATCAATCCAATATCTGCGATAGGTTCCATAAATGACTGGCAAACCGGCTCCCATGATCGCCATCGACGGCCCGACCGCGTCGGGCAAGGGCACCATTGCCGCCAGGGTCGCCGGCCAACTGGGCTGGCATCTGCTCGACAGTGGCGCCTTGTACCGGCTCACGGCGCTCGCCTGCCTGGAGCAGGGGATCCCGGCCGACGACGCAGCGGGCGCCGCGCGGGCCGCCGCTGCGCTGGACGTGCGCTTCGATGCCCATGGCGTGAGCATGGCGGGACGGGACGTGAGCGCCGACATCCGCCGGGAGGAGGTCGGCAACCTCGCCTCCCAGGTCGCGGCGCTGGCTCCGGTGCGGGCGGCGCTGCTCGACCGCCAGCGGGCCTTCCGCCGGGCGCCCGGCCTGGTGGCCGACGGGCGCGACATGGGGACGGTTGTTTTTCCGGACGCCGACCTCAAAATATTCCTGGTGGCGAGTGCCGAGGCGCGCGCCCAGCGCCGCTATAAACAGTTGATCGAAAAGGGTTTTTCGGCTAACCTCTTAACCCTTTTGCGCGATTTGGAAGCGCGCGACGCACGCGATACGCAACGGGCGAACGCGCCTTTGGCCGCCGCCCCCGACGCCCTGGTGCTCGATTCCTCCCACCTCACCATTGAGCAGACGGTGGCGCAGGTCATGGCCTGGTGGCAGGAACGCGCATCCGTGCCGCGTGCCTGAAGGCGCCGCAACAGCAGTACAGGCCCTCAGCAATGAGGTTTTGCAACTCCACCGATTGGTGTGGTGTCAGGCCGAATGTCTCGGCCGCCCCCATGAAGTGCGTAACCCGGTAACACATCACAATGTCTTCGGTTTCCCAAGCTCCTGCCGGCGAAGAAAGCTTTGCCGCCCTGTTCGAAGAAAGCATCAAGCGCCAGGAAATGAAATCCGGCGAAGTCATCACCGCCGAGGTGGTGCGCATCGACCATAACTTCGTCGTGGTCAATGCCGGCCTGAAGTCCGAGGCCTTGATCCCCATCGAGGAATTCCTCGACGACAAGGGCGAACTCGAAGTTTCCGAAGGCGATTTCGTCTCGGTCGCCATCGACGCGCTCGAAAACGGCTACGGCGACACCGTTCTGTCGCGCGACCGCGCCAAGCGCCTGGCGGCCTGGCTGCAGCTCGAGAAGGCCCTCGAATCCGGCGACCTCGTCACCGGCACCATCACCGGCAAGGTCAAGGGCGGCCTGACCGTCATGACCAACGCGATCCGCGCCTTCCTGCCGGGTTCGCTGGTCGACCTGCGTCCCGTCAAGGACACCACCCCGTACGAAGGCAAGACCCTCGAATTCAAGGTCATCAAGCTCGATCGCAAGCGCAACAACGTCGTGCTGTCGCGCCGCGCCGTGCTCGAGGCCAACATGGGCGAAGAGCGCCAGAAGCTGCTCGAGACCCTGCACGAAGGCGCGATCGTCAACGGCGTCGTCAAGAACATTACCGACTACGGTGCGTTCGTCGACCTGGGCGGCATCGACGGCCTGCTGCACATCACCGACCTGGCATGGCGCCGTGTGCGTCACCCCTCGGAAGTCCTGTCCGTCGGCCAGGAAATCCAGGCCAAGGTCCTCAAGTTCGACCAGGAAAAGAACCGCGTCTCGCTGGGCGTCAAGCAACTGGGCGAAGATCCGTGGGTGGGCCTGGCTCGCCGCTATCCGCAAGGCACCCGCCTGTTCGGCAAGGTCACCAACCTGACCGACTACGGCGCGTTCGTCGAGGTCGAAGCCGGCATCGAGGGCCTGGTCCACGTGTCCGAAATGGACTGGACCAACAAGAACGTCGATCCCAAGAAGGTCGTCACCCTGGGTGACGAGGTCGAGGTCATGGTGCTCGAGATCGACGAAGACCGTCGCCGCATCTCGCTGGGCATGAAGCAGTGCCGCCCCAACCCGTGGGAAGAGTTCTCGATCAACCACAAGCGTGGCGACAAGGTCCGCGGCGCCATCAAGTCGATCACCGACTTCGGCGTATTCGTCGGCCTGCCCGGCGGCATCGATGGCCTGGTCCACCTGTCCGACCTGTCCTGGAGCGAGTCCGGCGAAGAAGCCGTGCGCAACTTCAAGAAGGGCGACGAGGTCGAGGCCGTGGTGCTGGGCATCGACACCGAGAAGGAACGCATCTCGCTGGGCATCAAGCAGCTGGAAGGCGATCCGTTCAACAACTTCGTGGCCACCCACGACAAGGGCGCCGTCGTCCAGGGCACCGTGAAGTCGGTCGAGGCCAAGGGCGCGGTCGTGACCCTGTCGGTCGATGTCGAAGGCTACCTGCGCGCTTCCGAGATCTCCTCGGGCCGCGTCGAAGACGCCACCACGGTCCTGAAGGCCGGCGACAACATCGACGCCATGATCCTGAACATCGACCGCAAGACGCGTTCGATCCAGCTCTCGATCAAGGCCAAGGACAACGCCGAGACGGCCGAGGCCATCCAGCGCATGTCCGACGCCAGCGCTTCGTCGGGTACCACCAACCTGGGCGCCCTGCTGAAGGCCAAGCTCGACCAGCGCGAGAACGGCTGAGGTAGCCCACCCCCTGGCGGCCTTCGGCCGCTCCCCCTCGAAGGGGGCCGCACTGGCGGACCGGCAAAGCCGGGTCCGCCGTGCCCTGGGGTACTACCAGGCTGATGGGGGAACGGCGTTCGTTCGAGAGGGCTCCGCTGTTGGAGCCCTTGTAATTTGCGCCACTGGCAGCTCGCATGAGGTCTCATGAACTCCATGACGAAATCCGAGTTGATTGCACGACTGGCCGCCCGGTATCCGCAACTGGTCGCCAAGGACGCCGACTACGCCGTCAAGACCATCCTCGATGCGATGGCCCAGTCCCTCTCGGAAGGGCAGCGCATCGAGATCCGTGGTTTCGGCAGTTTTTCGTTGTCCAGGCGTCCGCCGCGTATCGGGCGCAATCCCAAGTCCGGTGAAAAGGTGCTGGTTCCCGAAAAGCGGGTGCCGCACTTCAAGGCCGGCAAGGAGTTGCGCGAGCGGGTCGACGCCCCCGTGCAAGAGCCCTCCGGAAACTGACCGGCCGGATCGCAGGCCGCAGGCAAGCCCGAACAAACCCCGCCAGCTTTCGGAGTCGGCGGGGTTTTTTCATGGCTCCGCTCCAGGCTTCCTGGAACCTATGGTCGAGCCAGTCGGGGAGCACCCCGCCCGATGCCGTCAGCTCGAATCCCTTGCCTCGCGCGCCTTTGGCCGCGCGGCTGGGAAGGGTTCCGTAGGGAAGCGGTGCGGTGGGCGCAGCCAGCCTTGAAGCCAACCGTGGCGATCGGCGTACAGGCCTTCAGTGTATTGCCGGGGCACGGGTCGGGCGGGGGCACGGTTTCCTTCCCGGGCCTGATGGGGCGCCTGGAAAATGAGAACTATTTTTACTCTATGGGTGCCGCGCGCGGTCCGAAGCGGTGGGGTCATTTACAATCGCGGGATATCTCATTCCTCACCTGGAGCTTCGACATGCGATATCTCGTCTGGGCGCTGCGGCTGGTCGTATTCGTGGTGGTCCTGCTGTTCGCGCTCAAGAATACCGACCGGGTGAACGTGTATTTCTTCGCCGACCACCTCATCAGCGAGGTGCCGCTGATCGTGGTCATGCTGGCCAGTTTCGTGGTGGGCGCCATCTTCGGCCTGTTGCTGACCGTGCCCGGCGTCATGCGCAGGCGGCGCGAGATGGCCGCGCTCAGGCGCGAGCTCGAGCAGGTCAAGGCGGCCGGGCAGGGGCCGGCTGCCGCGGATGCGCCGCCGTCGCCGGACGTCGTGCTTCCGGTGACTCCCTTGTAAGGCATAGACGACGTGGATTTCGAACCCTGGTGGCTGATCGCCATCCCCCTGTTGTTCGGCCTGGGCTGGGTCGCGGCACGCGTGGACATCCGGCAGATGCTGTCGGAGCACCGCAGCGTTCCCGATTCCTATTTCCGCGGGCTCAATTTCCTGCTGAACGAACAGCACGACCGTGCCATCGATGCCTTCATCGAGGTGGCCAAGCTCGATCCGGAAACCATAGAGCTGCATTTCGCGCTGGGCAGCCTGTTCCGCCGGCGGGGCGAGATCGAGCGGGCCATACGCGTCCACCAGAACCTCTTGCAGCGCGCGGATCTGCCGGCCAGCCAGCGCGAGCAAGCCTTGCATGCGCTGGCGCAAGACTACCTGCGCGCGGGTATGCTGGATCGCGCGGAAGCGGCCTTCGATCAACTGAAAGGCACCCGTTTCGCCCCCGATGCGTTGCGCGCGCTGGTCCGCATCCACGAGACCGAGCGTGATTGGCCGCGCGCCATCCAGGCCGTGCAGGCCCTGCAGGGCCTGATCGACGAACCCGTGCCGCAAGCGGTCCATTTTCATTGCGAAGAGGCCGCCGCCGCGCTCGCCGCGGGCGACATCGAGGCTGCCCATGCCGCGCTGGATGCGGCCGCGCATGTGTCGGTCCACGCCGAGCGCGGTCGCGACGACGTCCCCCATGTGCGCGTCGCGATGATGCGCGCCGACCTGGCCAAGCGCGAAGGGGATCTGCGCGCCCAACGGCTGCACCTGGAGTCGGTGCTGGCCGCGCACCCGGAGTATGCCGGCCTGGTGGCCGAACAATTCCTGGCGAACCACGAGGCGCGGGGCACGCCCAACGAAGGATTGGAAAAGCTCGAGGCCCACTACGCCCGCCATCCCTCCCTGGATTTGTTCAACGCCATCTTCCAGGCGCTGCGCCGCCAGCGCGGCTTGTCGCAGGCCTGGAATTTCGCGCGTGGCGCCCTGCAGCGCAATCCCTCGCTGCTCGGGCTGGATCGGCTGCTGGAGGCCCAGGTGGCCGGCGAGAAATCCTCGCAATCCGCGGTCGGGCAACAGGCCGCGGCCAACGTGGTGACGCTGAACAACCCGCAGGCCGATGCAGCCTCGCCGTGGACGCCGGCGGACGACGCGGTGCTGATGCGCAGCCTGATCCACAAGCACACGCAGCGCCTGGACCGCTACGCCTGCCAGGCCTGCGGCTTCAAGGCCAAGCGGTTTCATTGGCAGTGCCCGGGCTGCAATGCCTGGGAAACCTACGCGCCTAAACGATTGGAAGAACTGGATGCTGTATGAAAATGCCCCCCCCTATGCGCTGACGCGCGCCGCCCAGGGGGCGATGCGAGTGGACCGGCAGAGCCGGATCCACCGCATCCTGGATTGGAGTGATGTTTTCCTGGTACGTGGCATCTCTTATTTGCCTGCCGGTTTCACGTTGAGGAGCAACGCATGAGCGCGTCGGCGTTGGGAGCGTTCCCCTCGGATGAGCGGCGCGCGGCGGCGCGCGTGCTGGTGGTGGGGGACGTGATGCTGGACCGGTACTGGTTCGGAGAGGTGCATCGCATCTCGCCCGAGGCGCCGGTGCCGGTGGTTCGCGTGTCCCGCAGCGAGGACCGGCTGGGCGGCGCGGCCAACGTGGCGCGCAACGCCGCGGCGCTGGGGGCGCGCGTGACGCTGGTGGGCGTAGTGGGCGACGACGATTCCGGTCGCGCCGTCGCGCGCCTGTGCGAGGACGATGGGGTTACGGCCGACCTCGTTGTCGATCCGGCCGTGCCCACCACCATGAAGATGCGCGTCCTGGGCCGGCAACAGCAATTGCTGCGCGTGGATTTCGAGCAGCAACCGTCGAGCGGCGTGCTGGCGGAATTGGCGGCCCGGGTGGCCGTGCACCTCGCCGACCACGACGTGATCGTGCTGTCCGACTACGCCAAGGGCGTGCTGGACCAGGTCCAGGACCTTGTCGCGCTGGCGCGGGCGCGCGGCTGCGTGGTGCTGGTCGATCCCAAGGGCGACGACTATGGCCGCTATCGCGGCGCCACGCTGGTCACGCCCAATCAGTCGGAGATGCGCGAGGCGGTCGGCCGCTGGCGCGACGAGGCGCAGTTGACGGAGCGCGCGCAGCACCTGCGCGAGGCGCTGGACCTGGACGCGCTGCTGGTGACGCGTTCGGAGCTCGGCATGACGCTGTACACCGCCGAGGGGCGCGACCACGTGGAAGCGCAGGCAAGAGAGGTGTTCGACGTCTCGGGCGCGGGCGACACCGTCATCGCGACGCTGGCCGTCATGCGCGCCGCCGGCCTCGACCTGCATACGGCCATGCGGTGGGCCAACCTGGCTGGCGGCATCGTCGTCGGCAAGCTGGGGACGTCGATCGTGACACCGGCCGAATTGCGTGCCGGTCTCACGGCCTAGAAGAGGGTTTTGCCATGATCATCGTAACGGGAGCCGCCGGGTTCATCGGCAGCAATCTGGTCAAGGGGCTGAATGCCCGCGGCGAGCGCGACATCATCGCGGTCGACGATTTGCTCGAAGGCGACAAGTTCGTGAATCTTGTCGATTGCCAGATCGCCGATTATCTCGACAAGAACGATTTCCGCAAGCGCGTCGCGGACGGGACGCTGCCCAAGGTCGAGGCCATCCTGCACCAGGGCGCGTGCTCGGACACCACCGAGCGCAACGGCCAGTACATGATGGACAATAATTACCGGGTCACGCTCGAACTCTTCGAATATGCGCAGCGGACCGGGATTCCTTTCCTGTACGCGTCTTCGGCGGCGGTCTACGGCGCCGGGCCCGTCTATGCCGAGGATCCCGCGAACGAGAAGCCGTTGAACGTCTACGGCTACTCCAAATTCCTGTTCGACCAGGTGCTGCGCCGCCGGCTCGGCTCGCTGGCCGCGCCGGTGATCGGCTTGCGCTATTTCAACGTGTACGGCCCGCGCGAACAGCACAAGGGCCGGATGGCATCGGTGGCTTTCCACAACATGAACCAGTTCCTCAAGGAAGGGCACGTGCGCCTGTTCGGAGGGTGGGACGGTTATGGCGACGGCGAGCAGCAGCGCGATTTCATCTCGGTCCACGACGTGGTGGAGGTGAACCTGCATTTCCTGGGCCGTCCGGTGTCGGGCGTGTTCAATTGCGGGACAGGCCGCGCGCAGCCGTTCAACGACGTCGCCATGGCCGTGGTCAATACGCTGCGCCAGGAGCGAGGCGAGTCCCCGTTGCCGCTGGAAGAACTCGTGACGCAGGGCCTGATCCGGTATGTGGAATTTCCCGAGGACCTGAAGGGGCGCTACCAGAGCTACACCCAGGCCGATACCACGCAGTTGCGCGCGGCGGGTTTCACGGCCCCGATGCGCGACGTGCAGACGGGCGTCTCGGAATACATCCGCGAACTGCGAGGCATGTCGGCCTGAGCAGGGCGCGGGCGCCGATCTACGCGTTTCCCCGCTCGGATTCCGGGCGTCCCGGGCGCGCACCGTGGCGGGGCCGCGGCGCAAGCTTGCAGTGTCCGGCGTGCAAGGCCGGACACGGGGCGGTCGACCGGCCGCCTGCAATCTTGCATCGGAGTCCAACCATGAATCCATTCCTCGATCCCACCCGGGCCGAGCCCGACCCGCGGCCGTTCCGCCTGCGGGGCGCGCGCCGCTACGCCGGCCGCATCGCCGTCATGGCCGGCCTGGGGCTCGGAGCGTTCGCCAGCGCCCATGCGGTGGATGTCAATACCGCTACGCAGAGCCAGCTGGAAACCGTGCGCGGCATCGGTCCCAAGACCGCCGCCACCATCATGCAGGAGCGCCGGCGCGGCGGTCCCTTCCTGTCGTTCGAGGACCTTGCCGAGCGGGTGCGCGGGCTGGGCGCCAAACGGCTGCAGAAGTTGCGCGCGGCCGGGCTGGCCCTCGACCGCCATGGGAAGGAAGCGCCTGCCGTGATGGTCAATATGCCCCCGAAAAGTAAGGGTAAAGGGAACTGATCCCGCCGGCTGGATTATCATGGGGCGCATGAAAAGCTATCCCACCATCGAACAGACCATAGGCAACACGCCCCTGGTCCGGCTCCAGCGTATCCCGGGGGAAGGCAATGCCGCGCGCGGCAACGTCATCCTCGCGAAGCTGGAAGGCAATAATCCGGCCGGTTCGGTCAAGGACCGGCCGGCGCGTTCCATGATCGCGCGGGCCGAGGCGCGAGGCGAGATCAAGCCCGGCGACACGCTGATCGAAGCCACCAGCGGCAACACGGGCATCGCGCTTGCGCTGGTGGCCGCCATACGCGGCTACCGCATGATCCTCATCATGCCCGACAACCTTTCGCTGGAGCGCCGCGCGGCCATGACGGCCTACGGAGCCGAGCTGATCCTCACGCCGGCATCGCAGGGCGGCATGGAATATGCGCGCGATCTCGCGCTGCAGATGCAGGCCGAGGGCAAGGGCAAGGTGCTGGACCAGTTCGCCAATCCCGACAATCCGTTGGCGCACGTCGAGACCACCGGCCCCGAGATCTGGCGCGATACCGACGGGCAGGTCACCCATTTCGTCAGCGCCATGGGAACCACCGGGACCATCGTGGGGGTGTCGCGCTATCTCAAGGGCCGCAACGCGGCCATCCAGGTGGTCGGCGCCCAGCCCACGGAAGGATCGCAGATCCCCGGCATACGCAAGTGGCCCGAAGCCTACCTGCCCAAGATCTACGATCCCAGCGCCGTGGACCGCCTCGAATACGTTACCCAGGCCGACGCCGAGGGCATGGCGCGGCGGCTGGCAGCCGAGGAAGGCATCTTCGCCGGCATTTCATCGGCCGGCGCGCTGGTGGCGGCGCTGAAGGTGGCCGAAACCGTCGAGAACGCCACCATCGTCTTCATCGTCTGCGACCGCGGCGACCGTTATCTGTCGACGGGCGTGTTCAACTGACCGACCCGGATCCGGCTCGCCACGCGGTTCCTCCGCTCCAGCTCCACGGCGAGGTCGGTGACCGAGGCGGCGTAGAAGTAGCTGCGGTTGTATTCGGTCAGCGCGAAGAAGTTGGGCGCGGCCACGCGGTATTCGGTGGTGCCCGTCGCCCCGTCGTAGAGATCGATCACGGCAAGGGGCCAGTCTCGCCATTCCTCCGACATGCCGGCCACTTTCTGCGCGCGCGCGCCGGCCGCCTGGAGCTGGGCCCAGCTTAGCGTGGGCTTGAGTCCGCCGTCGACCAGCCCCGCCGGATCGGCCGGCAGGTTGATCGGCAGGAAGACCGGCTGGCCGCGTTGCCAGCCATGCTCGACCAGGAAGTGGGCCACCGAAAGGATGGCGTCGGCCGGGCTGCCCGCCAGATCGATGCGGCCGTCGCCGTCGCCGTCCACCGCGAATTTGCGCAGGCTGCCCGGCATGAATTGCGGCAGGCCCATGGCGCCCGCGTACGATCCCTTTACCGCCAGCGGATCGCTGCCGGTCTCTTTGCACCAGACGAGGAATTGCGCCAGTTGCTCGCGAAAGAACGCGCTGCGGTCGCTGCGCGCCTGGGGCGGATAGTTGAAGGCCAGCGTCGAGAGCGCGTCGATGACGCGGAAATTCCCCGTGACGCGTCCGTAGAAGGTTTCGACGCCGATGACGCTCACGATGATGGAGGCCGGCACGCCGTAGCGGTCCTCGGCGCGGGCCAGCGTTTGCGCGTGTTCTTCCTGGAAGGCGAGGCCTTCCTTGATGCGGCGGCTTTCGATGAAGCGGGAGCGATACCGGGGCCAGCTGCGTACCGTGGGCGAGGAGGGCGGCAGCACCAGCCTGGCGACGGTCTCGGAGTATCTCGCCTGATCGAGCAGGCGGGCGACCTCGGATGGATCAAGCCCGCGGCCGGCCATCTCGGCGGTGAAATCGCGCTTGGCGTCGCGCGCCGGCACTCGTTCCGGCGCTGCCGCAGGCGCCGGCGCGGCAGCCTGCGGCGGGGGAGGAACCGGGACGGCGACGGGCGGGGAGACCGCCGCGCCTGCCGGCGGCATGCCCTGCATGGCGGGGGCGTCTTGCGCGGCGGGGGGCGCCGGCACGCCCTGCATGGTGGCGGCGGCCGGCGGCGGAGTCGAGCCGCAGCCCCATAGGGAGAGCGCGGCAAGCGCTGCGGCGATGGCGCCGGCACGACAAGACGTCAGGGAGCAGGGTTGCGATTTCACGCGTAAGATTTCCGTCAGGGCGATATCGATAGCGTGATGCTGCCGACTGTTCGGCCGCGATGCAAGTCGGCGCATAATGGAGACCATGGCTACGCTTTACTTCACGCATCCCGCGTGCAGGCTGCACGAGATGGGCAAGGAGCATCCGGAGTGCCCGGAGCGGCTCGATGCGATCTCGGACCAGTTGCTGGCGTCGGGTGTGGCGGCCCACCTGCTCGAGCGCGAAGCGCCGCAAGCCGCCCAGGAGTCGCTGCTGCGGGTCCACACGCCCGAATACCTGGAATCGCTGGTCGCGCGTGCGCCGGCACAGGGGTATGCCCAACTCGATCCCGATACCGCGATGAACCCGCATACCTACGCCGCTGCGCTGCACGCCGCGGGCGCGGCGATTGCCGCGGTGGACGCGGTGCTGGCGGGCGAGGGCGAGGCCGCCTTCTGCGCCGTGCGCCCTCCCGGCCATCATGCCTGCCCCGACCAGGCGATGGGGTTCTGCTTCCTGAGCAACGTGGCGATCGCCGCGCGCCATGCGATGGTCCACCACGGCCTGGAGCGCATCGCGGTGGTCGATTTCGACGTGCACCACGGCAACGGCACGGAAGCCGCGCTGGCGGGCGACGAGCGCGTGCTGATGTGCGGTTTCTTCCAGCACCCGTTCTATCCCTTCAGCGGCATCCATCCATGGGCCGACAACATGCTCAACGAACCCGTGCCGGCCTATACCGAGGGCGCGGCCATACGCGAGCTGGTGTCCTCCAGATGGCTGCCGAGGCTGGATAAATTCCGGCCGCAACTGGTGCTGGTGTCGGCCGGGTTCGATGCGCATCGCGAGGACGACCTCGGGCGCATGGGGCTGGTCGAGGCGGATTTCGCATGGATCACCGAGCGGCTCGGCGAGCTGGCGCGCCGCCACGGCGCGCGCGTGGTGAGCTGCCTGGAGGGCGGTTACAACCTGTCCGCGCTGGGGCGCAGCGTCACCGCGCACATACGGGCGCTGGCGGGCATCTGACCATGCCGGGGAGCCTCCCCCGCGTGGCCTGGATCGCCGGTCCGGGCGGCGTCCGTATTTACCCGCATTTTCGGGCGGGGAGGGGCCGGTGTCGATTACCTATAATCGACAGGTTGCCTGTCCCGCACGCGGAGCCGCCGCTTGCGGCTCCCTCTGGCGTAGCCGGTTCACTTAAACGAGGTTGCATACATGAAGGTGTTAGTGCCAGTCAAACGAGTGGTTGACTACAACGTGAAGGTCCGGGTGAAGTCGGACCAGACGGGCGTGGACATCGCGAACGTGAAGATGTCGATGAATCCGTTCGACGAGATCGCGGTGGAAGAGGCGACGCGCCTGAAGGAAAAGGGCGTGGCGACCGAGATCGTGGCCGTCTCGTGCGGCGTGGCGCAATGCCAGGAGACGCTGCGCACGGCGATGGCCATCGGCGCGGACCGGGCGATCCTGGTCGAGACGCAGGAAGAGCTCCAGCCGCTGGCCGTGGCCAAGCTGCTCAAGGCGCTGGCCGACAAGGAGCAGCCGCAGCTGGTGATCCTGGGCAAGCAGGCGATCGACGACGATGCGAACCAGACGGGCCAGATGCTGGCCGCGCTGCTGGACTGGCCGCAGGCGACCTTCGCGAGCAAGGTCGAGCTTGGCGACGGCAAGGCGACGGTCACGCGCGAGGTGGACGGCGGCCTGGAGACGGTGTCGCTGACGCTGCCGGCCATCGTCACGACCGACCTGCGGCTGAACGAGCCGCGCTACGTGACGCTGCCCAACATCATGAAGGCCAAGAAGAAGCCGCTGGAGACCGTCAAGCCGGAAGACCTGGGCGTGGATGTGACGCCGCGCCTCAAGACGCTGAAGGTGAGCGAACCGCCGGCGCGCCAGGCGGGCGTGAAGGTGGCCGACGTGGCCGAGCTGGTCGACAAACTCAAGAATGAAGCGAAGGTGGTGTGAAGATGGCGATACTGGTCGTAGCGGAACATGACAATGCCCATCTGCGTGGCGCGACGCTGAACACGATCACGGCGGCGCAGCGGCTGGGTGGCGAGGTGCACGTGCTGGTGGCGGGCGCCGGCGTGGGCGGGGCGGCGCAGGCGGCCGCGCAGGTGGCCGGCGTGGCCAAGGTGCTGTCGGCCGACGGTGCCGCGCTGGCCGAGGGGTTGGCCGAGAACGTGGCGGCGCAGGTGCTGGCGCTGGCCCAGGGCTACAGCCACATCCTCTTCCCGGCCACGGCGTACGGCAAGAACGTGGCGCCGCGCGTGGCGGCCAAGCTGGACGTGGCGCAGATCTCCGATATCGTCGGGATCGAGTCGGCCGATACCTTCGAGCGGCCGATCTACGCGGGCAACGCGATCGCGACGGTGCAGTCGGCCGACGCGACCAAGGTGATCACGGTGCGCACGACGGCCTTCGACGCGGCCGCGGCCACGGGCGGTTCGGCGCCGGTGGAAAGCGTGCCGGCGGTGGCCGACAGCGGCAAGTCCTCGTTCGTGGGCCGCGAGGTGGCCAAGAGCGACCGTCCCGAGCTGACCGCGGCCAAGGCGGTGGTGTCGGGCGGGCGCGGCATGGGCAGCGCGGAGAACTTCAAGCTGCTCGAGCCGCTGGCCGACAAGCTGGGCGCGGCCATGGGCGCCTCGCGGGCGGCGGTGGACGCCGGCTATGCGCCCAACGACTGGCAGGTGGGGCAGACCGGCAAGATCGTGGCGCCGCAGCTGTACGTGGCGGTGGGCATCTCCGGCGCGATCCAGCACCTGGCCGGCATGAAGGACTCCAAGGTGATCGTGGCGATCAACAAGGACGCCGAGGCGCCGATCTTCGGCGTGGCCGACTACGGGCTGGTGGCTGACCTGTTCACCGCCGTGCCCGAATTGACCAAGGCGCTCTGACCCCTGCGCGCTCGCGCGCGCCCGAATGGCGGGCTCCCGGCCGCTGCGCGGCAGCCTCCGGGCGGGGTCTGGGCCCGCCCCTCGGTACCAACTGACCGGAGGTTTGCATGGCTTACGTGGCTCCATTGCGGGACATCCGATTCGTGCTCCACGAGTTGGCGGGCCTGGACAAAGTGCAGCAGTTGCCCGGCGGCGAGGAGGCCGGCCCGGAAGTGGTCGACGCGATCCTGGACGAAAACGCCAGACTGCTCGAAGAGATCGTCGCGCCGCTCAACCGCAGCGGCGACCTGCAGCCCCCGACCTGGCGCGACGGCACGGTAACCGCGTCCCCCGGCTTCAAGGAAGCCTTCCGCAGCTTCGTCGAGGGAGGCTGGCAGGGGCTGCAGCATCCGGTGGCCTTCGGCGGCCAGGGGTTGCCCAAGCTGGTTGCCACGCCGTGCATGGAAAACCTGAACGCCGCCTGCCTGGCGTTCGCGCTGTGCCCGCTGCTGACGGACGGCGCCATCGAGGTGTTGCTGACCGCGGGCACCGAAGAGCAGAAGCGCCGTTTCATTCCTTCCATGATCGACGGTTCCTGGACCGGAACCATGAACCTGACCGAGCCGCAGGCCGGCTCGGACCTGTCGCTCGTGCGCACGCGCGCCGTGCCGCAGGCCGACGGCAGCTATCGCCTGCACGGCCAGAAGATCTTCATCACCTACGGCGAGCACGACATGGCGCAGAACATCGTGCACATGGTGCTGGCCAGGCTCGCCGACGCGCCCGAGGGCGTGAAGGGGTTGTCGCTGTTCATCGTGCCGAAGTTCCTGGTCAACGACGACGGCTCCCTGGGCAAGCGCAACGACGTGTGGTGCGCCTCCATCGAGCACAAGCTGGGCATCAAGGCCAGCCCGACCGCCGTGCTGCTGTATGGCGAGGGCAAGGGCGAGGTCGGGGAAGGGGCGGTGGGCTATCTCGTGGGAGAGCCCAACCGCGGCCTGGAAACCATGTTCATCATGATGAATGCGGCCCGCTTTGCCGTGGGGCTCCAGGGCATCGCCGTGGCCGGGCGCGCCTGCCGACAGGCGGTGGACTACGCCAAGGACCGGGTGCAGAGCCGCGCGGTGGAAGGTTCCAGCGGACCGGTCGCCATCGTCCACCATCCCGATGTGCGGCGCATGCTGCTGACCATGCGTACCCTGACCGAGGCCGCGCGTGCGGTCGCCTATGTGGCGGCCGGCGCGCACGACTTCGCGCACCGGCATCCCGACGCCGAGGTGCGCCGCCGCAACCAGGCCTTCTACGAATACATGGTTCCCATCGTCAAGGGTTTTTCGACCGAGATGGCGGTCGAGGTCGCCTCGCTGGGCATCCAGGTGCACGGCGGCATGGGTTTCATCGAGGAGACGGGCGCCGCACAGCACTACAGGGATGCACGCATCCTCTCCATCTACGAGGGCACCACGGCCATCCAGGCCAACGACCTGGTCGGGCGCAAGACCGCGCGCGACGGCGGCGCCGTGGCGATGGCCATCGTTGCCCACATGCGCGAGACCCTCGCCGAACTGGACGCCGACGGCACGCTGGCCGACCTGCGCAGCCAACTGGCCGACGCGGTGGACGCCTACGAGGAAGTGGCGCGCTTCGTGGCCGAGCGCTACCGGGACGAAGTGCGCGAGGTGTACGCGGGCAGCGTGCCCTATCTGATGCTGGCCGGTTTTACGCACGGCGGCTGGCAGATGGCCCGGGCGGCGCTGGCCTGCCGGCGCAAGATCGCCAAGGGCGATGTCGATGCGTTCTACCCGGCCAAGCTGGCCGCGGCGCAGTTCTATTGCGCGCACCTGCTGCCCCGTGTGGAAGCGCTGCGGCGCGAGATCCTGCATGGCGGGGCCAGCACGCTGGCGATGCCGGTGGAAGCGTTCTGAGGGGGCCGGTTCTGCGCTGCCCGGTTCCCGACCGGATCAGTGCGCAGGGCGATGATGCGATCCCGCCGAATGAGGCGGCGGAAGCGGCGGTGTGCGGCAGGGCGCCACCGGTATGCGCCAGTGGGCGCGGCGGCGCAGGGCCGCAAGCAGCTTCAGGCCCTGAGGCCACTCGCCGTAGCCCGATTCGGCATTGATGTGGCCCGCATCCTCGATCTGCTCGAAGCGGCTGCCCCAGGCTTCGGCGAATTCGCGGGCGCGGGCCAGCGAACAGTACGGGTCGTTGGTGCTGGCCACGACCACGCTCTGGAACGGCAGCGTCTGCATCGGCACCGGGCAGAACGAGCGCAGCAGCGCCGGGGCGCCCGGCCGCTCCACATCGGCAGGCGCTACCAGCAGCGCGCCGGCCACTTTCTCGCGTATGCGCAACGGCAGATGGCACACCGTGATGCAGCCCAGGCTATGGGCGATCAGCAGCGGCGGCCGCGGCGCCGCCTCGATGGCGGCCGCCAGCGTGCTGGTCCAGTCGTGCAGGTCGGGCGCAGCCCAGTCGCGTTGCTGCACGCGCACGGCGCGCGGCAGGCATGCCTCCCAGAGGCTTTGCCAGTGAGACGGCCCGGAGTTGTTCCAGCCAGGGATGATCAGGGGTTGCAGTCGCATGAGCGCATGATGGCGGTCCCGCTCATTACTGGGAACGAATAATTTTGCTTTTGTTAATTACCTGAGCTTTTATCGGAGTTACGGAATTCTCTTATGCGAAAAAATAAGTATCCACCGTTGCCTTATGGTGGAAAGCTATAAAGATATGTGCAAACATTTGTTCCCGCCTCCTCGGCGGAACGCCAGAATGCATTCTTTGGAACGTAGGAGACCGACATGGCCGCATTGCGTCTGGGCGACACCGCTCCCGATTTCGAACAGGATTCCTCCAAAGGGCGTATCCATTTCTATGATTACCTCGGCGACAGCTGGGGAGTGCTGTTTTCGCACCCGGCCGATTTCACGCCGGTGTGCACGACCGAGCTGGGCTATACCTCCAAGCTCGCTCAGGAGTTCGCCAAGCGCAACGTGAAAGTCCTCGCGCTGTCGGTCGATCCGGTCGACTCCCACCAGAAGTGGATCGGCGACATCAACGAGACCCAGGGCACCACGGTGGATTTCCCCATCCTCGCCGATGCCGACCGCAAGGTCTCGACCCTGTACGACATGATCCATCCCAACGCCAGCGCGACGGCGACGGTGCGTTCGGTCTTCATCATCGATCCGGCCAAGAAGGTGCGGCTCATCATCACCTATCCGGCCAGCACCGGCCGCAATTTCGACGAGATCCTGCGGGTGATCGACTCGCTGCAGCTGACCGACAACTACAGCGTCGCCACGCCGGTGAACTGGAAGGACGGCGAAGACGTCATCATCGTGCCGTCTCTGCAGGATCCGGAAGTGCTCAAGCAGAAGTTTCCCAAGGGGTACAAGGCGGTGCGGCCCTACCTGCGCATCACGCCGCAGCCCAACAAGGAGTGACGGGGCGGCGGTCCGGCCGTGGAGGTGCTTGCGTCACAGACATGTGCTGTAATGCGAGCCTTCGTTCCCGACCCATAGGAAACCTATGCTCCAGACCGCCGACGATCTTGGTAAGCTCCTGCTGCGCGTGACTATCGGGGTGCTCATGCTGATGCATGGCATCCCCAAGGTCATAGGCGGCATCGGCTTCGTCAAGGGCCTGCTCGCCTCGCACGGCTTGCCCGCGTTTCTCGGATATTTCGTCTACGTGGGCGAGGTGGTCGCCCCGATCCTGCTGCTGGTGGGCATCTATACCCGCCTGGGCGGCCTGATCGTGGCCATCAACATGGTCGTCGCCATTGCGCTGGCCCACAGCAACCAGATCTTCTCCGTGACCAAGAACGGCGCCTGGGCCCTGGAGCTCCAGGGCCTGTACCTGTTCGGCGGTCTGGTCATCGCGTTGATCGGCGCCGGCCGCTTCAGCGCGGGCGGCAAGGGCGGCACGCTGAACTGACCGTAGGGCAGCGCCGCCGCGTAGCGGCAAGCGTGGGGGCACATTTTTCACGCCCCCACAGGCTCGGGCCGGGGAACCGCGGCGTCGCCTTCTTCCTCCTGTGCCGTGATCGTCTGGCGGTCCAGGTGGGGCGCGAACATCTCGATGAACGAAATGGCGAAGTTGCGCAGATAGGCGCCGCGCCTGACCGCAACCCGGGTCATGTTGGACGCGAACAGGTGGTCGGCCGCGAGCGATCGCAGCTTGACGTCCTCGCCGCTGTCGTAGGCCATGGCGGCGATGATGCCTACGCCCAGCCCCGCGACCACGTAGGTCTTGATGACGTCGGCGTCCATGGCGGTCAGCACGATGTCCGGCACGATGCCGGCATTGGCGAAGGCCTCGTCGATGTGCGAGCGGCCGGTGAGCCCGGTGTCATAGGTGATGAGAGGGTAGCGTCCGAGCTCTTCCAGCGTCGGCTGCGCCCGGTCCAGCAGCGGATGCCCTGGGGGCGCGACGACCACGTGGCTCCAGCGGTAGCCGGCAAACGTCGACAGCCGGGTGTCCTGCGACAGGCCTTCGGTGGCGATGCCAATGTCCGCCTGGCCGCTGGCGACCCATTCCGCGATGTGCTGCGGCGACCCCTGCTGCAGATTCAGGTGGACCTGCGGAAAGCGGCGGCGGAAAGCCTGCACCACCACCGGCAATGCATAGCGGGCCTGGGTATGGGTGGTGGCGATGGTCAGGCGGCCCTGGTCGCGGATGCTGAATTCGTGCGCCGCCCGCTTCAGGTTCTCCTGCTCCAGCAGCAGCCGGTCGATGATCTTGACGATTTCCTTGCCGGGTTCGGTCAGGCCGGTCAGGCGCTTGCCGGCGCGCTCGAAGATGGTCGTGCCCAGCTCGTCTTCCAGTTCGCGTATCTGCCGGCTGACCCCCGGTTGCGACGTATAGAGCGTGTTGGCGACCTCGGTGAGGTTGAAATTGCGGCGCAAGGCCTCGCGCACGGAGCGCAGTTGCTGGAAATTCAAGACGGTTCTCCTGCCACGGCGCGGGCGCCGACGAGGAGCACATGTTGCGTTGCAAACAAAAAAATTAGAACGAAGATTTGAAAATGATCTATTAGCGCCCGCTCATAACGGAGTATTTGTTCTGTATCCGCCGGGGTTTATATCGGCGCGGAATAAGTAACCATCCAAGATGTCGTTCCCAAACCGGGGGCTTCTGACCGACCATTCAACCTCCTTGAAAGATCGACGGAGTCGCGAATGGCTTGGCTATTGGGAAGAAAACTGGGCGTTGCCGTGCTGGCATTGGCCGCCGTGGCCGCCACGCCTGTTGCCGCGCAGCAAAAGCAGACGCTGCTGAACGTATCCTACGATCCCACGCGCGAGCTCTACAAGGACTTGGACAAGGCCTTCGCGGCCGAATACAAGAAGAAAACCGGCATCGACGTAACCATCCGCCAGTCGCACGGCGGCTCCGGCAAGCAGGCGCGTTCCGTGATCGACGGCCTGGACGCCGACGTGGTGACGCTGGCCCTGGCCTACGACATCGATGCGCTGCACGAGCACGGCCAGTTGCTGCCGGCCGACTGGCAGAAGCGCCTGCCGCAGAACAGCTCGCCCTACACCTCCACCATCGTGTTCCTGGTCCGCAAGGGCAATCCAAAAGGCATCAAGGACTGGGGCGACCTGATCAAGCCGGGCGTGTCGGTCATCACGCCCAATCCCAAGACGTCCGGCGGGGCGCGCTGGAACTATCTGGCCGCCTGGGCCTACGCCCTCAGGCAGCCGGGCGGCAATGAAGCCAAGGCCCGCGAGTTCATCGCCGAACTCTTCAAGCACGTGCCCGTGCTGGACAGCGGCGCGCGCGGGGCCACCACGACCTTCGTCGAGCGCGGCCAGGGCGACGTGCTGCTGGCCTGGGAGAACGAGGCCTTGCTGTCGCTGAAGGAACTGGGCCCGGACAAGTTCGACATCGTCGCGCCCTCGCTGTCCATCCTGTGCGAGCCGCCGGTGGCGGTGGTCGACAAGAACGTCGACAAGAAGGGCACGCGCCAGGCCGCCCAGGCCTACCTGGAATACCTGTATACGCCCGAGGCGCAGGAGATCATCGCCAAGAATTACTACCGTCCCCGCAACCCGACCGTGGCGGCCAAGTATGCGTCGGCCTTCCCCAAGGTGAACCTGATCACGATCGACGAGGTCTTCGGCGGCTGGCAGAAGGCCCAGAAGACCCACTTCGAGGATGGCGGCACTTTCGACCAGCTCTACCAGCCGGGCAAGCGTTGATGTGATTTTCGGGAACTGATTCGGCAGGACGGCGGTGGCTCGCCAGGCGCGGGCCACCGTCTTCGGCATTCATAGAGATCCGGCAGCAGATGTCTTCCATTACCACCCTCGGGACCTTGAACCCGCCTCGGCCTCGCCCCCGGCGCGCGCACCGGTTCGGCGTGTTGCCGGGTTTCGGCCTGAGCATGGGCTTTACGGTGTTCTACCTGAGCCTGATCGTGCTGATCCCGCTGTCGACGCTGCTTTTCAAGAGCGCGACCCTGTCCTGGGACGCGTTCTGGGCTGCCGTGACGGCGCCGCGCGTGCTGGCTTCCTACCGGCTGACCTTCGGCGCCGCGCTGCTCGCGGCGCTGGTGAACCTGGTCGCAGGGCTTGCCGTGGCATGGACCCTGGTGCGCTACGACTTCCCGGGCAAGAAGGTCGTCGATGCGCTGGTGGACCTGCCGTTCGCGCTGCCCACTGCCGTCGCCGGCATCGCGCTCACCGCCCTGTACGCGTCCAACGGCTGGATGGGCAGCTGGCTCGAACCGCTCGGCATCAAGGTGGCCTATACGCCCGTGGGCGTGGTGGTGGCGCTGATATTCATCGGCCTGCCGTTCGTGGTCCGCACCGTCCAGCCGGTGCTCGAGGATGCCGAGCGCGAGCTGGAAGAGGCCGCCGCGAGCCTCGGGGCGAGCCGCCTGCAAACCTTCGTCCGCGTGCTGCTGCCCACGATCATGCCCGCGTTGCTGACCGGCTTCGCGCTGGCTTTCGCGCGGGCGGTGGGCGAATACGGCTCGGTGGTCTTCATCGCGGGCAACATGCCCATGGTGTCGGAGATCACGCCGCTGCTGATCATCACCAAGCTCGAACAATACGACTACGCCGGTGCGGCAGCGATCGCCCTGGTCATGCTGCTGCTGGCCTTCGTGCTGCTGCTGGTCATCAACCTGCTGCAATGGTGGCAGGCCCGGCGTGGGCTGGGGAGGGGGCTATGAGCGCGCCCGCCCGGCCGCCCGAAGGGGGCGCTCCCTCCCTCGGGGAGGATGTCGCGCAGCGACAGGAGGGCACACCAGTTAGCGCGCCCGCCCGGCCGCCCGAAGGGCCTCCCCGTGCCGCCAACCACCTGAACGAGCCCGCATGGGTGCGCGCGCTGCTGCTCGCGGCCTCGCTCGGATTCCTCGCGCTGTTCCTGCTGCTGCCCCTGGCGGCGGTGTTCGTCGAGGCGCTGAAGAAGGGCTGGGAGCTCTACGCCGAGGCGCTGGTGGAACCGGATGCCCTGGCAGCCATCCGGTTGACGCTGCTGATCGCGGCCATTTCCGTGCCACTGAATCTGCTGCTGGGCGTGGCGGCGGCGTGGGCCATTACCAAGTTCCAGTTCCGCGGCAAGCAGGTGCTGGTGACCCTCATCGACCTGCCGTTCTCGGTGTCGCCGGTGGTCGCGGGCCTGATCTACGTGCTGCTGTTCGGCACCCATGGATGGCTGGGGCCGTTCCTGCAGGCCAACGACCTGAAGATCGTCTATGCCGTGCCTGGCGTCGTGCTGGCGACCCTGTTCGTGACTTTTCCCTTCGTCGCGCGCGAATTGATTCCGCTCATGCAGGCGCAAGGCAGCGAAGAGGAACAGGCCGCGCTGACGCTGGGCGCCTCGGGATGGCAGATGTTCCGGCGGGTGACGCTGCCCAACATAAAATGGGGACTGCTTTACGGGGTCATCCTTTGCAATGCGCGGGCGATGGGCGAGTTCGGCGCGGTCTCGGTAGTGTCTGGGCATGTCCGGGGCCTGACCAACACGATTCCGCTGCATGTGGAGATTCTCTACAACGAATACGCCTATCAGGCATCGTTTGCCGTCGCCTCGGTGCTTGCCCTGCTGGCGCTGGTGACCCTGATCCTCAAAAGCGTGGTCGAATGGCGCAGCGCCAAGCTGGTCGACGGCCAGGCCGCTTCCGAATTTCCAGGCACCGTGCCGCTGCACTTGAAGGCGGCCGGCTGACCGCCTCAGGGAACGAAAAACATGAGTATCGAAGTCCGCAATCTTTCCAAGCGTTTCGGGAATTTCCAGGCCCTCAAGGATGTGTCCTTGCACATCGAATCGGGTGAACTGGTCGCGCTGCTCGGACCGTCCGGCTGCGGCAAGACCACCTTGCTGCGCATCATCGCCGGGCTGGAGACGCCCGACGAAGGCAGCGTGTACTTTTCGGGCGAGGACGCCACCGACGTGCACGTGCGCGAGCGGCAGGTCGGGTTCGTGTTCCAGCACTATGCGCTGTTCCGCCACATGACCGTGTTCGAGAACGTGGCCTTTGGCCTGCGCGTCAAGCCGCGCGGCCAGAGGCCCGCCGAGGCGCAGATCAAGGAGAAAGTCCACCAGTTGCTGAATCTGGTCCAGCTCGACTGGCTGGCCGACCGCTATCCGTCGCAATTGTCCGGCGGCCAGCGCCAGCGCATCGCGCTGGCCCGTGCGCTGGCCGTCGAGCCGCGCGTGCTGCTGCTGGACGAACCTTTCGGGGCACTCGATGCCAAGGTGCGCAAGGAGCTGCGCCGCTGGCTGCGGCGCCTGCACGACGAACTGCATGTGGCCAGCGTGTTCGTCACGCACGACCAGGAGGAGGCCCTGGAAGTGGCCGACCGCGTCGTACTGATGAACTCCGGCCGCATCGAGCAGGTCGGTACCCCGACCGAGGTCTGGGAGCGGCCCGCCACGCCGTTCGTCTATGGCTTCCTGGGCGACGTCAACCAGTTCCATGGCAAGGCCCATGCCGGCGTGCTCCATGCGGACGGCCTGACCATCCCCACGCCGGAGCTGGCCGATGCGCAGCACGCCAACGCCACGGCCTACATCCGTCCGCACGAGTTCGACGTGCAGCGCTACAGCGACGGCGACATCGGCCTGGTGACCACTTTCAACCGGGCCTACCTGTCGGGACCGAGCGCCTACCTGGAGCTGACGCGCCAGGGGTCGGAGCAGCCGATCGAGGTCGAATTGCCGGCCGAAGTGTTCCGCCAGCTCGACCTGAAAGGCGGCGAGGCGCTCGTCGTCAAGCCGCGCAATGCACAGGTTTTCCTGACATGAGGGAGGCCCACCCCCTGGCGGCCTGCGGCCGCTCCCCCTCAAGGGGGCGGCACCGGCGGACCGGCGGAGCCGGATCCGCGGTGCCCTGGATCAAGAGACGTTCGTGCCATGGATGACTGAAATGCAACTCGCCCCTACGTTTTTGCCGAATTGGACCGAGCTGGCTGATCGCCTGGCCGTGATCGCTCGCGCGCATGCGGACGTGGCGCTTGCCTCGTCGCTGGCAGCCGAGGACATGGTGCTGACCCATGCGATCTTCGAACGGGACCTGCCGATCGAGATCTTCACGCTCGATACCGGACGGCTCAACGCCGAGACCGTGGCGATGATCGATCGCATTGCCGAGCGCTATGGCCGCTCCATCCACGTCGTGCGGCCGGATCCGGCAGCGGTCGAGAAGTACGTGGGCACCCATGGGCTGAACGCCTTCTACGAGAGCGTCGAACTGCGCAAGGCCTGCTGCGAGATCCGCAAGGTCGAGCCGCTTCGGCGCGTACTGGCGGGACGCAGCGCCTGGATTACCGGACAGCGCCGCGAACAGGCGGTCACGCGCGGCGAGCTGCCGCTCGACGAGCACGATCCCGTCTTCGGCCTGCACAAGTACAACCCGCTCGCCCTGTGGACCCAGGACGAGGTGTGGGCAGCCATCCGCGCCCTGGACATTCCCTACAACCCGCTGCACGACCGCGGCTACCCGTCGATCGGCTGCGAGCCCTGTACCCGGGCCATCCGGCCCGGCGAGGACTTGCGCGCCGGCCGCTGGTGGTGGGAGTCGTCCGACTCCAAGGAGTGCGGCCTGCATGCCGGCAACCTGTCGGCCATCCCGGTCACCGTCGTCACAACCAAGCAATCAGGCTGAATCATGCCCGCTATCTTGAACACCACGCGCAGCCATCTCGATTGGCTGGAATCGGAAGCTATCTTCATCATGCGCGAAGTCGCGGCCGAATGCGCCCGGCCCGTGCTGCTGTTTTCCGGCGGCAAGGATTCCTGCGTGCTGCTCAGGCTGGCGGAGAAGGCCTTCCGGCCCGGCAAGTTCCCGTTTCCGTTGATGCACATCGACACCGGGCACAACTTCGACGAGGTCATCGCCTTCCGCGATGCCCGCGCCGCCGAACTGGGCGAAGAGCTGATCGTGCGCAGCGTTGAAGATTCGATCAAGCGCGGCTCGGTCGTCCTGCGCAAGGAAACCGATTCGCGCAACGCCGCGCAGGCAGTCACGCTGCTCGAGGCGATCGAGGAGTTCGGCTTCGACGCCTGCATAGGCGGCGCGCGCCGCGACGAAGAGAAGGCGCGCGCCAAGGAGCGCATCTTCTCGTTCCGCGACGAATTCGGCCAGTGGAACCCCAAGGCCCAGCGACCCGAGCTCTGGAATCTCTACAACACGCGCGTGCACGCCGGCGAGAACATGCGCGTCTTCCCGATCTCGAACTGGACCGAGCTCGACGTATGGCAGTACATCGCCCGCGAGAATCTCGCGCTGCCGTCGATCTACTACGCGCACAAGCGCGACGTGGTCCGGCGCAACGGACTGCTGGTGCCGGTGACGCCGCTGACGCCGCCGCAGGAAGGCGACCAGGTAGAGAACCTGACCGTGCGGTTCCGCACCGTGGGCGATATTTCCTGCACCTGCCCGGTGGCCTCGGAAGCCGCCGACCCGCTGGCCATCATCGCCGAGACGGCGGTGACCGACATTACCGAGCGCGGCGCCACCCGCATGGACGACCAGACCTCGGAGGCATCGATGGAGCGCCGCAAGAAGGAAGGATATTTCTGATGAACGCCATGACCGATCCCGCATTCTTTTCCGCCGCCGACAAGGGCGTGCTGCGTCTCATCACGGCGGGTTCCGTGGACGACGGCAAATCCACCCTGATCGGCCGACTGCTCTACGACAGCAAGGGCATCTTCGCCGACCAGCTCGACGCCATCTCGCGCGCCAAGTACAAGCGCACCGTGGGCGACACCATCGACCTGTCGCTGCTGACCGACGGCCTGGAAGCCGAGCGCGAGCAAGGCATCACCATCGACGTGGCCTATCGCTATTTCTCCACGCCGGTGCGCAAGTTCATCATCGCCGACGCGCCCGGCCACGAGCAGTACACGCGCAACATGGTCACCGGCGCCTCGACCGCCGACGTGGCGGTCATCCTGATCGACGCGACCCGGGTCGTCGACGGCCAGTTGCTGACCCAGACCAAGCGCCACAGCACCCTGGCTCATCTGCTCGGCATACGCCACATCGTGGTGGCGGTGAACAAGATGGACCTCGTGGAGTGGAGTCGGCCGGTGTTCGACCGCATCCGCGACGCCTATGCCGCGCTGGCGGCCAAGGTGGGCATCGCCAGTTTCCATATCCTGCCGCTCTCGGCGCTCACCGGCGACAACGTCGTCGGCAAGTCCGCGCGCACGCCATGGTACGAGGGGCCGGCCCTGCTGGAACTGCTCGAGAACCTCGAGGTGCGCACCGACGCCTCCGCCAAGGCGTTGCGCTTTCCCATCCAGATGGTGGCGCGCCACGGCGGCGACCGTGCCGACGATTTCCGCGGCTACATGGGGCAGCTCGCCAGCGGCTCCGTGCGCGTCGGCGACCGTGTTCAGATCCAGCCCTCGGGCGTGGCGGCGACGGTGAAATCGCTGGTGGTCTACGGCGGACACGTGGAAGAAGCCGTGGCCGGCGATTCCGTCACCATCGTGCTGAACGAAGACGTGGACGCTTCGCGCGGCGACGTGCTGGTGCACGAATCCTCGCCCGCGTCGGTAACCCGGCAGTTCGAGGCCGAGCTGTGCTGGCTGGACACCCAGGTCCTGAACCCCGCCCGCAAATACCTGTTGAAGCAGGGAACCCGATTGACCACCGCCAAGATCAAGAGCGTGCTGTCGCGGCGCGACATCCATGAACTGGAAGAAACGGATGCCACCGACGCCCCGTTCGCAATGAACGACATCGGTCGCGTGGTGCTGGCAACCCGGGATGCCTTGGCCCTGGACCGGTACCAAGACCTTCCCGCCACCGGCGCGTTCATCCTGATCGACGAGGCCACTCACCAGACGGCTGCCGCGGGGATGGTGAAATAGAGACCCCTACGCAAGGGGAAGCCCCGGTGGCGGCCTTCGGTCGCCAGGGGGGCTTAGGGCTCCGGCCGCATCCACAGCCAGATCGCCACCGTCAACATGATCCCGCCGGCAAGCCCCGCCACCCACCACCGCACCGGCGCCAGGAACAGCACCGCGGCACAAATGGCCATCGTAATCGTCGCGCTCCACTTCGCCCGGCGGCTGATCGAGCGATTCGTCCGCCAATGGCGGATCATGGTCCCGAAAACCCGATGGCCTTCGAGCCATGCCAGCAGCCGGGGCGATCCGCGCGCCGCGAACCAGGCCGCCATCAGGATGAAGACCGTGGTCGGCAGCCCCGGCACGAAAATGCCGACGATGCCTAGCGCCAGGCACAGCAGCGCCGCCAGCAGCGCCAGGCCGCGCATGAGGGCGCTGGGGTGGGGGGATGGCGGCTGTTCCGGCATGGGACTGGCGTAAAAGGGCAAGGCCGGTTCATTGTTTCACGAGCGGGCCCCGCCGTCATCGGGCGGCAGCCACTTCGCAAAGAGCCGTCTCGGCATCGCCGGCGATATCCACCACTTCCTCTGCACATTGTCCCACTGCGCCCCCAATTGCTTGGCCGCATCTTTTTCGGCGTATGGCACATCCAGGTAGATGCGTGGCGGCAGGGCCGGCGCGGCCGGCTTTGCGTGGGCCGTCTGGCGGGCGGCGGGCAGGTCCAGCGCGCGAATGAAATGGCTCTCTTGCCCGGCCGGCGCATAGAGGAACAGCTTGTCGCTGGTGCGGGTCATCGCGACGTAGAACAACCGCCGTTCTTCGGCGGGATCGGCCTGCGCCTGGGGGAATTCGCCGTCGGCCACGAAAGGTATGTGCACGTAGCGCCATTCCTTGCCCTTGGCCGCGCGCGCGGTGGTCAGCGTCAATGGATGCTTGTTCTTCTTGAGCGCGCCGCTGCGCCGTTGCGCCTGATGCAGGCGCTCGAGCAGGCCGGCGGCATCCAGGGCCGTGGACCGGGCATAGTCGATGAATCCCTCGATGGAGCGTGTGACGGCTTGCGCGTCGAGCCTGTGCACGAACAGCCGCCGGGTCGTGGCGGCCAGTTGCAGCTCCTCGGCGGCAAAGGCCAGCAGTTCGCCGGCCGACACGCTGGCGGCCTGGGCGATCAGGTGATCGCAGACCTGGGCGAACCGGGCACGCCAGCGGCGCGTGGCCGCGTCCACGGTTTCCTGCGCTTCCGACGTGCGACTCAGCCTGCCGCTGTAGAAATAGCGAATAGTGTCGGGGTCCGCGGCGATCGTGCGTTCGGCATCGGCCCATTCGCCCTCGGTGTACGACAGGCCGGCGAACAGGCCCAGGGCCCGCAGGATGGCCTTGACCTCGCCGCGTTCGCGCACCGGCGCCATCGACTGGCGGGCGATGTGCAGGATGCCGCGCAGCATCAGGATCTCGATGCGGTCGAAATAGCTCGGACATCCGTCCGTGGCGTAGGGTACGTCGTGCGCGATCAGGGCGTTCTCGAGCGCGATGCTCTGGTGCGCATCGCGCAGCACGACGGCGCAATCCGCCAGGCCGCGTTCCGTGCCGGCTGCGGCCAGGCGGGCGATCTCGTGCACGACCTTGATGCAGCAGTCGTCGGCGCCGGCATCGTAGCGGATGACCTCCACCTCGGTATCGTCCTGCCGTCCCGATTGGAACGTCTGTGCCGTCAGGGCCTGCGCGCACGCACCCAGCGTGGGACCGCAGCGGAAAGAGTTGGTCAGCGGCAAGCGCCGGGTCCCGGGAAAGAGATGTTCGAAGGCTTCGCCCATGTAGCGGGGGTCGGCACCGTTCCACGAATGCACCACCTGCTCCTTGTCGCCGGCGGCGATGATGCGGGTATGCGGCCCGGTCAGCTTGCGCAGCAGGGCGATCTGCGCGGCGTTGGCGTCGTGCCATTCGTCCGCCACGACGAGCGCGGGGCAGGGCAGCGTGACGACGTCGGCCAATTGAGCGCAGGTCGCGAGCACGTCGGTGACCAGGTCGTGTTCGCACTGGAAGGCGAAGTGCCCGGCATCGAACCGGCGCAGCCGTTCGTAGGTGCGGCAGATGGACACGAGACCGCGCGGCAGGTCCAGCTCGTCGGCCAGCTCCGCATCCGAGGCGTCCTCGAAGCGGGCGAATGCCAGCGTTCCCTTGAGCCGGGACAACTGGTTGATGACGATCTCGGCATGCAGATTGTTCAGGTCGTAGGCATAGTCCGGATCGGCGTGCGGGTCGGCGGCCGCTTCCTCGATGGCCTCGAACACATAGGGACGCATCGCCTCGGCATCGGCCAGGTAGACCTCGGCACCGTCGATGAGGCCCTGGGCCTGCCAGTCGGCCAGCAGCGCACCGGCGAAATCGGCATAGGTTGCGACCCGCACCGAGCGCGAGGCCCCCGCCTGCGCCAGGCGTTGGTGGAAGACCTGTTTCGCCGCTTCGGTGAATACCAGCGCCAGTATTCCGTCGGCCGGCGTGCCCTGGCGTTCTCGGTAGGCCACGCAGTGAGCGAGGGTCGTGGTCTTGCCCGAGCCCGCCACGGCATCGATGAGCAGGAATTTGCCGGTCTGCGAAATGATCTGCCGCTGTTCCGGGGTCAGCAATAGGGAACTCATGGCCGGAAGTGTAAACCGCCGGCCCCGGTATCCTAGATGCCCAGGCCACCCAGCGATTTGCCGCCGTCCACGAACAAAGTCTGGCCGGTGATGAACTTCGTCGCGGGCGAGGCGAAGAACTCGATGGCGACGGCGATGTCGTCCGGCGTCGCCGGTGCGCCGCCGGGCTCCAGCGCCATGGCGCGGGTCAGGCCGATGACCCCGGCCTTGGAGGCGACGTAGTCGGCGAAGCCGTACCCGCCGAGCGCGCCGCGCGACGACACGGTCACGATGCGCCCGCCCGGCTGCATGCGGCGCGCGCCTTCCTGCGCGGGCACGAACACGCCGAGCAGGTTGACGTCGACGGTGCGCCGGAAGTCCTCGTCCGAGATCTCGTCGAACTGGCGCGGAGTGTAGATGCCCGCCGCGCAGACGACCACGTCGACTCGCCCTTCGCCGTCCATGATGCCGGCCACAGTCTTGCGGTCGCGCACGTCGACCACGTAGCCGTGCGCGTCCAGCCCGAGCGCCGACAATTCCTTTGCTGCCGCCCGGACCCGGTCCTCGCCGAGGTCCAGGATGGCCACGCGGAATCCCGTCACGGCAAGGCGTCGCGCCGTCGCGTAGCCGATGCCCGAGGCGCCGCCGGTGACGTAGGCGACTTGCTTGCCGGGCGGATGAGTATCGTGCATGTCCTCTTTCCTGGTTTGTGACGGCCGCGAAGAAAACTCAGTTCGCCTGGATGCCGAATTCCTTGATGATGCGGGCGTAGCGTGTGTCGTCGGTGGCGATGCGCCGGGCCAGGGCCCCGGGCGTGCCGCCCGTGGGCGTGAGCCCCATCACGGCTGCGCGGGACACGATGTCCGGCATCTTGATGATCTCGTTCACTGCCGCATTCAGTTTCTGCACGACATCGGCCGGCAGCCCGCGCGGCCCGAGCAGGGCTTGCCAGGCGCCGACCTCGACGTTCTTGTAGCCGAGCTCGGCGAAGGTAGGGACCTCGGGCGCGAAGGGCGAACGCTGCGGGTCGGCCACGGCAAGCAGGCGCAGCTTGCCGTTGGCGACGTACGAGGTGATGGGACCCAGGGTGGTGTACATCAGCGGGACCTGTCCGCCCACCAGGTCGACGATGGCCGGCGCGCTGCCGCGATAGGGAATCTGGTTGATCCGCGTGCCGGCCGCCTTGTCGAAGAGTTCCGCCAGGATGTGCATGGGCGATCCCGCGCCGGGACTGGCGTAGCTTTGCAGCGTGCCCGCCTTCACCCCCGCCACCACTTCCTTGACGGACTTCACGCCGGATTGTTGGGAACTGGCCAGGAACAGCGACTGTGTGCCGATTTCGGCGATGGGCGTGAAGTCGGTCTGGGCGTTGTAGTCGGCGCCGGTGCCAGGCTTGAGTACGTGGGGCACGATGGCCAGCGTGTTGGGCGCCAACAGCAGGGTATAGCCATCTGCGGCGGCCCGGGCCACGTAGGCGCTGCCTATCGAACCGGCCGCGCCGCTGCGGTTCTCCACCACGACAGGTTGGCCCCATTTGGCGCTGAGTTTTTCGCCTATCCAACGGGCCAGCACGTCGGTGTCGCCGCCCGCGGGATAGGCGACGATGATCCTGACCGGCTTGTCGGGATAGCCGGCAGCCGTTGCCGCGGCGGACAGCGTGGCGAAGGAGACTGCCGCGGCGACAGCGGCGAGCATGGTGCGTCTGGCGAGATCGATCATGGCCATCCCTGGAAGCCTTTGAAATTAATTTATATGAAATTATTAAAAATATAAATTACTTGGCGCCGTGCGGATTTAGGGAGAAACCCTCTCCGTTGAGCTCGCCACCGGTGAAACAGGGCATGCGCTAAAATTTATGAGAAACAGGTTTTGTATATATTCAATCGTCGCCGGAGCGGTATATCCCATGCGATCAGACGAAACGCCCGCCAAGGTCCGGGTGCCCGCCGCCAAGGCGCCTTCGGAGACCATGTCCGAACGGGCGTACCAACACCTGCGCGCCGACGTGATCGCAGGCGCGCTGGCGCCCGGCCAGAAGCTCCGGCTGCAGGCCTTGCAGCAGCGCTACGAGCTGGGTATCAGCCCGATACGCGAAGCCCTCATGCAGTTGTCCGGCGAAGGCCTGGTCAGCAACGACGGCCAGCGCGGCTTCAGCGTCTCGCCCTTGTCCAAGGAGGACATGATCGACCTGATGCATGCCCGCACCGCCATCGAGACTCTGCTGCTCCAGGACGCCATCGACCATGGCGACGACGACTGGGGGGCAAGCATCACGGCTGCCTACTACAAGCTGACGCGGGCGCGTCTGCCTCAGGATCCGAACGACCTGGTGGCGGTGGAACTGTGGGAAGCGGCCCACCGGGGGTTCCACGCCGCGCTTCTGGCCGCCGCGCGATCGAAGTGGCTGATGCGCATCGACGAACAATTGATCGACCATTCCGAACGCTACCGCCGGATCCGGCTCGCCTATACGGCCTCGACGCAGCAGCTCGAGGATGACGTGATGAGTGAACATGCGCAACTGATGGAGGCCGCCCTGGACCGCAACGCCGGCCTGGCCTGCGAGTTGCTGCGCAGCCACCTGATGCGGACCGCGCAGGTGCTGGGCGAGCGTTTCGCCGAGTAGCCCGGAGGCGGCTCTCGGCGCGCTAGCGACAGGTACGCGCCACCAGCGCTTCAAGCTGTCCGTACCACTCATGGGCCGGATCGGCCAGCATCAGGTGGGTATCGAAGTGATCGAGATCCTCCCACGCGCGCAGGCTGGCCTCGGCGGGCTGGCGCTTCAATAGTTCGTGCATGCGCGTATTGCCGCTGATCACGCGTGCGCTGTCCCGTTCCCCATAGCTCGCCATCATCGGAACCCGGTTGCCGGCGGTCCAGCTGATGGCGCTCATCAGTGCGTCCTCGGCCGGCTGTTCCAGCAAGGTGGAGTACACGCGTTCTTCCAGGCTCCCGGGCCCGGGGCAGGGGTGGTGCAGGTCCATGACGCCGCTGATGGGCAGGCAGCCCCGGATGTCGCCGGGCGGTACGCCCGCTTTCTCCAGGGCTGACTGGCGCAAGGCCGCCATCGCGGCGATCCCGCCGCCCGCGGAATGTCCGGCCAGATAGAGATTCCGGGCGTCGCCGCCCCATTTGCCCACGTTCCGCCGCAACTCGGCCAGCAGCAGGGTCGCATCGTCGAACGCGGCGGGCAGCCGGTGGCGGGGCGCCAGCCGGTAGGTAGGCGTGACGAACACCATCCCTCGCCGCATGACCGCCTCGGCCATGAAGTGCGCATATTCCTTGTAGCCGTTGGTCCAGCCTCCGCCATGCCAGAACACCAGCACCGGCGCGTCGCGCATGCCATCGGGGGCGAACACGTCGTAGCGGTGCTGGGGATCGGGGCCATAGGCCAGGTCCCGGGCCTGCAGGTTTCCAGGATCCACGCCGCGAGCCCATTCCAGCACCGTTTCTTCATAGCGTTGCGCCGCGGGGAACGGCAGGGGAGGTTGTGCGGGCAGCAAGGCATGTTCCATTGGATGTCTCGTAAATTTCTAATTAATTATAGAAATTATATATTTACAAGAAAATATTTTTTTCAGCACGAAGGCGAAGAGATTGTGAAAAATACTGTATGGATATACAGTATCCAGGGTGGAAAACGATGATCTGCCCGAAAACGGCTACCTCCAGGCTCCCCTCGTCCCGCGGCGCGGACGGGGCGCCGTCGTCAACGTCAAGCATCGCTTCGAGGCCGACCAGCGCGACGCGGTGGATGACGGCTGGGTCGCTCCTGAAGAGGCCCTTCCTGCGCTCAGGACCCAGGTCGCCGTCGAGCGCGCGCGCAAGATCCTGTCCCGCAACGACTCCCCGGATATTCCCTTCGACCGCGCCATCAATCCCTATCGGGGCTGCGAGCACGGTTGCGTCTATTGTTTCGCCCGTCCCACGCACGCCTATCTGGGATGGTCGCCGGGGCTGGATTTCGAGACCAGGCTCGTCGCCAAGTCCAACGCGGTCGAGGCCTTGCGCGCCGAACTCGCCCGGCCGGGTTACAAGGTGGACGTCGTCAACATTGGATCGGCCACCGATGCCTACCAGCCGATCGAGCGCCAATGGAAGCTGACGCGGGGGCTGCTGGAACTGCTGCTGGAAACCCGGCATCCCGTGTCGCTGGTCACCAAGGGGGGGCTGGTGGCTCGCGACATCGACCTTCTTGCCAGGCTGGCCGAGCTGAATCTGGTGGCGGTGTACGTCACGATCACCACGTTGGATGGGGAGGTGGCCCGCACGCTGGAACCCCGGGCGGCGGCGCCATGGCGCCGGCTGGAAGCCGTGCGCGAACTGACCGCCGCCGGCGTGCCGGTAGGCGTGTCGCTGGCGCCTGTCATCCCGTTCATCACCGATGAGCAGATCGAGCACGTGCTGGAGGCCGCCGCCGGGGCCGGGGCCCGGGTGGCCTTCTACACCATGCTCAGGCTGCCCTGGGAGGTCAAGGCGGTGTTCCTGGACTGGCTGGAGGCCCATTTCCCCGACCGCAAGGCGAAGGTCCTGCATTGCATCGAGGACCTGCGGGGCGGCAAGCTCAACGATCCCCGCTTCGGCAACCGCATGCGGGGGCAGGGCATCTGGGCCGACCTGATCAACCAGCGCTTCAAGCGGGCTGCCCGGCGGTTCGGCTTGTCAGGCAACCGCATCGATCTCGAGACCGGCCTGTTCCGGCCGCCGGCGCGCGATGGCCGGGGTCCGGCGCCGCCTGCCGATGCGCGCCAGATGTCGCTGTTCGGCTAGCCGAACACGGCTCGCGGCACGGCCTAGGCGGGAACGCCCTCGAAGAGGCTCTGGAACAGCAGCACGATGCCCAGCATCAGGATGGCCGTGCCGATCGCCAGCGTGGCGATGGCCACCAGGATGGGCGCCCATCCGGTCTGGGAGCGGCGCGTATGGCCGGCGTTGTACCTGGCGTCGAACTTCGCGTCCGGCGTCAGGCAGATGACCAGCGCCTCGATGAATCCCGCCACGGCCGGTACGAGGAACAGGAAGAAGGCCGGGTGGAAATACCAGGCCTCGGCGCGCAGCGCCGTCCCCAGCATCAGCAGCGAGAACAGCAGCGGCACCCAAGCGTAGCGGCGCCCCAGGTACCACCAATGGGCGCCCGCCCAGCCCAGCAGGAAGGCCAGCAGACCGGCCAGGGCCTTGTGCCGGAACGGGGCGGCGGGGTTCGGGGAGGCATGGTCATCGGAAGAGGTAGGGATGTGTTGGGAAGTCATCGTCGAACGCCTTGATTTTGAAGGACTTTACCGCATGCTGGCTTGCTAGGCACAGCGTGGCGGGCTATACTTTCTGGCTTTTGTTGTTCAACCTTTTTCCAAGGATTACCTATGGTGGTGATTCGTATGTCTCGCGGCGGTTCGAAGAAGCGCCCCTTCTACAACCTCGTTGCTGCCGATTCGCGCAACCGCCGCGATGGCCGCTTCATCGAGCGCGTGGGTTTCTACAACCCGGTCGCCTCGGAGGGTGAGGAAGGCCTGCGCATCGCGCTGGACCGCGTCGAGCACTGGACCAAGAACGGCGCGCAACTGTCGCCGGCCGTGGCCCGCCTCGTCAAGGAATACAGCAGCAAGGTCGCTTCGGCTGCCTGATTACCCGTGTCGACTGCGTCCACGGCCCCCCGGGAGGACCCCGCCGCGCCCGCCGACCTGATCGAAGTCGGGCACGTGACGGAAGCCTACGGAGTGCGCGGCGGACTCAAGATCCAGCCGTATTCGGCGCAGTCCGAAGCCTTGCTCGGCACCCGTACGTGGTGGCTGCGCAAGGGCAAGGAAGTGCGGCGCGTCGAGGTCGTCAATGCCAGGCGGCATGGTGCCTCGGTCACCGCGACGTGGTCAGGCGTGTCCGACCGCGACCAGGCCCAGGCCTGGAAGGGGTGGGTCGTGCTGGTACCCCGCAGCCAGTTTCCCCGGCTTGCCGAAGGCGAGTTCTACTGGGTGGACCTGATCGGCTGCCAGTTGATCGGCAAGGGAGAACACGGCGAGGAACGGCTGCTGGGCTCGGTGTCCGAGGTCAGCGACAATGGCGCCCATGCCATCCTGCATGTGGCCCTCGTCGTGCCGGTCGCTCCCGGCCAGCCCACGCAGCCCATGATGGATGACCGGGGCCGGCAGCGCGAAACCCTGGTGCCGTTCGTCGAGGCCTATATTCGCGGCGTGGACCTGGACGCCCGGCGCATCGACAGCGATTGGCCGGAAGGGTTTTGAGGATCGCGCCATGAGCGGGATGTTGCGGTTCGACGTGGTGACGCTGTTCGGCCCGATGTTCGACGCCGTCAGCGAGCAGGGCGTGACCGGCCGGGCGCATGCGCAGGGTCGGTGGCAGTTGCATCGGTGGAATCCGCGGGATTTCACGATGGACGTGCATCGCACGGTCGACGACCGGCCGTATGGCGGCGGTCCCGGCATGGTGATGCGGGTCGAGCCGCTCGAGAAGGCGGTCTGCGCCGCGCGGGAACAGCGGGCGCAAGCGGGGTTGCCGGAATCCGAGGTGATCCTGTTGTCGCCGCAGGGCCGGCGCTTCGACCAGGCCGCGGCGCAATCGCTGGCGGGCGGCCCGGGTGCCATCCTGGTGTGCGGCCGCTATGAAGGAATCGACCAGCGGTTCATCGACCGCTGGGTGACGCAGGAAATGTCGCTGGGCGATTTCGTCCTGTCCGGCGGCGAAATCGCCGCGATGGCGATGATGGACGCCGCGGTCAGGTTGCTGCCCGGCGTATTGAACGACGACGAGTCCGCCGTGCAGGACTCGTTCAACGAACAGTTGTCCGGGCTGCTGGATTGCCCGCACTATACGCGGCCCGAGGTCTATGCGGGCGAGCCTGTGCCCGAGGTCCTGCTGTCCGGGCATCATGCCAACATCGTGCGTTGGCGGCGCAGGCAGTCGCTGGAAGCGACGCTCAGAAAGCGCCCCGACCTGATCGAGGCGGCACGCGAGCGCGGCTGGTTGAGCCGCGACGACGAGAAGTTTCTGTCCGACCTGCAAAGGGAGGGCAAGCGCTGACCGCCACGGCGGCCGGCGTTGCAGCAAGCCTGCCGGGCATGAGTCCGGCGGGGAACCCCCATCCTCTGGTGGCGGTGCCATGAAAAGCAGAACCGCCACGCATGATGGTTATCGGAGATAGAAATGGACCTGATCCAAGTCCTCGAGCAAGAAGAGCTGGCCCGCTTGACGGCCAACAAGACCATTCCCGAATTCGCTCCCGGCGATACCGTGGTGGTCAACGTCAACGTGGTTGAAGGCAACCGCAAGCGCGTGCAGGCATACGAAGGCGTGGTCATCGCCAAGCGCAATCGTGGCCTGAACTCGTCGTTCATCGTTCGCAAGATTTCGTCCGGCGAAGGGGTGGAGCGTACGTTCCAGCTGTATGCCCCGACGATCGCTTCGATCGAAGTCAAGCGCCGTGGCGACGTTCGCCGCGCCAAGCTGTACTATTTGCGTTCCCGTTCGGGCAAATCGGCCCGGATCAAGGAAAAGCTCGTACGCAATACGCCGGCTGCCAAGGCTTGATTCCCGCGGTACTGCAATACAAAGGCGCCTCGTACGGGCGCCTTTTTTTTCCCAGCCCCGATGTCATCGCCCATTCCGCCTGACAACCGCAACGTCGCCCCGGCAGGGGACATCGACGATACGCCCGAGGAGATCCAACCCGAGACCCTCGCGCCGCGTCCTGGCCAGCCCCAGCGGCGGCCCGCCTTCGATCCCGTCACCCAGCCCTGGGTCGCCAACCCCGACGGGCTGGCGCCCGTGCCTGCGGAGCGCCTGACGCCGTCCGCGCTGCGCCGGCGCTTCGCCTCGCCGCCTCCGTGGACGCCCGACGCGCAGGACATCAATCCCGCACGGGCCTCGGACCTGACGTTGCGGTTGGCATCGGTGCTGGTCCCGATGATGCTGAGGCCCGACGGCATCCACGTCATGCTGACGCAGCGCACCGCGCACTTGCACGATCATGCCGGCCAGGTGAGTTTCCCGGGCGGGCGGGTGGAGCCGAGCGATTCGTCGGTCGCCGACGCCGCCCTGCGCGAAACCGAGGAGGAAACCGGCCTGCCGCGAGACCTGGTGGAGATCATCGGCCAGCTGCCGGACTATTTCACGGGCACCGGCTTTCGCGTGGTGCCCCTGGTCGGGCTGGTCCGGCCGGATTTCTCGCCGCGGCCGGATCCGTTCGAGGTGGCCGAAGTATTCGAAGTACCGTTGCCGTTCCTGATGGATCCGGCCAATCATCGCTTGCACAGCGCCGCATTGCCGTCCGGCGAAGTGCGAACCTACTATTCGATGCCGTGGAAGCAGTTTTTCATATGGGGGGCGACCGCGGGGATGCTGCGCAATCTCTACCAGTTCCTGCGCGCTTGACGACTGTCCCCTCCGTGGCCATCCGATAATGCACATCCGCGGCTATGCACTCTAGAATGCGCTCATGAGCTTCTTCGCACTCCTCCTTGCCTTCCTCGCCGAACAGGTCAGACCCCTGCCGCGCTCGAATGCCGTCCACGAAGCCGCGCGCGCCGCGTGCCGATGGGCAGGTCATGCGCTCGATGCGGGCAGCCGGGGCTATGCGGTACTCGGATGGCTGCTCGTGGTGCTGGTTCCCAGCCTGGCCGTATGGCTGATCGGTTCGCTGGCGTGGGCGGTGCATCCGGTCCTCGCGCTGGTGTTCCACGTCGTGGTGCTGTGGTTCACGCTCGGCTTTCGCCAGTTCAGCCATCATTTCACCGAGATCCAGTTCGCGCTGGCCCGGGGCGACGTCACTCTGGCGCGCAGTCACCTGCAGGCCTGGCTGCAGGTCTCCGAAGGCGATGTCGCGGCCGAGACCATGACGGTGCCGGAAATCTGCCGCACCGCGATCGAGGAAGGCGTGGTGGCCTCGCACCGCAACGTCTATGGGGTGCTGTTCTGGTATGCCGTGCTGCCGGGCGCCTCGGGGGCGGCGTTGTACAAGCTGGCCGGCATCGTCCGGCAGGAGTGGGCCGGACGTGCCGACGCCTTCGGCGACGTGGCCCGCGGCGCGTTCCGCCTGCTCGACTGGATTCCCGCCCGCATGACCGCCATCGGTTTTGCCATCGTCGGCAATTTCGAGGATGCCCTGTATGGCTGGCGGCAGCGCGCCGCGAGCTGGGAAGATCCGCAACGCGGCGTGGTGGTCGAAAGCGCGGCCGGCGCGCTGGGCGTGCGCCTGGCGCCGGTGTCCGGGAAATGGCAGCCGGCCGCGGTGCCGGTCGAGGACCCCGAGCTGGTCGGACCGGTCCAGCCCGCCTCGGCGGCCAGCGAGTTCACCGCCGCCGCCGAGGCCCCCGACGAGCCGGCCCGATTGCCCGATCCCGCGACGCTGCATGCGGCGGTGGGGCTGCTGTGGCGGGCAGTGGTGCTGTGGATGGCCTTGCTGCTGCTGTTGTCGCTGGTTTCCTGGGCATCCTGAGGCGGCGTGCGCGGCGCGCAACGAACACGCCGCATTGCTGCACTGCATGAGGTCACCCGGCCGGTCCGGCGCTATAGTGGGCCCGTCGAACGGACCGGAGCGGGGGCCTGCCATGTTCTCTTTCCAATACTGCCCGAATCGCACTTCCCGTGTACTCGAGGTGGAAATCGATCCCCGCCAGCGCGGTCCTGGCATGTGGGACGCCAATTGCAAGATCTACGAGCAAAGCGACGGCAAGCGCCTGCTGCTCGGTCCGGCGCTGTCGCTGCGCGGGATAGCCGCGGCCTCCGAGGAAGAATGCCTGGACGAGGCCGAGATCCGCATCGCGGACGACATCGAGCACGACCGCTGGTTCAAGCTGTAGCCACAGGGGGCGGCGGGTTACGTAGACGCCGCATCCCGTTACACACGAGGGCTGCCAGGCTGGCGGTCCCCCTTTACAATCGGCCCAGGCATGTGCCTGGAACCGTGACGAAGAGGGGGAAGGTATGAGTATTTTCAAAGCCATTCTCGACAAGATTTTTCCGTCCAGCCATCCCGCGGTTGCCGAAGCGGCCCCGCCCGCGGCGACGCCCACCGCCGCCCCGGCTCCGGCCGGCGCTCCGGCTGCGATGCCGGCCGTGGATGTGGAAGCCATCCTTAATGGACTGGCCGCCAAGCATCCGGAAAAACTGAACTGGAAAACGTCGATCGTCGACCTGATGAAGCTGCTGGGCCTGGACAGCAGCCTCGCGGCCCGCAAGCAGCTGGCTACCGAACTGCACTACAGCGGCGACACCAACGATTCGGCCGCCATGAACATCTGGCTGCACAAGCAGGTGATGCAGAAACTGGCCGAAAATGGCGGCAAGGTTCCCGACGACCTCAAGAAGTAATGCCATGCACCGGCTTCGCCGCCCACGGCGGTGAGCCGGCCGCCGGCGGGCCGGCTCATTCCGGCAGGATGTCTATTTCCTTGGTGATCTGCGCCCAGCGGGCATGCTCCCGCTTGAGGAATTCGCCCGTCTGCGCCGGGCTGTAGCCCGGCGCGGCAATGGGGCCGATGGCCGCGATGCGCCCCGCCACTTCCTCGTCCGCCAGCAAGGCGTTGATGTCGCGGTTGACCCGGTCGATCGCGGCGGCGGGGGTTCCGGCGGGCGCGACGATGGCGAACCAGCCCACCATGTCGAAGTCCCGCAATAGTTCCGAGAGCGCGGGCACCTGCGGCCAGTCGGGCAGTCGCTTCTCCGAGGTCACCGCCAGCAGCCGCAGGCGGCCCTGCTTGGCCAGTTGCGCGGTCGAGGCCACGTCGGCCACGATCGCGTCCACGTGCCCGCCCATCAGGTTCTGCGCCGATACGCCGACCGACACGTAGGGAACCAGGTTGGCCTGCGCGCCGGATCGGGCGTTGAACAGGCGGGCGATCATGCCGCCGAAAGTGCGCGGGCCTTCGTTGCCAAGCGTGAACGTGCCGGGCGCTGCCTTGGACTTGGCGATGAGTTCCTCCACGGTCCGCACCGGCGAGTCGGCCTTGACCAGGATGCCGAATGGACTGCGGGCGACGAAGGCCACCGGCACGAAGTCCTTGGCCGGGTCGTAGGGTAGCTGCTTGAACAGGAAGGTATTGGTGACCAGCGCCGCCGTGGTCGCGAAATAGAAGTTGTAGCCGTCGGCGGGCGAACGCGCCGCGGCCTGGGCGCCCACCGTATTCTGGCCGCCCGGCTTGTTCTCGATCACCACTGCCTGGCCCCAGCGCGGGTAGAGCCGCTCGGACAACAGGCGGGCGATGTTGTCGGGCCCGGAGCCTGGCGGCTGCGACAGCAGCAGCCGTACCGGCTTGTCCGGCCAGGCCTGCGCCAGCGCCGCGGGCAAGGGTGCGAAGCCGGAAACGGCGGCTGCCACGGCCGCGATGGTCTGGATGGCGTGTCTTCGGTTCATCGTTGTCTCCTCTCGGTATGGTGGTCAATGCAGCGCGGTGCGCAGTTCGTCGAGCAAGGCGTCCAATTCCCGCGCATCGGCGGCGACGCCATAGACATAGCGGTCGGGGCGCACCAGGGCGGCGACGCACGCATTGCGCTCGAACCATGCGGCGCATACGCCATCCGTCTCGGCCAGGACGCGGCCGAAGTGCAGCGTCGCCACGCCCCATTGCGCAGGAAGGACCGGCGCGGTGCCTGGATAGGCCGGGGCCAGCGCCAGCCACCAGCCGTCGCCGGCGAAGTGGTCCAGGCGGACTGCCGCATCGGCCTGCCGCACCCACGGTTGCGGGAAGAGCGTGCCGCGAGCGGGCGCGGGACGGCGCGACAATAGCCCTTGCTCCAAGGGGGGGATGACTTCCTGGCGGGGTACGTCGCGCACGATGCCGCCGCATTCATCGAGCAGGCGCGTGTCCCGCGCGCGGGCGCGGGCTTCGTCGCGTTCGCAGATCACCGCGCCGATGGCCTTGATGCGCCCGGTCAGGTTGCGGACGTGCTGCTTGCGCTCCGCGCCGTAGCTGTCGAGCAGCGCCTCGGCCCGGTCGCCCGCCACCGTCCGCCGCAGCACCGCGGCGAGTTTCCAGCTCAGGTTGGCGACGTCGCGTATGCCCTGGCACATGCCCTGGCCCAGGAAGGGCGGCTGCTGGTGGGCAGCGTCGCCGGCAATGAACACGCGCCCCTTGCGCCATTCGTCCGCCACCAGGGCATGGAAACGGTAGCTGGCCTGGCGCCATAGCTGGCCGTCGTCCGGACCGAGCCAGCGCGCCAGCAGTTTCCACGTTTCCTCGGGACGCGTGACGGCCTGAGGGTCCTCGCCCGGCTTGAGCGATATCTCCCACCGGCGATGATTGCCGGGACCGATGACCAGCGTGCATGGCCGATCCGGCTCACAGTACTGCACGCTGGTCCGGGGCAGTTTGGCGAGTCCGCGCTCATTGGCCAGCACGTCCACCACCAGCCACGGTTCGTCGAACTCCAGGTCCTCCAGCGCGATGCCGACGAGGTCGCGCACGGTGCTGGAGGCGCCGTCGCAGCCGATCACGTAGCGGGCACGGATGCGGTCCCGGCGGCCGTCATCGTGCGCCAGTTCCAGCGTAACGCCGTCCGCATCCTGTTCCAGCGCGCATGCCGTCGCGCCCAGTTCCACGCGGGCGTTGGGCGATCGCTCCACATGAGCCCGCAGGATGCGCTCCACCGGAGGCTGGGTGAAGACATTGGATGGAACGTAGCCGAGCGGGTAGGGTGGCTCGACCATCGTCAGCCGCTTGATGAGGCGGCCATCCACGCCGTAGTACTCGGAGGGCGTGAACGGCTCGACATGTTCAGCGATGCGATCCACCAGCCCCAGTTGCTGGAAGACACGCATGATTTCGTGGTCGACCGCGATTGCGCGCGGTTTGTCGTAGACATCGCGTTGCCGGTCGCAGACGTGGACGCGGAACCCCTGGTTGGCCAGCAGCCCGGCGGCCACCGCGCCGGCAGGGCCGAAGCCTACGATGGCGACGTCGTACGCCATGGGATGGGTAGCCGAGGTCATGCGCAGTATCTCCGCATGGGTTCAGGATTCTCCATAAGGTGCTCCGAGGGATGGACGCATCGCCTACGGGAGCGTTTTTTCGGGACGAGACGGGCCGCGCCCGGCCTGCGGGCATCGGCAGATCGCGTGAATGGTCGGTTGTGGTCCGGTTGAGGCGGATCAGGCCGGCGGGGCCACGAAGAACACGTCGCTTTGCGCCGCTTTCAGGCGGGACGACGGGGGCGGCGATATGCCCCACTGGTCCACGCGGCCCGGCGGCCATGTCCAGTCTTCGGGCGCGCCGGCCACATAGCTGTCGTCGATCTGTTCCACTTCCGCCGTGTACTCGATCACCTCGCCGAAGGGGCCGATGAAATAGTTGAAGGCGTTGTCCCCCGGGCCGTGCCGGCCGGGCCCCCATTCGATGGCGTAGCCCGCGTCTTTCATCCGGCCGCCGCCGCGCATGACGGATTCCAGGTCCGGCATGACGAAGGCGATATGGTTCAGCGCATTGTTGTCCGTGTCGCCCAGCGCGATCGTGTGGTGGTCGGCGTTGCAGTTCAGGAAGGCCATGATGCGCGTGCGGTCGGCCAGCCGGAAGTCCAGCGCCTGCTCGAAGAAGCGCTGCGTGGCGGCGACGTCGTCGCTGTTGAGCACGGCGTGCGCGAGCCTGACGGGGCGGTCGGCGACCTCGCGGGCGTCGGCATGCCGGGCGTCGCCGGCCACCACCTGGATCCGCCGCCCGTCGCGATCGCGTATCAATAGACCTTGTCCGCCGGCGGGGTCCGCCACCGCGCCGACGGGGATCTCTACCGTCCCGCCCGCGTCGATGCACGCGCGCGCGATGGTGTGGAGCGCCTCCTCGCTCCGGGCGCGCAGCGTCACATGACGAATGGCGGTGCGCGGCCCGCGATGCAGCGCCAGCAGATGATGATCGGCACCGGTGCCGCGGAAATAGAGCGCGTCTCCTTCGCGCGCGGCCACGTCCAGGTGCCAGGTTTCGGTATAGAAATGTTCCGCCTTTGCCAGGTCGGGAACCTCCAGGGCCACGCTGCGAAGTCCCTGTATGGTGGAAGATGCCATAGTGTCGTGTTCCGTCGTCCGCGCCAGCCGTCAGCCCGCTTGCAGGCCGGTCTCGGTCACGCCGGCGATGCAGATTTCCTCGTCCTCGTCGCCCGTGCCGCCGCTCGCGCCGACGGCTCCGAGCACGGCGCCGGCGGCGTCCTTGATCAGCACCGCGCCTGTCTGGGGAAGAAAGCGGCCCTGGGCGGTGGCGGCCAGCGTGACGAAGAAATTCGGGTTGTCCTTGGCGCGTTGCGCCAGCGTCCGGCTCGAGGCATCCATGCCCACCGCGGCCCAGGCCTTGCCGGTGGCGATGTCTACCCGGAACATGCTGGCGCCGTCCTGGCGTTGCGCGGCCTTCAAGTGCCCGGCCGCGTCGAGCACGACCACCGCCATGGGCTTGTAGCCTTTCTGGGCGGAGCGGCGCAGCGCCGCGGCGATGATGGCGTTCGCCTGTTCCAGGGTGAGGCCGGTCATGTGTGTCTCCGTTCGAGTGTCAAGCAATATCCACGGAGGCAGTCTAAGCGCCGGTGGATTATCTATCCAGACGATTCGGCGAATAGTTAAAATCCATCCCATGGATATTCGCCATATCGACCTCAACTTGTTGCGCGTGTTCGATGCGATGCTGGAGCACCGCAGCGTGTCGCGCGCGGCCGAGGCCATCGGCCTGAGCCAGCCGGCAATGAGCGCGGCCGTGGCGCGCCTGCGCACGCTGTTCGGCGACGCCTTGTTCGTGCGCACCGGCTCGCAGATGCAGCCGACCCCGCGGGCCGTCTCGCTCGCGCCTGCGGTGCGGCGCGTAATGGATACCATCAAGGGCGAAATCCTCCAGGCGCACACATTCGATCCGGCATCCAGCGAGCGCACCTTCACGCTGATCACTCCCGACATCGGCGAGATCAATTTCGTCCCCAAGCTGCTGGCGCGGTTCGTCCAGGCCGGACCGGGCCTGAACCTGCGCACGCTCGCCATGCCGCGCCATGCGGCCGCCGAAGCGCTGGAGTCAGGCGAGGCGGAACTGGCGATCGGCTATTTTCCCGACCTGCACAAGGCGGGCATGTTTCAGCAACTGCTGTTTCGCAATACCTTCGTCTGCATCGTCCGCAGCGGCCATCCCGAGGTGGGGGACGTCCTCACGCTCAAGCAGTACCTCGCCTTGCCGCATGCCGCCGTCCGGCCGGGGCGGGAGCATCTGTTCGAAGAGTTCCTCCAGCGCAAGGGCTTGAGGCGGCGCGTGCTGCTCGAAACGTCCCACTTCACGAGCCTGCTGCCCATTATCGAAAGCTCCGACCTCATCGCCACCGTTCCGCGCGACATGGCCAACGTGTGCGTGCAGCATGCCGACATCAGGATGGTGGACGTGCCGCTCAAGGCGCCCACCATCGAGGTCCACCAGTTCTGGCCGCGCCGCTTCCACAGGGATGCCGGCAACATGTGGCTGCGCGGGCTGGTGCACGAGCTCTTCCGGGCCTGATCCGTCGATACACGCCCGGCTGCCCATCGCCGGCGGATCGGATGCTCGAACTCTTCGGCGCCCGCATCGCTGTCCGGCGGCGGGAATGGTTCGATAATTACGATTTTCTTTTCAAGGAGAATTTCCTGTTTTTGACGATATCGACAATGATTCGCGTTGCCGGCTCGCTTCTTGCTGCACGTCCTCCCTGCGCGAAACACGAGGTCGATCATGCATGATTTGAGCGCTCTGCTTCTTGACGCGGCGGATGCCCTCGAGCAATACGCCTGCGGGTTGTCCGCTCTGGAACCCGCGGGGCAGCAGACCCGGCACTGGGACGACGGATGGGCATCCAGGCCCTCCAGCCGGGACCTGGTGCGGCGGCTGCGCGTCGCTTCCTCGGAATTGTCGCGCCACGCCGGAGCGCTGGATCTTGCCGTCCGCCTGGCTCCGCGTAACGCGACCTTGGAGGAGGTCGGGCAAGCGGTTGCCATGCTCGAGTCGGGCACCTGGGAGCCGCGTTCCTGGCGGTCGCCGTTGAGCAAGCGCCTGGCGGCGGCCGTGTCCGAGCTGGTCCTCGACGCCGAACGCTATCGCTGGCTCAGGAGCCAGAACGGCCGGGGCCGGGGAGCGCCAATCGTGGTGCGGCGCTACGAATACATGTTTGGAAGATATAGCGATATCCAGGATCTGGATGCCGCCATCGATACCGCCCGGTCGGGCCCTGTGCTGCACCGCACGGGGCGCCGCGTCTGAGGCGGCCGTGCCGCCGCGCTCGGCTAGGGTTGCCCGCCGCCGGCATTCGGATCGTCCTCCGCGCGGGACTTCCTGCCGTGGCCCAGTTGCCGATGATATTCCTCGTCCGTGTGGTCGCGGTCGGTCTTGTGCATGTCCGGTTCGCGGCGCGGGGCCGCGGGCGTGGGCGTCGAACTGTTCGTGTCCTCGAGCTTGTCGTCGATCGGTTGGCCAGGGGAACGGGAAGGTGAGTTGGCTGCCATGGTCGTCTCCAGAGACGACCGACGCAGCAAGTCGCATGCCGCATTCCCCTACGGGGAGGACGGAACCCTCGCCCGGATCAGGCCGCCACGATCATCTTCCTGAACCGCACGCGATGTTGGCCCGGGCCCGCATGGTGCAGTTGGACCGGCACTCCGTCCACCTGTCCCGTACCCGGCTCCAGCTCGAATCCCATCTTGCGGTGGAAAGCGATCGACCCGCTATTGGCCGGCGACGTGATGCTGTGCGCTTCCTCGCAGCCCAGCGCACGGACGACATCGAAGAAGTGCTCATACAGCATGCGCCCGAGGCCGCCGCCTCGGCGAGCGGGATCCACCCCGACGAAATGGATGTAGGCGATGCGGGAATCGGTCTGGGAGACGAAGCCGATCAGAAACGCCTCTATCGCGTCCGAGGCGCCGACGGCAAAGCTCGTACGCCGGAAATGCTCGAAGAAGAGCCGCGGCAGCAGTGCCTGCATGGGGCGGCCACCCCACCAGTGGTCGACGCGGGCGATGACGGGCTCGTAGTCGGAAGGGGAGAGCGGGCGCGGAGTCGGCATGAGCGAGAGGATCCTGTCGGGAGCGGGCCGATACCCGCGAGGCCCGGGTTTTAGCAGGATAAACGATAGCAAACAGCTGTCTCCGGCGCTTGGCCGCGCCCCATACGATAGTGTTTTCGGCGAGGTACCCATGGATGCTCAATCATTGGAATTTCCGGTGGGGCCGCTACGCGGGCGGATGCTGAAGAACATCAGATCGTACGCGTTCGTTTCGATTTCGGTATCGTCGCGCGTGCTGGACCGGCGGGAGGAGGCGCGCATGGCGGAGTGGCTGCGCAAGGAGCTCATCCGCGGCGACCAATGCGCGCGGGACTTCTTCATTCACAAGAGCGCGGAACGGGAGTGGCGGCAGACGCTGTCCATGGCATGCGCCGCACTGGGATACGAGCAAGGCGGCATGTCGGCCAGCGCGGAACTCGACGGCATCCTGCTACGCGCGAGCCTCTGAAACCCGGGCACCTTGGCGGCCCGGGCAAAAAAACTCCCCGGCACCTTGCGATGCCGGGGAGCTGTCTTGCGTCTGGGTATCAGCCCGCGTTCAGGCGACGACCCGGATCTTCGTGGCCTGGGGGCCTTTGAGACCATTGGCGGCCACGAACGTGACGCGCTGGTTTTCCATCAGCGTCTTGCGTCCGTCGCCCTGGATCTCGGAGAAGTGGGCGAACAAGTCCTTGCCGCCCGTTTCCGGCATGATGAAGCCGAAGCCCTTCTCATCGTTGAACCATTTGACGATTCCTGTCTGTTCCATGTGTATCCTTGATTGATTGGATGGAGGCTTGCCTGGGGCGCGCCTGTGTTACTGAGTGCCCTTTCTGGCAGCCGATGCGGGGGAGCGCCGCTGCGATTGGACCCGGTGGACGTCCCGCCCGCGGAATCGCAGGCGTAGACGTTGAGCGGACGTAGTGCCCGGTGCGGGTACCAAAGCGTCAGCGGTGTAAGTCGTGCATCCGAATAGCGGTGCAGCGAAGATCACGGTACTGGCGACGAGCGGGCCGTGAACGGGTTGGAGATATACGACGTCGCCAACCTCGATGGCCTCGCCATGCAGCATCTGGTGCGCGGGGCGAGGAATGAGCTGGTCTGGGAAAATTTCTATCAAAGGTGTCCAAAGAGGCTGTCACTCGGCGTCGGAGCGACGGGAACAGTCTCTAGTTTTCCGTGCCAGGGAAGGCACTGTGCAAAAGGTAATGAACTCGGTTAAGAGGGGGACGGTGCAAGAGGGATCAGGCAAGGCTGATCGAAGCTTGTAGCGGCGAATGTGAGTTGTTGTAGTGTTCGCAGCAAGGACCGATCAGGCATTGTCCCCCTTGCGGGCGGGAAAGTCAATGAAACTCTGTGCAATGCCTCCACTACCCGGGCGCGGCGGCATTGCGCGCCGTAAGCGCGGCGATTCCAGCTCGACCGCAGCGCCTCCGCTCGCCGTAGTGCGGGACAAGCCTCACATCAGGATGATGTCGTACTGCTCCTGGCTGTATATCCCCTCCACCTGCAGCGAAATCGGTTTACCGATGAAGTCCCCGAGCGAGGCCAGGTTCTGGCTTTCTTCCTCCAGGAAGAGATCCACCACCGCTTGCGAGGCCAGGATGCGGAATTCCTTTGGATTGAACTGCCGCGCCTCGCGCAGGATCTCGCGCAGGATCTCGTAGCACAGGGTGCGGGCGGTCTTGACCTGGCCGCGGCCCTGGCAGGTGGGGCAGGACTCGCACAGCACGTGGCTGAGCGATTCGCGGGTGCGCTTGCGGGTCATCTCGACCAGGCCGAGCTGCGTGAAGCCGTTGAGCGTGATGCGCGTACGGTCGCGCGCCAGCGCCTTGCGCAGCTCGCCCAGCACCGATTCGCGGTGCTCCAGGTTCTCCATGTCGATGAAGTCCAGGATGACGATGCCGCCGAGATTGCGCAGGCGCAATTGCCGGGCGATGGCCTGGGCCGCTTCCAGGTTGGTCTTGAAGATGGTGTCGTCGAAATTGCGCCCGCCGACGAAGCCGCCGGTGTTGACGTCGATGGTGGTGAGCGCCTCGGTCTGGTCGATGATGAGATAGCCGCCGGACTTGAGCTCCACGCGCCGCGACAGCGCGCGATTGATTTCCTCGTCGACGTTGTAGAGGTCGAAGAGCGGACGCTCGCCCGTGTAGTGCACCAGTTTGTCGATGACCGATGGCGTGAACTCCCTGGCCCAGGCCAGCAGCCGGGTGAAGCTGCTGCGCGAGTCGATCTGGATGGAGGCCGTTTCGGTGCTGACGACGTCGCGCAATACGCGTTGCGCCAGGTTCAGGTCTTCGTGCAGCAGCCATGGCGCGCCCTTGGTGCGGGCCTGCTGCTGCATGATGGACCAGAGCTTGCCCAGGTAGGCGATGTCGGCCGCGAGTTCTTCGTCGGTGGCGTCTTCGGCCTGGGTGCGGACGATGTAGCCGCCTTTCTCGTCCTGCGGCACCAGCCGCTGGACGCGGTCGCGCAGCTGGATGCGCTCGGCTTCCGATTCGATGCGCTGCGAGATGCCGATGTGCGGATCGTAGGGCAGGTAGACCAGCATGCGTCCGGCCACGCTGATCTGGGTGGACAGCCGTGCGCCCTTGGTGCCGATGGGATCTTTGATGACCTGGACCATCAAGGTCTGGCCTTCGAACAGCAGCTTCTCGATGGGCGTGACGGGATGGCCGCCATGGGCACGCTCCTGGCGGCTTTCGCGGATGTCGGCGATGTGCAGGAAGGCGGCGCGCCCCAGGCCGATGTCGATGAAGGCGCTCTGCATGCCGGGCAGCACGCGCGCCACCCGTCCGAGATAGATGTTGCCGACGTAGCCCTTCTGGGAGGTGCGCTCGATGTGGAGTTCCTGGACCGCGCCCTGCTGGACGACGGCGACCCGGGTTTCATAAGGAGAAACGTTGATGAGGATGTCTTCGGTCATGGAGTCTGCCGGTGAGCTTGCGCAACTATCCGGGAGCTTACCGCGAGTCGGGAATCGCCGGCGAGGCGACGACGGGGCGCCGCGGAGCCGGTCAGGGCAGCACGATGCCGGCCAGCGCGAGGATCCGCGCGGTTTCGTAGAGGGGCAGCCCCATGACGCCGGTGAAGCTGCCGCTGATGTGCTGCACGAACACGCCGCCCAGCCCCTGTATGCCGTAGGCGCCGGCCTTGTCGTAGGGCTCCCCCGTATCGCAGTAGCGCTCGATGTCGCGCGGGGCCAGGGTGCGGAAACGCACGCGCGTAATGGAGACGTCTTCGTGCAATTGGCCGCGGCACACCATCGCGAGCGCGGTATGGACCTCGTGTTCGGAGCCGGACAGCCGCTGCAGGATGCGTATCGCATCGGCGCGGTCGACCGGCTTGCCCAGTACTTCCGCATCGAGGATGACGGTGGTGTCGGCGGCCAGGATGGGCCGCTCGGGCAGTCGGCGCAGGCGCATGGTCTCGGCGCCGAGAAGCGCCTTCTCGCGCGCGGTGCGGCGAACGTAGTCGGCGGCGGCCTCGCCGGGCAATTGCGGCTCATCGGGGCCGGCCGCGGGCGGCGGGAGCAGCAGTTCGTGCTCGACTCCCAGCTGGGTGAGCAGTTCCCGGCGGCGCGGGCTGCGCGAGGCGAGGTAGATGGCCGTCATGTCGTTGTCCGTGAGGCGCGGACGCATGGCGGCGCCCGCGGAGTTGTCGGAATCATCCCCCTCTATGGTAGGGATGGTTGGCGAGGATGGACCAGCTTCGATATAGCTGCTCGGCAAGCAGGACGCGCACCATGCCGTGGGGCAGGGTCAGGCTGGAAAGGCGAAGCATGCCGGCGCAGCGGCGCTTGAGGTCGGGATCGAGCCCGTCCGGGCCGCCTATGATCAGCGCCACGTCCTGTCCGTCGTTGCGCCATTGCTGCATCTGCCTGGACAGGTCGATGGTGGTGAGGTCGCGGCCGCGTTCGTCCAGCGCGATCCAGCGTCCCGCGGGAGGCAGCGCCGCTTCGATGCGCCTGGCTTCGAGGGCCTGCATCTGGGCGGGCGTCTTGCCGGTGGTGCGCGGCTCGGGCCGGACTTCGCGCAGCTCGATGGGGCAGTCGGGCGGCATGCGCTTGGCGTAGTCCGAGAAAGCCTCGTCCACCCATCCGGGCATGCGGTGGCCGACGGCGACGATGACGAGTTTCATGAGCGGCGAGTCTTTGTCCGGTTCATTGTGTGTGGTTCCGGTGGACGGCAAAATTTAAGCAGCGACCAGCACCCAGCGAAGCCCCCAGGGGTATCACACCGCTGCCACCGCCGGCAGCCAGCGAAGCACCCGTGCCCCAACCCAAGACAACGGTCCTAGACCCAGGATGCGATGGATCCGGCTCCGCTGGTCCACCCGCATCGCCCCCTTGAGGGGGCGCCCGAAGGGCGTAGGGGGTGGGCCTCCCCTCCGGGCCGCCCCAAGGCGGGTCCCGACCCCCTTGGGGGCTGCCGCGTAGCGGCTGGGGGCCCACCATCCTGGGCGCGCGTTAGCGCGTAGGGGGGGGACTCAACTTCATGCGCACCGGCTTGCCGCCCCAGACTTCCTCCAGGTTGTAATACTCGCGGATGGCGGGCTGCATGATGTGGACGACGATGTCGCCCAGGTCCACCAGGACCCATTCGCCGGTTTCCTCGCCTTCGGTGGCGACGACGTCACCGCCCAGGGCCTTGACCTTTTCGACCACGCTGGAGGCCAGCGCGCGGGTCTGCCGGTTCGAGGTGCCGCTGGCGATGACGACGCGGTCGAAGAGGCTGGTCAGGTGAGTGGTATTGAGCACCGTGATGTTCTGGGCCTTGACGTCTTCCAGGGCGTCGACGACGGCACGTTGTAGTTTGCGTATGTCCATGTTTAGACCTGATACAGGCGGTGCTGTTCGATGTAGCGCAGCACCGCGGGGGGGACGAGACCGTCGACCGATTCGCCGCGGGCGAGCCGCTGCCGGATGGTGGAGCTGGATATCGCCATTTCTGGCATGGGCAGCCAGTGCAGCGTGCGTCCCAGCTTCGCCAACGCGTCGCGCAAGGCAGTGGGAGGTTCGGGGCGGGTGCCCGGTCGGCTGGCCACCGCGAGATCGACCAGCGCAACGATGTCCTGCCAGTCTTTCCAGGTACAGAAGTTCGCCAATTGATCGGCCCCGAGGATCCAGACGTACTGTACCGTTCCAGCAAGCTGCGTGCCCATGCGACCCGTGAGCGAGCGCAGGGTATCGATGGTGTAGCTGGGGCCGCCGCGCTCGATTTCGATGCGGTTCAGGACCAGGCCCGGGTCGCCGGCGATGGCCAGCGCCACCATGTCGGCGCGTTGTTCCGCGGTGGCGGTCAGGGGCTGGCGTTGCCAGGGCGCGGCCGCCGGGATGAACTGGACCGATTCCACGTCCAGGTGATCGCGGGCGGCGCGGGCCAGGGCCAGGTGGGCTTCGTGGATGGGATCGAAGCTCCCTCCCAGCAATCCTGTGCGCGGGACGGCGGCAGGCGGATTCAAATCCAGTCCCGCGGGGGAAGCAGTTCGTAGAGGCGAGCCTCGGGCGAACCGGGGTCGGGATGCCAGTCGTAGCGCCATTGAGCCTGCGGCGGCATCGACATCAGGATGGATTCCGTCCGTCCGCCCGACTGCAGTCCGAACAGCGTGCCGCGGTCGAACACCAGGTTGAATTCGACGTAGCGTCCGCGCCGGTATGCCTGGAAGTCGCGTTCGCGCTCTCCGTAGGGCAGGGAGAGGCGGCGCCGGACGATGGGCAGGTAGGCCTCGAGGAAGCCGTCGCCCACCGAACGGGCGGCGGCGAAGGCATGGTCGAAGCCGCCTTCGTTGAAATCGTCGAAGAAGATGCCGCCCAGTCCGCGGGCTTCCTTGCGGTGCTTGAGGTAGAAATACTCGTCGCACCATTTCTTGAAGCGGGGATAGAGGTCGGGACCGCTCGGGTCCAGCGCCGCCTTGCAAGTGCGATGGAAGTGGACCGCGTCTTCCTCGAACGGATAGTAAGGCGTCAGGTCCATGCCGCCGCCGAACCAGAATACGTCGTCGGCATCGGAGACGTGGATGGATTTGGCAATGAACACCCGCACGTTCATGTGCACGGTCGGCACGTAGGGATTGCGCGGATGCAGCACCAGCGACACGCCCATGGCTTCCCAGGGGCGGCCGGCCAGCTCGGGCCGGTGCGCGCTGGCCGAAGGCGGCAGCGTCGCGCCGGTGACGTGGCTGAACAGCACGCCGCCGCGTTCGAAGACCTTGCCGCCTTCCACCAGCCGCGAGAGGCCGCCGCCGCCTTCCGCCCGTTGCCAGGCATCGGAGCGGAAAGGCTGGCCTTCGAGTTCCTCGAGGCTGGCGACGATGCGCGATTGCAGACCGGTGAAGTAGCTGCGGGTCAGCGCGGTGTCGATGTTCATGCCGTACCCGGGTCGGCCGGGGAGGTGCGGCGCCCGATGGCCCGCCAGCCGATGTCGCGGCGGTATTGCGCGCCGTCGAAGTGGATGGATTGCAGCACGTCGTAGGCGCGCTGCTGGGCGAGCTTGGCCGAATCGCCCAGCGCCGTCACGCACAGCACGCGGCCGCCGCTGGTCTTGACCACGCCGCCGCTTTCGGTGGTGCCTGCATGGAAGACCATGCTGTCGGCGGTTTCGGCCGGCAGGCCGCCGATGACGTCACCGGTGCGCGGCGTGTCGGGATAGTTGTGCGCGGCCATGACCACGCCCAGCGCGGTGCGGCGGTCCCAGTCGATGTTGGCCTGGTCGAGCGTGCCGGCCACGGCGTGCTCGAAGACTTCGAGCAGGTCGCTCTTGACCCGCATCATGATGGGCTGCGTTTCCGGGTCGCCCATGCGGCAGTTGAACTCCAGCACCCGCACGCCATTCGGGCCTATCATCAGCCCGGCATACAGGAAGCCGGTGAACGGGATGCCGTCCTTGGACATGCCCTGGATGGTGGGCCAGATCACCTCGCGCATGATGCGGCCGTGCAGCTCGGGCGTGACCACCGGCGCCGGCGAATACGCGCCCATGCCGCCGGTATTGGGGCCTTCGTCGTTGTCCTTGAGCCGCTTGTGGTCCTGGCTCGTGGCCAGGGGCAGCACATGCTTGCCGTCGCAAAGCACGATGAAGCTGGCTTCCTCGCCCTCGAGGAATTCCTCGATCACCACCCGCGCGCCGGCCTGGCCGAGCTTGCCGTCGCCCAGCATGGCGTCGACCGCGGCGTGGGCTTCCTCGAGTGTGGCGGCGACCACCACCCCCTTGCCGGCGGCCAGGCCGTCGGCCTTGATCACGATCGGCGCGCCCTGGGCGTCGATGTAGGCATGCGCCTGCGCCGGATCGGTGAAGGTCTGGTACTTGGCCGTGGGAATGCCGTGGCGGATCATGAAGGCCTTGGCGAAGTCCTTCGAGCTCTCGAGCTGCGCGGCGGCCTTCGTGGGACCGAAGATCTTCAGGCCGCGGGCGCGGAAAAGGTCCACCACGCCGGCGGCCAGGGGCGCCTCGGGGCCGACCACCGTCAGCGCGATGCCTTCCTTTTCGACGAAGTCGGCCAGCTGCGCGGGATCGGTGATGGGAACGTTCTGCAGGTGGGGTGTGAGCGCGGTACCGCCGTTGCCGGGAGCGACGAACACTTTCTGGGTCTTGGCCGATTTGGCCAGTTGCCAGGCCAGGGCGTGTTCGCGGCCGCCGGAACCGATGACGAGAAGTTTCATAGGAGATTACTCGTCCATGACGGCGGTGGTGTAGACCTCCTGGACGTCGTCCAGGGATTCCAGCGCGTCCAGCAGTTTCTGCATTTTCTCGGCGTCCTCGCCGGTGAGGGGTGTTTCATTGAGCGCCTTCATCACGATGCCGTCCATCTCGGCCTTCAGGCCGGCGCCGTCGAAAGCCTGCTTGACGGCGGCGTAGTCGGCGGGGGCGCAGATGACCTCGATCACGCCTTCGTCGTCGGTGATGACGTCTTCGGCGCCAGCGTCGAGGGCGAGCTCCATGACCTTGTCTTCCGGCGTGCCGGGGGCGAACAGGAACTGGCCGCAATGCTTGAACATGAAGGCCACCGAGCCTTCCTGGCCGAGGTTGCCGCCGTTCTTGGCGAAGGCATGGCGCACTTCGGCCACCGTGCGCGTGCGGTTGTCGGTCATGCAGTCGACGATGACGGCCGCCCCGCCCACGCCGTAGCCTTCGTAGCGGACTTCCTCGTAGTTGTCGCCGTCGGCGCCCCCGGCGCCCCGCGCGATCGCGCGCTGGATGGTGTCCTTGGGCATGTTGGCGTCGGTCGCCTTGTCCCAGGCCAGCCGCAGGCGGGGGTTGGTGTCGGGGTCGGGCCCGCCTGCGCGGGCCGCCACGGTGACTTCACGTATCAGTTTGGTCCACAGCTTGCCGCGCTTGGCGTCCTGACGCCCTTTGCGGTGCTGGATATTGGCCCATTTGCTATGTCCGGCCATGGAAATCGCTTGTGTCGTAACGGTGAGAGGTCCATTTTAGCTTGACCGGCAGGTGCAGGCTCCCGTTGGAATATCCTCTTGCTGCCAATACCACAGCCTGCGCATCATCCGATGCCCGCGGACGGCGTTTTGACAAGACCGGCGCCTTGCGCACAGAATCGTCGCCTATCCCTCCCGGGGGTTGTCGGTTAGTTTGCATAACGGAACCATCATGGTCGCTCCCATCCTTCTCGCCAAGAACGCGAATACCGAGCTCTTCCTGCTGCCGGCCATGGCCAACCGGCATGGCTGCATCACCGGGGCGACCGGCACCGGCAAGACGGTCACGCTGCAGGTGATGGCCGAATCCTTCTCCCGGCTGGGCGTGCCGGTCTTCATGGCCGACGTCAAAGGCGACCTGACGGGAATTTCGCAAGCCGGCGCCGCCACGCCCAAGCTGGAGGCGCGGCTCAAGTCGCTGGGCCTGGACCAGCCGGAGTGGGGAGCCTGCCCGGTCACGCTGTGGGACGTATTCGGCGAGCAGGGCCATCCCGTGCGTGCGACCGTGTCGGACATGGGGCCGCTGCTGCTGGGACGCATGCTGAATCTGAACGACACCCAGGCCGGCGTGCTGACCATGGTGTTCCGCATCGCCGACGACAACGGCCTGTTGCTGCTCGATCTGAAAGACCTGCGGGCCATGCTGCAGTACGTCGGCGACAATGCCGCCCAGTTCAAGACCCGCTACGGCAACGTCTCCGCCGCGTCCGTGGGCGCGATCCAGCGCGGATTGCTGGCGCTGGAGGAGCAGGGGGGCGACCGCTTCTTCGGCGAACCCATGCTGAACATCGACGATCTCATGCAGACCGATGCCCGGGGGCACGGCGTGGTCAACATCCTGGCGGCCGACAAGCTGATGCAATCGCCGACGCTGTACGCCACCTTCCTCTTGTGGATGCTGTCCACGCTGTTCGAGCACCTGCCCGAAGCGGGCGATACCGACAAGCCGAAGTTCGTCTTCTTCTTCGACGAAGCCCACCTGCTGTTCAACGACGCGCCCAAGGCGCTGCTCGACAAGATCGAACAGGTGGTCAGGCTGATCCGCTCCAAGGCGGTAGGCGTGTATTTCTGCACCCAGAATCCGCTGGATATCCCGGAGACCGTGCTGGGCCAGCTCGGCAACAGGGTGCAGCACGCGCTGCGGGCCTTCACGCCGCGCGACCAGAAAGCCGTGAAATCGGCGGCCGAGACGATGCGGCCCAATCCCGGCCTGGACCTGGCCGCGGCGATCACCGAGCTCGGCGTGGGCGAGGCGCTGGTATCGCTGCTGGACGAAAAGGGCCGGCCCGGCATGACGGAGCGCGTCTACGTGGTGGCGCCGGGCAGCCGGATCGGCCCGGCCACCGAGCCCGAACGGCAGGCCCTGCGCCAGTCTTCGATCGTGGCGGGAGTCTACGAAAAAGCGGTGGACCGCGAGTCGGCCTATGAAATGCTGACCGCCCGGACGGCGGGTGGAGCGGCCGCCGGGACCGGGGCCGCAACACCGGCCCCCAAGGCAGGCCAGGCCGAGGATGACGGCCTCATAGGCGGCCTGCGCGACGTGCTGTTCGGGTCCACCGGCCCCCGGGGCGGGCGCCGCGAGGGCGTGCTGGAGTCGGCCGCCCGCAGTGCGGTCCGTTCCATGGGTACACAGCTCGCGCGGGACCTGACCCGCGGCCTGCTGGGATCCCTGCTGGGCAAGCGACGCTGACGCGCTTTCTTCCCTCATCGCCTGGGGCGGCGGCATAAAACCCTGCTCCGCCCAGGGCTAATAAGCCCATCTATTACTGCATTGACAACCATTGCCTATGCAGTAATAATGGCGCCATGGCTGATTCTTCTTCCCCCGGCGCTCGTCCGAGCCCTTCCGCCGCGATCCGAAGCTACGACCCCAGCGAAAGCGTGGGTTACCTGATCAAGCTGGCCCATGGCTCGCTGCAGCGCGCGGTCGACGCTGAAATGATGGCGCTCGACCTGACCGCCATGCAGTGGGGCCCACTGATGCTGCTGGCGATGGGAAGGGGGGAGACGGCCGCCGAACTGGCGCGCAGCACCTGTACGGACACCGGCGCCATGACGCGCATGCTCGACCGGCTCGAATCCAAGGGCCTGATCCGGCGCGTGCGCAGCGCGGAGGACCGCCGGGTCATCAAGCTGGAGCTGACGGAGGAAGGCGTGCGCGCCACGGAGCAGATTCCACAGCGGCTGCATCATGCGGTCGACCTGCATACGCGTGGTTTTTCCGACGAGGAGCTCCGGCAGTTGAAGTCGCTATTGCGCCGCATGATCGCCAACGGCGCCAGTCTGGGCTGAGTCCATGACCGGACGGGCCCTTTGTTTCACCCATATGACTGCCTAAGCAGTAACAGGCAAGGCAATTAAATTCAGCAGATCGTAAGCTTCCATGAAAAGATTCTTGCTAGTGCCCCTGGTCGCCGCGCTTGCCGCGTGCGCCAGTGTGGATCAGGACGCCTCCCCCCGGGCGCAACTGGTCGAGGCGTCCACGCTGGGCGCCGCTCAGGCCGACGTCCAATGGCCGGTGCAGCAATGGTGGCGCCGCTATGGCGATGCGCAGTTGAATGGCCTGATCGACGAAGCCATCGTGGGCAGTCCGTCCATCGTCATTGCCCAGGCGCGCCTGGCGCGGGCCGAGGCTGCCGTCGGCACCGCGCGGGCCAACCGCCTGCCCGAGGTCGACGCGACCTTCAACGCGACCCGGCAGCGCTATACCGAGAACGGCGCCATCCCGGCGCCGCTTGCCGGCGGCGTGCGTACCGACGCCAAGCTGGCGCTGAACGTCAGCTACGAGCTCGATTTCTGGAACAAGAACGGTTCCCTGCTGAAAGCCGCGTTGTCGGAAAGCCGTGCGGCGCAGGCCGAGAACCAGGCCGCGGTCGGCATCCTGGCCAGCTCCATCGGTACGGCGTACTTCAACCTCCAGCGCCTTTTCGCCCAGCGCGAGGTGCTGCAGGCCGCCATCGCCCAGCGCGACGGCGTCGCCGCGCTGACCCGGCAGCGCTATTCCTCCGGCCTCGATACCCAGGTGGAGGTCAAGCAGGCCGAGTCGGCGCTGGCCGAGGCGCGCACCCAATTGGCGCAGGTGGACGAGAGCATCGCCCTGCAGCGCAACGAGATCGCCGCGCTGGTGGGGGCGGGCCCGGATCGGGGCGCCGCCATCCAGCCCGTGCCGCTGGTGCCGCCGGGCACGTCGGTGCCGGCCAACGTGCCGCTGTCGCTGCTGGGCCGGCGCGCCGACATCGTCGCCGCCCGCTGGCGCGTGGAGTCCGCACAGCGCAACGTCGATGCCGCCAAGGCCATGTTCTACCCCAACATCAACCTGGCTGGCTTCATCGGCACCTCGGCGCTAGGGCTTTCCAAGCTTTTCGAGTCGGGTAGCCAGATCGTCGGCGTCGGGCCCGCTGTCACTCTACCCATCTTCGAAGGCGGCCGGCTCAATGCCAACCTGAAGGGCAGGGCCGCGGACGCCGACCTCGCCGTGGCCTCTTACAACCAGACCGTGCTGCATGCCGTCAACGAGGTGGCCGATACGCTCGCCTCGATACGCGCGCTCGACCGCGAGAGCAGCGAGCAGCGCAAGGCCAGGGAAGCCATCGACCAGGCCTACGAACTCGCGGTCAAGCGCTATCGCGCCGGCCTGGGCAACTACCTGAGCGTACTGACCGCGCAGAGCGCGGTGTTGACGCAGGCACGGCTCGATACCGACCTGAAGGCCCGCGCGCTGACGCTGGACGTGGCGCTGGCCAAGGCCCTGGGAGGCGGCGCGGAGCTGCCCGCCGGCCCGGGCGAGCCGGTGGCCGCGGCCACCCGGTAGCGCTTGAGAAAACGATACGCGAATCGCTAGATATTTACGCCAAGGTTCTGATATGGAAACCGCACAATCCGCACCCAACAATTCCCGCAAGAAACTGCTGCTGGGCGCAGCCGGCGCCTTCGCCGTCATCGCCGTGGCCTACGGCGCGTGGTGGGCGCTGGTGGCCCGCCACTATGAACATACCGATGACGCCTACGTGCAAGGCAACCTGGTGCAGATCACGCCCCAGATCGCCAGCACGGTGGTCGCCATCCAGGCCGACGATACCGATTACGTCAAGGCCGGCGATCCGCTGGTGCTGCTGGACAAGGCCGACGCGCAGGTCGCGCTGGACCAGGCCCAGGCCGCGCTCGCGCAGACCGTGCGGCAGGTCCGTACGCTCTACGCCAACAATGGCGCCCTGAGCGCCAACATCGCCGTGCGCCAGGCCGAGGTCGAGCGCGCGCGGGCCGACCTGGCCAAGGCCCAGAGCGACGCCAAGCGGCGGCAGGAGCTGGCCGAGTCGGGCGCGGTCAGCGGCGAGGAAATGCTGCATGCGCAGACCGCCGTCAGCAACGCGAAGTCGGCGCTGGCCTCCGCCCAGGCCGCCCTGGTGGCCGCGCGCGAACAGCTCGCCACCAACACCGCGCTCACCGATGGCACCAGCGTGGAGCAGCATCCCAACGTCCTGGGCGCCGCGGCCAAGGTACGCGAGGCCTATATCAATCTGTCCCGCACCTCGCTGCCCGCGCCCGTCACGGGCTATGTGGCCAAGCGCAGCGCCCAGGTCGGCCAGCGCGTCGCGCCCGGCGCCTCGCTGATGACCATCGTGCCGCTGGACCAGGTATGGGTGGATGCGAACTTCAAGGAAGTGCAGCTGGGCCGCATGCGCATCGGCCAGCCGGTGACGCTGGAGGCCGACGTCTATGGCTCCAAGGTCGAATACCACGGCAAGGTGGCCGGCCTGGGCGCGGGCACGGGAAGCGCGTTCGCGCTGCTGCCCGCGCAGAACGCCACGGGCAACTGGATCAAGGTGGTGCAGCGCGTGCCGGTGCGCATCGCGCTCGATCCCAAGGAGATCGAAACCCATCCGCTGCGCGTCGGCCTGTCGATGAACGTGTCGGTGGACGTTTCCTCCACCGACGGTCCTGCGCTGGCCGAGGTCAGCCGTACCGCGCCGGCCTATTCCACCACGGTCATGGACCACGCGCGCGAGGATGCCGATGCGCTCGTCGCCGCCACCATCGCCCAGAACCTCGGTGGCCGCGCGGCCGAAGCCAAGCCCGCCGTGGCCAAGGCGGCGCCGCTGCACATTTCCACGCCCGCGCGCGCCGACAAGGGCGGCTCGTTAACCGTCGCCCGCCACGGCGCCGGCGCGCTGTAAGGCCGTCCCCCCAACGGGTATCTTCATGACGACTTCCGCTTCTTCCCCCGCCGACGCGCCGGCCGAGCGGCCCGCGCCGCCGGCCGCCCAGGCGACGCATCCGCCGCTGCAGGGCGGCCAGCGCCTGCTGGGCACCATTGCGCTCTCGGCGGCCGTGTTCATGAACGTGCTCGACACTTCGATCGCCAACGTGTCGCTGCCGGCGATATCGGGCGACCTGGGCGTCAGCACCAGCCAGGGAACCTGGGTCATTACCTCGTTCGCCGTGGCCAACGCCATCGCGCTGCCGCTGACAGGCTGGCTCACCTTGCGTTTCGGCCAGGTGCGCCTGTTCGTCGCCTCGGTGCTGCTGTTCATCATCGCATCCTGGCTGTGCGGCCTGGCGCCCAATCTCGAATCGCTGATTGCGTTCCGCGTCCTGCAGGGGCTGGTGGCCGGACCCATGATTCCGCTTTCGCAGACCTTGATGCTGGGCAGCTATCCCCGGGAGAAATCGGGTATTGCGCTGGCGCTGTGGTCCATGACCACGCTGGTGGCGCCGGTGGCCGGCCCGCTGTTGGGCGGATGGATTTCGGACAACTATTCCTGGCCCTGGATCTTCTACATCAACATTCCGGTGGGGCTGGCGGCGGCCTGGGTGAGCTGGGCGATCTACCACAAGCGCGAGTCGCCGATCCGCAAGCTGCCGATCGACACAGTGGGGCTGGTACTGCTCGTGGTCTGGATCGCCGCCTTGCAGATCATGCTCGACAAGGGCAAGGAGCTCGATTGGTTCGCCAACGGCACCATCGTCACGCTGGCGGTGATCGCCGTGGTCGGGTTCGTCTTCTTCGTCATCTGGGAGCTGACCGACAAGCATCCGGTGGTGGACCTGCGGCTGTTCGCCGGACGCAATTTCACCGTGGGCGCATTGACGCTGTCGGTGGCCTATGCGGTTTTCTTCGGCAACGTGGTGCTGTTGCCGTTGTGGCTGCAGACGCAGATGGGCTACACCGCCACCGATGCGGGGATGGTGACCGCGCCCATCGGCCTGTTGGCGATCGTGCTGACGCCCATCATCGGCCGCATGCTGGGCCGCACCGATCCGCGCGTCCTCGTCACGGTGGCCTTCGGCGTGTTCGCCGCGGTCAGCTTCATGCGCGCCGGCTTCACGCCGCAGGCCGACATGTTGACGCTGCTCGAGCCCACCTTGCTGCAGGGCGCGGGAATGGCGGCCTTCTTCGTGCCGCTGGTATCGCTGACGCTGGCGGGCCTGCCGCCCGACAAGATCGCCAGCGCCTCGGGCCTGTCGAACTTCCTGCGCATCACCGCGGGCGCGTTCGGCACCTCCATTTCCACGACGATGTGGGAAGACCGGGCCGCCATGCACCACGCCCACCTGGTCGAGCATATTTCTCCAGGCAGTTCGGCGGCTTCGCAGGCGCTGTCCAGCATGCAGGGCGCGGGCATGTCTCCCGAGCAGGCCATGGCCTCGGTCAACAACCTCATCACCGGCCAGGCGTTGACGATGTCGGCGGTCGACATCTTCTACGGTTCGGCCGTCGTGTTCCTGGTGCTGATCGCGATGGTCTGGTTCGCGCGGCCCGGCAAGCGCGGCGCGGGCGCGCCGGTGGACGCCGGCGGCGCGCACTGACGGGGCCGCCTCGAGGCGGCCCCCTTCAGCGCGGCAGCCGGTCGCGTATGTAGGCCGCCACGCGGGCGAGCACCGCGGTCAGGTCGGCCTGCACGCGATCGAATCGGGCGTTGCGTTCGCGGCTGGCTTCGTCCATGTACACCGGGCGCCGGATCTCGATCTGAAGACTATGGCGGCGTTCGGCCGGACGTCCCATGCGCGCGATGAGCTGCACGCCCTTGTAGGGGTCGTTGCGCGCGACCGTATAGCCCTTGTCCCGCAGCTCCGCTTCGATGAGCGCGACGAAATCCGGCTCGCAGGTTGTGCCGTCGCGATCGCCCAGGACGAAGTCGGCCAGCGGGCGATCGCAGCGAATTCCCAGCCGCTCATAGACGTCGTTGGGCATGGAGTGCAGATTCAGGTGCCATAGTGCGCCGAAGCGTGCATAGCGCTCCTCGACTGCGCTGTCGAGTGTGGCGTGATACGGCAAATAGCAGGTATCGATACGCCGCTGTACCTCCCGCACCGTCAGCTTGCGGTCGTAGATCGGCGTGGCCGCGTCCATGCGGCTCCAGACCAGTCCCTTGCCGAGCCGGGTCTTCTCGCTGGGGGCGAGCGGTTCGGGCCATGGGGAGGCCAGCAGCTCCGGATCCAGGTCCGCCAGGGTCCGATTGGGATCGATGTAGACCCGGGGGAAGGTGGCCGCGATCAGGGTGGCGCCATGATCGGGCGCTGCCGACCACAGGGCGTCCACATGCGTGTCTTCGCCCTGGCGCAGGCGCGCCAGGGGCAGGGCGGCCCCGAAGTCGACCGGATAATGCGTGCCGCTGTGCGGCGAATCGCACACCAGCGGCAGGACCGGACCGGATGGATCGCGCCGCACGACCGGCTGCGGGGTGAAGCCGGCCATGCTTATTGCGCCTGGATGTTGGCGGCCTTGGCCACTTTGGCGTAGCGGTCGAGCGCCTGGTCGATCTGCCTGGCGAATTCCTCGGGCGTGGTGGGTACGAGCGTGCCGCCGACGTCCTCGGCCTTTTTCTGGAAGTCCGCGTTCTGCATGGCTTTGCGCACGGCCTGGTTCAGGCGCGTCACGACGTCGGCGGGCGTTCCCGCGGGCGCCACCAGGCCGAACCATCCGCCGGTGCCCATTTCGGGAAAGCCCAGTTCGGCATAGGTCGGCACCTCGGGCAAGAGCGGCGAACGCTGGGCGGCCAGGACGGCCAGCGGCCGCAGTCGCCCGCCCTGGAGGTGAGGCAGGGTGGACGACAGGTTGTCCGTGATCGCGTCGACCTGCCCGGCCAGCGCATCGTTCAGGGCCGGCCCGGCGCCGCGGTAGGGGACGTGCAGCAGCTTGATGCCGGACAGCATCATGAAGTTCTCGATATTGGCGTGGCCGAGCGAGCCGACGCCGGGCGACGCGAAGGAGTACTTCTGCGGATGTGCCTTGGCGAGCGCAATGAACTCTTTCATGTTCCTGGCCGGAACGGACGGATGCACCGCGAAGACGCTGGGAATGGCCAGCACGTTGGCGATAGGGGCGAAGTCCTTGCGGGCGTCGTACTTGAGGTTGGGATAGATGGCAGGGTTCGAGCCATGGGTGCTGACCGTGGCCATGCCTATGGTGTAGCCGTCAGCCGGTGCGCGGGCCACCATCTCCATGCCCAGCGCGCCGCCGGCGCCACCCTTGTTTTCCACCACGACCGGTTGCCTGAGCTCGCGGCCGGTGTACTCGGCGATGAGGCGGGCCACGATGTCGGTGGAGCCGCCAGGGGCGAAGGGAACGATCAGGCGGATCGGACGCGAGGGATAGGCATCCGCGGCGTGGGCGGCACTGCCCAGCAAGGCGGCGCCGATGGCGGTCAGAACGAGGCGCAGGGGGGACATGCTTGGCTCCGTTGGCGAAGGTGGATGTGACGAGTCTGCGCAGTGTCAGAAATTTACGAACCGGCCACAAACGACTATATTTCACCGTCGCATTACTTTTGGTAATGCAGGCCGGTACCGCATGCGCCTTCATTCTCCGTCCATGTCCGAACTGCACGCATTCGTCACGGCGGCGCAGTTGGGAAGCTTCACCAAGGCCGCCCAGGCGCTGTGCGTCACGCAGGGCGCGATCAGCCGCGCCATTGCCCGCCTGGAAACCCATTTCGGCCAACCCTTGATGGCGCGCAGCGCGCACGGCCTGGCGCTTACCGAAGCCGGCCGCCGCCTGGCCGAAGCCGCCGCCGGCCCGCTGCAGGCGATCGAATCGGTCAGCGCGGAACTGCGGGCCGCCACCCGCCGCCACCAGTTGAACCTGGCCGTCATTCCCACGCTGGCGAGCGTCTGGCTGGTGCCGCGCCTGCCGGAGTTCCATCGGCGGCATCCGCATGTCGAGCTGACGTTTTCCGCCTACAGGCGGGACGAGGACTTCTCCGGCGCGACGCCCGATGCCGCCATCCTCAGCGGTACGCCGGAGCAATGGCCGCAATGGCAATGCGATTACGTGATCGGCAAGGAGATCGTGGTGATCTGCCATCCCGACAGGCTGGCCGCGCGCCGCGGCGAGGGGCGCTGGAACGATCCCGCCGAACTGCTCGAGGAACCCTTGCTCTTTCATACCAACGCCCGCGGCAACTGGCCGTACTGGTTCCAGGCCGTGGGGGTCGAGGCCAGTCCGCGCCTGGCCAATGGCTTCGACCAGGTGTCCATCCTGGTGCGGGCGGTCATGGCCGACATGGGATTGGCCGTGCTGCAGCGCTGCCTGGTTCGCGACGAGGTAGAGTCCGGGCGGGTGGCGGCCCCCTTCGACAGGCCGGTTGCATTGCCGCGCGGCTATGTCCTGTGCGCGCCCATGCAGCGGCGCGACCATCCGGCCCTGGTCGCGTTCCGCGACTGGCTGCTCGAGACCGCCGCCAAGGAGCCTGCCTGATGATGTCTTGCCGCCTTGCCGCGTTCAGCCTGGCATCCCTGTTGCTGGTGCAGGGGTGCGCGTCCGTCGGTCCCGCACCGGGCGGGCTGGATATCGATACTTCCATCACCGCGCGCAGCCAGGGAAGCCGGGTCCGCTTCATCGTGCTGCATTACACGGTCTCGGAGTCGCCGCGGGCGCTGGATATCCTCAGCCGCGGCGAGGTCAGCAGCCATTATCTCGTGACCGACGACGAACCGCCGCGCGTCTACCGGCTGGTCGACGAAGACCGCGCCGCCTGGCATGCCGGCCAAAGCGCGTGGCAGGGCTATACCTGGCTCAATCGCAGTTCCATCGGCATCGAGATCGTCAACCGGGGGCCGGTCGGCACGGCACCGGACGGCACGACACGCTGGCAGCCCTATACGCCCTCGCAGATCCGGGTGGTCAAGGCGCTGGTGCGCGATATTGCCCACCGCCATGGCATCGCGCCGGAGAACATCGTCGGCCACAGCGACGTCGCACCGCTGCGCAAGCAGGATCCCGGGCCGCTGTTTCCATGGCGGGAACTGGCGCGGGCGGGGCTGGGGCGCTGGTACGACGAGACCGTGGCGCAGGCGCTGCGCGCGCGCTTCGAATCCCAGGGCTTGCCCGACGCGGCATGGGTCCAGCAGCAGCTCGCCAGGCTGGGATATGCCGTGCCCCGCACCGGCGTGGCGGACCGGGAAACCCAGGCCGTGCTGGCGGCCTTCCAGATGCATTACCGGCCCAGCCGCCATGACGGCGTGTTCGACGCCGAGACGGCCGGCGTACTGGCCGCGCTGGTGGCCGCGACAGGCGGGGGAGGGGAGGCTGCCGCAGCCGGCGCCTGGTAGCGCGGCGTTCCCGGCGTCAGTTCTTGGTGCCGAACAACCGGTCGCCGGCGTCGCCCAATCCCGGGACGATGTAGGCCTGGTCATCCAGGTAGTCGTCCAGCGCGGCCAGGAACATCGGTACGTCGGGATGGTGGTCGCAGTAGACGCGCATGCCCTCGGGCGACGCCACCAGCGCGACGAAGATGATGCTGGAGGCGGGCACGCCCCGTTTCTTCAGCACTTCCACCGCGTGCGCCGCCGAATAGCCGGTGCCTATCATGGGATCGCACAGGATGAAGGTGCGGCCCTCGGTTTCCGGCAGTCGCACCAGGTATTCGACCGGGCGGTGCTGGTCGTCTCGATAGAGGCCGATGTGGCCCACCCGTGCCGACGGCACCAGGTCGAGCAATCCGTCGGCCATGCCGCTGCCGGCGCGCAGCACCGGGACCACCGTGAGTTTCTTGCCGGCGATGACGGGCGCGTCCATGCGCGTCATGGGGGTGTCGATCGGCCGCAGCTCGAGCGGCAGGTTGCGCGTGACCTCATAGCCCATGAGCTGGGAGATTTCCCGCAGCAACTGGCGAAACGTCCGGGTGGACGTGTTCTTGTCGCGCATGTGGGTCAGCTTGTGCTGGATCAGCGGATGGTCGAGGATGAACAGGTTGGGAAAGCGCGGATCGGTCTTCACATGCGTACCTTGCGGATGGGCGGACGGCGCCGCATAGTGCGGTGCGGCCGATATTTTCCGCGATTGTATGCGCGATTAGAATGCGGCATGAACATTGCCCCATGAAGGAGATCCAGATGTCCAAGGCGATTCGCATCGACCAGTACGGCGGTCCCGAAGTGCTCAAATTGGTGGATGTCGACGTGCCCAAGCCCGGTCCCGGGGAAGTGCGGATCCGGCAGCATGCGGTGGGCCTGAACTTCATCGACATCTACTACCGGACCGGGCTGTATCCGACGCGCCTGCCCGCGGTGCTGGGGTTCGAGGCGGCGGGCGTGGTCGATGCGGTCGGCCCCAAGGTCAGGCACCTCAAGGTAGGCGACCGGGTCGCCTACGGCCAGAGTCCGCTGGGCGCCTATGCCGAGCTGCGCAACATGCCCGCTTTCCAGGTGGTCAGGATTCCCGACGGCGTCAGCTTCGAGGATGCCGCCGCCATCATGCTCAAGGGGTTGACCGTGCAATACCTGTTCCGCCAGACCTATCGTCTGCAGGGGCACGAGACCATACTCTTCCATGCGGCGGCCGGCGGGGTGGGACTGATCGCGTGCCAGTGGGCCAAGGCTTTGGGCGTAAAATTGATCGGTACGGCTTCCTCCCCCGAAAAGGCCGCTCTGGCGAAGGCCAACGGCGCGTGGGAAGTCATCGATTACTCGAAGGAGAACGTGGCCGAGCGCGTGCTGGAGCTGACCAAGGGCAAGAAGGTGCCGGTGGTCTACGACGGCGTGGGCAAGGATACCTGGGAAACCTCGCTGGACTGCCTGCAGCAGCGGGGCCTGATGGTGAGTTTCGGCAATGCCTCGGGACCGGTTACCGGCGTCAATCTCGGCATCCTGGCGCAAAAGGGATCGCTGTTCGTGACGCGGCCCACGGTGGCGCACCACGTCGATACGCTCGAGAAAATGCAGGAAGCCGCATCCGAACTGTTCGAACTGGTCGTGGCCGGCAAGATCAAGCCGCGCATCGACCAGCGTTTTACGCTCGAGGAGGTCGGCCGGGCGCATGAGTCGCTGGCCGCGCGCAAGACGACGGGGTCGACGGTGTTGACGCTAGGCGGGTAGATGCCCCCTACGCGTTTACGCGCGCCCTCCAGGGGGCTCTACTTCCGGACCGGCGGAGCCGGATCCGCTGTGCCCTGGGGGCATTGCCTGGGGGCGGGCTATCCGGCTACGGGCTGATTGCTGCTGGGTTTACGGGAAATTGGGATGAAATGGATCATCGTTGCGCTGTATCTGGGCGCCATCGGTTATGTGCACTTCCGGGGGAAGGTCCGGCTGCGTTTTTTCAGGCAGCTGTTCGACCATTCTTCCATCGTGGCGCCCGTCAACGCGTTCATGTATCTGTTTTCCAAGGTGCCGGCGGTGCCGTACATCCCGGTGCAGCAACTGCCGGGCCTGCAGGCCCTGGACGACAACTGGGAAGTCATCCGCGACGAGGCCGTGAGGCTGCGCGATGCCCAGCGCATCCGTGCGGCGGAGAAGAATAACGACGCGGGCTTCAATTCGTTCTTCAAGTCGGGATGGAAGCGTTTTTACCTGAAATGGTATGAAGCCCAGCATCCTTCCGCGCATGAATACTGCCCGCGCACGGTCGAGATCCTGCGCGGCATCCCGGAAGTCAAGGCGGCCATGTTCGCCGAACTGCCCCCCGGCGCCAAGCTCAATCCCCACCGCGATCCGTTCGCGGGTTCGCTGCGCTATCACCTGGGGCTGGAGACTCCCAACGACGACCGCTGCTTCATCGAAGTGGACGGGCAGCGCTACAGCTGGCGCGACGGACAGAGCGTGGTATTCGACGAGACGTTCATCCACTGGGCCGAGAACGGCACCGATCGGGACCGCATCATCCTGTTCTGCGACGTCGAACGGCCGCTGCGCTATGGCTGGGCGCAGGCCTTCAACAAGTGGATGGGCCGCAAGGTCATGACCGCGGCCAGTTCGCCCAACGAAGAGGGCGACAAGACCGGGCTGATCAACAAGCTGTTCTACATCGTCTGGGTGGGCGGCCAGTACCGGCGCAAGCTCAAGAACTGGAACCGCACGGTCTATCGCCTGACGAAGGCCGCGCTCGTGGTCGGCGTCGTCGCGCTGATCATCTACATCTGAGCCTTGCGCCGCGCGCGACCCGCATCGAGCAACATCACAGCCCTCGCGAGCGGGCGAACAGCCCCAGGCTCAGCCCGATGACGGCGCAGGCCGCCATCAGGGGCAGGGCGTGCGACCATTCCGGTACCGAGCCCGATACGGTAACCGCCCACGTCACCAGCGGCGCGGCGGCGAACTGGCCGAGGTTGGATCCTTGCAGGAAAAGCCCTTGCAGGCTGGCGATCTGGTCCGGCGTCTTGGCCAGGCGCACCGCGGCCGACAGCGTCGCGGCAGGCAGGATGCCGCCGATGAGGTTGAGGCTGATGCAAGCCGCGAAGCGGGCGACGTCCGGCAGCCATTCCGAAAAGATCGCGCATGCGGACACGCCCACGACGACGTGAGCCGCCATGACCAGCACGCTGCCCCGTATGCCGCGCTGGAGCAGCGACGCTCCCAGCACCGATCCGCCCGCGTTGAAGAAGATGACGATCGCCGTCAGGATCGATGCGGTCCGCAGTGTCAGGCCGCGCTCCTGGATGGCCCAGGTGGGCAGGAACGTCATGACGGTGAAGAACTGGATCGCGTAGAAGGTGAACGATAGCGCGAGCACCCAGGGCACGATCTGGCGCAGTCCGCCGGTCAGCTTGCGCCAATCGAGCGCGCGCGCCGCCGGGGCCGGGGTCGCATAGCGCGACCGCCACAGCATCATCCAGAGGGCGCACGCCGCCGTCAGCGCGGCGATCAACGTCCACAGGAGGCGCCAATGGCCGCCTTCCAGCAGCAGCGGCGCGGTCAGCAGCGCCAGGCTGATGCCCAGCGGCATGTACGCGGACCAGAGCGCGAGCACCATGCGGGATTGCTGTGGAGTGCTCAGCCCCGCCAGCAAGGCCGGTACCGAGACGACAATGGCGATCTGCCCCGTTCCCTCGAGGATGCGGCTCGCCAGCAGCATGGCATAGCTGTCGGAGACGGCACCGAGCAGGCCGCCGCCGACCAGCGCGCCCAGGCCCGCCACCGTGAAGCGCCATGCGCCCACGCGCCCCGACGCCAGACCCATGGCGGCGGCGCACAGGGTCGCGATGGTGCTGAAAAGCGAAACCACCCATCCGACCTCCCGCAGGCTTAATCCCAGATCCTGCTGCAGCAGGGGCAGGGCCGGCGGCATCTTGCCCACGCATAGCGCCACCAATATGCCGCATGCCACGCCAAGGGCGACGCCGGGCCAGTCGGTAGTGCTCCGCTGAGAGGGCGGTTTCGAATCGGATGTCATGGACGGCGGTTCCTCGGGGCGCGCGATCCGCGTGCCCTATGCTGTGGCGGCGTGGGGAAAATCGGTGGCGTCGAGACCTGGATCAACTCTTGCCGAACATGATCTTCATGGCGGGCAGGAGCTGGGCCGCGGTCTCGGGGCGCTCGAGCGCGTATTCCAGGTTCATCTGGGCGACGTCCACGTGTTCCTCCGCCAGGGCTTGCGCGCGTGCGCCTTCGCCTTTTTCCATGGCCTGGACCAGGCGATGGTGTTGCAGGTGGGCATAGACCATCCATTTCTGCCGCTCGTCGCCGGTGTTCTGCATGGGCAGCATGGTGCTGGGCGACGCGAAGGGCAGCCGGTTGTTCATCTCGATGGCCCGCGCCAACGCGAAATTGCCGGCGGCGTCGACGATCAGCTTGTGGAAGCGGTCGTTCATTTCTCCGTACAAGGCATAGTCGTCGTAGGTCATCTCGGCCTTGTTCACGGCGCGATCGCCATCGCGCAGGCAGGCACGCAGATCCAGCGACAGCTGGCGCGAAACGCCATGCTCGGCCACCAGGCGCGCCGCCATGCCCTCCAGGTGGCCCCGTACCGCGATTGCGTCGTTGATCTCGCGCGGCGTGAAGCGCCGCACCATGTAGCCATTGGTGGGCGAGGGCTCGATCAATCCTTCCTGCTCGAGCGCGGCCAGGGCGAGCCGGATCGGCGTGCGCGATACGCCCAGCTTTTCGGCGAGCGGGATCTCCGCCAGCCGCTCACCGGGCGCGAATTCCCCCTTTAGGATCAGGTCACGCAATTGCACCAGCACGCGCGTCTGTTGCGATTCCAATGTTGTTCTCCTCGGCGATGTCCCGCGGCACCTGCCGTAGCCGGGTGCTGCCCCATCGCAGTGCTATTGTATCCATGTGCATGGCTGGATCCAGTTTTCTATTTCTGGTGTGCAAAAGCGCCACGTGGCTTGTGTTCGTCATAATGCTAGGGAAATCGATATGTCGATATAATTCATTGAAAATAAAGGGAGTTATTGGAGATTGGCAAATCTGGAGATCTGCTTGATCTTTTTTTGATAGGGCATGGTTTACATTATTGGATCCATAGACTAGCATTCTGCATACACCGTTGCGCCGCGGGCTGTGCGGTCGTTATCTTTTTCGGCGTAGCCCGTGCCGCATTCCATCCAAGGAGTCCACGATGTCCCCCGAACAGAATGAACGCATCACTCGCGTCGGGCCGGGTACGCCGGCCGGCACGCTGCTGCGCCAGTATTGGCAGCCTGTCGCTCTTGTCGATGAGCTCGAGGGCGAGCGTCCCATCCGAGCCGTAAAGCTGATGGGCCAGGATTTCGTACTGTTCCGGGACGAGCAGGGCCGCTACGGCATGCTCGATCGCGACTGTCCGCACCGCGGTGCGGACCTCGCCTTCGGCCGGCTCGAGGACGGCGGGCTGCGCTGCCTGTTCCACGGCTGGTTGTTCGACGTGAACGGCGCCTGTCTGGAAACCCCGGCCGAGCCTGAAGGCAGCAAGCTGCCCCAGCGGATCAAGCAGAAGTCCTATCCCGTCGTGGAGAAAGGCGGCATCCTGTTCGCCTACATCGGCGAAGGCCAGCCGCCGGCGTTTCCGCATTTCGATTGTTTCGTCGCGCCCGACGAATATACGTTCGCGTTCAAGGGCTATCTCGACTGCAATTGGCTGCAGGCGCTGGAGGTCGGCATCGATCCGGCCCACGCTTCGTATCTGCACCGGTTCTTCGAGGACGGCGACACCGAGGCCAGCTACGGCAAGCAATTCCGCGGCGCTTCCGCCGACTCCAACCTGCCCATCACCAAGGTGCTGCGCGAGTACGATCGTCCGGAAATCAAGGTCGACGCGGCCGACTACGGCCTGCGCCTGACTGCGCTGCGCAAGCTCGACGGCGAGCAGACCCACGTGCGCGTGACCAACCTGGTGTTTCCGCAGGCCTTCATCATTCCGATGAGTTCGGAAATGACCATCGCGCAATGGCATGTTCCGGTGGACGATACGAGCTGCTATTGGTATGCCATCTTCACCAGTTTCGGGCAGCCGGTCGACAAGAAGCAGATGCGCGATCAGCGCTTGGCCCTGTACGAACTGCCCGATTACATGCCGCGCGTCGGCCGCTTCAACAACTATGGCTACAACGCCAGGGAGCAGGCCACGCAAACCTACACCGGCATGGGGCACGACATCAACGTGCACGATCAATGGGCCGTCGAATCGCAAGGCAAGATCCAGGACCGCACGCGCGAGCACCTGGGGTCCACCGACAAGGGCATCGTCGCCTACCGCCGCCTGCTGCTCGAGGCCATCGACCAGGCCGCCAAGGGCGAGAAGGCCTTGATGATGATCGACGATGCACAAGCCAGCGCGCTTACCGGCCCGCCTTCCATCGACGGCATCGGGCCGGGCGATACCTGGAGCGACTACTGGAGGATCGCGGATGAAAAGCGCCGCAAGAGCTCCAAGTGGGCGGCGTAAGCCCTCCCTGGCGCGCCTGCATGCCATTCATGGCTGACGCAGTCGCGCAATAAAACGAACAGCGGGCAAGAACGCCGTTCTTCCCGCCGGCCTACCCCCCCCTGGGGCACAGCGGATCCGGCGCCGCCGGTCCGCCAGTGCCGCCCCCGCGAGGTAACCGCGCGAAGCGCGGAAGGGGTGACCTCCTCATTGGAGTTCTTTCATGTCTTTCGTGGATCGGTTCGGTTTGTGGTCCGAGGCTCAGCAGCATGCCGCACGCGATGTCGTCGCAGCCCTTGAGCGCGGCACGCTCGATGTGGTCAGGTTTTCGTTTCCCGACCAGCACGGCATATTGCGCGGCAAGACGCTGGTGGCGGAAGAGGCCGTGCGCGCGCTCAAGAGCGGCGTCACCATTACCACCACCATGTTCGCCAAGGACACGTCGCACCGCACGGTCTTTCCGGTGTTCACGTCGGGCGGCGGTTTCAGCCGCCCCGAGATGCAGGGCGCCGCGGACGTGCTGATGGTGGCCGATCCGCTCACCTTCAAGGTGCTGCCCTGGGCGCCGAATACCGGATGGCTGCTGTGCGACACCTATTTCCAGAGCGGGGTTCCCGTGCCGTTCGACACGCGCCAGTTGTTCCGCAAGACGCTGGGCAAGCTCAATGGCGCGGGGTTCGACCTCATCACCGGCCTGGAGGTCGAATGCCACGTGTTCAAGGTGGCTCAGCATCACATGCGTCCGGAAGACGCGGGTCAGCCCGGCCAGCCCGGGGTACCGCCCGATGTCGAGCTGATGTCGCACGGCTACCAATACCTGACCGAGTTGCGCTACGACTCGGTGGACGCGGTCATGGAGCTGGTACGTACGACGGCCCAGCAATTGTCGCTGCCGCTGCGCTCGCTCGAAGTGGAATTCGGTCCCAGCCAGTTCGAATTCACGTTCGCGCCCGGCAACGCGCTGAAGACGGCGGACGACATGATCCTGTTCCGCAGCGCGGTCAAGCAGGTGTGCCGCCGCAACGGCTTCCATGCCACGTTCATGTGCCGCCCGCGCATTCCCAATGTGGTGTCGAGTGGCTGGCACTTGCATCAATCGCTGCGCCGGCTTGCCGATGGCAGTAATGCCTTCGTTCCCGCCGAGGCGGGCATGGATCTGTCGGAAACCGGCCGCCACTACCTGGGCGGCCTGCTGGCGCATGCCTGCGGCGCCACGGCGCTCTCCACTCCTACGCTGAACGGCTACAAGCGTTATCGGCCCTATTCCCTCGCGCCCGACCGCGCCATCTGGGGGCGCGACAACCGGGGCGTCATGCTGCGGGTGCTGGGCGGCGCGGGCGACAATGCCACCCGCATCGAGAACCGCGTGGGCGAGCCGGCGGCCAATCCCTATCTGTACTTCGCCTCGCAGGTGCTATCGGGAATGGATGGCATGGACAGGCGCCTCGATCCCGGCCCGTCGGCCGACGTGCCCTACGAAACCGAGGCGGCCAGCCTGCCGCACACGCTTACCGAGGCCCTGCGGTGCCTGCGCGACGACGCCTGCCTGCGCGAGGGACTGGGCGCGGGATTCGTCGATTATTTCTGCCACATCAAGGAGGCAGAGATCGCCCGCTTCAATCTCGAAGTGAGCGAATGGGAGCAGCGCGAGTATTTCGACATGTTCTGATGCCGGCCGCCAGGCACGGCATCTTGCCGCGGCCCCGATGCCGGGGTCGCGGCCGAACGCGGCATGAACGGTCCTAGGCCTGGCTTCCCGCATCCTGGTGATAGCGCGTCACCAGGTCGACCTCGTTCTTCGAGCCCAGTATCACGCTTACCCGCTCATGCAGCGCTGCCGGCTCGATATCGAGGATGCGCTGCAAGCCGTTGGTCGACGCGCCGCCGGCCTGCTCCACGATCATGCTCATCGGGTTGGCCTCGTACATCAGCCGCAGCTTGCCCGGTTTGGTCGGTTCGCGCGCATCCCAGGGATACATGAAGATGCCGCCCCGGTTCAGGATGCGGTGCACGTCCGCCACCATGGAGGCGACCCAGCGCATGTTGAAATCCTTGCCGCGCGGCCCGGCCTTGCCAGCCAGGCACTCCTCGACGTAGCGTCGCACCGGCGGCGCCCAGTGGCGCATGTTCGACATGTTGATGGCGAATTCCTTGGTGTCGGCGGGAATGCGGATGTTCTCCTGCGTCAGCACCCACGAGCCCACTTCGCGGTCCAGCGTGAAGCCGAAGACGCCGGTGCCCACGGTCAGGACCAGCATGGTCTGGGGGCCGTACACCGCATAGCCGGCCACCACCTGCCGGACGCCCGGCTGCAGGAAGTCCTGCTCGGTGATCTGGCGGCCCTTGGCCGAGTCCGGGGCGCGCAGCACCGAGAAAATCGTGCCGATGGACACGTTCACCTCGATGTTGCTGGAGCCGTCCAGCGGATCGAACAGCAGCAGGTATTCGCCCTTGGGATAGTGGGTGGGAATGAGGTGGACGGTTTCCATCTCTTCCGAAGCCATCGCCGCCAGCTGGCCGCCCCACTCGTTGGCTTCGAGCAGGATCTCGTTGGAGAGAACATCCAGCTTCTTCTGTACCTCGCCCTGCACGTTCTCGGTCTCGAGGCTGCCCAGCACGCCGCCCAACGCACCCTTGCCGACGGCATGGCCGATGGCCTTGCAGGCGCGGGCGACGATTTCGACGAGCAGGCGGACTTCGGCGGGCAGGGCGGCCGGGCCGCGCTGCTGCTCGATCAGGAATTGCGTAAGCGTCTTGCGCTTCATGCGGCGATCTCCAAGGCTTTAGAAACGATTTCGGTAACGTTGCGCGACAGGCCCGGATGGTTGCGTACCTGTTGCAAGGCTTGTCGCATGGGCTCGCTCAGCTCGGGCACGTAGCGGACCCAGCGGTCCAGGGCTCGGGCGAGACGGGCGGCGATTTCGGGATTGAGGGCGTCCAGCGCGAGGACCTGCTTGGCCCAGTAGCGGTAGCCGCTGCCGTCGGCGCGATGGAAACCGTATGGATTATTGAGGCAGAACTGGAAGACCAGCGAGCGCGCCCGGTTGGGGTTGCGCAACGAGAAGGCGGGATGGACCATCAACCCCTCCACCGTTTCGACAGTGGTGCCGCGGGCCGTCGCCTGCAAGGCGAACCACTTGTCCACCACCAGCGGGTCGTCCTGCCAGCGCTCGTAGAAATCGGTCAGCGCATCGGCTGCCGCCGACGGGGCGCCGAAATTGACCAGCGCCGACAGGGCGGCCATCCGGTCGGTCATGTTCCGGGCCGAGGCGTACTGGCGCGAGGCCTGTTCCGCCGCGCCGGACACGTTTCCTGCCATCATGAAGGTCAGCGCGAGGTTCTTCAGCGCGCGCTTGCCGGCGCTGATCGGGTCCGGCGAGTAGGCGCCCGGCGTCTGGTTGGCTTCGACCGCGGCCTGCCATTGCGTCGCCAGCGCGCGGCCGAGCGCTCCCAGGACTTCGTCGCGCACCGCCGAGAGGGCGACGGGGTCGACCTTGCCCATATGTTCGGCCAGCGTTTTTTCCGAAGGCAGGGTCAAGGCGCGGGCGCGGTAGGCGGCATCGAGCCCGGGGGCGGCGAGGACGGCGCGCCAGGCCTCGATGAAGTCGTGCCCCAGCACGAAAGGCTTGCCTTCCTGCCGCTCGCGCGTCGCCGCCAGGATGACGCGGGTGGCCAGTTGCTGGCCCGCCTCCCAGCGGGCGAAGGCGTTGCCGTCGTGTTTCAGCAGCAGCGCCAGTTCGCGATCGGCGTAGTCGTATTCGACGATGACCGGCGCGGAGAAATCGCGCAGCAGCGAAGGCACCGGCTTGGCATCGATGTTTTCGAAGGTCCACTGGGCGCGTTCGGTGGTCAGTTCGAGCAGCGCGGTGTCGCGCACCGTGGCGTCGCCGGGCTGCCTGAGCGGCAGGGCCCGGCCTTCGGCGTCGAGCAGGCCGATGGCGAATGGGATATGGAAGGGCAGCTTGGCCGGGGCGCCGGGCAGGCGTTCCACGCCCACCGGTTCGCAGCGCTGCGCCAGCGTGACGGTGCATTGCCGCTTGACGGGATCGTGTTCGAGGGTGACCTTGACCCGCGGCGTGCCGGCCTGGCTGTACCAGCGCTTGAAAACGGACAGGTCGCGGCCAGGATGGTCCTGCACATAGACCGACTCCATCGCGTCCACGAAATCGTCGCAGGTGACCGCCTGGCCGTCGTGCCGGCGGAAGTATTCGTCCAATCCGCGCTTGAAGCCGGCCGGCGTCAGCAGGGTCTGCTGCATCCGTATGACTTCCGCGCCTTTCTCGTAGACGGTGGCGGTGTAGAAGTTGCCGATTTCCTGGTAGCTTTCCGGGCGGATGGGATGGGCCATGGGGCCCGCGTCCTCGGGGAACTGGGCGGCGCGCAAGGTCACGACGTCGTCGATGCGCTTGACGGTGCGGGCGCTCGCGGCGGCCTCGGCATCGAGCCCCTCGGCCATCATGTCGGCCGTGAATTCCTGGTCGCGGAAGACCGTCAGCCCTTCTTTCAGGCTCAGCTGGAACCAGTCACGGCAGGTGACCCGGTTGCCTGTCCAGTTGTGGAAGTACTCGTGGCCGATGACGGCTTCGATCGCGCTGTAGTTGGCATCGGTGGCGCTTTCGGGGTCGGCCAGCACATAGGCGGCATTGAAGATGTTCAGGCCCTTGTTCTCCATTGCGCCCATGTTGAAGTCGCGCGCGGCCACGATCATGAATCGGTCCAGGTCGAGCTCCAGCGAGAAGCGCTGCTCGTCCCAGCGCACCGCGCGTTCCAGCGATTCGAGCGCATACTGGGTCTTGCCTTCGCTGCCGGGATCGCTGTAGACCTGGAGCAGCACCTCGCGGCCGGACCGGGTCCGCATGCGCGACTCGCGCCAGGTCAGGGCGCCGCCCACCAGCGCGAACAGGTAGCAGGGCTTGGGGAAGGGATCTTCCCAGCGAGCCTCGTGCCGGCCGTCGGGCAGGTCGGACTGGGCGACGAGGTTGCCATTGGAAAGCAGTTGTGGAAAGCGCTTCTTGTCGGCGCGCAGCACGACCGAATAGCGCGACATGACGTCCGGCCGGTCGGGGAACCAGGTGATGCGCCGGAATCCTTCCGCTTCGCACTGGGTGAAGAACACGCCATTGGAGACGTACAGGCCCATCAGCGCGGAATTGGCCTGGGGACGGCAGCGCGAGGCGATCTCGACCACGGCCTCGGCGCCCAGGCCGTCCAGCGTGAGCGTATGCTCGTCGAGCTGGTAGCGGCCGGCGTCCCAGGGCCGGCCGTCCACTTTCACCGACACCAGTTCGAGGTCTTCGCCGTTCAGTACGAGCGGGCCGTCGCCCTTGCGCCGGACCTCCAGGCGCGAGCGCACCAGCGTATCGTCGGGATCCAGGTCGAACTCCAGCTTCACCGATGCGATGTCGTACGGAAACGGAAGGTAATTCTGGCGTCTGATCGTGACGGGAGTATCGGTTCGCATGATAGGCAGATACGAGTAGCGGCGGCTGGGATTGTAGCGGGGAGGGAGGCGGCGCGCCGGTGCAGAACCGATGCGCGCCATTCCGGTCCAAGACCCATAACGGTTAAATTACGATTCTTGCTGCGGATGCGAAAGCGCCATGTGGATATCCAAATGTAATTTTCTCTTCGGCCGGGACAGGTTGGCCTGGATGGCACGCACGGCCAAGGTCGCAGCGGTGGCCCTGCTCGCGGGGTGCGCCACTACGGTGCCCGCCCGGGTCACGACCTTCCAGCAGTGGCCCGCCGACGCCGTGGGCGCGGCGTGGACGTTCGATTCGCAGGCGGCGCAGCGCGATAGCCTGGAGTACCGCCAATACGCGGACATGATTCGTTCGGGCATCGGCCCCACCGGCATGGTCGAGGCCAAGCCCGGCCAGCCGGCGCGTTTCACCGTCAGCTTTTCCTATGGCGTCGAACCCGTGCAGGTGCGCATCGAGCGGCCGGCCTACGATCCTTTCTACGGACCATGGGGACCGTGGGGGCCTTGGGGCTACGGCTGGGGCGGCTTCGGCTACCGCGGCCGCGGTGGCCTGGGCTTTGCCTGGGGACCGCCGTATCCGCCCACCTGGACGTCTACCACGGTCGATGCCTCGCGGGCCACGCTGAAGGTGGAGATCCGCGATGCGAAGCAGAACGGCCAGAAGGTCTACGAATCCACCGCGGTGAGTACCGGTTCGGGAGATGCGTTGCCGGAGGTGATGCCGTATCTGGTGCGCGCGATTTTCGATCGATTCCCCGACACCAACGGACAAGTGAGAGAGGTGAGCTACGAAGTCGAGAAGCGCCGCTAGCCTCCGCAGCCAGCCTGAAAAAACCGTCGCCATGCGACGGTTTTTTTGCTCTGGCCGCCCCAAGCGCAAAACGCGCAACGTGACGGCAGCGACGGCCGAAGGCCTGGCGGGAGGCGAGCGTGACGTAGGTTCCAGCCGGATTTCAGCCCGGCAAGTTGCCCGGCTGACTGGTTTTCAGCCCCATGAAGAAGGCGTCGATGGCGTGGCCGCCCACCTCCTTGATGTCGAACTCGCCGGGTTCGAGCATCCAGTCCATGAAGAGCCCGTGCATGATGGCATGCAGGCCGAGCGCGGCGATCTTGGGATCGGTGTGGGGCGGAAGCTGGCCAAGCTCGATGGCCCGGCCAAAGCCTTCTTCGTAGCGTGCGAGCGCGATCTTGCGGCTTTCGACGTGGCGGCGGCGCATGTCGGCGGTTTCGGCCACGTACTCGCACTTGAAAAGCAGGATCTCACAGACGCGTTGCGCGCTGGCGCCCTCGGAGACCAGTTGCAGGGCGCCCACCGCGCTGCGGCGCAATTGACCGAGCGGATCGGAAGAGCTGACGTCGCAACTGCGTTCGAGCGCGTCCTCGATGGGCATCTTGACCCGCTGGAGCATGGCGTCGAGCAGATCGGTCTTGTTCTTGAAGTGCCAATAGATCGCGCCGCGGGTTACATTGGCGGCCGCCGCGATATCCTGCAGCGAGGTGTGGGACACCCCTTGTTCGCTGAAGATCTGTTCGGCGGTTTCGAGAATGCGAGTGCGGGTTTCGAGCGCTTCCTCTTTCGTTTTGCGTACCATGGCCATGCCCAGCCGGTGGTTGCCCGGCATCAGCCTGGGCTGCTGTCGGACAGAGGTGTGTGAATGATCAGTGGGATCCGCAATAGATATGCCACTGCGCAATGCTTATATACATGCATGGATGTATGTAAGCATACCACGTTTTAGGACTTGGGATTTTTTCGGGGAGGGCGCATGGCGGCCCAGATATTGGGGTTCGTAGGGCTCCTGGCTTTGTCCAATACCTTCATGACGTTTGCCTGGTACGGTCACCTGCGCTATGCGCACGGCAGTCCCTGGTATGTTGCCTTGGTGGCAAGTTGGGGCCTTGCTTTTTTTGAATATGCGATTATGGTGCCCGCCAATCGCTATGGGTTCGGCTTTCTCACGGTGACCCAGATGAAAATATTGCAGGAAGTGGTCACCCTGGCAGTGTTCGTGCCCTTCGCGTTGCTGTTCATGGACGAACGCCTGCGGCTGAACCATTTATGGGCTGCGCTTTGCCTGATCGGGGCGGTCTATTTCGCCTTCAAGAAATAGCTTTCCAGCCGGCAATAATCAAAAAGGTGGTTTTACGAAATGAGTCGTAAAACCACCTTTAACAGGCCGTTGAAAAAATCCCCCGCCGACGCTGGCCTCGGCCAGTATGATCTGAAACGATCGGCGAACGACGCGGACGAGGACGATGAGAGGCAACCAAGACTTCCAGGGGGCGATGTTCAGCTACATCAGCCTTGAAGAGCGGGTACCGGCGACACACCCGCTGCGCAAGCTGCGCGCCGTGGTCGATGCGCTGCTGGCG
>Ga0180223_1000230_pt1 | contig 89479 bp, 82 predicted proteins | sample eDN5th30CKraftOP_FD_151337 | JGI IMG/M metagenome (GOLD analysis project Ga0180223, IMG submission 151337) | Enriched Organic Plus compost microbial communities from Emeryville, California, USA - eDNA 5th pass 30_C Kraft OP (version 2) (version 2) ...
TTCCAATGGCTCAAATATACACTGGAAAATATCATGACCATAAACCATAAGAACCTGAAAGACCTCTATCCGCAGAACTATAAGATTATGGCTCATAAATCAAACATGTAGTTCATAGGGCGGATACGCTCATGGGACCATCCGGGGTGGGAAAGACAAGGATCGCCTCAGGACTCTGCCTGGACGCCGTGAAGGCCGGTTACAGAGCCTATTTCAGGACCATGCAGGATATCGTGAATACCCTGCGGACAAAGGATGCCGTGCCTTCCCAGAACACCGAATACCGCAGGCTCATGAAAGCAAACCTCATCGTTATCGACGATATCATGCTTTTTCCCCTGCAGAAGGAAATCGCCGTAGCGTTCTTCAACTTCATCAACCAAATCTATGAAAATGCATCCATCGTGATCACCACAAACAAAGCACCGGCGGAATGGGCGAAAATGCTTGATGACGAAGTGATTGCAACGGCTCTACTGGACAGAATGCTATACCGGTGTGAGATAATCAGGCTATCCGGCGATAGCTACAGAATGAAAAATCGAAAATCGTTCTTTGAGAATCAAAAAGACTGATATACATTTGCACACGTTCTGCACTTATTGTTGCCATTGTTATGCACTATTTGTTGCCGAAAACTATGTATTCCTGATTGCCAAAAACGCTGCACTTTTAATTACCGCTTACAAAAGTCTAACTCTGTTTCTCTGATCTCCATAATACTATGTCTAAAATTAATACTTATTTATTAATCTTGACACAGTTCATTTTACACTCTCTGTCGAACATTGAACAAAGCATCGGTTTTGCCAAGAGTTTAACTTAAACTGTAAAAGTCGCTTGTCTTATGCTACAATTTACCCATTGATGATTTCTTTGGCACTCATACCGCTACATCTTTTACAGGTTTCACTCAATTTCCTGGCTGTGATGTTCAGCATTTCGGCATAACTATTTACTGCGTGATCATTGCGGTATTCTGTACTGAGTATTTCCATAAACCTACGGTACATTATATAATCCTAACTGTCAAATGTAGCCTCTTCTGTTGTCTTGATATTTGCGAGCTTAATCATTATGATTCAGGTACAAGGCTAATGCATCTATTTGATTAATGTATTGAGGTGTTTGATATTCATTTAAAAGAATATTGAATAAAAACAACAGCTCATTCATTTCTGAATTATTGAGTTGTAATCGTTGATTAGCGGTTGTATTATTAAAAAGAACGGCTTTGCAATTACTCGCACTCCTTGGTGTCTTTTCCCAGAAACAATTTCCGAAAAAAATAACATAACCAGAGATAATTGAGAAGTTTGCAAACTTATAAACTTGTCCTTTAGACATTAGAAAAACTTCGTGGCTTTTTATTTCAAAAGCCTTATCCTCTATACTTAATATTCCTGCTCCGCTTTCTATCAATAATATCCGATGATAAGTAAGCATATTTGAAAATTCCGTATCAATAATGAATTTATCAAATCGGCTGATAGAAAAAAGGCTAGCAATAATAGGTTCTGTAATAATCTCTCGCACTGATTTCATTAGATAGTGTTTTTAGGTAAAAAGTAAAAGTGTGGTTGTAAATAACCGGGTGCAATTATCATTAAACAAAACTGAATAAGTAATACCAAAAAATACCAAACGAATGTCAAAATTCACATGGCATTTCAGATCATTAGTTTCTACTTCAAAGTTCCTTTAGTGATATGCTTACCTTCTAAACTTTGAATTTTATCCGTAATTTCTTTAGTTAGCATTGCTAGTTCAATAGTCTGCTTTTCTAATTTATAGAGGAAAGCAGCAGCTTTTCTTTCGGGAAAACGACGGTATAAAATCTTCACAACTTGGTTATAATTCGTTTCTATTGCCCTGAATTGGGAATAGAAATGAGTAAGTTTCATATAGAAATCGTAAACACTTTTATTGTAATAAACAACGTTTATCTGATTGTCAAAGATGCATTTTCTTGCAAATTCTGCATTATTTGACAATCTTGATTGATCAAAAAGTGCTAAAAACTTTGCGTTTTCAACCTCTGTTAGTCGGAAAGCATATTTATATTTTGCCTTATCAAGCTTTGGTTTTCTACCAACTTTTCTCTTGTTTTTGTTCAATTCATCTTTCATAAAATCTAGTTTTAAAAATTTCAACCATTCGACTTCGGAGAAATGGTTTAGCTCCCTGCGTAAGGGCAAGTTGTTTTAGGCACTATTTCAATTTCGAGTGCCTCAAAACACAACTTGCCGTGTTCCGGTGAACACAAGAATCCGCTCTTTCAGGTGGATTGGAGTTAACCAATATATTTCTGCTTTTTTGTACAAAAAATCTTCGTTGTTTTTCACAAAGTAAAGGAACAATCAGTGTTTGATATAGTGCCAAATAGCACCTTTGAACGCCAAATAGTGCCACCCTAATTTTCTCTCTTTTTCTTTGGGCAACGAAAAGAATATAAGTATGTAGATAGCTATGCAAGCAACAGCCTAAGTACATTGGTGGGTAGGTAAGTAAATAGAAATATACCTATTCAGCTGTTTATGTAGTTTATCACACTCTTCTTCCAAAATTATTTTCCAAAACAAAAAAACAGAAAAAAAAGAAAGCCATTCAATCAAGGCGGACAAGCGGAAAAACCAAAAGGAAACGGAATAAGTCCCGAAGGATGGCAGGGCAACATAGCAAACTCGGCGAAGCCACCTTTTTGCCCTGCCATTATGCCGTAAGCTTTTGGTGGGCGGAGCGGTGGGTGTCCGCCTTACCTTTGCTACCTTTTTGTTCTTTTTTTGGGTACATTTTTAAATATTTCATAATAGTATTTGGCAAAATAACGCCACTCAACGCCATTGACTACAACATTGACAGCCCGACTTACTTACCCGACTAATTTAGTCAGGACAAAACGAGTTAGGCGATGCAGGAGAGAAAAGAAATAGATAAAATACCTATCGAAGAAGCAATGGAGCTTCTCCGTGAGGTTGGTATTGACGTGGAACAGGACAAAGCCGAACTGATTATGGAGTTTCTGTACAATCTTACAATGATAATTATCCGTGAATGCTTTGATACCGAATGATTTATTTCGTACTTTAGCTAATCCCACACAATATTAATACCCACTTAAAGAGATTAGCGATGAAAAGAGCCGATTTATATATACGTGTTTCCACAGATGAACAGGCAGACAAGGGATATTCACAGCGTGACCAAGAGGAACGCTTGAAAAGGTTCTGTGCGACCAACAAGATTGCTGTCGGACAGGTTATTTACGAAGACCATTCCGCAAAGACCTTTAATCGTCCCGAATGGGCGAGATTATTGAACAGCCTTAAAAAGAGAAGTTCAAAGACCGACCTTATTCTCTTTACCAAATGGGACAGGTTCAGCCGTAATGCAGGTGATGCCTATCAGATGATTAGCACGCTTAACAAACTTGGTATAGAACCACAAGCGGTAGAACAGCCTTTAGACCTTTCCATTCCTGAAAACAAGATGATGCTGGCAATATATCTATCCGCTCCAGAAGTGGAAAATGATCGCAGGGCATTAAATACGTTTTATGGAATGCGTAGAGCAAGGAAAGAGGGGCGTTTAATGGGTAGGGCTCCTTTCGGATATATCAACAGAAGCAAAGAGGACGGACGAAAATACATTGCTCCAAAAGAACCTGAAGCAACAGCTATGCGTTGGGCTTTCAATGAAATAGCAAAAGGCGTGTTTGCCTGTGACCAAGTACGGCAGAATATGAATACACTACACAAGACAACTATAAGTCGAAGTGCTTTCCACGTAGCCATACGCAATCCGTTGTACTATGGTAAGATATTCATTGCCAAATTCAAGGACGAAGAAGCACATCTGGTACAAGGTCAGCACGAACCGCTTGTACCCAAAGAGCTTTTTGACAGGGTGCAACTGATATTGGACGGAAACAAAAGGATAGAACGTCCAAATACCAAAATACTTTCAGACGAGAACCTGCCCCTACGTGGTTTCTTGGCATGTCCCGATTGCGGTCGCAACCTGACAGGTAGTGCTTCCAAAGGAAGAACAAGCCGTTATTACTACTATCATTGTGTTTCCTCTTGTGGCTTCCGTCAAAAAGCTGAATTAGCCAACGATATTTTTGAAAAGGGTATGCGTCAGTTTGCATTAAACGGTACTTCTCAAATAGTGAAAAAATTATTATTGGATAACTACAAGAAATTCATAAACAACCCATTTGACGAAAAGAAACAGATTGCACAAGAAATAGACAAACTGAATGCAAGGTTATCAGTAGCACGCAACAAACTGCTGTCTGAAATTATTGATGATAAGGAATATCTCGAAATCAAAGATGAATGTAAGAAACGAATTGAAAATCTGGAAGAACAGTTGAGCAAGGACGGTTCTGATACTACGAAAATCAATATAGAAAAGTCTTTGGACAGGGCTTTGAAATACATAGAGAATATTCCCAAAATGTACAGTGAGGGCGAAATAAACACAAGGAGAGGTATAATCGGTTCGATATTCCCTGAAAAATTGGAGTTTGACGGAAAAACGTATCGAACCACCCGAATGAACGTAATCGCAAACTATATCTTTCAGATAAACAACGGATTACTCCAAAATAAGAACAGGACAAACGAAAATAAATTTCATTTGTCCTGTTTAGTAGCCCCGACGGGAATCGAACCCATATCTAAAGTTTAGGAAACTTCTATTCTATCCGTTGAACTACAGGGCCATACCGTTCTTGCGGCAAAAATACGATTTTATACAGATAATGAAAAAGGATTTCTTCTGCAGCCAAAAATGTATCCAAAATCACTAATTAACCCAAAAAATCGCTCGAAAAGTAATCTTAATTTAAAATTATCGGTTAATAGACAATATATATATCCCATTGACAAAAACGATAAATTACGATGGGGATAAACCGTATCTTTGCACCCGAAAACAATAAACAGATAGTCATGAGTTTAACAGGAAAAAAATTCCCAAACATTACAGTTGATGCAATTGATTACCTCGGTGATTACTTGTCTATTAACATTTTTGAAGAAGCAACCCAAAAAGGCAAAAAAGTATTGCTTTTCTGGTATCCCAAAGATTTTACATTTGTATGTCCTACTGAGCTTCATGCATTCCAAGAGGCACTGCCCGAATTTGAAAAACGCAATACACTGGTCGTTGGTGCATCTTGCGATACCAACGAAGTACACTTTGCTTGGTTAAACACAGCCAAAGATAACGGAGGCATCGAAGGGGTAACCTATCCCATTCTGGCCGATACGAACCGTAATCTGTCCCGCGTGCTGGGCATACTGGAAGGTGAAGAGAAAGAAAGCGAAGAGTTTGGATACCTATTTGAAGGTTCAAACGTAACATTCCGCGCCACTTACCTGATTGACGAAGATGGCAAAGTGTTTCACGAAAGCGTAAATGACATGCCTGTAGGCCGCAATGTAAAAGAATACCTCCGACTGATCGACGCTTATGCGCACGTACAGAAGTTCGGCGAAGTATGTCCTGCCAACTGGGAAGAAGGAAAAGATGCCATGCATGCCACCCGTGACGGCGTAGCCAGTTATTTGGCAAGCCAAGTTTCGCTTAGCTAAGCGGTGCACAAAGATTTAACAGGTAACCACCCCTTTAAGAGGGGTTGGTTACCCTAATAAATGAAGAATTAAAATTAGTATGCTACAAGAATTAGAAAACGACAACCTTTCCGATATTGTAAAAAGCAACGACGTAGTACTGGTGCAATACTCAGCTACCTGGTGCGGAAACTGCAAAATTATGAAACCAAAGTTCAAAAAATTAGCTTCGGAAAATGAGCAGATTCCCTTCGTTATTGCAGATGCCGAGCGGTTTCCGCAATCCAGACAATTGGCCAATGTCAGCAATTTACCCACCTTTGCCGCCTTCAAAAACGGGCAGTTGGTAAATCAGGTACAAACAAACAAATTTGATCCGTTAATCGAACTACTGAATGAAGTTACCCATAATTAAACACCTAGCTGAGTTCATCGAGCAGAATGATTCCGATTACGTACTTGAAACCATCGAAACATTGGAATCGCTTATCGAGGTACCCTCTTTGAAAGACGAGGAGTTGGATGTCATCGGGGAGTTGATTTCAAATATGTACGGTGCCATTGAAGTTGATAAGTTGGTAAAAAGCGGGATGGAGCGGAAAGAAGCATTGAATACTTTTATGAAGCGGGTGCTGGGATCGATCGACAAAGCGTAACAATGTTCAAAACCATTTGTTTGTGGAAAACTTGTAAGGCCCCGGTTAGCTGATATCGCTTCCATTTTTGTAACTTTACCGTTGTTAAAGGTTAACTTCTTAAGGCTGATTTTATAGTTTAGATGAATGCGATGTCCTTTTGGGTATTTGCTAAAAGCACGGTTTTAAGATTTAAATGATTTTTTAATTGTTAATTTGCAGGAGCCGTCCCGATGTACAATCGGGACGGCTTTTGTTTTATCCCCCGCAAACCTTATCTTTAAACCCATGAATATAAGACGTATCGCCTTTTTCTTTTCACTCTTCCTTGTTACATTCTCCACCGTCGCCCAAACACAAAAACCGAAGCATGCCGGCGAAATTAAGCAAGCCATCAAGAAACTGAATACCCTAGGTTCGGTATTATATTTTGCTGCCCATCCGGACGACGAAAACACCCGGTTAATTGCGTGGCTGGCGAAAGAGAAATTATATCGGACCGGCTACCTTTCGCTGACCCGTGGCGATGGCGGCCAAAATCTCATCGGAACTGAACAAGCGGAAGAGCTCGGACTTATCCGTACCCAGGAACTCCTTGCGGCACGCAGCGTAGACGGAGGAGAACAGTTCTTTTCACGGGCACTCGATTTCGGGTTTTCGAAAACATGGGATGAGACCTTCCGGTTCTGGGGTCGAGAAAACATCCTTGCAGATGCCGTCTGGACTATCCGGAAATTCCGCCCGGATGTCATCATCACCCGCTTCCCTCCCGATGAACGGGCCGGGCACGGACACCACCAAGCTTCCGCTTTATTGGCCATTGAGGCCTTTAAAGCCGCTGCAGACCCCAGCCGGTTTCCGGAACAGCTTACCCATGTTTCGGTATGGCAGGCCAAACGCTTACTTTGGAACACGTCGAGTTTCTTCCAGGGATCGCCCCCCTCTTCGGCTCATTTGCTGATAAACATCGGCGATTACAATCCTTTTCTGGGGGAGTCCTATGGTGAAATCGCCGCAGAAAGCCGGTCTAACCACAAAAGCCAGGGCTTCGGAGCCGCCCGGCAGCGGGGCAACAGCATTGAACGCTTTGAGGTATTGGCGGGAGATACCCCTGAAAAAGACCTGTTTGATGGAATCGGAACTTCCTGGGAGCGGGTGGAAGGGAGCGGAAACATTCCGCAATTGATCACGGCCATTTACAACGCCTTTGAAGACGAACATCCGGAAAATTCGATCGATGGATTGATCTCCCTTCTCGCCGAGGTAGAGAACGTAAAAGACACCTATTGGAAGGAACAAAAAACGGCAGAAATAAAAGACCTAATTATTGCATGCGGAGGGATTTGGTTTGAAAGCTACGCCCCCATGGCTAAATATGCCGTCGGCGAGCAAATTCCCGTTAATACAACTTTCATCGTGCGCCGCCCGGGCATCGAAGTGTTTGTTGGAAATACAAAGCTGACTTTTAACGAGCCCTACGAGCAGTCTTCCACCCTTGAAGCAAACCGCATCACACAACCCTATTGGCTCCGTACCCCACATAGCTTGGGTAGTTTTACAGTGGAACATCAAGAAGACATCGGGCAGCCCATCAATTCCGATGGTCCCAAGACTTCGGTCAGCTTGCGTGTCAACGGTAAGGAACTCACGTTTGAACGCCCGATTGTCTATAAATATACCCATCCGGTTCGGGGCGAAGTGTACGAGCCACTGGCCATAGCACCACGGATAACTGCCAATCTCGGCCAAAAGGCTCTCGTATTCAATGGTAACGAGCCCAAAACGCTGGAAGTTGTCTTTACGGCACACACCCAAGATCGCGTAGCTGCTACGGCCTTTCTCCGCCTGCCCCAGGGCTGGCGGGCCGAACCCCAGCAGATACCCTTGGATTTCGCAGCCAAGTCGGATGAAATCACGTCCAAATTCACCATTTATCCTGCGGCCAATGCGTCGCTTTCGGATTCGTTAAGCATTGCATTGCAATATGCCGATTCCACAGAAACGGCCCATGCCATCCGTTCCATCGCCTACGAACATATTCCCCATATCACGTGGTTCCCGCCCACCACCGCCCGCTTAAGCAAAATAGAAACCGGTGTATCCGCAATGCACATCGGCTATCTGCCGGGTGCGGGTGATTTAATTCCGCAGGCTTTGCGGGAAATCGGATTGCGGGTGGACATACTGAGCGAACAGGATATCCTCTCGGATAATCTCTCGCAATACGATGCCATTGTTACGGGTGTACGTTTGTACAATGTAAATGAACGGATGCGTTATATGCAGCCTCACCTGATGGCTTACGTGAAAAACGGTGGTACGTTACTGGTTCAATATAACGTCAGCGGAGGGTCTCTGGCGTCTGACCTCGGCCCCTATCCATTGGCATTAAGCCGAAGCCGGGTGACCGACGAAACCGCTCCCGTAACCATACTCAGTCCCGATAGTCGGGCACTCAACTATCCAAACCAGATTACCGCTGCCGACTTCGACGGTTGGATACAGGAACGCGGCCTGTATTTTGCAGGTCAGGCAGACAGCCAATACGACCAACCGCTGCAGATGGCTGATCCGGGAGAGGCCCCCAACAGCGGGTCGTTGCTGGTAGCCCGGTACGGAGAAGGTAACTTTGTTTATACATCGCTTGCTTTTTTCAGGCAATTGCCTGCCGGCGTACCCGGAGCATACAGATTATTTGTAAATTTGCTGGCAAAACCCAATTGATTAAACAACGTATCGTTATGGAACAACACATCGAAGAACAAGCTAACGGAAAAAATATCAACGGCTATTTCTACTTGTTGGGTGCCGTATTTGGTGGTCTGACAGGAGGCTACATTCAAGAAAGTTTTCTCGCTGCCATCATCGGCGTTGTAGTGGGGGTGGCGTTTGCCGGCTTTTTTGTAGGCAGCCTGCTCAAAGGGCGCGAGCATGACCGATAAGGGACTTCCTCCCTTCATCCGTAACTGGAAGCGCTTCTACTGGATTGTGATCGGCTGGTTACTGGTGCTTATCCTGTTATTTTATTTATTTACCAAACATTTCGGATGAGTACGACGGATTGGGTGGTATTGTTTTGCACACTGCTACTGATCGTAGCCTATGGTGTGTATAAGAGCCGGGGAATCCGCAACATCGACGGATATCTTTTGGGCAATAAGTCATTGCCCTGGTATCACGTAGCCTTATCCGTTATGGCCACCCAGGCAAGTGCGATCACCTTCCTGTCAGCTCCCGGCCTTGCCTACTCCTCGGGCATGAGCTTCGTCCAGTTTTACTTTGGCCTTCCCTTGGCGATGATTGTGCTGAGCGTTTCGTTTGTGCCCATTTTCCATCGGCTACGGGTTTTTACTGCCTATGAATTTCTGGAGAAACGTTTTGACGTACGTACGCGTGCCTTCACTGCAGCACTCTTTCTAATCCAACGGGGCCTTTCCACGGGCATCACGATCTACGCCCCCGCCATTATCTTATCCAGCATTCTGCAGATCAACGTCATCTATACCACGCTGTTCATCGGCACACTTGTGGTCCTCTACACCGTCTATGGAGGCACCAAAGCGGTCTCGTACACGCAACTGCTCCAAATGACCATTATTTTCGGCGGACTACTCACTGCAGGTATATTGGTAGTGTATATGTTGCCCCAAGACATTGGCTTTTCCAAGGCCCTGCATATTGCCGGCAAGTCAGGCAAGGCGAATGCCATTGACCTATCGTTCGACTGGAACAACCAGTATACATTGTGGAGTGGCCTCATCGGTGGTTTTTTTCTACAGCTATCTTACTTTGGTACCGACCAAAGCCAAGTGGGCAGATACCTTACCGGCTCCTCGGTCCGCGACAGCCGTATCGGGTTACTTATGAACGGATTGCTGAAGGTCCCCATGCAGTTTGCCATTTTACTGATCGGTATTTTGGTGTTTGCCTTTTACCAATACAACAGTCCACCCATATTCTTCAACAAATACGAACTGCACCGAATCGAAAACAGCCCCTATGCCGCTCAGGTCGAAGCGCTGAAAACAGAACACCACGCTATTTTCGAAGACAAACAGAAGCAGATACACCGGTTGACCGAAGCGTTGGATGCGGATGACGAAACCGTCATTGCTGACGTCCGTAACCAACTGCAAAGTGCAGACGAACGGGCCAAGGAAATACGGCAGAACCTGGTGGAATTAATGCAGCAGAACGATGCGCTGGCTGATACCAACGATAACAATTACATCTTTCTTTCTTTCGTGACGGAAAACTTCCCAAAGGGCCTGATCGGACTGTTGGTAGCCATTGTATTCATGGCTTCCATGGGCGCCACCTCGGGGGCCATTAACTCCCTGGCATCCACGACCGTCATTGATATTTACAAGCGCTTCGTCAGCAAAAAGGGCAGCGAACGGAGGTACCTGTCGGCCTCACGGATATTTACGTTGGTGTGGGGTATATTTTGCATTATCATTGCCCTCTATGCCAGTAAACTGGGCAATTTATTGGAAGCCGTTAACATCCTGGGATCCCTGTTCTACGGTACTATACTGGGGATATTTGTTGTCGCCTTTTACGTGAAACGGGCAGGTGGGAAAGCCGTGCTTTGGGCAGCGGTCCTCACCGAAGTTGTGGTGGTGTCCTTTTGGTGGTTTGATGTAATGGCGTTTCTCTGGCTCAATCTGGTGGGATGTGCCGGCGTGGTCTTATTCTCCCTCATCTTTCAGGGCACCCGCTCCAATCAACAAACACTTGCAAAAAATGCATCTCCCCAATAAATTATTGCTTACGGTATAAACTATATAATACGCTGAGATCATAATCCGTCAGTTCCGGACTGACATCATCCTGGATGTAATGCAGTTTAAATGCCTTGATCGCCGCGTCAAGATTACGGGTATCATAACCGATGATGCGCAACGCATCTTCCGGATTAAAATTTTCGGGAGGTGTCATCAACACTTCATCCGGCCACATCCCAAAACCACGTTCCGCTAAACGCTTCCAGGGAAAGAACGCACTCGGATCCACCTTGCGGGAGGGTGCGATGTCCGAATGGCCGATGAAGTTGGCCGACGGAATGTTATACCGCTGCTTCAACGTATCCAAAAGCGTCAACAAACTATAGATCTGGGGTTCGGTGAAAGGTTCTTTACCATTGTTATCCAGCTCAACACCCAGTGATATGGAATTTAAATCGGTTACCGTGCCCCATTTACCAGCCCCTGCATGCCATCCGCGCACATAGTCGTTAAGCAGCTGGTAAACCTCCCCGTTACGCCCGATCACGTAGTGGGCACTTACCTCTGAATGCGGAACGGTAAAGGTATGCAGTGTCTGTTCCAGGCTATCTTGTGCCGTATGGTGAATGATCACGTAGTTGGGCTTACGCAGGTTAAAATGGATGGATGCAACCTGCCGCGCTTCGCGTTTGGTCTGAGGGATTTCCGACACGGCAGTCATGCCTGTTATCGAATCATAAGTGGCAGTCAGACGGGGTGTTGCGTAGGGCAAAGGCGCCTGCATTTGCTTGGTCAGCACTTTCAGCTGCTGCTTATATTGCTTGTTGGTTTTCGCATAGCGGTTTGTAGTGCACGCTGATAACACCAATGTCGCCAGCAAAATCGACATCGCCCTACGTATCGTGCAAATGCCACCGTGTGCCATGGAATTATCTTGGTATTTTATAGAGAAGGCCTAATGCGAGTGCCTGACTCGTTTGGATATTTTCATGCTGTCTGCTGTCGTAAACCAGAATACCCGCCAGCGTCACGTTAATCAGCCGGGTAACTGACGCCGTAAGCGTTGCTTCCAGCCGGTGAGACGGGTCAGTGAGTTCTTCGTAGTTGGCAAACATATTATAGCGGCTTTTCAGATTGATGTTCTGGGCAATGTTGCGATCAAGAAGGGCCGTAAGCTGGAATGCAAGGTCATTTCGGAAATGCTTTCCCGGTTCAACACCATACCGTGAGCCATCGCCCGCCGTAGGTACTACATTATCATCCGATACGAACGTCTGCCGGGCAGTACCTGTACCGATACGTAGCGAAAAAGTATTGTCCGGTTTGTATTCAATACCCAAGGATTCAGTAAGATAGCCAGGGGCCATAAAATTGGACTTTACCGTAGTTGTCTCTTCACGGCCCGTAACTTCATTTACCCCATAATTCCAACCGATGTCAAACTGGCTTTCAAAAGTGAGCGACGTAAATAGCGACCAATGGTTGGCCACCTTCAATGAAAGTTTATTATCCCAAAAAATACGGTCATTATTTTTACGGGGTAACTGCTCTTTGTTTTTCTGCTTACCATATTGCAGATTTAGTTCGGTGACGAAGTTGGTATTATTCCGTGTATAGTCGGACTTGTGATTAAGCAATAGGCCTACGGATATTGAATTGACACCCCCGGTTTGCCAGTTATCACTGAACGATGCTTGATTGGCATTGATACCAAACGAAGACCAATGCCGCCAATAAATCACCTTCAAATCCAGGTTGGACATGGGGAGTTTAACAGGGCGTATCCCGAGTTCGGGCTTTTCTACCTTAAGGCTATTGGAATCCGGTCGGTACCGCAATTCATCTAAATCATAGATCTGTGCCCGGCCTATCGACACACAGAATAGCAACGAAGAAAGCAAAAAGTAAAACTGTCGTCTCATATCTGCTGCTAAATTAGCAAATATCGTGCTGTTTTTTCTGCAAACGTTTATTTATCCACTTGCGGAAACGGTGGAAGCCGCCGTGCAGCCGGATTTTGCCGGTATTGTGCCAGTGAGGAGCGGATGTAAAACGCCAAATTATAGTCATTGGCACTCAGGACAAAATAATAAGAAGGCCTGTATTGGCGCATGAAATCCGCCAATGTCGCACCGGTCAAACCCGTCACCCCGCTCACCAGCTCAGGCGTAAATCGATAATCAATCACTGATTCCCGGTAATCCTGCTCGATGATTTCCTGTAGCCGGCGAGAATTTTTGCCCTCACGGCTTATCAGTTTATACAATGCATCAATGCTCACTCCCGCTCCGGTCGGGCCCACAGAAAAGATAGATCCTGCGTTTCCTTTGCTATAAGCCGTGCCATACTCCTTTTTGTTTTCTTCAAGCCGCTCTTCCGGGCTACGCCGGGCAATGACAGAGACTTCATCCAGCCAAATGGTAGACCGCTCCATATTAAACAGCACAACGTTTTTGGTAGACACAACGAGCGTATCGGGGTAGTAACCTTTCGTGGCTGCAATCAGGATGTCTCCCGGAGATGCCTGAATAGAGAACTCGCCGCGCGTGTTATTATATCCCCCTTCGTCATTCGCCGTATTATAGACATATACCTGCGAGATTCGCTGCTTGGTATGTTTGTCAAACACGATACCCTGTATGGTGGTCTGGGCCCATGCATCACCACAGAAATACAATCCCCCAAAAAGCAATCCGACAAGAAAACGACTTACATAATTCACTGCCGTAAAACTACAGCTAAGTTTGCAGTTGACGAAAAATTTAACATCAATTTGCACTATTGCGCACCTACTGTGACACCAGGATAAGCTGGCCAACAAACAGAGACTCGGTTTTTAATCCATTCAGGTCCATTAAGTCACGGGTAGACATTCCGTGTTTACGGGCAATATCAGCCAATGTATCTCCCTGCCTCACTTCATGAATATCGATCCGAACAGGAGCCTTGGCCTGAGCTACCTGAAGCTCTTCCGGTTTATTTTCTACGATTTCGGTTTGGACTACTTCTTCCCGTCTGACTTTTTCGGCTCGGCTTTCCGGCTGGTCGTATTGATGGAGTTGATAGCGTTCGATCAGTTCAACAAGCATGTCCGCATAACGTGGATTGGTCGCATAACCGGCAGATTTAAGTCCCTTCGCCCATCCCTTATAATCATCTTTATCAAGCTCGAAGAGCGCAGCATAGCGCTTCCGTAACAGAAACTGCGAATGATCTTTAAAAGAATCTTCCGGCCGCTCATACACCCGGAAACAATCATCACGCCGGTCGTCATCCTGATAGGTTTTTTTACCTATCCATTCCGGCGTACACTTAATACCGAAGTGATTGTTCGCTTGCCGTGCCAATGCACTGTTACCGTTTCCGGATTCAAGGAGTGCCTGAGCCAATTTGATACTGGCCGGTATGCCGTACCGTTCCATCTCTTCTATTGCAATGCCCTTATAACGTTCGATGTAATCCTGCCCCGATGTACTCGCATAGGAAGAAACTGGTGGACGTGATACCGGTTTGTTCGGCGCATCCGTAGGCTTCTGAACCGGAACAGGACGTTTCGTTACGTGCGGATTCTGAAGCACATCCTGCTTTGATAAACAGGACGAAAACAATGCGGCAATCAGCCATGCATATAACCACCTTTTCATCTACAGGATCAATTGTTGTCCGATGTGCAACCGCGAATGGGTAAGCCCATTGTTACGCTGCAGGTCCTTTACGGTTGTGCCGTATTTCCTTGCAATGTCATACAAGGTATCCCCCTGTTTCACGGTGTATGTCTCGGTCTCGACCGGCTCATCCAACGAAGCAGCAACCTCTCCGGCAGCGGGTTGGCTGTCCAAATCATCCAGGTTATATTCCCGGATGATCCCGATTACTTTCGCTGACCAGGATGGACTATGCGCATATCCCGAACGCGCGATTCCCTGTACCCATTTCTGGTATTCGTGAGGTTGATACCGTTCAAACAGTTCCCGGCTACCTTTACGCCGCTTTAGAAATTCAATAAAGTCTGCATAGGATTCTTCCACGGAAGCGTACCCTTTGTAAGCCGACCGGATTTCTTTACTGGTATTCGGGCCTTTGATGCCGAAATGATTGTTTAAATACCGTGCCACCCGACTGCTGCCATGTGCACTCTCGTGCATGGCGATTGCCAGTATAATGCTAGCGGGGCAACCATATTCTTCCATATAGTGTACCGCAGCATCTTTATATTGTTCAATATAACGTTGAGCCGTGTATTCCTGAGCCATCGAATGGCTAGTAAAACCCACGATCCACCCGATTGTAAGGCATAAGGCGATTCGTATTGATTTACTTGTTCCTTCCATGCGTCAATAGGTTAACTCGTTCAGCGCTTTCGCAACAAATATACACCGTCGCGAATGGGGAGAATTAATTTATCCACACGATCATCAGCCCCCAGTTGCTTATTCAGGGCAGCAATCTGCTGGGTCTGAGCGTCATGGGCATCTCCAACCACTTTCCCCTTCCACAAGACATTGTCTATCAAGATCAGACCGCCCCGGCGGCTTTTTTCCAAAGCTAGTTCGTAATAAAGACCGTTGTTCTTCTTATCGGCATCGATGAAAACCAAATCAAAAGGCCCCTCCAATTGCGGAATGAGCGTTACTGCATCGCCGATATGATAGTGAATCGAATGACTCCATTCGGATGACTCAAAATAGCCCCGCACCCGTTCCTCCAGTTCGACGTTGTTGTCAATGGTATGGATTTCGCCGCCCTCAGCAAGTCCTTCCGCCAGGCACAACGTAGCATATCCGGTAAATGTGCCAACTTCCAGAATCCGGTGCGGAGACACCAGCTTGCTCAAGAAAGCCAGCAACCTGCCCTGATAATGACCTGAGAGCATATGGGGTCTTGTCTCTTTTATATAGGTTTCCCTATGGATATGCTGCAACCATGCAGGCTCCACATCACAGGTCTTTTCCAGATAGCTCGTCAATAAGTCATCGAACATATCCATCGCCTGCAAACTTAGCTAAAATCTTGGTATCACGAGCGTCCCCGGGGCAAAAAAATTGCCACCTCCGGCCCGCAAAATACTGCCGGCCCACGGATACACGAATGATCAATGATGATTGATTCGTGTATCCGTAGCATCCCTCGCTTTTTTAACTTGACAACTTATTCCTACCTTTGGCTCCGGAAACCCATCCGCACACAGATGAATCGTAAACAAATTTTACCCTTATTGATGATTTCTACCGCGTATATCACGTCTTGTGAAGACCCCAAAAAGATCGCCGAAAACCCATTTTTAATTGCATATAACACGCCCTTCGGTGTGCCACCTTTTGACCAGATCAAAGACGGACATTTCAAACCCGCCCTCGAAGCAGGGATGGAGGAGCACAACGAAGAAATTGCGGCCATCGTCGGCAACGCCGAAGCGCCCACTTTTGAGAACACCATCGTCTCGTTGGAACATGCCGGCCGGCTGCTTAGCCGGGTTAATACAGTGCTCAGCAACCTTAACTCGGCCAACACCAATGATTCGATCCAAGCCGTTGTAAAAACAATGGCACCGGTACTTTCCGCCCACCATGACAACATCCGTCTGAATGAACAGCTGTTTACCCGCATCCAATCCGTCTGGAACCAAAGGGACTCCCTCTCGCTTAACCCAGAGCAGGCCAAGTTGCTGGAAAACACCTATAAAATGTTTGTCCGGGGTGGTGCCAACCTACAGGAAGAAGACAAGAACAAGCTACGCAAGATCAACGAAGAGCTGTCGGTCCTGACGGTACAGTTCAACCAAAACCTGCTGGCGGAAACCAATGCTTACGAACTGGTTATTGACCACGAGAAAGATCTGGCAGGGCTGCCGGAAAGTCTGATCGCCGCCGCTGCGGAAACGGCCGGCGAAACCGGAAAACCAGGCAAGTGGGTATTTACACTTTCCAATCCCAGCGTTATGCCCTTTTTGCAATATGCCGACAACCGCGTCCTACGCAAACAGATCTGGGAGGCCTATAAAAACCGGGGAGATAACGGGAATGCCAGCGACAATAAAGAAATCGCCGTAAAGATAGCCAACCTCCGGCTGCAACGGGCCAATCTGTTGGGCTATCCCACACATGCACACTACGTATTGGAAGAAGCAATGGCTGAAAAGCCGGACCATGTATACCAATTGCTACATGACCTTTGGAAGCCCGCATTGGCCAAGGCTAAGGTAGAAGCTGCTGATATCAAGAAGGAAATCGAAGCGTCGGGCCAATCGTTTGATCCTGCTCCGTACGACTGGTGTTACTACAGCGAAAAGATCCGCCAAAAACGGTACGCGCTCAATGAAGACGAAATCAAGCCTTATTTCAGCCTGCGCAACGTACGCGAAGGTGCTTTTGACGTTGCCAACCGCCTGTATGGACTTACCTTCACGGCGCTGGATAGCATACCTGTATACCATCCCGATGTCGAAGTATACGAAGTATCCGATGCCGATGGCAGCCAACTGGGTATTCTCTATGCCGATTTTTTCCCGCGTGCATCCAAACGTGTGGGTGCATGGATGACCTCTTACCGCCGGCAGAAAACCGAAGACGGTAAGCGCATCGCACCGATCATTTCCATCGTTTGCAACTTCACCAAGCCCATCGGCGACAAGCCTGCGCTGCTCACCTTTGATGAAGCCAGCACCTTGTTCCACGAATTCGGCCATGCCCTGCACGGATTGCTTTCAAACGTCACCTATGAAAGCTTATCGGGCACTTCCGTTTCACGGGATTTTGTGGAGCTTCCCTCGCAGGTCCTGGAAAACTGGGCAGCAGACCCTGCGGTACTCCGCTTATATGCCCGCCATTATGAGACGGGAGCGGTCATTCCGGACGAACTGATCGCCAAGCTGGAACGAGCCCGTACGTTCGACCAGGGGTTTGCAACCGTTGAATACCTGGCGGCTTCTTTTCTCGACATGGATTACCACACACAAACAGCCGAGATTACCGATGGGGCAGTTGCTTTCGAGCAGGCTTCCATGCGCAAAATCGGACTGATCGATGAAATCATTCCACGCTACCGCAGCACGTATTTCCAGCATATTTTCAGTGGTGGATATGCTGCAGGCTATTACAGCTACATCTGGGCAGAAGTATTGGATTCGGATGCCTTTGCCGCGTTTAAAGAGAAGGGATTGTTCGACAAGGCTACGGCCGACTCCTTCCGCGGGAACATCCTGGAACGGGGCGGAACCGAGCGCCCAGCCGTGTTGTACCGTAACTTCCGGGGTGCCGATCCGAATCCGGTATACCTGATGCGGAAACGCGGATTGGATTCAATAGCCGAATAACGTGAACCCGGATTAGATTCCTGCCGAATGGAATTGCAGCTCGTATAACCGGCGGTAATACCCGTCTATCCGGAGCAATTCCTGGTGGGAACCCATTTCCTTCATTTCGCCTTTATCAAGCACAATGATCTTATCGGCCTTCTGGATGGTAGACAGCCGGTGGGCAATGACGATGGACGTGCGGCCTTTCATCAGCGTGTCAATGGCTTGCTGAATAAGTTCCTCGGTCTCGGTGTCTACCGATGAAGTAGCTTCATCCAATACCAGTATTCTGGGGTCGTGAACCAGCGCCCGGATAAATGAAATCAGTTGGGCCTGCCCGGAAGAAAGGGTTGCACCCCGTTCCTGCACTTTATAGTCATACCCACCCGGCAACCGCATGATAAACTCATGGGCTCCCACCTGTTTGGCCGCGTCGACAATCTGCTCCCGTGTAATAGCCGGATCATTCAGGCTGATGTTGTTGGCCACCGAATCCGAAAACAGAAAAACATCCTGCAACACCGTAGCAATGGTACGGCGCAGGTAATTAAGTTCATAATCACGGATGTCCGTGCCGTCCAACAGGATAGCACCGCTGTTTACTTCGTAAAAGCGGCTGAGAATATTGATGGTAGAGGACTTGCCGGCACCCGTGGCCCCCACCAAAGCAAGGGTTTCACCCGGCTTCACGTGGAAGTTGATGTCTTTCAGCACCCAGTTGTCGGCATCGTAAGCAAACCATACCTTGTCAAATACAATGTCTCCGCGGATCGTGCCAGGTTGCCGGGTGCCGGTGTTCGGGGTTTGTTCATCGGTATCCAGCACCGCAAATATCCGCTCGGCACTTACCATCCCCATCTGCAGGGTATTGAATTTATCTACCAATTCCCGGATGGGACGGAAGATCATGTTGATGTACATAATGAATGCCACAATCACACCCGGCGACAGCTGGCCGGCCAATACCTGTTTAGAACCGTACCATACCAACAGGCCCAACGCAATGGCCATGATCACTTCTATCACCGGAAAAAAAATAGAAAAATACCAATTGGCCCGGATGTGTGCATTGCGATGCTCGGCGTTCGCCGCCTTAAACTTACGCATTTCCTGCTCTTCACGCGCGAAGTACTGGATGATAGGGATGCCCGATATGTGTTCCTGCAGGAACGTATTGAGGTTGGATACCCACTTGCGCACATCTTGAAAGGCCGATTTCATGGCCTCTTTAAAAACGTAGGTTGCCCCGATCATCAGGGGCATGGGAATCAACACGATCAGTGTCAGCTTCCAATCGGTATAAAACATTACACCGAGGATAACCACCAGCTGAAGGATGTCTCCGATGATCTGGATGAGCCCCTCGGAAAAGATATTTGCAATGGTTTCCAGATCGGAGATCGTACGGGTGATCAGCCGGCCGATTGGCGTATGGTCAAAATATTTCAGCCGCAGCCCCGTAATGTGGTTGAATACGTCGATGCGCAGGTCGCGGATGACGGACTGCCCCAACGTGCTGGTCATCAACGTATGAAAATAGCGGATCACGGTTTGAACCACCAACAGCCCCAACATTAGCATCAGCATCAGCTGAAGCCCGTTGACGTCATTCTGAAGGATAAATCGATCCAGGGTATACTCAATGACCATGGGGAGCGCCGGAGCCACACCGGCCATGATAATCGTAAGGATGACAGAGACGACAAAAATTCTGCGATAGGGCTTCACATACCGCATCATCCTGCGCAGCAGGTGCGCATCATACGTCTTGCCGGTAACTTGGGGTTCGCTCATGGGTCATGCAAAAGTACGATTTTGTTGGATATCTCCGATCGGATTATAGATATGGATAGGTCACTTCCGATAAAAACAACCCACAGGCCGGAACCGAGGTGCCGGCTACCGATCGGTCCTTACTGCGGATGACCTCGTGCATATATTCCGGTGCATGCTCACCCCGTCCGATCTCCATGAGCGTGCCGACAATCGCCCTGACCATGTTGCGGAGAAACCGATTGGCTGAAATGTAAAATACCAGCTGCCCGTCACCCACCCAACGCCATTCCGCGTCCGTAATACGGCAAAGATTCGTATGCACCTGCGTATGGGACTTGCTGAAACAGGAAAAATCTTCGTATTGCTGTAAAATTTCAGCTGCAGCATTCATGGCACTCACATCGGGCACTTCGCGCAGTAACCAGGAGCGACCGTGTAAAAAGGGATCTTTCCGGGTGTGCGCATGGTATTCATACGAGCGCCTCACCGCGTCAAAGCGCGCATGGGCATCATCAGCTACGGCAATGAGTCTTTTTGCAGCGATATCATGCGGCAGCAGGGAGTTAACCTGGTAGAGGAATCTGTCAGTGTCGTCAAGTGCCGCTGAATGACTCACGTCAAAATGTGCATACAGTTGTTTCGCATGGACACCGGTATCGGTACGGCCACATCCCACGGTATGGATGGATTGGCGCAACAGTGTACTCAATGCCCGGTCAAGGACCTGCTGCACGGTTAACGCATTCGGCTGGATCTGCCAACCGTGGTAAGCTCCACCGTCGAATGCGAGTTCAATGAAATACCTGCTGTTGGTGCTTTTCACGGAGGCAAAGATAGGGTTTAGAGAGGCGTGTTGCAATGCACGACGGAACTGTAACGCTCACTCCGTTCACGCCACTAGGTTCCTTTCGTGCATTTGCAACACTGGAAGGCGGGGTGGGGACGGAACTGTAACGCTCACTCCGTTCACGCCACTAGGTTCCTTTCGTGCATTTGCAACACTGGAAGGCGGGGTGGAGACGGAACTGTAACGCTCACTCCGTTCACGCCACTAGGTTCCTTTCGTGCATTTGCAACACTGGAAAGGCGGGGTAGATACGGAACTGTAACGCTCACTCCGTTCACGCCACTAGGTTCCTTTCGTGCATTTGCAACACTGGAAGGCGGGGTGGAGACGGAACTGTAACGCTCACTCCGTTCACGCCACTAGGTTCCTTTCGTGCATTTGCAACACTGGAAAGGCGGGGTAGAGCGGAACTGTAACGCTCACTCCGTTCGCGCCACTAGGTTCCTTTCGTGCATTTGCAACACTGGAAGGCGGGGTGGGGACGGAACTGTAACGCTCGCTCCGTTCACGCCACTAGGTTCCTTTCGTGCATTTGCAACGCAGGAAGGGCATAAGAGGCAAATGCAAATTTGCGAATCGGCGATTTTACAATTAGCAAATCATCAAATTAACGTATCTTTGCACGCTATGATATATCTTACACGGCGTGAACGGTTTAATGCGGCACATAAATTATACCGCGAGGGGTGGACACTGGAACAGAACGAGGCCGTTTTCGGTAAATGTTCAAATCCGAATTGGCACGGGCATAACTACGAACTTTTTGTCACCGTAAAAGGGGAAGTCAACCCCGAGACCGGGTTTGTCATCGATTTAAAAGAACTGAAAAGTATCATTACCACCTATGTGATTGACAAACTGGATCACCGGAATGTCAATTTAGATGTAGATTTCATGCAGGGAAAAATGGCTTCTACCGAAGTGCTCGCGATCGAAATCTTCCATCAGCTCAAAGCCCATATCGAAGCCCACGGGGCAATCTTGCATTCGGTCAGGCTGGTCGAAACGGAAAACAATTCTGTGGAATATTTCGGCGACTGACGCCGGCTATTAATGGATACAATTATGGAAACTAACTTTCCACTGAACGAGGAAGAAATTGACGGATACGTCAAGATTGACCGCTACAATCCCGAAAAGATTGCCCGTATTGCCGGGCACTATACGGAGATTCTTGAGTTACTGGGAGAGGACCCTTCCCGCCAAGGGCTGCTGAAGACGCCGGAACGGGTGGCCAAAGCCTTACAATACCTTACCCATGGGTACGATTTGGACGCAGCGGAAATACTGCGCGGGGCCATGTTTGAAGAGGAATACAGCCAAATGGTCGTGGTCAAAGACATCGAGGTATACTCCATGTGTGAGCACCACATGCTGCCCTTTTTCGGCAAAGCCCACGTGGCTTATATTCCAAACGGCCACATCGTTGGACTTAGCAAAATACCGCGTGTCGTGGATATTTTTGCCCGCAGGTTGCAGGTGCAGGAGCGGCTTACCAATGAAATCCGTGATTGCATTCAGGACACGCTGAACCCGGTTGGCGTAGCGGTGGTTATCGAATGCAAACACCTTTGCATGTGTATGCGGGGGGTACAGAAACAAAATTCCGTTACCACCACTTCGGCGTTTACCGGCGAGTTTGCACATGAGCGCACCCGCAACGAATTCCTGCGGCTTATCACGGCTTCCCTGGATTAACCCATCAGAACAGCCTTAGCCCGATCCGGATGGCATCTTTCCCCCGTAGCCCGGACTCGGAACTGAATGAACGCGCATACATCACACGCAACCGCTGCCATTCCAGTCCGACATGCGCCTCTGCATAATACTCCATTTCAGACGTATGCAGGTAGTGGACGCCAATAATTTCCTGCAACTTGAGTTTACGGAGCAACGGCACCTTGCTGGTCAGTAGCGTGGATAAATTATATTCACCATGCCCCTCTACAAAGTTCCCCGCCGTGCTGTGCAGGTAATAATCCAACAGCAGGAATGTTGTGAGATGCTGGTCGCTCACCAACGTCTTTGTACCGTTAAAATGCCCGTAATCGGTGTAGTATAGTCGCTTGTTGTTCAGAAATGCCCCGCCCCGGATATCGAATGACACGCGGCCATACAGTCCCAATCCGATTTCTGTTTTGTGCAGCCGGGCGGTTACCAAGTCATAGTCTGTATCCCCACCGAAGACACCGGGAATACCCTTTGTATAATTGACCGACAAGGTAGGCCATTTCGATGGAAGGTATACCCGCCGGTGGGGATAGGTTTCATACTGAGTACCAAAGTCATACATTGCTCCCAAGCTGATTTTGAACGACTGGTTTTCATCAAACAGGGGAATATCGGCATGCGGCGTGAACGGGTTGTTTGAAGTAAGGTATGGCTCATTTTGCTCCCAAAATGTATAGCCCGAACGGTTCGGTAACCATAGGCGGTTCTCCCACGCTGCTGATGCGGTCAGGGTTACGTTAGCCGGCAGCGTATATCGCCACGCCGTCCTAGCAAACGTCCGTTCGTATAATTTCAGGTAGTTACGGCCGAAAAACGCCGTACTGATCGTATTGAAAAGCGGCGGCAATGCCCCTCGGTTGTTCAAGTCCTGCATGTCACTGCCGGCGGACAGGTTGACAAAACTTTTCGCCAAGGGGAACGAAGTACCCACGTAACCGTTGAATCGCTTGTTGATAAACCCATACCGCGCATTGCCGTACACGGTGAGGTCCCGATCGAGGATGGTATCCACACGCTTGACATACCGTGCACCGTAGTTAAGCGCCAGTCCTTCCACGGTGTTGTAGCCCACGGAAGTCGCCAGCCCGTCCATCGAAATCCGCCAATGCTGCGCGCGGTTGCGGTACGTATATCCACCCAACAGAAAGCTCTGTGGTTTGAAGCGGTTCGCTTTGCGGTCTACGGAATCCAGGTATTCCTTCGACTCGCGTCGACGCTGCAAGCTGTCTTTCCGGAGGTAGTCTACCCGCTCTTCTTCGGTAAGCGGTAGCGGCCGGTGTTCAGCCCAATAGACGGAGTCCCGTTTATTGACACCTTCCACAATCCGCAATACCTCATTCAGTTTGCCCCGTTGCATTTCGGGATTCATCGCATATTCACTGTATACAGCAGCAAAATATCCGCCCACCCGGAAACTGAATAGTCCGCCCACAAAATCAAACCGGATGCTGGACGGCTGCCATTGCCCGCTTTGCAACGGAATAAATTCCTGCCGGATATGCAGCGTATCCAGTATGTTGATACTTGCTTCCTTGGTAAGCAGCAGGTTTATCCCATAAATCCGCCACGAATCTTCTAGGATGTAGATATCACCCTGATAAAGAGGTTCCGCCTTGCGGCGCGGAGTTACTTCAATTTTGTGGACTACCTGCCCATTTTCTTCCGTGGTGCCCAATAGCCTGTACCGGTAGTAGCTTAATGCATTGTCCGCTATGGGGGACACAAACGGTCGGGCGCTAAGCCCGTCAAAGATGGGCTGATGGTTTTCGTAAAAATTAAGTTTCAGATCGGCCGCCCGGTTAAAACTGAATGCCTGGTTGTTGCCTGAAAACTTGGAGCTGATCATTTCCTCGTGAAAATCATCGGGAGGATGTACGCGGATGCGGGATTCGGATTCCGAGAGGTAGACAATACCCGTCCGGTTAGAATCCAAGCCGATTTCCCGGCCGATTTCGTCGAGGTCTATCCCCAAAAACTTCTTGGGTGCCTGCAGCAGCCGCTGCACCCCCTTGATGTAGACGCGGGCGGTGTAAGGAGCTGCTTCATTCAAATGCTGCTTCCTGCTGCGGATCGCCTTACGAATAATCGCGTAGGCCGGGTCTTCTCCGTTGCCGATGATCACCTCATCCAGCACGTAAGCCTCTGTATGCAGCACGATGGACAGCTGGGTGTCCCGGTCGAGTGTGAAGCGTTCCACAGTTTGCCGGTATCCGACCGCTCTGGCAAGCAGTTGATGTTCGCCTGCCGGCAGCCGGAGCCGGAATAGCCCCTCGCTGTTGGCAGCCGTGCCCACGCCACCATCTTGTTTATAGATGCTGGCAAACGGCACCGGATTTCCATGCTCATCGGTTACCTGCCCTGTTAACAGGTAAGACTGTGTATGGGCCGACAGCGCGGCGACGAAAAGAATAAGCGTAAAAACGGATTTGAGCATCCTCAAACTTACAAAAGGTCACCCATTCATCGGTGTTAAAAAATGTGAAGGGTACCTGTTTACTCTTCAAAAAGATCGGGACGCCGTTCTTTGGTACGGGTAAGGGCCTGTTCATCCCGCCAGGCATGGATAGCGGCCTCGTTACCGCTCAGCAGCACATCGGGCACTTTATGCCCACGCCAATCGGCCGGCCGCGTATATACCGGTGCATCCAGCAATCCTCCCTGAAACGAATCGGACAGCGCCGAAGTCTCGTCAGACAAGACACCAGGAATCAGGCGGACCACCGCATCCACCAATACCGCGGCCGGCAATTCGCCGCCCGACAGTACGTAGTCGCCTATGGAAAGCTCCCGCGTCACGAAGATATCCCGGATGCGCTGGTCAATCCCTTTGTAGTGCCCGCAAAGAAGAATGATATTTCCCTTGGTTGAGAGGTGATTGGCGATGGATTGGTTGAGTGTCTCACCATCGGGTGTCATAAAAATGACCTCATCATATTCCCGCGCTTTCTGCAACTGCTCAATACAGCTTGCAAAAGGTTCAATCTGCATTACCATGCCGCTTCCACCGCCATAGGGATAATCGTCTACACTTTTATGTTTGTTATTCGCGTAGTCGCGCAGGTTATGCACGACGATTTCACACAGTCCTTTTTTCTGAGCACGTTGTAAGATTGAGTGCGCAAAAGGACTTTCCAGCAAACCCGGCAGCACCGTGATGATATCAAATCGCATGAACAAAGATAGGGGTTTTACTTCCTACCAGAAAATTGCATAGACAGCTACGAGCAATCCCACGATAATGATCGTACCCGCCAGGAATCCGGGGTGAACCTTAAACATGCCGCGGTCCACTTCCAGCCCATTGGGCACCACACCCCGCTTATTTTCGATGACACTGATGATATACATCCCTAAAATACAGAAGAGAAATACGATCCCCATCCGATCGATGAACGGAATTTCATATACCCCCGCCGCATTGGGCACGGCAAATCCGATGGAATATAACCCCGATAAATCCGTCCACTCCGGCAGGAATTTCAGGATAACGGACAGTGCAAACCCGCCCACCGTTGCAAACAATGCCGCATTGGATGTGGATTTCTTCCAGAAGAATCCAAGGATGAACATGGCGAAAATACCGGGGGATACAAATCCCGTATACTCCTGAATATACTGGAACCCTCCTTTTTCAATACCCAGGTGCGGCGCGATAACAACCGCCAGGATCATCGTAACCACGATGGTGATTTTGCCGATATTGACCAGTTGGCGTTCACTGGCATCTTTGTTGAATATTTTCTTGAAGATATCGAGCGTAAAAATGGTTGCGATACTGTTGGACTTCCCGGCCAGCGAAGCGACGACCGCTGCCGTCAATGCGGCAAAGGCCAATCCTTTCAACCCTACGGGAAGCAGGTTGAGCAGCACGGGGTAGGCTTTATCCGGACGTACCGCATCGCCTTCCAGCATCTCCGTCTGAAAGAATCCTTCCTGATACAATACATAAGCGGCGATGCCCGGCAGTACCACGATAACCGGCATCAGCATTTTCAGGAACGACGCAAACAGAATTCCGTTCCGGGCGGTTTTTAGATCGGCTCCCAGTGCCCGCTGCGTGATGTACTGATTACACCCCCAGTAGTTGAGGTTGACGATCCACATCCCACCAATGAGGATGGAAAGCCCCGGCAAGCTGATGTAATGTTCCTGTGTCTTATCAAAAATCATATCGAAGTGCGAGGGTGCCTTTTCATGCAACAGGCCCAATCCGTTAAACACCCCTGTGGTTCCGAAATGATCAGACACCATGTTAAGTGCCAGGTATGTTGTGGCCAATCCGCCGAGAATCAGTACCAATACCTGGATCACATCCGTGTACCCGATCACCTTCATGCCGCCCAGCGCGATGAAAATGGCAAAGATCGCAAGCCCATACATGCACACCGTGAAGTTAATATCCGAAATGGCCGATACCGCCAATGCTCCCAGGTAAAGAATGGAGGTCAGGTTGACCACGACATACAGCAACAACCAGAACACGGCCATAATGGTACTTACGGTGCCATTATAGCGCTGGTTAAGAAACTGGGGCATGGTGTAAATCTTATTCTTCAGGTACACCGGAATAAAAAACACCGCCACAATAATCAGCGTAGCCGCCGCCAGCCACTCATAGGCCGCAATGGCGAGGCCCAGTTTGAAGCCGTCTCCGCTCATGCCGATAAACTGTTCCGCCGAAATGTTGGAAGCAATCAACGATGCACCGATGGCCCACCACGTCAGCGAACCCTCTGCCAAAAAATAATCCTTGGTATTTAATTCCTTGGTTTTCTTGCGATAGTAAATCCAAAGACCATAGCCTGAGATAATGATAAAATAACACAGGAAGACGATATAATCCGATGGTGCCAAGGTTTTCATTTGCCTTTTGTTGAGATAAGTTTATAAAGTCGGCTAATGTAAATATTAATCGGAACAATCGCAATGCAGTAAGCTTACATTTCAGGAGATATTTTGCAAAAATAAATACAAAACACTTATAATGAATGTATTAAAATAGTGTTTCGAACACACTAAGCACCGTTTACATAAACTGATCGATAAAATGCTGGATGATACCGGGGTACAGCAAAACGGTAAACAGCAAACCGAAAACGGCCCCGTAAAAATGCGCGTCGTGGTTGATGCTATCCCGTGCGTTTTTCGACGCCCATACGCAATACCCCAGATAGAGGATGGCAAACAGCCACGCGGGCATGGGGATAATAAAGAAAATGCCCAGCATAGTTGTCGGCTGAAAAAGAATAAAACTGAACAACACCGCGCTTATCGCCCCCGAAGCTCCCAAACTATAGTAATGCGGATTACTGCGTTCTTTAAATACCGTGCGGACATCGCTCAGCACCAGACCCAGCACATAGAGCAACGCAAACTGTACATGCCCCCAGGTGCTTAGCCCTGCTAAGATGGACTCAAGTGCAAATCCGAAAAAATAAAAGGTGAGCATATTGAATAACAGATGCCCCCAATCACGATGGATTAACCCACTTGTCAGCAGTGTATACACCCGCTGCCCCCGGCTTACGCTGTAAGGATGCAGCATGAATCTGCCGAAAAGATGCTGATTTGAAAAGGTGTACAAGCTGGTGACGATCGTAAAGGCAAAAATAATGCTCGCTACAGGAGTGTTAATCAGGTATTCTTTCATGTAAAGGACTTCTGGTCCCGAAAGTAAGAAAAATTATTGGCCATCAAAGACAGCGGAAAACAAATTCAACTGCCTCCCGCCCTTTGGCGCAAACAAATCCAGTCTCAGTTCCGGTATCCCGGCGGTTGGCATGTGGCGCTTTACACTGAGTTTGAATAACTGCCTGATACTGGACGCCAGCTCCCCTTCGCCACGCATGCGCACGCCCCAACGGCTATCGTTCAGCTTGCCGCCGTGGCACGCTGCAATGTTATGCAACACCTTTTCGGCCCTGTCTGGGTATGCCTTATGTACCCAGTCTATGAACAGCTCCCCAATCGCGCCGTTTAATCGGACGATGGTATAGCCCGCTCCTTTGGCCCCATGTTCGGCTGCGGCTTTGATGACCTCCGGCATCTCGTCACTGTTGAGCCCCGGCACAATGGGTGCACACATGATCATCGTGGGTATGCCTGCTTCACTAAGGGCCTGAATCACCTTAAGCCTCCCCTTGGCCGTAATCGTCCGTGGTTCCATTTTCTGGCGCAGCTCCTCATTCAGTGAGTTTAACGAGATCGCCACCTGAACGAGCCCCAATCCTGCCATTTCGGTCAAAATGTCTAGGTCCCGCAGAATCAGGCCATTCTTGCTGATGATGGATACCGGATGCCGGTATGCCCGCATTACTTCCAGAATTGATCGCGTAATCCGGAGCTTCCGTTCAATAGGTTGATAGCAATCGGTATTTCCGGATAGCATAATGACCTGCGGCTGATAACCTTTTGTGTTAAACTGGCGCTCCAGCACCTCCGCAGCGTTCCGCTTCACGATAATCTTACGCTCAAAGTCCAGCCCCGCACTGTATCCCCAGTATTCATGGGCATTCCGTGCGTAACAATAAATACACCCGTGTTCACACCCCTGATAGGGATTGAGCGAGTACCCCATGGGCAGATCGGGACTGTCGTTCGTACTGATTATCTTTTTCGGGTGCTCCTCGATAAGCTGCGTATCCGAATTTTCCAGAAATTCTTCGTCGAGCCCTTCGATGTGCTCGGCTACATACCGTTGAGCCGCAAACTTATTATGTGTATTAACCTGAGCGCCGCGACCTTTGAAATAATTGGGGTTTTGTATGGTGTCCATGAGACAAAAATACTAAATAAATTAGTATTTTGTTATTTTATTTTCCCTCGCCGGGCATGGGAGCGCTCTATCGCCGAGGAGGCGACTTCTTTTGCTCAGTCGCCGCAAGGGCTCGTTCTTTGGCTTGACCCAAAGAACCAAAGGTCAAGGCTGTGAAGCCTCGGTCGCAGGCTGATTGCAAAGCATTTACGGTGCGTATTGCAGCCGCTGCGCTTCCCCAATCCGCTTGTATGTTGCCAGTACGCAGGTTCCTGCACATGCTTTGCGGCTCCCTGCTTCCCGATTCTTCAAGGCCGGTCCCCCTCCGAACGGAGATGTATTGCAATACGAACAGCCATTCCGCTCCGAACGTCCGTTCCCTGCGCCTGTCAGCACCTCCTCATCGTATCCCGCCAATGCCGCCTTATCCTGCCGCGGCTTGCAGTGGGATGCACTACCGTGGTAGCGGCAGGATACAGCGGCGAGTCTTTGGTTACTTTCTGCGGAAGAAAGTAAGAGCCTCTGCGGCTTGAGCAGTAAGAGCCCTGTCGCGGCGAGCGACGAAAAGCCTTGCGCGCCAAAGCCAAAAAGCCCTGCGCGCAGACAAATAAAAGCATTGTGGCTTGAGCAAGAAAGAAAAAATTAATCCAATAAAAATACGTAAAGCTCCTTAGGGCCATGGGCACCCAATACAAGCGTCTTTTCGATATCTGCCGTACGGCTTGGGCCTGTAACGACGCTGATCAGGGAGGGCAGTGCCGCACCGTATTTCTGCTGCATGAGAGCGAGGCCATCTTTGATGTCCATCACCAGCTGAGCGGTATAGGCTACTACGATGTGGATATGGGGATAAATATTCAACCGCCTTCCCCCGGCGTTGCCATTACTCACCAATACGCTGCCCGAACGCGCTATCAGCGCTTCACACGTAGTGATTCCCGCTTCGGCCTCCATAAAATCTTTCTCCGTACGGAAAAAGGGAAACTCATACCGGTCCAGCAGTTGCTGTACCGGGGACTCCCATGCATACATTTTCCGTAGCTTTTCTTTCTCGGCGAGTGACAAAAGGTTCTCGATAAAACTTACCTCGTCTTCACAGTACACGAACTTACCGGCCACTGCCGTAAAACGTTCCGCAAAAAGAATGTCCATAGGCTCTGTCTCACGGACGTGTAAGGCTGTTTCCTCAAAATTCGGATAAGGATGTTCCCGCTTTTGGAGCAGTGCATGCCGTATTTTTTTCAGCATCTGCTCCTTAGCCGTCGTGTTCTTTATATTCTTTTGCATCTATGCAGAGGTCTGCGTATCCTCTTCAGACGGTTTATTTTCGAACGTTCCGGAATTATCACCTACGCCATCGTGTACCAAACCTTCCGCAGCCTTGCGTTGGTCACCTTCCGACTCACCGTTCACAAACTCATCATACGTGGTACGGTGATCAAACGGACGTTTACCAAGAATTTGCTCCAGGTCTGTCTGGAAGAGGATTTCTTTTTCAAGCAGCTTTTCCGCCAAGGCAATGAGGCCATCCTGTTTTTCAAGCAGCAATTTCCTGGTTTTCTCGTAAATGTCCGCAATCAATCCACGTACCTCCTCATCGATCAATTCGGCTGTTTTTTCCGAATACGGACGCTGGAACTGGTTCTCCTGGCTATCGTTGAACGAGATATTACCCACTTTGGAGTTCATGCCGTATACCGCCACCATCGCGTAAGCCAATTTGGTGATGCGCTCCAGGTCATTCTGAGCACCCGTAGAAATCTTACCGAAGGTAATATCTTCGGCCACCCGTCCGCCCATGGTCATGCACATTCCGTCGATCAACTGCTCGGTGGTGTATAAGAATTGCTCTTTGGGCAGGTACTGGGCATAGCCCAATGCTGCCACCCCACGGGGTACGATGGATACTTTCACCAGCGGATCGGCATGTTCGAGGAACCAACCTGCAATCGCGTGACCCGCTTCGTGGAATGCCACAATGCGTTTCTCCTCGGGCGATATGATTTTATTTTTCTTCTCCAACCCACCGATTACGCGGTCAATCGCATCCTGGAAGTCCTGCATATCGATCGAAGCCTTGTTACGCCGTGCAGCAATCAGGGCCGCTTCGTTGCACACATTGGCAATTTCGGCCCCCGCAAAACCCGGTGTTTGTGCCGATAGCTTTTTGGCGTCTACCTCAGCCGCCAGCTTCAGCGGCTTCAGGTGTACTTTGAAGATCTGTTCGCGGCCTACCAGGTCCGGTTTGTCGATGGAAATCTGTCGGTCGAACCGCCCCGGCCGTAAAAGTGCCGAATCCAGTACATCCGGGCGGTTGGTAGCCGCCATGATGATGATGCCTGAATCGGTGCCAAAGCCGTCCATTTCCACCAGCAGCTGGTTCAGCGTATTCTCCCGCTCATCGTTGCCGCCCATCACACTGTTTTTCCCCCGAGCCCGCCCGATGGCATCTATTTCGTCGATAAAAATAATACAGGGAGCCTTGTCTTTCGCCTGGCGGAATAAGTCACGCACGCGGGAAGCTCCCACGCCGACAAACATCTCCACGAAATCAGAACCCGACAGGGAGAAAAATGGCACCTGCGCTTCTCCCGCAACCGCCTTTGCCAACAGGGTTTTCCCGGTACCGGGCGATCCCACCAACAGAGCACCCTTCGGAATTTTACCTCCCAGGTTCGTGTATTTTTTCGGATTTTTAAGGAAATCCACGATCTCCATTACCTCCTGTTTCGCTTCCTCCAGGCCCGCCACATCACTGAACGTAATGGCTACCTGCGATTCCTTATCGAAAAGCGTGGCTTTGGACTTTCCGATATTGAAAATCTGTCCGCCGGGGCCTGCACCTCCGCCGCCCATGCGCCGCATGATAAAAATCCAGAATACGATGATCAGCAACAGCGGCAACATGATGGAAAAAATCCAGCCCGTCCAGGCATTGGTACGGTCTTCCAACCGCAGGGATACCCGGTCATTCGGATCAATGTCCTGCTGGGCTTCGCTCAGCTTCCGTTCCAATGCGTCATACGAGCCGTCTGTAAAGAAATACTGAGGGCCGGCAGATGGTGTGAGCATCAAGCCGTTGGCATTGGGCTGTACATCTTTATATTTCGGATCGGTGAGCCGGTCTTTTTTGATAAATACCTCAACAAAGAACAGCTCATTCCGTTTATAGGCAATCAGGCGGTCTACATCGCCCGGCTTCAACATCTTTTCTTCAAACTCCTGATACGTAATCTGCTTCGCTTTGTCGTCGCTGAAAACGTACTGCAGCGCAAAAAAGCCAAAAATCATCGCTACCCATAACCACATGATATTGAACCGCGGCGGTTTTGGCGTCACTTTTTTACTGGGCACTCTTTTTATTTTATCGGGTCCGTTCGGCATACCTCTTCTTCTCTTTTGTTTAGTCTCTGTTAATTATGCACTTTGATAATACTCCAATTCCGCATCGCCCCAAAGGTCTTCTATGCCGTAAAATTTACGTTTGTCCGTTTTGAAAATGTGTACCACGACATCAACGAAATCGAGTAATATCCATTCTCCATGTTCAAGCCCTTCTTTACGCCAGGGCTCCTGGTTCAGTGCTTTAAACACTTCTTCTTCTACACTCTTTGCCAATGCATTGACCTGCGTAGTCGAGTCTGCATGGCAAATTACAAAATAATCCGAAACTGAGCTCCGGATGTGTCTCAAATCAAGCCGCACAATCTCATTCCCTTTCTTCTCCTGCATACCGTGAATGACAACCTCCGATAAGCGAGCTGATGTGGCTGATTTTTTGTTTTTTATCATTAAAAATAATTATAGTTTTGGGCACTATTACCCCTTTAACTTTATTCGTATTGCAAAGTAACACATTTCCGGGATTATTTGAAGGACAAAATGTTATTACATTACAGCGGACACCTTCCACAAACGAATACCTAAAGAATGAACTGTCAAAATCCACGCCACTTCGGGAAGGCACTGTAATAATGGCAGTTGACCAGTATGCTGGCAGGGGTCAAAAGGGAACGACGTGGCAAAGTGAACCGGGTAAAAACGTAACCTGCAGTCTGCTGCTTATGCCTTCCTTTCTCGACCCCAAACGTCAATTTGACCTTACGGCGGCCATTAGCCTCGCCATCGCCCAATGGCTGGAGTCACTGCTTCAACTATCTGTAAAGATCAAATGGCCGAATGACATGTATGTCGGCGACCGGAAAATCGGCGGCATCCTCATCGAAAACATCCTCAAAGGGAAAGTCTGGAAATCGGCCGTCATCGGAATCGGCATCAACGTGAATCAAACCGAGTTTCCTCCGGAGATCCAAGCGCACACCACTTCCGTCAAGCAAATTTTACACACCGATTGCGATCTCACCAAATTATTGACCGATCTTTGCCAGTACATCGAGCGGGTATACACGGCGCTGAAAAGAGGGGAAAACAACACGCTATTAACCCTTTATAAGCAACACCTGTACCGACTCGGTGAGTTGCATCCATTCCTTGTGGATGGCGTGCGCGTAGAGGGTATACTGAGCGGCGTGACGGAGACGGGAAGGCTACAGGTTGATTTTAACGGCCATACGGTCGATTTCGATATCAAAGAAATCGCCTTCGTCATTTGAGCGGAATTGCTTATCTTTGCAGCCCAGACACCTGATAAACTCATAGGATTAAACCTCGGTAAGCAAGTAAGGTCTTATTCCTATCATTAACACGTAACATTGTCGATTATGATGAAAAATTTTTTGCTGGCAGCCTTTATTTCGTTAATTGCGGCCACCGGTGTTTCGGCGCAGATTGTTAAGCCTGTCAAATGGCAGTTCGGTGCGAAGAAAATCAACAAAGACGAAGCGGTCATTTTCATGAAGGCCACCCTAGAAAATGGATGGCATATTTATTCACAACATGTGGACGAGGGAGGCCCCATCAAAACCAGCTTCACGTTTACGCCCTCTGGTGATTTTACCCTGGTAGGCAAAACCGCTGAACCGAAACCCAAGGTCAAACACGAAGAAGTCTTTAACATGGACGTAGGTTACTTCGACAAGGAAGTGGTATTTCAACAAAAGGTGAAGCTGAAAAAAGGGGAAACCACCGTCAAAGGTGCAGTCGAATACATGGCTTGCGATGCCAGCCAATGTTTGCCTCCCGATGAAATTCCGTTTGCCGTAGCCATAAAATAGTTCCGTCCGCAAAAAGAATCCATGAAAGGCAGGATACTGCCTTTTTTTATTACTATGTTTGCATCCCGTTTTAACGCATACGAATTCATGAGGCATCTGGTTCTTGCTTTGTCGTTCCTATTGGGTATGGTCTTCACGGCCCTATCTCAAGACACTGGACAGGATACGTTGCTCAATTTCGACGATGTGGTGTTTACCGATGGACAGGACACCTCGACCGAAGCCGGTGAAGACACACTGCTGGAAGTTCCCGAAGATCTCGAATTTACCGATGGACAAGACACCGCTGCGGTCGCCGCCGTTGACATTCCGGCAACCACAACCGATACGCCCCAATCTTTGTGGGGCATCTTTGTGGCCGGTTTTCTGGGTGGTTTTCTCGCCATTCTGATGCCGTGTATTTATCCGATGATTCCCCTCACCGTCAGCTTCTTCACCAAACGGGCCGAAACCCGGGACAAAGGCATACAGGGGGCGCTGTTATATGGACTTTCCATCATTGTGATTTACGTGGCACTCGGGTTGCTGGTTACCGTCATCTTCGGTGCCAGCGCCCTGAATGAGCTGGCCACCAATGGTATATTCAACCTGTTCATCTTTGCGGTATTGCTGGTCTTCGGCATTTCCTTTTTGGGTGCCTTTGAAATCACGCTGCCCAGTTCGTTTGTCAATACCGTCGATTCGAAGTCAGACACCAACGGACTGATCGGCATCTTTTTCATGGCGGCAACCCTGGCCGTTGTATCCTTTTCCTGCACGGGCCCGATCATCGGTAGCGTCATCGTGTTGGTGAACCAAACAGGCAACTACCTCGGCCCTGTCATCGGCATGTTTGGCTTTTCACTTGCGTTGGCACTGGTGTTTACCGTATTTGCGGTATTTCCCAATTGGCTCACCTCACTCCCCAAATCCGGTGGCTGGCTTAATTCGGTGAAGGTTGTACTGGGTTTTCTGGAAATTGCGCTGGCGCTCAAATTCCTGTCTACCGCAGACCTCGTGTACCATTGGCGGATCCTGGACCGTGAGGTATTCCTCGTGCTGTGGATTGTCATTTCCGCCTTGGTCGGATTTTACCTGCTGGGCAAAATTAAGCTGTCGCACGATTCGGACTTGCCCTATATATCGCTTACACGGCTTTTCCTGGCAGGAGGGTTTTTTGCCTTTGCGTTGTACATGGTGCCCGGTTTGTGGGGGGCACCCCTTAAAGTCATCAGCGGCTTGATTCCTCCCATGCATACCCAGGATTTCCGTGTGGCTACGTTTGACCAACGTCCTGTGGCGGCGGGTGCAGGTACAGCGACGGGGATGCCGGCTGTAAAGAAATATGCCGATATCCCTCTCCATGTTCCCAACGACATCGACGGCTTTCTCGATTACGACGAAGCCCTGAAATATGCCAAGCAAGTAAACAAACCGCTTTTTCTGGACTTCACCGGACACGGCTGCGTCAATTGCCGGGAGATGGAAAACAATGTATGGGTAGACCCGCCGATAGATAACCTGCTTCGCAATGAATACATTGTCGTATCGCTGTACACCGACGAGCGGCACAAACTGCCCGAGGCAGAGCAGTTTTATTCGCCCGTACTCGAACGGCAGGTCAATACCGTTGGCAAAAAATTCATGCACCTGCAAGCATCGCGCTTCAATTCCATTTCACAGCCCTATTACGTACTGTATTCACCGGATGAAGAGCTGTTGGTATCGCCACCAATCGGTGCCGAATTCAACAAACAGAAATTTCTTGCCTATTTGGAACAAGGATTAAAGACATTTAACGAAAAGCAAGCACAATAATCTACAATGAGTACTATCAAAAACATCGCTGTATTTACATCCGGTGGAGACGCACCCGGCATGAATGCGGCCATACGCGCCGTAGTCCGCACGGGATTGTATTACAACCTGAACGTATTCGGGATCGGCCGGGGTTATGACGGCCTGGTGCATGACGACCTATTCGCCATGGATGCCAAGTCTGTCGCCAACATCATCCAACGTGGCGGAACCATCCTCAAGACCGCCCGCAGTGAAGAATTCCGCACGGTAGAAGGCCGCCGCCGGGCATTTGAAAACCTGCAAAAAAGAGGTATAGACGGACTGGTTGCCATTGGTGGGGATGGCACCTTTACCGGAGCATCAAAATTCATCGAAGAATACAACATTCCCATTATCGGCCTTCCGGGCACCATTGACAACGACCTTGCCGGCACCGATTTCACAATCGGCTACGATACGGCCATTAACACCGTGATCGAAGCGGTCGACAAAATCCGCGATACCGCCGAATCACACGACCGCGTATTTGTAGTAGAAGTGATGGGACGCGATTCGGGGCTTATCGCCCTGCGATCGGGTATCAGTGTGGGAGCCGAATGCGTGCTCATCCCTGAAATCAAAGTGGATTATCAAGCCATGATGGACCGCTTGGACCGTACCCGCAAGAACAAGGCATCGCGGGTGATCATCGTAGCGGAAGGCGACGATGCCGGTGGCGCCTTTGCTGTTGCCGAACGCATCAAAGAGCGGTTTCCACACTATGACCTGCGGGTGTCTATCTTAGGCCACATCCAGCGGGGAGGCAGCCCCACCTGTATGGACCGCGTATTGGCCAGCCGGTTGGGTGTAGCAGCGGTAGAAGCGCTAATGGAAGGCCGCAAAGGCGAAATGGCCGGATTGATTCACGGACAGGTTGCTTTCACACCGTTTGAAAAGGCCATCAAGCACATTGGAGCCGTCAATGACAATTTGCTCCGCATCGTGGATATCCTTTCGTCGTAAAAACATGTGACGAGCGTACCAACTGTTGGATTAACCATCTATCGGGCGACAACCGATCAATCCATTTCACAATCGCCTTGATAACATGACTCTTTGGTTTAGACAAAGAGGCGAAATTGTCGGCATAAACCAGCTGAGTCTATGCGATGTGTAATCAGTTTGGTGCTAGACAGCACCCCGTGCTTTTTCATTGGTTTCGAGCACATTATATGCACCAATACTAAGCATTTAACCAATTTTGTATGTCTGAAGCTACTCAACCGTATCTAAAGTTCCGACATTCACTACAGGTACATTGGACATCAATTGCCTACAAAAATGCAACCGCCATGACTGTGAATCCATCGCGATCACACAACCATCAGTTTGTCTTTGCCTGCGCTTGGTTCCGATACCGCTAAGAAACTCCGCCCTTGACGAAGAGCGGGACCAACAATCTGACACCTCCTCTATTTAAACGTCAACCGTAGCCATTCCTCGGGGTAGTCGCTATTCTCCCCCTCCAGGTCTTCTTCTTGCCATACCGGTTTTTCGGTTGCGTTATTTTTATAATGCAGCCTCAGGTGGGCACGGAAAATCTCCTGCTCCGCGGGCTTCCCGCCAAGTAAGTCCCAGTCTATTTTTACTTTCGCGGAATACCCCAGGTCTTCGTCGTCTTCCCGATTGATCGTACCGGCAACTTCGACATCGGGGGTAATGCCTTTGTGGAGAAGCCGCCAGGAGAAGTTTTCTTCGCGGTACACCAGGTAGTTGCCCGCCGCATTGACCACAATCTTATAGTTGTTTTTGGCTCCCTCCTTCGTGTTCCTGCTCAATAACAACACCGAGGCGTCCGAGTTTTCGGGAGTAAAGGCCACCAGATTTGTATCGTAGTAATAGGTGCCGATAACAAGGTGCTGGTCCGTATACCCAAAATTGGTAAAGGTCGACGCTTGCGTCAGCTTGCCCAAAAACCAGTAATCGTTGCTGTCCCTGTCAAAATCTGCCAGCGGGGGCATGGTCAAATCGCCCGTGGGGATGTTCTTGGAATAATTCAGTCGTCCGGTCATCAGCACCACTTTAGCGCGCTCCGTTTTGGCAGCATCGGTGTAATTTGACGTGCCGGAGGCGATTACCCGGTTGTTGCCGATGTAGTCTATCGACCCCCAGTGGCCTACGAAAGGTGAGGTAGCATAGCGGAAGTTGTCTGCTTTTTTATCGCCTATGAAGGTCCATATGCCCTGCTGGCCTTTGTAGGTTCCGTTGCTCAATACGACCACTTCTCCCGTGCCCAGCTTGGCCGAATAGGGTCCAAAACCTACAAAATCTTTGTTTAGCTGTTTTTTGTAGGGATAATCCGGCCCTCCTTCTTTGATGATCTTTTCCTGGTCGCCCCGCCAGTTTACATCGGCGGGGGTTTTTACGATGACAGGGGTTTGGTCTACCGCTAATTTGCCGCTCCACACTTCTACGGGCACGGCAATTCCGTTGTTGTCGTCCAGCCAGACAGCGGTAGGCATGCCATCGTAGGCAAAGCGTTCGTCTACGGTGCGCGAGATCGTTTCTGCATCGCGATAAGTGGTCATCTTTTTGCCTTGCCAGGTTTCGCCCCCATCAAACGAACGGATCACGACGGTGCGCGGATAGGAAACCTTGTCTACCACATCCTGGCTTGAGGTAATATACATGTGGATTTCTCCGGTTGGGAGTTGCAGCATGGCGGGCTCCCAGCAGCGGCCTCTGTATACTTCCCTCGGTGCCGAAAATGTCTTGCCCTTGTCGCTGCTGAACATGATTTCCACGCCGCAGTTTTCATTGGTGTTGGGAATATCGTAATATCCCTGCTTGTACCGCCATTGATAGGCTAAGAGAATCCGCCCGTCTTCGAGTTCGATGAAATCGGGGTTCACGAATACGGTTTCATCTTCTCCAACGGTAGAGGTAGACGGAAATTGCTCGCGCAGCATCTGCGCGTCGCTCCAGGTTTTGCCATTGTCCTCGCTGCGTCTTACATAGATGTTCCAGCCGAAGTGATGGTTGCTGAAGGTCATCAGCAGCGAACCGTCTGATAGCTTCTTGACGCGTGGATAGTGCAGATTGGGGACTGTTGTATCCTTATTGGCAACATACACGTCGGTCATCTCCTGGTACGTATTGTAATCCCACGAGATGCGGACATCTGCTTCCTGCCCTGCTGCGTTGAATGCCTGCTGAAGGATAACACCAGCTACCAGAAACGGCCTGATGATGGTTTTTAGCTTACTGATCGAATATGTCCTGTTAGATTTCATACGGTGTAATATAGTGATCATTTTTAATGCGTGTGCCGGGAAATCCCTGCACGCCAATTTTCCTGAATACGAAGGTTGCTCCTGCCAATGGTTGGTTGCCGATCTCCTCTTCGCTTAAGCCGATCCTGGCGGTCGTGACATACAGGTCGTCCATGTGATCTCCTCCAAACGTACACGACGTCACTTTCGATACGGGAAGGAAAAGCTCCTGCAATTTTTTGGAGGTGCCGGGGTCCCACCGGGATACTCTCCCTCCATTCCAGTGCGCCACCCATAGCTTGCCTGCTGTATCTATCGTCATGCCGTCTGGAACGCCTTCTGCTTCCGCGATCTCGACCACGGGGATGCCATTGCTGATCCTGCCGGACTCGTTGCAATAGTCATAGGCAACGATTTGTCTGGTCGGGGTATCTATGTGATAGAACTTTTTATTGCCTAAGTCCCATGCGAGGCCATTGGAGATGGAAAGCCCCCCCAGTTTTTTGGAGAACGTGCCGTCTTTTTCCAGTGTATAAAGGCTGCCTTGGCCGGTTTCCCCCTCGTCGCTCATGGTGCCGATCCAAAACCTGCCTGCGGGGTCGCATTTGCCGTCGTTGCACCTGTTTTGAGGCTTGTCGGGTTCCAGCTCAAGCACATGGACCATTGTGCCGGTTGAAAGATCAACCTGGAAAATACCGCTTTTCAGCGCGGCGATGATTGTGCCCGACTCGGCCAGGCCAATTGCTCCGATCTTCTGGTCCGTATTAACATGCTGTAGCTGCCCGGTTTCGGGCGAATAGCAGTTGATCGCTCCCCGTACGATATCGATCCAATACAATTGCTTGTTGCGGTTGTCCCACAGGGGGCCTTCGCCACACAGGCAGCGATGATCGGCAATTAGTTCAAAGGGCGGCATCATCGGCATCTTACTTAGTGGCTTGGGTCATGCTTTTGATAAATGCAGCTTCTTCTTCGCTATAGGGGGTGCCATCCTTTCTCAAAATATCATGAAACCAGACTTCGGGTTCGGGCGATCCTTCTTTGCTCCCCCACGGGTAATAGAAGTTGGCCTTGCCGGCCACCAGACCGAAGCTGATTGCACCGATGTGTTCGTTTTTAAAAATAGGCAGGGTATTCTCAAACGTCGACCCCCGTGTCCGGCCCATGTATTCGGTGCAGACCAATGGCCTCCGGAATGCTTTCAACAGCTGGATGTAGCGTTTGGTGTCTTCGGGTTGGTGGTAGGAATGAAACGTGATGATGTCGCAGTTTTCGCCCAGGAAACTGACGATATCAAGTGCCGTCCTTTCATCGCCGGGGATCTTCCAGATCGGGGCGCTGAGGGGTTGCGAGGGTTGTACGCTGCGTGCCCATTCAAACACTTTCCTCAGCAAGGGCAGGCTGTATGCACCGCGGGTTGGATTTTCGGGTTCATTGTAGACGGACCAAAAAACGATGCGCTGGTCATCTTTGAAACGGCCGATCACATCTTTCAGGTACGCCTCAATCGGTCCCCATTTGGAAGGGTCGTTGACAATTTCGGCACCCGGGGACTGCACCCATCCGGAATTGTGCACCCCGGGGATGGGCGGATTTTGCTTACCGAGCCGTGGCAACAGCGATTTGTCAAATGTGCCGTTGGTGAAAAATGTCACAATGGTGCGGATACGATGCTTGTCGGCAAGGGAAAGAAACTGATCCATCCTACTTTTGAATGCTTCGGGGTTTTCTTCCCACACGAGGTTGTGCAAAAAAATCCGCACGGTATTGAAGCCGAGATCCCTGGCCCACCCCAACTCCCGGTCTATCGTTTCGGGATCGAAGGTATCCGCCTGCCACATTTCCAGCTGGTTGATGGCTGTCGAAGGGACGAAGTTGCATCCCACGATCCAGGGTTGGCTCGTGTACCACTCATTGGCTCTTTCTTCTGACCATCGGGGAAGTACCGGAGATTGTCCGGCGGCAAGGTGGGCGCATAAGCTACTTACTGCCACCAAAAGGACCTGCCTTACGATCTTGTTAATTTTCATCACTATCCTGTTAATTTTCATTCGAACGATTTTCTTTTTAATGGCAATGAAGCTTGCATATTATGCAGGTTTCATCCGTACTTTTTCTTTTAGCGGTGATGAAGCTTGCATCGCCCGTAGCGCTGCAGGTTTCATTCGAATAATTTGCTTTTATTTTTACCTGTCGCCACTCCTCAAGCTGTATAAGGATGTCCCGACCTTTCGGACTTCATCAATCGTTTCGGGATACACCCGATCGCATACATCGGTCAGGCCATCCTGGAAATTTTCCCCGTCAAACCTCCCGGTTGTTGCCTGATCGGAAAACTGGTGCCAGGCCGTGCCGACAATAAACGGGTTGTGCAGCGCAGACCTGACGTATTTTCCGTAGGCAAGTCCCCGCTCATGCTGGTTGGCTTTGGGGTTTAAGCCCGGGTGGAATAATCCCCGATCCTGCGCACCGAAATGAAATTCCCCGATCAAAACGGGCTTGTCTATCCCGTCGGGCAGATTAAAATCGGCCAATGAATCGACGAAGAGATCAAACGTCAGCACGTCACAGTATTTGGCGGCAATCCGGAGGACCCTGTCATTGACCGATACATAACGGCAGCCCAGATACAGCTTTCCCGGAGCTATTTGCTGCATCAGGTGCGCCACATTTTTGAAGTACGCATCGATCAGAATGGCTGAAAAATCCGCACAGTCTGTTAGCGAGCCTGCTGCAGGTTCCTGCTGCGCGGCAAGCAGGTCTTCCCAGCTTTTGTAGGCCGACTTCCAGACGGTATTTAGCGCTTCGATGGTTTTGTACCGGTTTTTTAGGTTATTGACAAACACTTTTTTTGCAGGTTGCGTGGCGGGGGACTTCAGCACCCATCGCCCTAAGTCGTGGTCTGCCCCCCACACGAGCTTGTTGTCTACAAAATATCCGTAACACCAGGGGCTTTGCAGCTCGCCTTTCCGGTCCTGCAATTGCTCAATGAATGTCCTGGCAAATGCTGGATGGAACGGATCCCGGATCACATTCAGGTGGGGCGGCGCGCCTTCAATACGGGGTGTATTGAGTTCGATCCTGTCGCAATAGGGGGCACGGTCTTCCTGGTAGATATCCTTTCCCGATCCGGCCGACAGGGTATTCATCCCCCAGTTCTGAAGCCGTCTGAACACCATGTCGCGGTATGCCGCTTGCCAGTTTTCGCCGTATTTTCTCCGGATGTTGGCCGCCGAAAAATCGAACGTTCGCTTGATACCCCACGATTGGTAATAGGGATACAGAAATTCGTCCCTTGTTTTATAAAATGCCTCGTATTGCGAATGGGTATCGGGCAGTGAGGAAAAGTAGTTTTCCCGGTGGTCGATGATGGTGACCGCCGAAGATGGGGTAACGCGTACCACCCCGTGCGACCAGAACAGATAGCCATCGGGATCTACCATCCACCACTTCCCGTCCACTTTGTGTACATAAAAATTGCCAGTGGCGACCTGCCTTTTTCCGTTCAGCCACCCCCCGTATTGGCTCCTGTCATCCGGACCGGGGTTCTTTTCCATTGCTTCCAGCTCCTTCCGGTAGTCGGCCTGGAGGTCGGCGTCACTTTTCGTTTTTCCCGGCCAATCTTTGTGCAGGAACTGCCCATACTTGTCTATAAATGGAAAAAATTCCTGTTCCGACAGGGTAAACCATGCTGGGGTTGGTATTTGCTGGCCCCTCACTGCCGATATTTCCTTTATTCCCAACCGGGTCCCTTTCAGCCATTTGTCAAATGAGATAACGATCCCGGTTACCCTTCCGGGATCGACCGTTGAGGTGACTCCATCTATGCTGAAAGGTGTCGCCCGCATGCCGCTCAGCTTATTCAAAATCAGTGGGTTGACGGGTGAAGGTATCGGAATAATCCATTCAGTGGTTTCCCCTCCCTTGAGTCCTTTTTTTGACTCCAGGCTGCCGTTTTCCGCAGGCTGGCTATCCCCCTCCATCCTGAACGTTGCCTGGATGTTGTCGCGCTCGCTCCCATTGACCAAAAGCACCTTGATGTGACTGTATTCGGATAAATCCCAATGGCCGGCCAATTGAAACACGGGCGGCGTGTGAACATCACTGGTATCCGTTATCCAAACGGTTCCATCGCTGGTTTCCTGGTGGCCAGACACCGTAAACTTACTGCCGGAGCCGACAGCGAACAGACGGAGGTCGCGGTCTGGCTTCGTCGAACAGGCTGCCAGCAGCGTGATGCAAAGTATACGGCCAATTGTCTTCATTCCGTGTTTCGTCATAGGGACAGCGGTATCCACCGGTCGGTGCTGTTGCCCGCGGTACCGGCAATGGCGTCTTCACCGCCCTGGGTGTCAAATAGCGAGAAGTTGACAAGCAGATCGCCTGCCGACAAATTAAACTCGGACTTTGGAACGGCGATCTCCACCAGGTATCCATGGTCGGTATCGCTATTGTCTGACAGGGTGCCGTCATAGGAACTGCCCACGGACACATCCATATCGGTTTCCAGCCATCCGCCTCCGTAGCTGTCCGTACTTTTCAGGCCGCTGTGCGATACTCGGATACGGCGTGCATCGGCATTGAGCTGGCCATTGCTGGTCGGCGGTGAAAGGAAGATGCTAACGTAATCATCCTGCGAAATTTCCTCATCGAGCACCTCGACCAGAAAATAGAGGTTGTTTTCGTCGCTCGAGCATCTCAGGGTAGCCTGTGCCTGCGATTTCTGCCCGACAAACAGGGCTTCGTCTGTATCGGCCCAGTCTGCATTGTCGCCATTGACGCTCACCGTCCGGTGGGTTGCTGCGATCCGGTGATTTAAACTGAAACGCGCCAGCATCAGCGCCCCGGAGGTGTGCATGGAGCCGATGAGCTGATGGGGATCGATGATGGCAATTGTGCTCCAATAACCTGTTTTGCTGAAGGGTGTATAGGGCTCGCCAAATGTCCGTGCGGTGGTATCTCCCAGCCGCATCGAAAAAAGCGATGCGGTATTATACGACAAGACGGTTTCGCCAGAAGGGAACTGGGCGAGGCTCGGCGCCGCTCCGGCAAATATATAGTTGTTCCGGTCGGCAGGGCCTTCCTCGGTTTCCAACAGGTGTGTCCACTCCCCGTCGGTCCCTGAATAGGCCAGCGACAGGTAGTAGTTGCTCGCGTTGTTATAGGACTCCATAGCGGCGGCAAGCTCATTGCTGTTGTTGAGTTTGATCACGCCCGGCATCTGATCCGTAAACAGGCCCACGCCGCTTTGCTCTCCGAATTGCTGACGGATGACCCGGTAGGGGGCATTGCCGAATGAGGGTGTCCACGTCTGGCCATTGTCATTGGAAACAATGAGGGCTGTTCCGGTATTGTATTCCGCGATATGCGTGCGCGAATCTGTGAAGTAGCAATGAATCTCGCCAGAGGGCAGCTGCAGCAGGTGCGGCTCCCAATTGGTGCCCTGATAGATTTCGACGGGTTCGCTCCATGTTTCGCCGTTGTCCGTGCTCCGGCTCAGGATCAACCCGTTGTCTAAGGGCAGGTCCCGGTAATTCCGGTTTGCACGGTAGGAGGCCACGGCAATGACATCACCATTGGCAAGCACCAGGACATTGCACGTCGAAAAGCGTCGTTCGTTGCTCTCTCCGGAGCTGTCAACGATGGGATGCCGGGCGAACACGCGGTCACCTCCTGTCCACGTCTGCAAATCTGAACTGCGGATATAATAAGAATCCGCACCGATCTGATTGTTCTGGTAAAAGAGGATGTAGCTTCCGTTTGCCATCTTCCGCACACGCGGATATACGGGGGCGGCTACCTTTGTGGCATCGGAGCCGATCTCCACATAACTGCGGTAGTTCATCATCAGCGATGAGCGTGAGGTAAATTCCCCGTGCGAATTGACTACCGGAGTCCCCTGATTCAGGTTTTCAATCGGGGTCAGATCCAACGACTGGGGCTGGCCCGTTCCTCCGGGACCCGGCTCATCCGTAACCCCGTCCACTTTGGAGCATGACACGGCCATGCAACAAAGTGCCCATAAAGTGAAATGTACGTTTTTCATGTCTTTATCATTTTATGTTACCAACCTTCATTCTGAACGAGGTTGGTGTTTCTTTCCAGTTCGGACGATGGTATCGGCCATTTCAGGTATGCGGTTCCACCCCATTGATAGGTATATACCGGTGCGCCCCATACCTCCAGCAACCCGTTGCCCTCGGCAAATTTTTCTTCCTGCCATGTTCCCCAGCGGAGTTCATCATAATAGAGCTGCTCTTCGCCCGCAAGTTCCCACTTACGTTCGTTCCGGATCCGGGGGCGCAGGTCATCCGGGCTGCTTACGGCAACATAGGCATTTCCGGGTTCATTAAGCGGTGCCACCGTGGCGCGGTTACGCACCTGGTTTACAAATGTAATTGCTTCCTGGTATTTTCCCTGTTCGTTGAGTGCTTCTGCAAGGCAGAGCAGCACGTCTGCATAGCGGAATATCGGAACATCTACCGGATTGAAACTGACATTGAGAAATTCCCGCCCCTCAGCAACGAATTTGCGGATCGAATACAGCATGAATGTATTTGAGTTGGTCTGCAGGTCATACGGTGCGGCGGAGCTGCTGCGGAACGGCCACCGGGGGGAATAATCGATCGCTGTACCCGAGAAGCCGCCGGAATAGGTAGCGTAGGGGGTTATTGCCGTGGCTTCGAGCCGCGGGTCGCGATCGGCATAGGCGGCCTTGATGCGCGCTTCGTTGCCCGCAGGCAGGTATGCGCTCATGTCGGCACCGTATGTCTGCATCGTATTCTGCTCGGTTGTGGTGATGTTGTCGCGCAGAAAGTACACGCTCCGGGCTTTGGGCTCCATTGCGTTGTAGCCGGGAATGACATCCTCCCAATCGAATGGTTTGCCGTTTGCCCACTCATAGGAGTCGACAAACCGGGTGTTCATAAAAAACGAGGAATTACCGGCACCGGCGGTCATCCGGTTGCCATAGGTGCGGCTAAACGTATTTCCCATACCGGCCAGCTCATCCATCTGCACGCTGAAGATCATCTCATCGCTCCGCTCTTGCGGTAGTTTGAACAGGTCGGCATAGCTCCCCGTGTAAAGCGAATACCCCATCTCCCCGATTTTCCGGAAGTCTGCCTCTGCGAGGTCCCACCGTTTAAGCCACAAATAAACCTTGCCGCGCAGCGTATACGCTGCAGCTTTTGTGACACGGCCGTAGTCGCTGCTGTTGGCCGCGTATTTTCCGGGCAGCTCGGGGTTTTCGATGCAGTCGGTCAGGTCCTGGATGATCGCGTTCCACACCTCTTCTTCGGAAGCGCGGGGACGTGTATACTCCGCATTGGACAGGTTTTCCAGATACAGGGGAACACCGCGCCAAAGGCTATTCAGCCGGTAGTAGTGATAGGCGCGGAGGAATTTACATTCGGCAATCCGCTGCGATTTGAGTTCGTCGCTCATGTCGGGCACAAGCCCGATATTGTTTATTACATCGTTGGCGCGCGCCACGCCTTCATACAACCGTTGCCAGTAGGTTAAAAACGATCCGTTGTTCGGCTGAATCGTTCCGGTAAGGTATGCGTAATTCTGGTAAATATACCCATCGGTAGGGTCTATCACCGAGGAAAAGGCATCCCAGTTGAGGATGTCCCGGTCGTAATTGCTATAATCGTAACGTAAATTGCTATAGGCCCCGTTTACAACCGTTTCTGCCAGCGATGCCGATGTAAACGCATTTTCGGAGCTTATTTGATCGTAAGGGCTCCGATCCAGGAAGTTATCGCATCCGGCTATCAGCCATAGGATGGGCAGCAGGATTCTTTTGATTAATTTTTCCATAACTACTGTTACAATTTGATGTTAAGACCGATCGAATACTGCTTCAGGTTGGCATAAAACTCCTGCGATCCCGAAATTTCGGGGTCCATTCCCGGATAATTGGTGATCGTTAACAGGTTTTCGCCGCTCACGAACAGGCGGACATCCTGCAGGTGAATCTTTCGGGTCCAATTGCCGGGCAGTGTGTAGCCGATGGTCGCATTTTTCAGTTTCAAATAGTCTGCTTTATAAAGCCATAACGTTGAATAATTCGAACCGCCGTTTTGTTCGGAGCCATAGTTCATGGTCAGACGGCCATGCTTTGAGGTGAGGTTGGTCCGGGGGTCGTTGGGGTTTTCGGGGTCGTAGAAATAATGGTCGTAAGCGATGCCTTCTGCCAACGTTAAATCCGCACGTGTTGAATAGGAGTTATACCCCGCATACCGCCAGTATTGGGAATACCCGCCCGCACCCGACCACAGCGTAGAAAGGCTGATCCCTTTCCACGCCAGGTTCAGCTGAAAGCCATAGGTAAACCGGGGTGTCATGGAAACATTCTGGAACATATAGTCGTTTTGGTCGCCATAAACCCCATCGCCATTGGCATCGTTGTAGAGGTAATCTCCATACCAGATCCCTTTCTTCCCTACCTTCCGGTTGGGCAGGAATGTGTTGCCGGCCGCAATCATGGCCTGCAGCCATTCCATATCGCTCTCGGTACGGATCATCCCGTCCCGTGGGCCTCCGGCAGGATCGACGGAGCCGTCGCTGAAGAAATACGTACCGCTGCCCGAATAGGTGTCTAACAGGTAAAATTCGTTGATCAATTTGCCTTCCATGGTACGGCGGGTTTCATCGACCACGGTTGCTACATCGCCGATATTGGTTTGGTAGCTCCGCACGCCGTTGTCATCCGTGACCCACCCGGCATTTAGCCTGCCGCGGTATTTTGTCAGTTGGTTATAGTTCCTTGTAAAGTTGGCCGATACGCCGTAGCTGAAATCCTGTATTTTGTCGCGCCACCCGACGGTAAACTCGATCCCGTCATTGGTGACCTGGGCAATATTCTGATAGGGCGGGGATTTAACTCCCAACGTGGCAAAAACCGGTGCACGGAACAGGATGCCGTCGGTTACCTTGTGGTAGTAGTCTGTTTCGAAGGTGAGGCGATTGTCCAACACGCCCAGTTCAAGACCTATATCCGACATGGTGGTGGTTTCCCATTCGAGCAGGTTGTTTGACAGCGAGGAAACGATACCGGCAACCTGCCTGCCGCCAAAAGAGTAGGTGAAGCCGGACGCATAGGTGGCCTGGTAATCGTAATTGCCGATGCTGTGGTTGCCGAGTTTCCCCCAGGATGCCCGCAGCTTGAGGTTGTCTATGCCCGAGTTACTCATGAACGCTTCCTCGGAGATGCGCCAGCCTGCTGACAGGGATGGAAACAGCCCCCAGCGCGATTCACGTGCGAAGCGCGAGGAACCATCGTAGCGGAGGTTCATCTCAAACAGGTAACGGTCGGCATACGCATACTGCACCCGCCCAAAGAACGAGGCCGTTGCAAAGTCTGTCTGGGTACCGGTGATGGCAACCATGTTGCTGACGGTATTGAGCTCGACAAGCTGGTCGCTCAGGAAGCCGTTTTTTTCTGCAAAAGCGTTGTTGTTATTGTTGTACATGGTTTCGAATCCCAACAACGATGAAATCTGGTGCTTCTGGGCGATGGTATGATCCCACGACAACGTGTTCTGGAATGTCCAACGGTACGAATTGGTGTTCTGTACCCTGAGCGACAACTTGTCCAGGTCCTCGTAAAGGTAGGCCCAATCCCCGGCGCGGAACGAGTACGCATTGAGCGTGCGGGTATTGAATTTGTACTCACCATTCTGCCGTATGTAGTTGAACGATGCGTTGTACTTGATGCCCTGCGGAAGCGTGACATTGGCAAATACGGTGGAGTTGGTGTAAAAATTCTTATCGTTTCCGTTTACCCGATCGGCAAAATAGAGGTTGTTGCGGGAGTTGGTGCTTTGCTCCGGATTTTCAAACCAGCCGTATTTTCCGTCGTAATAGGGATAGATACCGGGTACGCCACGGGACATGAAACCGAATGCACCGTCGAGATCATTCAGCTCCCTCGAACTTTCATATCCCCATAGCTTGGCACCGATCTCAAGCCAGTTGTTGACTTTGGAGGATACGTTGGCACGTAACGAGAATTGCTCCGTCCCCGATTTCATAATAACGCCCGGATTGTCGATGTAGGATGCCGACACGAGGTAGCTGGTACCTTCGTTTGCGCCCGATACGGAAAGGTTGTGTTTCTGATAAATCTCGTTCTGGAAAAAGGCATCCATCCAATCGGTATTGGGATAAGCCACGTAATTCGGGTAACCCGATTCGGCAATCCCGTTCGGATCTTTTTCCTTTTCGCGCCACAGGTCGATCATGGCCTGCGAAAAAGGGAGGGCCACATCAATGTTTTCTGCCGATTCATTCATAATCTGCATGTAGTCGGCATAGTTGGAAATAAGGTCCAGCTGATTTTGAGGTTTGTTCAGCGATACGATGCTGTTGAAGGCAACCACGGGTTTTGAGGTGCCCGATTTTGTTGTGATCAGGATGACACCGTTTGCTCCCCGGTTTCCGTAAATGGCGCTTGAAGCCGCGTCTTTCAGTATGGAAACGGTGGCTATGTCATCCGGATTGACGTTTTCTATGCTGCTTTCAAAGCCATCGACAATCACCAGCGGAGCCGAATTATTGAGTGTTCCGACACCGCGTATACGCATCAGCACGCCCTCCTGGCCGGGCCGTCCGGAAGGTTGCTGCACCATGAGGCCGGGGCTGAGTCCCGCAAGGATGCCGGATGTGGTGGTAACCGGCCGCGACTGGACCTCATCGCTGTAATTGATGGATGCCACGGCCCCGGTCACATTTGCACGTTTTTGCGTACCGTAGCCCACCACCACGACCTCATCGATGAGGCTGGACTGCCGGCTCATGGTCACGTCGAGGTAGGTACGGCCATTGACCGCAACGTGCTGCGGGTCATACCCCACATAGCTGAACACGAGTGTATCGTTGGGGCTACCTGTTATTTCGAACTCTCCGGCCAGATTGGTGCTCACACGGGTTTCTTTGTCCGAAATTTTCACGGAAGCTCCGCTGAGCGGTATTTGATCTTCGTCAACGACTTTGCCGCTGATTCTGCCTGTTTCCTGTGACCGCACGGTCTGTACAGCGAGCAGACAAAGGATCACTATTAATGGGAAATTCAATCTATTCATAAAATTTGATTTATGGTTAGTTTGCTTACTTCAGCATATTGGTTTTCAACCGTCAATTAATTGAGAACGTGACATTCGTTACGTCTGATCCGGCTAAATAAAAATAGAACGGCGCAGCGTAGCTGCCTCCGCTGGTGTACGGCATCTCGTATACGCCCACGGTCGTATCCGTGGCGGCCAGGATGGAACCGTCGGCACAGGTGACCCTGATCTTTACATATCCGCTCTCGATCGCTTCCGTAAACACCATGGTGTGTTCGATCACCTTGCCTCCGCGGATCAGCGAAAATGTGGCTTCGCGCGTGTATGCGGGATCATAACTGGTCACAGCGGTTTTGTTAGACTTCCAGTCGTCCCCGTCGAGGTATTCGATGTTCCAGAATACCGGGCCGAAGCGGGTATACATGGGAAGCTCAATCGTAACGGCTGTTCCGGCGGCAAACTTCTTCACCGGAAGAACAAATTCGAGGTAATCACCGGTCCATACACCTTTGACACCGGGGCTGCTGATCTCCCCGCTGTTGACGATTTCGAGAAACTGGGTGGGGGTCGCTGCGGGATCGGAAGCCTTGTGCCATTGGGCATAAGCCTGTGTCTGCGTGGGACAGGTCCATATCCCCTCGCTGGCCCACTTAGGTTGGGTATCGGCGGTTACATTGGCAACACCGTTTGTTTTGCCCAGCGGAAAAACAACGGGAAAGCTGACAGGAATGATCCCGTCATTTTCCCTGCTCAGGTACTGTGTCAGCACCCCTCCGGCGGTCAGCTCCGTCCCCTCATCCGCTTCCTCACCAAGGATATTAACCGTTGTTTCATTTCCGGCTAAATCGCTGATGATTACATCCATTCCACCTGCCGGAACCGTAAATGGTGCCACTGCCAGCGACACCTTCGTAAACGCATCCGCAAGGACCACGCCGGTTTCACCGAAATCGATCGCTACCGCGTTCGCCTGCATGCTGGCATCGCTGGTAAATACCCCGGTTTCCAGATTATAGGTTCCCCCATCGGCCAATACGCCGTCGAAATTTTCGGCTGCGGCCGGTTTCAGCGTCAACGAACGGATGGCCGTATTGCCACTTTCATCTACGATGTCATTGGGCAGATACAGCTCAACCGTGCTGAATATCCCGGTAAATTCGAGGTCAACGGTGGGTACGATCGTGGTCGTCTGTTTATTGGCGACATACAATCCGTAATTTCCGGCACCTGCCGAATAAGATTGTTTCGCAGGTACCTGTACCGCTATTGCCGACGGATCGCTGCTGGCATCGGAATAAGGAAAATAAGCATAAAATTTGAAATTGTGATCGGTTGCATGGGCAATGATATCGTCGTCGTCTGATGCCTTATTAAAAAAAACCGTTTCGCCCGCTGCCCTTGCCGTATATTTCGCGTTTGCACGGGTGCTCATCTGAACGTTCTGCGCATCGTTGCGTGTGCAGAAGCTGTAAATGCCGATCTCATCGCCCTCGTTCCATACCCTGCCGGTCGGCTCCGCCTCAAAATTTACGTTAAGTACGTCGAACTGCAGGCTGCCGTTGTTGTCTGCATTTTTTTGACAGCCGACCATCCACAGCACAAGAACAGCCCCTATAAAAATTGTTTTTCTCCTCATAATAACATAATTTAATGGTTATAAGTGTGGTGCGAACGTTCATTCAGGTTCCCCTGTTCTGAATGACCCGATGAAATGACACAAAATGTTCCCGGAGTTTGCCCCACTCTTTATTTCTGATCAGCTCCGATTTAAAAAGCCCGGTCGAAACCCCCAGCCCCTGAGCGCCTGCCAGGAAGTAGTCTTTTGCGTTGTTGATGGAAACCCCTCCGGTCGGCAATAATTTGATGCCTTTCAGCGGCTCTTTCAGTGCCTTGATGTAATCGACTCCCGCCCCCCCGGCCGGAAAAACCTTTACCATGGCGGCACCCAGCTTCCATGCTTTTGCAACTTCTGTGGGGCTGAACGCCCCCGGAAAGATCGGGATGTCCTCATTTACGCAATGACTGATCACTTCCTCGTCTATTACCGGGGTTACGATAAAGCCCGCTCCGGCATCAAGTGCCTGCTGCAAATCCGGCAGGTCGATCACGGAACCCGCTCCGATATTTAACGTTCCGCCGAAATCCAGGACCAAGCGACGTATCAGTTCCGCTGAATTTTCGGAATTGATAGGAACTTCGATCGTGGTAAATCCGGCTTCAATATATACAGGCAGGATCATTGCGGCCTCTTCGATGCTGACATTTCTCAGTATGCCCACCACCGGAAGCTGGTCAAACAGCTCCCACCGGAAATTATTTCTGTGCGTACTCATCGATCGTTGAATTTTCATTTGCACCATTTGTTTTCAGTGGCAATGAAGCTTGCAGTTCTCTGCAGGTTTCATTGAAAATAGTCTTTGGCATCGGCAGGCCTTATTTCCGTAAGCTTGCCGTTGTAATGCCGGAGGTCGTGCGGTGTGTAGGGATATTTGGCAAAGTTTTCGATCTTTAAGTCGATGCCCAGCCCCGGCGCATTTCCGATGCCCATAAAGCCGTCCTGAAAGGCAACCTGCTCTGTGGTCAGCTCATGCCGATAGGGAATATCGACACTCATCGTTTCCAGCAAATAAAAATTGGGGGTGCAGGCGGCCAGCTGCAATGTGGCCGCATTTGCAATGGGCCCTATCGGATTGTGCGGGCACACGGGGAGGTGATGGCTCTCTGCCATGGCTGCGATCTTCCGGGTTTCCATGATCCCGCCGGAATGGCTTACGTCCGGTTGTGCAAAATCCGCACACTCGAGGCCAAAGAACGTTTTATAATCCATCCGTCCGTACAGCCGCTCTCCGGCGGCAATGGGCACTTTTGTCCGTTTTTTTAACTGCGCAAGCCCTTCGAGATTTTCAGGAGGCAAGGGCTCTTCAAACCATAAAACGCCAAATTCTTCAATGGCGTGGGCCACCTTGAGGGCGGTAGGCAGATTAAACCTTCCATGCCCTTCGATCAGGATCTCCATTTCGTTGCCCACTGCCTCGTGGACCGCGGCAATGCAGTCGATAGCCAGATTGAATTCTTCTTTGGTCAATGTGAGGTAGGCAGCGCCAAACGGGTCCCATTTGATCCCTTTGTAGCCTTTTTTTACCGTTTCTTTGGCCTTTGCCGCAAATTCTGCCGGTGTTTTTGCCGGGGCAAACCAACCATTTGCATAACAGGGGACTTTATCCCGTACTTTCCCCCCCAACAATTGGTAAACGGGCACCCCGAGGTCTTTGCCTTTGATGTCCCAAAGGGCCATCTCCACGCCGGCCATTGCACTCATCAGCACGGGGCCTCCGCGCCAGTATGAATTACGGAGCGTATCGTGGTAAAATGCTTCGATATTGTGGGGATCTTTGCCCACCAAATGCCGGTTGAGCTCCTGGACGGCCGCTTCGACCGTTTTTTCCTGGTGTTCAAGCGTGGCCTCTCCGACACCGTAGATACCACTATCCGTCATTACCCTGACGAATACCCAATTCGTGCGGTACACATCGCAAATGTACGTTTCAATGTTAGTTACTTTCATATATAATATATAATATATTCTTAAAAAAGGTGCGGATTTTTATTCATCCATCCCTTACCGCAGGTAAAGACCGCCATTGACATCGAGCGTCGCTCCTGTCATATACCGGGAGCCCTCGCCGCATAAGAACACGACCGCCAGCCCGACATCGCGGACCGTACCGAGTCCCAGCGGTATGTTGCTGGCCAGCTGCTTCATTCCCTCTGCCCCGTGTGTATTGCGGGATAGTTCCGTTTCGATGACTCCGGGGGCAACCGCGTTGACGCGGATGCCAAAAGGGGCTGCCGTTCTCGCCAGCGTTTTGGTGAAACCGAGCATCCCGCTTTTCGTAGCGGCATAGTGCACATGCCCCTTGAGTGCGCCCTGATGGCCGACGACCGAGCTGACATTGACGATGCTTCCTCCGCGATTCGTTTTCATCGCTTCCATTGCGTACTTAGAACACAGAAAGCAGCTTGTCAGGTTTGTTTTCAGGATGAAGTTCCAGTCCTCCAATGAAGTATGCCAGATATCGGCGGGCCTGTCTGTCCCGACATTGTTCACCAGTATATCAAGCCGTCCGGCCTGATCGACGATCTTGCTGTACATATCCCTGACCGCTTCTTCATCCGTCACATCGGCGGCAATGAACGCTGCCTCGCCACCCGCGGCTTTGATCGATGCGACGAGCTGCCCGGTATCGTCGGAGGCCGAAACATCATTTACGAACACGGTTGCGCCATATTCGGCTAAGGCCATCGCAATCCCCCTTCCCAGGCCCCTTGCGGCCCCCGTGACCAATGCTATCTTATTATCCAATCGCATCTCTATTGGGCTAAATATGCTTGCTTACTATATAAAACATTCTTTTGGTAGGTAAACTGCGCGGCAATCCACAATAAAACACATCCGCATAGATACAATACGGAGAGCGACGAAATTCCCATGGAAAGTCCGACCGCTCCTTTTAATGCCGCCAGTGCAATCGGTGCCAATGATCCGAATATATAGGCAAACATAATCATTGCTGCTGCGACCGAAGAATGCACACGCTCGTCAATCACGGAATACAGGGACGCATAGATATTGGAGTCATAGACCCCCCTGAATAAGCCAAACATCGACAACCCGAAATAAACGAGGTAAATATTTTCCGACATACCGATCAGAAAAATGAACGGAGCCCCCAACAGCAGCCCCAGCGCCTGAAAATACAATCGGTACACACTGTTTCGCCGGGCAAACCGATCGGAAAGCCTTCCGGCCAGCATGACCCCGAAGAAGGCAAAGAAGTGGTGGTAGAACATCGATGAAAAACCCGCCTCGGTAATCGACTGTGCGAATTTCTCGTGCAGGAAAAGCGGTGTCCAGGTCAGGTATCCTACATTCACGAAAACCATGCAGCTGAAGGCAAATGTCATGAGCAGCGCAGACCGGTTCTTGCATAGGATGCGGAGCCCGTCAAAAAAGACCACCCGGCTGCCCGGCTCCCTTTCGTGTGTTTTGCCTGGCTCCAACCGGTAACACATCAGCACAAAGAGAAAGATCCCAATGCCGCCAAAAAGGTAAAATATCGACTTCCAGCCGTAGGTTTCCGCGATGTAACCGCCTACCACGCCACTCAGGATGATACCGAGGTACAGGGCGGTTTGATGAATGGACATGGCAAACCCGAGGGTATTCTTATACTTCTCTCCGATAAGCGCGTTGGCGGCGGGCGCATAAAACGCCTCGCTGCCGCCCACCACTGCCCGCAGGATGACCAATGCTAGGAAACCCGTCGAAAAGCCGGTCAGGAAGGTTGCCGCACTCCAGATCAGCAAACTGAATACGACCACCGTTTTCTTGTTGAACAGGTCGCCGACGTAACCGGCCAATGGCACAAAAACACCGATACATACAATGAAAATGGAAGATATGAGCCCCAGTTGCACATCCGTAAGCTCCAGGTCTTCTTTGATCAAGGGCAGGGCAACATTAAAAATCTGCCGATCGGCCTGGTTAAAGAAAAAACATAACCAAAACAGTATAATTGTTTCCCACTTAAATTTTTCAGGCATACTTATAATTGATAACGGGGACAAATATAATATATTATATATAATATATAAAACTATTTTAAAGATTTATGCAAGGGGTATTTTATATAGAGGGTATCGCCGGCAAGCGGTACTCAGTCGCCCATTTCCCCCAACAGATCGGCCTTGGCTTTCAGGCAATGCGTAACCGCTGCACTGGTAAGCAGTGCTTCGTCCCGGGCAGACAGTGCCTGAAGGATGTCCCGATGCTCTTGGATGATCTCTTTCATCCGGTCGGCTTTTGGTGAAAACGACAGCCTAAGCCCGTTGATGAGCTGCCAATGCCCTTCGATGATACGCATCGCTTCTTCATTGTGGGCAAGCTTGTAGATGGCCGTATGGAATTGCTTGTTGTAGTTCAGCAATGCTCCGACATCCTCCTTTGCAACGGCGCGCTCGTAATACTGTTGGATCTTTTCGAGCTGATGAATGTCCTTGTCGGTTATCGAACGCAGGCTTTGCTGGGTGAGGAACACCTCGATCACGCGCCGGATATCGTAAATGTTGCTTACGAATTCCCGGTCGACCTTCCGGACATACGCTCCCTTATGAGGTTCGATGATAATCAACCCTTCACCCTGAAGTTGTTGAAGCGCTTCCCTGATCGGCATCTGGCTGACGTTGTATAAATTCGTCAATTCCGCAATCTTCAACCGGCGTCCCGGTTCGAAACGGCGGAAAAGAATGTCTTTTCTCAACTGCTCCCGAATTTTTGAATATATCGTATTGGATAGTTCCATCGTCTTGTCCATTATTATGTGATTACAAAGGTAATTTTTTATATATAATATACTATTTTTACCCCGATTTTTTGAGAGGTTCTTGCTAATTTATCGTCTTACTATTGTTTATGTTATTTTTTAGCGTTGATTGGGGCACCACAAATTGCCGGATAAAACTGGTAAATGCAAATCAAGAGGCCGTCGTAGTGCTAGGTGCGACACACACTTCTATGGGGATATCAGAGGTTTATAATGGTTGGAGGGAACAGCCCGATGCCGATCGGGCAGCCTATTACCTGCAACGTTTACAGCCCTATCTAGAAAAGGTAGTCTCGGATGCGGCAATACCAGAAGTATCGCTCCGGGATACACCCATCGTCATTTCGGGAATGGCCAGTTCTTCCATCGGAATTGAGGAAATAGCTTACAACAAGGTACCTTTTGAACTGAATCCTCCCAGCATGAACCTGACAACCGTGGAAGCGTTTGGCAATCCGCGTGTTATTCTGCTATCCGGCTTACGCACGGAGGACAACATCATGCGGGGAGAAGAAACGCAGCTGATTGGATGCTGGCAACCGGAATTTGCATCCGAAAAGTCTATATTTATTTTTCCAGGGACCCATTCCAAACACATCCATGTCGAAAATGCCTCCGTTTCTGATTTCAAAACCTTCGTTACGGGTGAGCTGCTTTCGCTACTCACGAAGTACGGTACCATCAAGACGACCGTTTCGGCACGCTCAACGACCAGTTGGGATACGGAAGGCTTCCGGCAAGGTCTGATGGCAAGCAAAGGGGCTGACCTATTGGAACATATTTTCGATGTAAGGTGCAATGGCATTCTGAGCAGGCTAAATAAAACACAGAACTATGGTTTTTTAGTCGGCTTGCTTTTGGGGCATGAATTGAGATACCTCTCCCACCGTCATCACATTGTTCTCTGTGCAAGCACCCAACTGATGCCGTTCTACACAAAAGCATTGGAACTTTTGGAATTAGCCCCATACACGACATATATTGCACCCGACATCGTTGATAATTCGGCTACGATAGGCCAATATAAAATCTTACAAAACTCCGAACACAACAAGAACAGCCCTTGATCCAGAATATAGGATCCATTTCCTTTACCTTATCCCTCAGATGATTCTTATTTTTCGTAAAAATAAACGCACCAAATCGTTATTTACCTCATGATTCATCGGAGTTACCGAATGCTAATCCAGCAACTCCGCTAAGGTATCGTGCAAATCCTGTCCACGCAGATTCTTGGCAATAATGCGCCCTTCGGGGTCAAGGAGGAAATTGGCCGGAATACCCTGAATAGCGTATTGATCTACCACACCCGATTGCCACCATTTCAGTTCCGACACATGTGGCCAATCCTGCAAGCCATCGTCGTGGATGGCTTTTATCCATGCCTCTTTTGCCCCCGGCCGGTCAAGCGATACGCCAAAGACGGTAAAATTCTTATCCTTAAATGCCTGATACGCCGCTACCACATTCGGATTTTCCTGACGGCAGGGCCCGCACCAACTTGCCCAAAAATCGATCAGCACATACTTTCCCCTCAGGGATGACAAGGCGATGGGATTGCCCGATGTATCGGGTTGACTGAATTCCGGAGCTACTGCACCGATATCCACCCGCTTGATGCTTTCAAGCTGTTCGTTAATCGCTTTCCCCTTTTCAGAGCTTTTCAGCGCAGCGGACAGCCCGTTGAAGGCGGGCTCGATTACCTCCTGCGCGGGCTCTGAACCCACGTATGGGTGCAACAGATCCAGACTGACCACACTGGCGGGATGATCCTTGATATACTGGAAATCGATGGCTTTTTGTTCTTCCTGAAGCGACATGGCTTCGGTCTGGAGTTCCTGCATAAAAGCAGGGTCCTGTTTCTGCTCATCCGGAGCCGCAACATAACGGCCCATCAGCACACGCATCTTGTCCTGCACGGGAGCCAGGCGTTCGTGGTACACGGCAAAATCTTTGTTGACCGCACCGCCATCTATCGATGCTTTTGACAGGGAGTCGGCTGCAGTGATCTTAATGGCGCCTTTTTCCAAATAAATGGCCACACGGTCCGGATCCTGCATCTGCCGGATGTCACCTCCCTCATGGGCAAGCAGCACCAGCGCCTGCGAAGGTTCCGTGATACTACCGTGAAACTTGAATGCCCCGTCCGTCACATCGGCTGAGTCTAAGGTAGGTCCTGCTTCCGTACGATAGCTTAAATACGCCTTCGCAGGCGCATTTAAATTACCCACTTTTGCGGTTATCGTGAAGTCATCTTGTGCGATTGCCATCAGGGGCAATGCTGCCATTGCCGTCAAAATGATTTTATTCATGCTATATTTTTTGCTGTATGCGGTAGTGCATCCTGCAAAGATGCGAATTTTTATGCAAACGATCACAAATACTGCCGGGCTTTGATGGCTAAGTACTTGTTAATTGTATGAACCGTCAGGTCTTCCGGAGGTGTCAGAACAGCTTGTATGCCATGGAGGTTCAACTCACGGACAATCTGCTTTTTCTCATAGGCAAATTTGGAAGCAATGGTATGTAAATAGATTTCTTCGACATCCGCAGCGGGTTTATTCGTCAGCCTTGTCAGTTCGGTATTTTCGAAGAAAACCACAACCAATGCATGGAATTTGGCAATTCGCTTCAGGATCGGAAGCTGCCGTTTCATACCCGACATACTTTCGAAATTGGTAAAGAAGACCAGTAAACTCCGTTGCTTGGCGGTCTGCCGGATGGTTGTATACAGCAGTTCCATATTCGTTTCCAAATAACGTGTTTTTTCCTTATAAAGGACTTCCATGATCCGGCCAAGCTGCCCCGCCTTCCGGTCTGCCGATATCACCGCTCCTTTCCGGTCGGAAATCGTAATTAACCCTGCCTTATCTTCTTTCAGCATCACCACCTTGGAAAGCGCCAGACTGGCATTGATGGCATAATCGAGGAGGCTGAGCGCGTGAAAGGGCATGCGCATGGCGCGGGATTTATCCAGCACGCAATAGATGGACTGCGAACGTTCGTCGGTATAGGCATTCACCATCAACTGACCCTGCCGGGCCGTCGCCTTCCAGTTGAGCGTACGGTAATCATCCCCCGGAACATACTGTTTAATCTGATCAAACTCCATGCTGTGTCCGACACGGCGTATCCGCTTGCTGCCGTAATCGCTGAGCCGCTGCGATACAGCCATCAGCTCGTATTTGCGGAGCTGGGTGAATGACGGGTAAACCGGTACTATTTCGGGGTTACCTGCGGTAAACCGCCGCTCGATGAGAGCAAGGGGCGACTTTACATATAACCGGATCCTGCCGAACGCATATTCGCCCCGTTTAACCGGCCGGAGCTGATAGGCAAGGATCTTGCTCCCGCCAATCGGCAACCGGGTCTGAAACCCGATATCCCTCCGCTGGAACTGGACGGGTACCTCATCGATGATCCCTACCTGAACCGGGAAGCGGTAGCGGCTTTCTATATAAATGCTGATTTCGTTGTCGTCGCCGTTGCTCAGCCGCTCAGGGGTGCGCCGATGGGCGTATATCCCTTCACGCTGGCGATAAAGAAGGAAAACATCAATGGCCAGCAGCAGTAGCAACGCATACAAACCGATGGTAGGGAGGAAATCGATGGCTGGAAAAAAGAACGCCAGCAGGTATAACACCGACACCGTGCCCAACGCGGCAAACAGGCGCCCCGTGAGGAACAGATTCACATAAAAATTTTGGAAAAACCGTTTCACTGGCTAGCTACATTTTCACAAAAGATCACGAAGACTTTTCGGTTTTTCCGTCTACCACCTACCGCTGGCACCGCCGCCGCCGAAACCACCCCCACCGAAGCCACCAAAGCCGCCTCCACCACCAAAGCCACCGCCGCCGAAGCCGCCACCGTGGCCACCACGGCCCATACCGCTCAACAGTGTCCACCACAGCAGGTCAGAGGCCCCACGGCTACCCATTACACGACCGCCACCGCGACCACCGCCACGTCCAACTATCGCGATGATGACCACGATAATAATCACAAGCAGGAAAAGTCCGCCCACAGCGCCGCCGCCATCCTCTTTCTTGGGAGGAGCCTGGTACTCACCCTTGGTATACGCAATAAGCGCGTCGGTTGCCCGGTCAATGCCTGTAAAATAATCACCCTGGCGGAAAGCAGGTTTTATCTCATTTTCGATGATGCGGTAGGCAATCGCATCGGGCACGGCACCTTCCACGCCATACCCTGTCTGGATGGTCACGGCCCGGTCTCCCAAAGCAACCAGCAACAAAATCCCGTTATTATGTTCTTTTCCGCCTATGCCCCAACGCTGGGCCAACCGTACACCATAGTCTGCAATATCGTATTGACCCGTTGACTGCATGATGACAACCGCAATCTGCGTGGATGTGCTGTCATCAAAAGCAACCAGCTTACGTTCCAGCTGCTGTACCTGAGCTGCCGACAGCGTCTGCGTGTAGTCATTTACCAGTTTATTGGGTGTAGCGGGAAAGTCCTGGGCCCATACGGTACCCACGGTCAGCACCGCACAGACAATCGCCACGAAGAACTTATTCTTTCCCATCACCAAAGGCTATATCGTTAGGCAATTCATTGACATCATCCGCTTCGCGGGGAAAGAAGCGTTTCAGTTGTTCTCCCGCATGTGCGATCCCCGCAATAAGCCCCTGCACCAAATCGCCCGCCTTAAAGTGCTTCAACATCAACTCCTTCGTTTCCTCCCAGAAATCAGCAGGCACCCGTGTGTGAATCCCCTTATCGCCCAGGATGGCAAACTGATGATCCTCCGTGGCTAAATAAATCAACACGCCATTGTGAAGAGCCGTTTTGTCCATACCTAGCCGTTCAAAATACACCATCGCCCGGTCCAATGGCTCCCCCTTACAATGAGGTTCCACGGCCAGTCGGATTTCGCCCGATGTACGTGCTTCGGCCTGTTGAATGGCGAAAACGATTTTTTCCTGCTGTTCGTCGGTGAATGCTTGCATATCCCCTTAAAACTGCACTTCGGGAGCCTGATTAGCGCCTGCTTCTGCGGTGAAATAGCCCTTTTGCTTAAACCCAAAAATACCGGCAGTCAGGTTATTCGGGAATCGCCGTACCGATGAGTTGTATTCCTGTGTGGCTTCATTGAATGCCCGGCGTTCGGTGCTGATCCGGTTTTCCGTACCTTCCAGCTGCGCCTGCAGTTCCAGGAAATTCTGGTTGGCCTTCAATTCGGGATAGCGCTCTACGGTGACCAACAGGCGGCCCAGCGATTGCGAGAGGGCATCCTGCGACTGCTGGAATTGCTGAATCGCTTCGGGTGTCAGGTTGTCAGGGTCGACCGTAACCGACGAAGCCTTGGCCCGTGCTTCGATCACCTGGGTAAGGGTTTCCTGCTCAAAGTTGGCTGCGCCCTTCACCGTATTGACCAGATTGGGAATCAGATCGGCACGGCGTTGGTACGCATTTTCTACCTGTGCCCATTTACCCTTCACGTTTTCCTCCAGGTTAACGAGGGTGTTGTAACCGCAGGAGCTGAATGACAAGGCGGCGAATAAGCCTACCATTGCAACCAATAATCGTTTCTTCATGTTGACTGAATTTAAATTCATTATTGCCACTAATTTACTACTTTGATGGCAAAATTCATACCTTTGTTACACTTCGGGATAAAAACCCGACATCCTAGCATGCAGCGCGAAATCGAATTAGGCATTCTCCCGGAGAAAATCGCTGACGAAACCCATATCGTCCAACAAGGTGCAGCGCAGTTAAATATTGCTCCAGCACGCATCAAGGGCGTAAAAATACGCAAGCGTTCCATCGATGCACGGGGGAGACAGGTGGTTTTCCGTATCCGCGTTATCTTTTATATCGACGAAACTCCGACGCCCGAAATCCTGAATGTGCAATATGCCAATGTTGCAGACGCACCACACGTAGTTATTATCGGGGCAGGGCCTGCCGGATTGTTTGCCGCCCTTCGGTGCCTGGAAAGGGGGTTGCGGCCCATCCTCGTAGAGCGGGGAAAGAATGTGCAGGAACGGCGGCGGGACCTGGCGGCATTAAACAAAGCAGGCATTGTAAACCCGGATTCCAACTACTGTTTCGGCGAAGGAGGGGCCGGCACCTATTCAGACGGCAAGCTGTATACACGGTCCAACAAACGGGGAGATGTACAACGGGTTCTGCAGATCCTCGTTGCACACGGTGCCACGGAAGATATCCTGGTAGATGCACGGCCCCACATCGGCACCAACAAGTTGCCGCATATCATCCAGGCAATACGCCACACCATCCTGGAATACGGCGGTGAAATCCATTTCAACAGCCGGGTGGTAACTATCACCGAAGCCTTTGGCCGGGCAACGGGGGTAACGCTGGCTTCGGGTGAACACATCGAAGCGAATCATATTATACTCGCCACCGGGCATTCGGCACGCGATCTTTTTGAGCTCTTCCACCGCAATTGCTGGCTTGCCGAGCCCAAACCTTTTGCGCTCGGTGTCCGCATTGAGCATCCCCAGGAAATCATCGACCAGGCGCAGTACCATTGCGCCGTGCGGAGCGAACACCTGCCTCCGGCCTATTACAGCCTGGTAGAGCAAGTGGATGGCCGGGGTGTCTTTTCCTTTTGCATGTGCCCCGGTGGCGTAATAGCCCCCTGTGCGACAGACAAAGGAGAAGTGGTGGTCAACGGCTGGTCGCCCTCTAAGCGCAACAACCCCTATGCCAACTCCGGCACGGTGGTACAGGTCAATCTGGAAGATGTACCCCACGCGGCACGGTATCCGTTTGCCCTCCTGGATTTTCAGCATGAGGTGGAGGAAAGGGCATACGTAGTGGGTGGCGGCAACCTGGTAGCTCCGGCACAGCGGATGGTGGATTTTGTACAGGGAAAACTTTCTGACAGCTTGCCCGCCAATTCATACAAACCGGGAACCAAAAGTGCATTGCTTTCCGAAGTGCTCCCTCCGTTCGTTCACGATGCCCTGCAAAAAGCCCTGCCCTTGTTTGGCAAGAAAATGAAAGGTTACTACACCAACGAAGCCATCTTGGTCGGGGTGGAATCACGCACCTCATCGCCCATCCGTATCCCGCGTGACAAGGACACCCTGCAGCATCCACAGATCAAGGGACTGTATCCCTGTGGTGAGGGTGCCGGCTATGCCGGAGGAATCGTGTCTGCCGCCATTGACGGCATGAACTGTGCGGATGCGATAACCGATTGAAAAAAATAATTGGAAAATAACCTGCTGTTGCCTTACATTTGCTAACGGTAACAACGATCAGCGAAAGTAGCTCAGTTGGTAGAGCATCAGCTTCCCAAGCTGAGGGTCGCGAGTTCGAGCCTCGTCTTTCGCTCAGCTGATTAAGCATATTAGTCCCATTGCTAACCAAGCATTGGCCAAAGCCTGTGGTGAATACTTGATGATATGCAATAACTTAATTTAAGGAATATTGATAGAATCTCCCCTTCTTCTCGCCTTTGATCGCTCCTTGTTTGAGTAAAAAGGACAGCCGCACTTTCACGTTAGCTTCTAACCGTTCAAAATTCCCGTTGGGTTCATACTTGGTCTTGATCTCATCCAGGATCTCATCCCGGTTCCCTTTTCCCAGGGTTTTAATCACAAACAGGATCCGCTTATCCACACTATCGGAGACATTGTATTCCGACGGGACGTTAATTTTCAGCTGCCTGTTCATCTCACGTTCGGCTTTCCCGCTGTCAGTCCGGCTTTGTAACCGCTTTGATTTGTCCGCATCAAAACCCGGACCGACCGTCATATCGGTTTCTGACTTCAATCCGGCAATTGTGGTATCGATACTCCTTAATTCGGCTGCCAGTTTTTCCCTCCGTTCGGTCAGGAATTCTATCACGTCAAGTTCCGATATTTTCATATCAAGCATTTTTAAATGAGTTAATCACCTTCAAAATTAAACAACCAAAGTTAAGTTAGCAAATTATAAATATAGCGATTATAAATTCAAACCCGTCAATCAAACCCATTCATGGAAAACAGCCGATGGTAAAAACAGTTCGTACGTACGAAACGGCATTTCGTTATATTAAATCCCGCGTTCGCAAATTAAATTTTTAAATACACTCCCGGCAATGCAATTTTCCATACTAATTAAAACAAACTAATTATGGAAAAGCCACTTGAAAACAACGTTGAGAATTACCTCCGAATCGAAAAGGAATTCATAGGTTCCGCGGATTACTTCCCAAGCAACTCCGCCTCATTCTGGGATTTGATAGATACCGTGAGCAGTATGACGGTCACCGGTACCACCACCTCGAACAAGACAACCACCGGTGCTTACTAAAAAAGCGAAACGTTTTCAAAGGCCACTTGACACGGCGGGCTTGACGCAAGGACGTAGCGGAGCAAACGTGTTTGGTTGCATTTTGGTGGAAAATGAATATTTAGCCATCGAGATGATGCAGGAATACATCCATACCCATGAAAATCTCCTGTTGCTGGGGACAGCACAAACGCTTGCTGAATTGAGGCACCTGACCATTAAACTCAAGCCGGAGATCATTTTTTTGGACCTGATTATCCCCTCCGGCGGATACAGGGATTTCGATTATGGCATGTTACCGGACCATGCAACCGTTGTCGTCGTTTCGGGTATTCCGCTGGCCTTGTATGACAAAAAGCACCTGCTTAAAAATCCGATCGAATTGCCCAAACCCGTATCCCACGAAAGTTTCAACAATTGCGTGGAAAGGGTCATAAAAGAAAGGAAGAGGGAAGCATGCCGATAAAAGGGGAATCAGGCGATTATTTTGTTGTCCGTACACCGAGACTGCCGTTAAAGGCATTGAACGGAATTCACCGGACTGACCCCTCAACGGTTTCAACTTTTATCGGGGCACTAAGAACCCTCGACCCGCGGGTCGAGGATGCGCTGTTCCTTGCCAGTAGGATACTTCATGATGAAATCAAACACCATCTTGACAATAACCTGCAATTTCCTGAAAAACTCGCTGTTACCGCCTATAAATACCTGCTGCGGATGTCAAGCCGGGCGACCCCTTTTGGCTTGTTCTCTTCCATAGCCCATGGCACGGTCGAGCCGGCCCATACCGATATCCGGTTGACCGGTAACATCGTCCCGCATACCCGCATCGACATGGAGTTGTTCGAATCCATGCGCGATACCCTCCTGTTGGACCAAGCATGTTATCCTTTTCTTACATTCTTTCCCAACAGCTCAATACATATACACGAAGACCACTACCGCTTTTTCATCTACCGCAATCGCGACGGCAGGCAGGAATGTCATTGGATCCGCGTGGCAAAAAACCCACTGATCGAGGCTATCCTGCAACGGGCACGGACCGGCGCCACTTTCGCCGCCCTGCTCGAAACTGCCGCCGCTTTTCACATCCCCCAAGAGCAGGGAAAGGATTTCATCATCCGGTTAACCCATGAGCAATTGCTGCACACAGACCTGGAGCCTACAATATCCGGAGATACCCAATTATCGGCCATTCAGTCCCTGCTTGGAAAAGTAACAGGGACCGGTAATGTGCCGTCAACGTACTCCGGGTATTTGAAGCTCTGGAAGCTTTTGAGCCGGGTAAACAAGCAGAATGGCAGATTGGCAAGACTAGCTGCCCCGATGCCCGTTACCATCTTCCAGACCGATTCACTTACACACACGCATACCTGTAAACTCGGCAAAAGCCTTACGGACACGATTACACGTGAAATTGCCGAGCTGCATCCCCTTTACCAAAATCCGATTCCCAAACACCTATGTGAATTCCGCGACCGCTTTTCTGAGCGGTATGGAGAGCAGGAAGTACCGCTGCTTGAGGCCCTTGATCTGGACCGGGGAGTCGGTTACGGCAACCCTACGGCCCAATATTTTCACGAAAACCCCTTGCTTGACGGACTCAGCTTCGCTCACGCAGCAAATGCCCGAACCGGAGATGCTTCCGAAAAAATCTTTCGTAAATACCTGTCTACCGTTCCGGAACGTGGACAGCGCATTCTGAAATTGGAACCGGAGGATTTAGCCGGTCTGCAGCAAGGCGGGGGCATCCCGATTCTTCCCGATCAGGGATGCTATGCCCTAGGAAACCTACTGACTACAAATCCCGGCAAACAACCCGATCCCCAAAACTTCCGCTTTCACCTGCTGGCCTGTGGGGGACCGTCGTCTATTCCGTTGATGACCCGGTTTGCACACCTCGATAGCCGTTTGCTGGAAAGCCTGAAAGATAGTGCCGCAGCCGAACAACAACTCTATCCCGATGAAGTTATCGCCGAAATCGTGCATATGCCGGGTAAACGGATCGGCAACATTCTGCTACGCCCGTCATTGCATCCCTATGAAATACCCGTGCTGGGACGGAGCACCTTACCCATGGAATACCAGATCGGCCTATCGGACATCCTAGTGTCGGTCACAGCCGGTGAAGTGGTATTGCGTTCGAAACGGCTTGACAAAATCATCAGGCCAAGGCTGAGCTCCGCACACAATTACCAGTCTGGCATGAACGTGTACCGTTTCCTTTGCGACGTTCAGGAACAGCATGCATACCGGCTGTTCTGGGATTGGGGCGATTCGCCCAGATACCACACATTCCTCCCCAGGGTGTGCTACAAACACCTGATCCTGCACAGGGCACAATGGAACATTCCGTCACATGTTTACAGGGAGATAAAGAATCTTGCCAAAAATCGGGCTATAGACACTGTCCGGCATCGTTACGGGATACCCGAGGACGTTGTTCTTGCCGATGGTGACAATGAAATTCCGCTGAAGCTTACCAACGGGCTATCGGAACGTATCTTTCTCCACGCATTGAAGGCAGGGAATGTGCGGCTTTATGAGCCATTGTATCCCGAATTTTTTTCACCGGTGGTTGATGAACGGGGAAGATCTTACCACAACGAAATCATCATTCCTTTCTTTCTGCGCGGGAATTCTTCCCTGGCCCGAAAGCGGAAGATACATTGCAATTCTTCCGTACAACGTGTTTTCCCACCAGGCAGTGAGTGGGTTTACCTGAAACTGTATTGCGGTCAAAAGGAAACTGACCGGATTATTGCCAATCACCTTTCCCCCTTTCTGGCCGGTATTGCCAAAGAAATCCCGCTGAAAAAATGGTATTTCATCCGTTACCGGGATACGGACCATCACCTGCGGGTGCGGTTTCATCTTGAAGATGCCGGCAATGCTCCGAAACTGATGACCTTATTAAACAACAAGTTCGGAAAATTGATCGAAAGCAGAACCGTCCATGGCATCCAGTATGACACCTATATCCGGGAGGTAGAACGGTACGGAGGTAAAAGTATCGAGCTCTGCGAAGCGATTTTCCATCAACACAGCGAATTTGTGCTGCGGATTGCTCCGATGTTCCTTCAACCGGAAAGGGGACAAGGAAGATGGATGCTTGCGATGAAAGGGGTGGATCAGCTGCTGGACGCATTCGCAATTTCCAACCCGGGAAAACTCGATTTGGTATCCGCCTGGCGTTCGGCCATGCTTACGGAATATGCCAAACCGGACGAACTCAAACGGAAACTTGACGTCCGTTACCGTGAGGTGAAAAGTAATCTTACGGACTATATGGAAAGGGGAGGGATCTATCCACCGGTTCATGGAGACCTGCGGAGCTCGATCGTATCCTTTGCCAATGGTATAAAACTTGCCTTTGGCAAAGACTGGTCAATATCGGGCCGCAATGAAACGACCAATCTGTTGTTCAGTTTGTCCCATATGAACCTAAACAGAATGTTCTACAGCAACCAACGGGAGAATGAGCTCGTTGTCTATCATTTGCTTGCCAAATATTACCTGACGGTTTCCAGGAAATACGAGCGGCTTTTGGATCAGAAAACACCCTCCGTTCTTCCAGAACCGAGGGTAGCAGCTTTCCGATAAGCGTCCGGTTACCCGATACCCAGCTTTTGGAAGACAGCTTCTTTAAACGATGATCCCAAAGGAATATTACCTATGCTTCCCTGCATGATGATCTCCCGGGGTGTCAACTTCTCAACATAATCCAGGTTGACAATGTACGACCTATGTACGCGCATGAATCTATCCGGAGGCAGCTTTTCCAGCATATTGGTTAGAGATTCCTGCACGATGTGTGTTTTATTCAGGGTTTCTATCTCGACATATACCCGGTCTGCTTTGATAAAAAATATGTCGTCATGTTTTACGATCAGGTTACTATATCCCGATTTCACTGTGATAAAGCTTTTCGTCTCTTGAATACCGGCTTTTCCAAGCTGCAACCGTGCTTTGTCGACAGCTTTCAGGAACCTTGGGTAATCGTAGGGTTTAACCAAATAATCTGCTACATTGTATTCGAAGCTTTCCACGGCATATTCATGGGATGCGGTCACAAAGATAAATAACGGCGGACTGGCCAGACTCTTCAGTAATTCCATCCCCGAAATCCCAGGCATCAGGATATCGGAAAAAACGAGCTGTATTCCCTTTCCCTGCCTGATGTGGTTAAAAGCGGACATGGCATCCTTGAAAACTCCCTCAAGCCTGAGAATCGGTGTTCTGTGGATATGCCCTACGATGTCCGCTCTCGGCAATGGGTCATCCTCGACAACGATGCAACTAATTGTGCTTTGGTTCATTTTAGATCGATTTTGAGTTTGACGTGGTAACTCCCGTTTTCCCTCCACGTGGTTATTTCATGTTTTTCGGGATAATAGTATTTGAGACGCTTAGTAGCGTTTTCAAGCCCCACACCACCGAAAATTCGCCCTCCGTTTTCGTCGGGTTCCGGTATAATTGCAGCGTTCGAGATTTCCATATGAAAGACATTGTTTTCCATCCAGGCCTTGATTTGAATCCAGTTATTATCCGGGTGCACTTCCGGCCCGTGCTTGAATGCATTTTCCACAAATGGGACTAGGATAAGCGGGGCGATTTTATAGGGTTTGTCCACGTTTTCGACATCGTAGTCTATGCGGATCGTATCACCGTATTTGAGCCGGTTCAATTGCACATAGTCTGACAGGAAAGCCGTTTCCCGGGAAAGGGCGATCCGATTACTGTCGGATTCGTATAAAATGTACCGCATCAAACCGGAGAGCTTTAAAATCATCTCAGGTGTTTCCTGGTCGAACCGCTTGGCCATGATATAGATATTATTCAGCGTGTTGAACAGGAAATGTGGTGTAATCTGGGATTTGAGGAATTTCACTTCCAGTGAGAGGTTCGCATTTTCCAATAGCACATTTTTGTATCCGCTTTCCATCAGTGATTTCATCAGTTTGGGCCCTATTGGCAGGTAAACCATAAAGATGAAATCAAAAACAAAAACATCCAAATTAGGCAACCTGAACATTCCCGCGATGCCATTTTCTGTCACGAACTCCAGGTAATACCTCCACCGCTCGTCCGGGTTGGGGTACAGTTGCAGACTCAGTTTACAGGTAAAATAATTTACAGTGGCCCACCAGGCATAGGCGAAGACGGTCCAAATCGGAATGATGTAGTATTTTCCTCCGAGAATCCCTTTGTCTACAAGAAGAGGTACGGTAAAGTAAAATAAGGGAAAGACAATGACCCAGTCCTTGACCGTAAAAAGCCATGTGTCTGGTCCGGCTAGCCGATTGTAGTTCAGGTAGTAGAACAACGAGAAAAAAAACCAAAATACGATATGACAGATGATCCGGACTTTTCTGTCGTACCATTTGAACCAATTAAAGGTCAATTTTTTCATGCGATGCAAGAAATATGAAATACAATATTAGCAAGGCACATAACCCGATCGGATTAAGTCAAATAATACGGATTTCAATTTCTCACAATTATAACAAAACAAATCAAAAAAACCATTCTTTGGTGGGCTCGTTGTGTTGTTACAGATTAACGGAAGTTCGTAAAGTTTTCTGTGGTTGGCGGTCAGCTTACCGCAAGGTTTACCACCGGACAAGGTCGTGTCCGCCGTTGGCTACTAATTTGCCGTGTATGCTGGTAAATACTTTGAATGATCCGATGAAATTCATATTTTTGAACCAATGATTGATTCAAGAAAACAACAGATCATCAAAGAAATCACCGCGAAATTCAATCCATCGCTGGTTGGTGTGTTCGGTTCTTATGCCCGAGGGCAGCAAGGGATTCGGAGCGATCTTGATATATTGATTGATTTCAATCACCGAGTCAACCTATTAGATCTTATTGGTCTTGAAAACGAATTATCCAAGAAACTAGGCATTAGAGTGGATTTGGTAACTGCTAGTTCGTTGCATCAACGTTTACGACCTATTATTGAGCGAGATTTGATCCGTATTACCTAATGGAAAAATTATCCTCCATTTATCTTCATCATATTTTGGAGTGTATTTCACGAATCCGCGCGTATACCAAAGACATTGATGAACAAGCATTTTTAAAAGATTTCCTCCTTCAGGATGCTGTAATTAGAAACTTAGAAGTGATTGGCGAAGCTGTAAAAAAAGTGAGTTCTTCAATTCGAAAACAATATCCGGAAATACCTTGGAAAAATATAGCTGGAATGCGTGACAAACTAATCCATGACTATATGGGTGTGGATGTAAGAGCCGTGTGGGGCGTCGTCGAAGATGTCTTACCTGATTTCGAACAACAAATTCGGCACATTATCGACAGTATCGTAGAATAGCCCTACTGCAGCCCTATACATTCTTTGCCTTTTTATACCCATTAATCTACTCTGTATCGAGCTTAAAAACCCGGCCAACTTAGAAAGGGGATGTCTGACCTTTTAGACATCCCCTCCTGATTTTGCCGGGCCACCTTCATCCCCGCTTTTGCAGCCACCGCTGCAGCAGCCAGCTTACCACAAAGCTCACCACCGCGCCGATGGCAGCCAACACTACGGTCTTGGCAATGTCATACACGCCAAGGAAGGCCAAGGCACTGAGCAGTGTACCACTGCCCGTACCGATGCCGATTTGTTGGCTATTTTTCATCGGATTTGCCCTCCTCCTTTTTTGAAGTACCTTCCAGCGCTTCGGCCAGGGTTAGCGCAAGCGCTACGTATTTGGCCACAGCCACTACCCGGGGTGGTAATTTGAGGGGCGAAGCGATGATTAATTGGCTGGCCACGGCAAGCCCTTCTTTGATCCGATCGTATAAGGCCGGTTTTCCCGCTACGGGTAGTCCGACCGTATTTTCTTGCTGTTTCATTTGTTCGATTTTTCGTAATAGATTTATTTAAAGATATTTATAGAACGTAGTAAGCCCAACGAAACTGTAACGCTCACTGCGCTCACGCCACTAGGTTTCTTGTGGGCTTTCTACGTTCTGATTTGGCGGGGGCGTGTTAGTAAGCCCAACGAAACTGTAACGCTCACTGCGCTCACGCCACTAGGTTTCTTATGGGCTTTCTACGTTCCGATTTGGCGGGGGCGTGTTAGTAAGCCCAACGAAACTGTAACGCTCGCTACGCTCACGCCACTAGGTTTCTTGTGGGCTTACTAAGTTGCCTGGGGGAGCAATAAATCCCAGTTCCAGGGTGGATCACTGAATTTAAAACTGCACCTTCCCCCTCGGGTTTTTATGCCCTTTGCAAACACGGCCTAGGATGTGGAAGCGAAGCGCCCCGGATCCCGTCGTGGAGCAAAGGGCTAAAACCCATTCTCCACCACCACCCTATCATTCCCTTTTTCAATCTGTTCCACCAGGAGTGGGTACACATAGCGGTATGCCGCCGCCGAGTGCATTACCTGATAATCACCATCCAGCCGCTGCCAATACGAACCGGTGAGCGGGCAGCCCGCGGTCTGCGTATGGTAATTGCCAATGTGGATGAATACCAGCCGGTAATTGGGTATTTCGGTTATTTCAATCATTCCCCGGTGCATATGCGGATACTTAACCCCATAGCGGGCATTCATGCCCGCACTGTGATTGAGCGAGAGTCCATATTCCCCTTCGGGAATGCAGGTGAGGCCCTGAACCTTCTCTACACGGATGCTGTCTTCCAGCAGGTAGCAGGCGAAGAGCCTGTTGATATAGAGGTGGCTGAGGGTACTGTTCTTCCCCTGCGCCACGCGGATAATTTTTACCATTGCTTGTTTTGTTTTTTTTCGAAATCGCGAAGACAATAAAAAAAAAGCGGCGGGGCTTTCCCTTCCCCGCCGCTTGCGCTTTCCTAAGGTTCCGGTTCTTCCTCAGGCTCGCTGGAAGGATTTTCATCCACCGCCACAGTGCCCAGATACAGGCTGTCGCAGGCAATGCCCCCTGTTTTGCTCACCATGCCCAGGTACACGTGGACCTCATCACCGGCGAAATAGTCCGGTAACTCCAGTAGCAATTCCTCATCGAGGCGCTTGGCACCGCCGATATCATACTGGTATTCTGCTTTGGCCGGATTATATGCCACCACGATGGCCAAGTCGCTGTGGTCCATCTTTTTGCGCTCTTGCGTTTTGTCCATCCAGGAGACACGCAGCACTTGTCCGGACAGCGCTTCCACCGCCGGATTGTGCGGCCGCACCAAGTCACCCGCACTGATACATACCAACGTCGGATCTACCGATATATCCGGGTATTCGCCCACGATGGCCTCCTTATAGATCTGGCGTACGGCTAGGTTATACCCTGTCAGCTTCTGCTTAGCCAGCTTTCCATACCCCACGTTAAACACAAAACTGATCGGCTTGGCAAATGCGACGGCAGCGGCAAAGCGTACGCGGTGCTGCATCTGTTCTTCCGTAACGGGCCTGCCCTTTGACACCCGCGGCAGACTTCGCATGTAATCGATACCGCGCCAATGGGCACCTACCACATTTCCTATCTTACCTGAGAATCCGCCATGGACTCCTCTATTGAAACTTCCCATAATTATTTCATTTTAAAATTTAATTCCTGTGCCTGTTGTCAGAAACAGCGGATGACAACGGGCGTTTGTTACTCCGTTTGCGTACCGGTACAATGCCGTTTCCGGAGACAAACATCGGCCGTAGGTGTCTACTGCCAAAGGCTCTGTCCGCCATTGGCTGCTAGTAGCCGGAAATGACCGGAATTGGCCTATGTTGTCCGAAATTCAATCCAGATTCCCTCATCCAAGATGTAGCCAAAACACACCATCCTTACCTTTCTTTTACCTTTTTTATACCCATTCTTTACCCCTTTGGTAAAGAAATGGTAAGCCGGAGGTAAAGAAGTGGTAAGGAACTGGTAGGCCCGAGGTAAAGAAATGGTAAACCGGAGGTAAGGAAGTGGTAAGGAAGTGGTAAGGAAGAAGTAAGGAAGAAGTAAGCGAAGATTAACCAACTGGTAAGCGGTTGGTAATAAACAGGTAACAAATCCCATCACAAACGCCTTGTGACGGGATTTGTTTTCGCAATTACAATCATTCCGCACGACCTGTTCTTCCCGATTCGATGATGTCGCTCATCAAGTAGTAGCGCATCCCACCGATTTTGAGTGGCCGCAGGATGCCCTGTTCGTTGTAACGGCGCAGGGTGCGTATGCTGATGCGCAACATCATGGTCACCTCCTCGGGCAGCAACAGCCCGTGCCGGTGGGCAGGATTACCGAGTGTGGCCAGCAAACGTTTGAGCAGCTCGGCCAGTAGGTTAAGTAAGGGAAGCACGGCTTCCACCACGCCTTTCCCTTGATTGGGATACGAAAGATAGGGATTGTTTTCCATAAGATTTACTTTTTAGGTTTGTGAATAACGCATGTTAATTAGATGTATCGTTTAGCCACCCGTCCGCTTCACCAACTTTGCCAGGTTTGCTTGGGTAACGCTGATTAGTTTATCTTTTGGAATACTAAGCTTCAAATGTCCGGAACTATGGATTTCTTCTATCCGATTCAATGCGACTATACAGCTCCGGTTCGCTTTAAAGAACTGCTTTTCGGATAGGCAATCCGCCACACTTCCAAACGACTGTTTGGCTAACAAGAGAATCTCGCCGCCGGATTTGGGATCAACCAGTGACACGTAGCACCAATGATCTGCAGCGCGCACATAATTGATGTCTCCCGTAGCAATAAACCTCCGTATCCCATCGCCAACCTTCACGTTGAGGTAGTCCCGATTTACATCCACCTCCGCTTCATTCAGGCGGCCAAGCCGTCGCTTTGCACGCTGTATGGCCTTGGCCAAGCGGTCAAATGGGATGGGCTTCAGCAGATAGTCTGCCACTTCCAGTTCCAAACCCTCCGCCATGAATTCAACGTAGGATGTGCAGATCACGGTTACGGGTGGATCGGGCAACAAGCGCAATAGTTCCATTCCGTTCAGTCCTGGCATATCGATATCTAAAAAAAGGAAATCAACATCTTCCTTCACGAGGAATTTTTTTGCCGATTGTGCGTCAGTAAAGGTACCTACCCATTGGAGTTCGTCAAACTTTACCAGCTCCGTATGCAGGGCGTTTGAGTCTGCAAGATTGTCGTCGATAATGACATACGTGAAGAAATGTTTCATAGCTGCTAGGATGCTATATGTACTAAAAATAGTCGTAATTAATAATGAATGTTTATGGTTATTTCAAATGAATTGTCTTCCTCGGTGATGATTATCTCATGTTTACCCGGCACCAAATAATCCAGCTGCTGTTGGATACTATGCAACCCAATGCCGCTTTTTGTACCTGCAGCAACCTTCGAAATATCTACACGGTTCCGACAGGTTATGGCCAATAACTTGGGCGAACTCTCAATTACAAGCAAAATCGGATATTCCGGCCTAGACTGATCAGAAAATTTGAACGCGTTTTCGAGTAAAGTGGTCATCGTGAATGGAGGCAGTTGTCGGGCTATCAATGGCTCCTTTACGTTGACGATCAATGTTTTTCTTCCATCGTTGAGCTCCTCGTTAAGGAGTTTCATCAGCCGGACAAGATGCAGCTCGTCCTGTAAGGTAACGAGGTTCGTATCAGGCCCTCCATGCCGGTAAAAATAGTTTAGTACATCCAAATACGCATCAAACAGGTCCGTTACATTCTGGCCATTGGATATCCGTTCGCGCAGTTTTCCCGTTACGTTATGCAGCCAATGAGATTTCAGTTGCCCCGACAAGGCGGTGAAGCGCAGTTGCGCATTTTCCCGTGCTATACGGACGCCTTCCCGTTCCAATACCAACTGGCGTTCGATGATTTCATTAAGTTGCCGTTCCTTTTTGATGATTATCTCCTTTTCGGCGAGCAACGCCAGGTTCCGTGCCTTATTCAGCTTAGCCAACTGAAAAATAATTACTGCCAACAAGGATTTTTCTAGGTAAGCAGTAATATTACGAATGTATTTGCCTAAGTGAAATTCGTGTCCCGTGCCAAAGAACGTCCTTCCAATTTCCGGAAACACTTCATAAATCAGTGCATACACGACGGCATACCAGATCAGTATGAGCGTCAGCAGTTGCATGGCCAGTTGAATCGTGTTTTCATAGTTGAAAAAACGGCTGCAAATTCCGTTTAGCGAATAGAAAACAGCAATATTTATGGAGATCATCAAGCCTAAGCTCCATAGATTTACGTGTATGTTTCCCAGCAAATTCATTCCAATCACAAATAAGGAATAAGCTGTCAATGTATATATATGATAACGGACAGGATAGATAATTTGGGCAAAGTCGATTTTCATCAGGCTGTGTTTGGTTCATGTTAAATTAACAATTTTACCAAAAAAAGCCTGCTATTCCATCGTTTTTATAAAAAATATTCGTGTAAGTAATACCAATGGTCCCATTGCCAGGGCTCTTCACGAACGATGGCAGCTAAGTCGGCATACAACAAATCTGTAGCCAAAATACTCGAAATACACTGATTATCAACTGAGTCAAAAAAGAACGAGTGACTATTCCACAACGCAAGACTACCATCCGGGCACCGCTTGGTCAAAAGACCGTGAAAAGGCACTCCGGCTCGCTGCGCAATGTGTGCCAAGCCGATGCGTACGCGGATGTCTATCCCCAGAAACGGCAGCGTATGCAGATGATGCGTACCGGTCGCTCCACGGTTGCCATCCAGGTAGCCTACCACCGTTCGGCCGCTTTTAATGGCGCGGAGAATCTGCAGGGCCGCCATGGGATGTTCCGCCGTGATCAGCTCACATCCGTCTCCATAGCCGAGCGATTGGCTTTGCATGAGAAACGCTGCACCCTGCCGTTCCTTTACACGAGCAGACACCAACAATGCAATCGGCACCCCGCTTCGCACAAGCAGGTGGTTCACAAAGCGATAAGACCCTACATGGAAAGTACCGATGACGGCCGGTTGACTTTTGAGAGCTTCGAAATCCAATGTCTCACCTTCCCAGTGCCAGGAGACCGAATTGTGATAAGCCTCGTCCAGGAACGAGAGTTGGCGGTTGGCAATGGCTTTATGGAAGAGTCCGATATGCTGCCGCAGTGGTATATTTGGCAAGGCCAAACCCAAATTGGTGGTAAACAATGCAAATTTTTGATATGCAGCGGCGTCCGAACGTACCGAATAGGATGACGTCTCCTGTTGGATCCGCTGCTTTTCGTGTAGGTAAGTTTTGTACATGATATCAAATTATTTTTATCCTTGGTTTATCAAAGGTTCCGTGCAAGCCGGGCTCCGCCCGGCTTTGCAACTATAGATAAATGTGGTCGCACTTATCTTCTTCATCGAGAATTGGGAAAAGCATCTCGTGCTCTTCCGTAAGCGACAGTTCCATGGTGTTTAAATTTACAATTGTTCCTACTCTGTTGCCCAGGTTTTCGGAATCCCCTGTGGCTGACGGCGCCGTCAGCCTTATCCACGTCGACATGGCCAAAAATGCAGGTTCTACCAAAACTTTCGTTTGTATTTGCGTGGAAACGCATGTAGCCAGCGTGAGGCTTCTAACAACGGGAGTGGAATCCTTCACACGTTAAGATGCTCTTTCCACGTTGACCAAAACTGCTTTCACGCAAAACCGGATCCTTCAACTGATTTTTCTCATAGGTTCGTTTAAAAAGCACATGCTCATAATAGTCTGTGGGTATCACCGATGACGTAGACCATACCGACAAACCATGATCAAATCGATATTGTTTGACCTTTATCCGCGCTACTCCATATTGCCAACTCCCGGTAGGCTTCCCCCCGGCGTACGCTATCGCCTGCGCCACACTGAAAAGGTCAGTTGGCAACACCCCGATTTCTGGATGGCCGAGCAATATTACAATGGAAAGCACGCTTATGCCGCGCTGCTTGAAATCAATACCGATATACGACTTGCCTTATCTGCCCAAGCCATCCGCCCCGATTTACTGTGGCTCTACCAGTTGGAAGGTGCACTGCGGATCGCTCCCGATGGTGACGATCCGCCTACCCGATACCTTTACCTAAACGGAGGACACTATGCGCCGTTGTTTGCAGGGGCGGGTAAATACATGATCACCGTATCACCGGGCAGCCATCGGTTGCTGCTCCTGGTCGCCCAGCTAAACTGGGTGAAGCGGTATGCAGACAGCAGCTTTTCGTCCATCCGCCGGTTACTATACCGTCCGGAAACCAACTTCCTCTGCGGCGAACCACAAGCGATCCGCATGCGGCATCTGCGCTGTTTATCCCACTTACAACAAATCGGCCATAGTCCGGGTTTTCGGCGGGACGTAAGCCTCTACGATCACCTGGCTGATCTCTTTGATTTTTATTTAGCCGAAATCGGTTCAGGCAACAAGAATCTCCGCTCTGAAGCGGCAGAAGAAAACGTAGCCGAAATCAGCCGATACCTGCAACGGGAAGTTATAAAAGGCAATGTACCCACGTCTGCCGAGCTGGCCAGTCAATTCGGGTTCACTGAAAAAACGCTGATACGGCGTTTCAAGCGTGTGCTGAAAGCCACTCCCTTCCAATACATTCACCGCATCCGGATGGTTGAGGCAGCGCGGTTACTTGCTACGGAGGGCCTCTCACCTACGCACGCGGCTTACCAGCTTGGCTACGACCACCTACGCACGTTTGAGCGCGCGTTTAAACGCTATCATGGAAAAACACCCCGTGAAGTCTATCGGAATGGAAAAAGATAACAGTCACTCGCATAACCCGTCCGAAATTGTCGTGCAGACCTGTCCGGCTTTGTCGTATGATCGCGGCCAACCCGCTCTATTTTTGCTTTCATGATGAAAGCGATTGTTACGATAAGAAATGGAGATTCGGGATCAACAAACGTATCCGTTCACGATCGCCGCTATGCACTTTTCCGGCGCCGGGCCGTATCGTCCATTTCCGGGAATCACATGAGAATACAGATTCTTCCCGGCCAGTTGCCGGGAAACGGCGGTCCTGTCAACCGATTACCGACTAAACCAATTATTATTTTAAACGTTAAACGGTAAGCATTTCCGTAAAATAAATGCCTTAACGGTTATGAAAAAGATAAAAAGCATAATCACAGGAGTACTTTCAGGTGTGGTACTTTTTATGGCTGTACAGATTGGGGCGGCACAAGAGAAAGTAGCATCTTTTATGGAAAAGGTGACAGCGATGGAATCGATTGGAGCGAAAGCTTTGGCTGCCACAGCGCAGAATCTGAATACTGAATGGGTGCAGAATAAGGTTCAAATAGAAGTTATGAAAGAGCCGGTAGTGAAGAATGGGATATCTGCTTTGGATAACGTGTGGTATAAGTATACCGGCCCAACATCAATGCCTGCATACGATCCTAACAACGCATCTTTCTACACCAAGCTTGAAGAGTCCGAAGAGCCAGAGTGCACCAGTGGATCGATCGTTTGCGCAGTTAACCTGCCTGATAATGAGGAAGAGGATCACCCAAGGGACGATGACTTAGATGGTATTCAGAGTGAAATATCATCGCCAAATCCCAATCAGAATATCGTACGGAAATTTACGCCTTAGGCAGTATCCACACTTAATTCGTTACGGGAGTGTTTTTTGAGCGGATTCAAAAGAACACTCCCTTTCTATTTATTTAAACCCGCCCCTGTCTACCACTTCTTGGGGAATCGAATAGCAGAAAGTCTTCTGTTGGTCGGGCGTAAGTCGGTATTGTGTACCGTTGATATTCCGAACAATTTCAACACTGTTAGTGGGGTCAAAGCTCAGCCTTCTGATGTCTGTCCAACGAACGCCCCGAAAAATTAACTCCTTTCGTCTCTCATCGAGTATAAACCTGAGCATGGCGCCTTCATCATCACCGTTCAAGTCAACGATAGGGAAGGATGCATAGCGGCTATTAAGAAAATAAGTAAGCTCGTCTCCTATTTCTCTATTTCTGCCTTCCCGAATTAAACACTCCATATGATTTAACAGGATTTCAGACGTCGTTATTCCACAGAACTTAATTGCATTGGAACTTTTCGAAAAATCTCCCACAAACAGGTACTGATTGGTTACATTGGTGGGGCTAAAGAATAATCGTTTCCGTTGATCGGATTCATCATATGAATGATAGAGGGTCGAATCGACCCTTGCCCTGCTTTCTCCTAAATATTCAGTTGCTGCCATTTCCATATAGAAAATCACCTCCTCATTGAAGCGGTCAAATGGGTAAGAGTTTACGCCTGGAATCTGATTGAAATCCATCAGTTCACGTTGAAGTTGCAGGCATGAATCTGCATAAAGCCCTGCTCTTGGGTAGTCCCTTATAGCCATAAATACACTGGATAGCGCACCATATGCCGATGCCTTGCTTGGTTGGGTAACATAGAGAGGTTTGCCTGATGGCAGCAAAAGAGCTGCTGTTTTTAAATCGGAAATGATTTGATCATACATCTGACCCATAGTGGCTCTTTGAGACACTTCATTAATATCTGGTGACAAGCGCAAAACGATCCCCAACCGCTCGTTCACATTTGCGCCATCCAAAGGTGGAGAAAAGACTTGTGAGAGATGGTAAAATACAATCCCACGGATAAACAATGCGCTGCCAAGCACTGTATTCTTTTCGGATGTCGATGAATAGCTTACATCGTCTATCAAATCAATCACGGTGTTTGCGGTCAGTATCTTGTTATATGCCCATGCCCAGTAATCGAGGACGACGGGCGTATTTTTCCAAATATACAGATCCCTGTGCTCCACATAATAAATCGATTGCCAGTCAGCGTCGTTAACGAAATAGTTGTCGGCGCCTATCTCACCCACACCAATCGAATGCAACTGGTTTACACCCGGAAAATAATCGAGGAGCGCCTGCAAATCGCTGCCTTTTTGTGGAGTAGCCAGTTTTTTATCAGGTTTAATGTCTAAAAAATCATTGCAAGATAAAAGCAGCAATGAGATCATTATGATTACAATACTATTTTTCATCGTTTGAGTGTGCGAAGTTTTATAGTTTCAGATTTATTCCAAGCGCAACAGAGGGAGGCATTGGAATTCCATTCAGGACAATCGGATCAATGCCAAATTTATTGGCACTCCAAACCATTCCAAGGTTGGATGCATAGCAGAAGAGCCGCAAATCACCGGCTTTATTAAACGGCTTCTTAATAAAATCATAATCTATCCGGACATCGTTGATCCGGATATGGTCTGCCCGTTCCATCAATACTTCCGAATTCAGATAGAAAGTTGATGCCTGTGTATTGATGGGGTACCTAAATGCGGGTACATACGTTTTCTCTTCATCGCCGGGCATTTGCCATCGGTTGTAGAAGTCTACGTGGCCATCGCCATTGTTCAGCAGCGTGTTGTAATCGATGCTTTGCCGCCTGAAATAATATCCCAACTTGTATCCCAAGGAAACGGATAGCGAAATGTTTTTATACGAAATAGTATTGATGAGAGAACCGAAATAGAGCGGGCGTGAAGAGCCGTGAAAGACAAGGTCTTCCAGCGGGACCTCAAGGGAAGTGATAGACCGGTAGTCTTTGCTTGGTGCTCCATCTATGATCCCCATAGGCTCTCCCGTTTCCCCGTCAAGTCCTCCCCACCTATAGCTGTATGCCGGATAGGCTAACGAACCGGCTTTCGTAGACAGGAATCTTGACCTCACGTATGAACTGGGGCCAAGGTACCGGCCATAGCTTTCTACAATCCAGTTATTGTTGTAGGAGAATAAGAGGTTCGTAAACCAGTTTACCCTTCCCCGGGTATTTTGCGTATTGATCCGTATGTCTACCCCGCGACCCTTGGTGTTGGCTACGTTCATTGTCATCTGACTCACTCCGGTGGTCGGATCAAGCGGGTAACTGTCCAGTAAGTCAGCCGTTTTTTTACGGTACCAGTCTACGCTTCCGGATATGCGATTGTGGGCCAGCCGAAAATCCACTCCCAGGTTAAATGTTTTTACCTTTTCCCATCGCAGTAGTGGATTGGGAGCGCTTACTAGAAAAGCGGCTGGCAAATCCACGCCTGCACTGGAGGGATTATTAGTGTAGCTTATTGTCGTCAATGCGCTCATTGCGTTGTCCACATTACCGCTATGGCCATAGGTGGCTCTCAACTTAAGGTAGGGCAACCATGCTTGCTGAAAAAATTGTTCGTTTGTCACATTCCAAGCAATGCCGACAGACCAAAGGGGCGTCCATCTCTGGTTGGCTTTCACACCAAATAGATTAGAGGCATCCCGTCTACCGCTTGTTGACACCGTGTATTTTTTACGATATGTATAGGACGCATTGCCAAATAGGGAGACGTAGCGATGCAGGACATCACCGAAATTACCCACTGGATAGGCGATTGTCCCGCTTGATGCGAGATTTCCATAGATAGGATAACGTTCATTGTGGTTTACATTATTGGAATACGTAAGGAAATTCTCATCGTATCCATAGGCCGAGTAGCCATCTGATGTGATATGTTGCTGTTGTATATCTGCACCGAGCAGTCCATGTATTTCATGGCTGTCTCTCAAATTCTTGTCTCCGCGAAGTTGGAATCGCCCCTGTTGTGTTGAATTTTTCGTCGTTGAATTATCCAGTATCCCACCATACGGAAAATGGTAGATACGACTGCCATTCACTAATTCCGTACCCCGATTGATGAGGTTTCTCGTACGATAGTTATCTAAATCATACAAGCTCCTGCTTATAGTGTTATTTTGCATGTACTGATAGTTTGCAGTTATACTCAGCCACGACCGAAGCTGATAGTCCAGTCCGATTGTGAGCATGGTTTCCTGCGTGGATGCGGAATTTGGTGGATTATTTATTTCACGCAAGGGCCAAAAATGCCAGTCCAGAAGATTCCCATTTCCCGCGGTATCCAAAAAGCCGATCCGGTAATCAAGCGGGAGTGGTATATCATTCCCATTATTATCAACAAGTGAAGCATACGGAAATTTAAATCCGCTGTTTGAATAGAAGCCTTGATTCTCCGTTGTCACGCTTTTTCGGTTTACCCACCGGATGGCGCTGTTGATCTGCAATCTTTTAAAAGGCTTTACTGTGTTTTGCAATCTGATGGAAAGTCTATTATCATGATTGCCAACCCGTGCAGGCAAGGCATCATCATACGCAATGCCTGCCTGGAAACTATGCATTCGTGAACCGCCCGATACATTAAGGGCGTATTGTTGATTGACCGCCTCCCTGTACATGTAATCAAGCATATCGTTGCGTACGTCGCGGCCGCGATACAGATCGATTTGGCGCTGTGCCTCCTGCTCGGGAATCATTCCATCGCGTTCTTTGATGAGTATTTCGACGACAGGCGAAAGAGCTGGTCTTGAACGGCTATTTTCCTTGCTATTGTAGAACCCTTGCTCGAATAAGTATTGCTCTACATCGATATAATCCGAGGTATTGATTACTTCATGCCGGTACAGGTCTGGCTTGGCAGTGATATTAACGTTTGAATTGAAGCTAACTGACAGGGGCTGCTCATATTCAGCCGTTTTACTGGTGATGACAATGACCCCATTACCTGCCCTGGCTCCCCAAATGGATGCCGCGGCCGCATCTTTCAATATCGTGATACTTTCAATGTCGTTCGGATTGATATTGTTTGGGTCGCCTTCGTAGGGGAAGTTATCCAAAACGATCAATGGGGCATTGGGATTGGTACCGGGAGTCTGTCTTATCGAGCTGATGCCGTGGACAAACACCTCATGCTGCTGCGGCTTGCCTGCCGAATTGAAATCATAGGAATTATGGTCGAAATGTATACCTGTGGCAACGTTTTCGATTCTACCCAACACATCCATCCCTATACTCCGATTCAACATTGTATTATCTATTTTTTCGAATGAGCCGGTTGCCCTTTCCAACGGGACAGCCTCGTATCCTGTGGATACGATCACCTCTTCAAGTTGTTGGGCAAGTGGATTGAGTGTGATAAAAAGCGGACTTTCAAACGGAAATGATAAGGTGAATTCTCGTACTTCGAAACCAATGTGTGAAACGCGGAGCATTATACGATTTTCAGTGGTCTGCAGTTCAAAATTACCAAGGTTATCTGTCATTACACTCCCTATATTCGGTATTTTAACACTGGCATTTGCAATTGGTAGGCTATCCGAAGCGTTCACTACTTTCCCGTTGATTTGATAGGTTTGACCGTAGGTTACCGCTATATAAAATAACTGTAGTATCAAAAGTCTGGTTTTCATACTGTGGATTTAGAGGTTTTAGTCGTTGATTTTCGAAAGGACGAAACAGTTTTCCCCGTTTCTCACCTCCATCCTTCCGTTGAGATTCAATAAACTGTTCAAGTCGGCGAGCATGGATGTCCGCTGGGCGCTTACCGGAGTACCTAAGGGCACCGTACGCTCATAACATATTGCATGGCGCTGATGCCATTGGTCTAAGGTCAGAGTGGTCAGATCAGCTTTTGCGACATCATAGGCTGCGGGGTTATCCACCTCCAATATGATCTGGTACGGTTTGAGTCTGTATAGTTGGTCCAGCGCTACCAGATAAAGTTCAAGTATAGACCTGTTACGATAAGAAATCCGTTCTATCCCCTTCAGGCTATCCTGCTGAGTGGCCTTATATGGCCCCACCCCCTCGGTATATCCGGTAATGGCGGCATAGTAAAGCGGTCGGTTTACATTGTTTGTTAGCACGCTAGCCTCCGCATTTAGTGTAATCAGGGGAGCATTGAAAAAAGAAGTGTTTTCTGTCTTTACCGGCCAATCAATGGTGGCTCCGCTTTGCAGTTGCTGTAGCGTATGTACCGTTACATGGTTGGGGTGCGTAGCTGCTCGGACTTTGCCCTTTGTGTCTATCCATACCACGTGTGATATATACAAGTGAGGAAAATACTGTTTAAGTATCCTATCTTCTACAACAAAAGGCAATTGTGTATGGCTGAGATGTGTATTCTCGGAGACAAAGGTAACCACTTGCTCTCTTTTTTCTGGTGTAACGGGTATGATGGCTACGTTGTTATGAAACGCTGTACTTGTAGCTTCGAGTTTTGGTAAGGACGTTATGCAACCGCTACATCTCGTAGAAAGAAAATCGAACAAGATGATTCTTCCTTTATAGTCATTTAGCGTAATTGTTTCCTTCCCTACCGGATGGTTGACCACCTGTAGCGGCAGGTGCCAAAGGTATTCGGGTATGGTATCCCCTATTTGCAGCGGGGTGATGGTGTCGGGAAGATTGCCCGGAGGCACAGCGGAGGGCTGATCCTTAGTCCCGATTTTTTTCGAGACGTCGGCACCCTCCGACTGTGCGCGGGCTTCCAAACACATGCTCGTCAATATAGGCCAAAGCATGGCCATTAAGCGTAAATTTCGCTTCATTTATTCGCATTTTCTTATGCCTTCAGCAGCGCGAACGAGATCGCATCGCTAAGTTCAGCATGGGTTTTAAGTGAGTTAACAGTTCAAGTTTTAGGTAACCGACCGCCATACCTTAAGAAAATGAACGCTTTTATTTGCAGGTAAAGGGAAAAGACGCTACTTTTATGGAGATTGCGAGTAACCGAAAAAGTAAGCCACCTTGACCTATGGCAAACACATGCGTTTTCCGTTGGCATGGGGTCGGTAGCACCGGAATGCGGCCGAGGCCGTTTTGCGCTTCCGGTGTTTAGCATTTATCGGTTATTCAGGTGATCGGATAACGTTCTTTATCGGATTTTGCTGAGGTTGGGTTGTTACCCTTTGCCGGATGCCACGGGCAGCCAATGCCGCAAGTAGGTTGCGGTGAAGGTGTAAGGGTGGCTTGGTCGTTCCTGTTTTCATAATTAATGAATTAGTTAATTTGAAAAACAGGTCTTCCGCCAATGCGGGCAAAGAAACAGATGGGCTATAACCCAACGGGGCGAGCCTCGGTTGCTTTGCCTCTGGTACCGCCAGGAACCCCTTAGATCGAAATCTAAGTCCGACAAAAGCAAGACACGAAGCCCGCCCCACTGGATGATACCCGCAAAGGTACATAAACCCCCAGAAAATGGGCGAACATTCGGTCTTCTCGTCGGATGAAACTGGCGGTTTCGAGGCGAGAGACCTGTTAAGAGCGGTATCGCACCGCTGTTTATTTTTTGGGTTACGTAATCGGATGGTCGACACCTATGCGCTCCGTAACCCGCGGAACAAAGATAATAATTTATTACAGATTAACAAAATATAACCTATAAATTTTGAATTCCTTAGTTAAAAAAACGAAAATTATCTTTGGAAAGCGGTTAAGGGGCTTTAGAGTTGCCGCTGGTCTATCTCAACGAGATTTTGCAGATTTTATGAATACGGGGAATAATTACATCTCTGAATTGGAAAATGGCCTAGCAAATCCATCCTTTGAATTACTCATTTGTTACGCAGCATTCTTTGGTGTCAAATACTATCAATTGGGCGATCCTGATTTTCCCATTCCTTCCTTAGATCAACTCCCGGCATCTACCCTCCGGAAAATCACCGAACTCGAAAAAGCCAAGCAAGCCGCTGCAGCCAAAATACTCAAAGAAAAAGCCGAGCAAAAGGAAAAAGGGTTGCCTGGTAGAGCGGCGCAATTACATGCATTGATTAACAAGGGCTTTTTCAAGCAACCTAAAACAGCGCGGCAGGTCTTCGCTAAATTGAACCCTGGCATCCCCGAATCCGCCTTAGGCAACTACACCGAAGAGCTTACCAAAATCACCGGTACGCTTAGTAAGGGCAGATTTGCCAAACTGCTGGATAAGTTAGCCCCGAAGGGGGAGAGTACTGCCGTAAGATTCAGGGTGAAGGCAGCGGATCAGGAAGGCTATGAAAATCTGGGCAACGTTACCCCTATCGCGGCGGAAAAGAAATAATGGGAAAAACCACCGTTACTTCTTACAGCTTCTCCTCCACTTCTTCAATGGAGAGCTTGGTAAACTTGACTATCTGCTGTATTGAAAAACCGTCCTTTATCATTTCACGGGCTATTTCCAATTTTTCCGCATGGATCTTAGCGCGTTCTTCCTGTCGACCTCTTTCAATCCCTTTTTCAATTAATAAATCATATGTACTCATGACTGTATCCTTTATTTCCGCCGGTAATCCCTTAAAAATCTCTTTTATCTGTTTATCCGTATAGTCTACCAGTTCAAAACCGTATATCACCAACCCTGCCTGCTGGCCTTCACTCCCCTTTGCCAACCCCAGGGACAGTATCTCCGGAAGTTTCACTTTCAACCTTTGCTTATCAAAAGCATACTTCAATACCAACAAAGCTGATACCAAAAACTGGTTGCTTACTGCCCTGATGGTAGCTTCAGACAAATCCCTGAGGTTGTGGTAAACATAATCAAACTTCGGGATAAATCCAAGCAAATCCTGATCCAATTCATCGAATAGCCTGTCGAGCGTCCAATATTCCCATTTCTGCCTGCCATGGTAAAGCAGGACGGGAATGATGGGCGAAAGCTGCTCGTGCCCCTGCTTGATCTGTTGTTGGTAGCCGGAAAATAGATAGCCACCGACCTGCACGGGTGTGTACTTGTCCGGCGAACTTTTATGCTCCAACAGCAGCGAGATGTCTACGGTCTCTGCGCAATCTTTCCGACGGCAGCGATGCACCACATCGGAAAAGGTTTTTTCTAATTCGGCGGAAACATAGGTTTCTGACAATTGTTCCATGGTCGAGAAATCCAGTTTGTCAGCTATATGCTCCGGCAGGGCCGACCTGAAGTAATCAACAGCCAACTGCTTGTCCGCAAGCAGACCCCTTACGAAGGTATCATGTACGGTGGAGATGTTTCCCATAATCGGAAAGGTTAATCATAATGGCATCAGTTGCTCGCAAATATACTGAATGATAAATTAATTAGCAAAATCAATGTAGGCTTTGATACAGGTTTTGGCTATCGTTGCTGTAACGGTCTATCATTTTACCGAACAATACTCAAATTCGTCTATCATCGTAATAGGTAATACAAGAGCAAGAACAAGACGCTCAGGGAGGGGGCTATGAATACAAGCACGGAACCGGATATCTGTCTGTGAGTCGAAATTTTCTAGAAAAAACAAAAGCCACGCAAGCGGTGTGAGACGGGTTTCATAAAAATTGCATATTTAAGTGATTTTGGTTATGTTTGAAATTATTAAAAAGAGGTTATTATGTTGACCGTCAAGATTAAAGATAAAAGGTTGGAAGAACGGATTACCGAACGTGCGCAACGTTTTGGGAAAAATACGCAGGACTACGTTAATGAGTTGCTTGCGCTCGTTTTACCCGACACACAGGGTGCATTGTCTTTTAAACGATTGAAAGCAGAAGATCACGGATATGTTATTAATTTCAAATCTGAAGGCAATGAAACGGTCGAAGAAGCCACTCCTTTTGCAGAGGTGACGGACACAGAAAATTATACCAAAGAATTACGTCGAAAGGCGTGGCGTAAGGAATGATACTGACCGACACTTCCTTCATTATTGAATATTTGAGGGGTCAACCACGCGCGGCTGAATTTATTAAGAATCACGGTAAACGCAACCTAGCCATTAACACAGTTATAGCCCTCAAAAAGAATTGAGCGGTTTCTTTATGTTGCCCATTAACGAAACAATAGCTGAACTTGCATTGCAGCTTGGGCAAAAGTATGCGCTTTAGCACAACATAGGTCTTTCAGACACCTTTATTGCCGCTACCGCATTGACATATGGATTGGAACTGCGTACACTTAATCTAAAAGACTTTCATTTCATACCCGAACTTATAGTTTCAAACTCGTTCACTTAGGAAATTCATCCACCTAAATCCCAACCAGCTATTCTACTATTTTTACGGCAATGGGCTGTGGCCGGTTGTAGGACTATGAATTTAAAAAGCTAACCGATACAAGCTAACGGAAAAGAAATAAAAAAAGAGCCTGTCTCCTATGTTTGTTGTAAGCAAATGTAGGAGACGGCCTCTCGGTATGCCATAACGGCAAAAAAGCCTCCGCTATTTCTTTTTCTTGTCCAGATCAGCGCGGACTTTTTCTACAAAGTCTTCCGACACGGTCACCAACTCAGCAATTTCCGAAACGGTGAATTTGCCGGTAGCTAATAGGTTGGCCACTACAGCAGCCTTACCTTTCTCTATACCTTTCTCTTCACCTTCTCTACGTGCATATTCAAGCACACCTGCCATATCCCATTTACGTTTCAGATTCGTATCGTACATCGTTCGCTCCTCCATTGTCAGTTTGCTGTATTCTGCAATATCAAATAACCTCTCAAATATCGGCTTCCGA